>Ga0307436_1000310_pt1 | contig 22407 bp, 22 predicted proteins | sample SalMarWE160440MG_FD_202513 | JGI IMG/M metagenome (GOLD analysis project Ga0307436, IMG submission 202513) | Salt marsh sediment microbial communities from the Plum Island Ecosystem LTER, Massachusetts, United States - WE1604-40 | ecosystem: Environmental > Aquatic > Marine > Intertidal zone >...
CGTGGCGCAGGGAATTGGCGATGACCACCGTCACCGTCGGCCCCGGCACGATGACGATGGCAATGCAGGCGGCGACATAGGCGAGGTAAAGCTCAGACGAAATGGCGGTGCCGAACATGGGGCGTGTCCTCCGGCCGGAAGGCGGGCCGACCAAGCCAGCAATCGGCGAGCGTGTCAATGTGTGCTAGCCTGTCGTGGCGCAAACTCAATGTCGTGCAGGAGGTTGTGCCCATGGAACGCAAGCTGAGCGCCATCCTTGCCGCCGACGTCGTCGGCTACTCGCGCATGATGTCCGACGACGAGGACGGCACCCTGGAAAGGCTGAAGGCTCACCGTCGCGAGGTCTTCGACCCCGAAGTGGCCCAACACCGCGGACGCACCGCCAAGCTGATGGGGGACGGGGCATTGGTGGAGTTCCCCTCCGTGGTGGAGGCGGTCGCCTGTGCCTGTGCCGTGCAGGCAAAGATCACCTCCTCGCCCGAGCCGCGCATCCTTCTGCGCATCGGGGTCAACCTTGGCGACGTTATCATCGACGGCGACGACATCTATGGCAATGGCGTCAACGTGGCCACGCGCCTGCAGGACTTGGCCGAGCCGGGCGGCATCTGCATCGCCGGCACCGTCTACGAGCAGATCGAAGGCAAGGTCGACCATCGCTTCATCGACCTCGGCACCCAGCAGGTGAAGAACATCGCCAAGCCGGTGCACGTCTATGGCGATTTCGCGCGGGTGATGCAGAGCTCGAGTGCCGCCTCCCGCCATCCTTTCTTCGAGGCCGGCAGCGACGAGCCCATGCTGATCACCGGCGGCTGCCTGTGCGGCGATATCCGCTACGAGATCACCAAGCCGCCCATCGATTCCGGGTATTGCCACTGCAAGATGTGCCAGCGCTTTTCCGGCGCGCCCATCATCGCCGGGGCGACCTTCCCCAAGGACGGCGTACGCTTCACCAAGGGCGAGCCAACCTATTACCGCTCTTCCACCATTGCCGAGCGTGGCTTTTGCCCGCGCTGCGGTTCGAGCCTCACCTACAAGCCCATCGCGCGGCGCTGGATCGACTGGATCTTCATCTACGACGGCTCGTTGGATGAAGCCACCAACTTTTTCCCGCAGTGGCACCTGGGGATCGAAAGCCATGTGCCGTGGCTGCCTCTGCCTGACGATCTGCCCAAGGTGCGGTGCGATGAATCCCCTGGCCTCGTGCAGGCCTACGAGGAAGCAGAGCAATTCGCACAAGAAGATCATTGACGCCGTCGCATCGCGGCCGCATTGGGTCGTCCGGCGTTCTTGACCCCGCGCCTGCCAACGCCTAGAGCTAACTTCACGCGCAGCGTTCCGGACTCTTCAAGGGAACTGAAAGCGAATCCGGTGCGGCCGACCCAAGCAGGGGGCCAACGCCGGAAGCTGCCGCAAGCCCGAACGGCCCTCCGGCCGGGGGCCAGCGAACTCTGCCGTCAACGCCTGACCGACCAAGGAGTTCGCCAAGCCATGCAACGTCTTTTCCTTACCAGCGCCCTCATCGCCCTCGCGGCCGCGCCTGCCCTTGCCCATCCCGGCCACATCTTCGTTGACGGGTATGGCCACAACCACGTCATGGACTATGCCGTCATCGGCGGCGCGGCGATCGCCGCCGCCGGCTGGGGCCTTGCCGCACTCACCCGCCGCTTCGTCCTCCCGCGCCTTGCCCGCCGCCGGTCCTGACGCCATGGCGGAAAAGCTGGGAGTGATGGTGTGCGGGCACGGCAGCCGCAACCGCAAGGCGGTGGCCGAGTTCGCCAACCTCGCCCGCCATCTCGGCCGCGAGCTGCCCGAATATCCGGTCGAGCACGGCTATCTGGAATTCGCCAACCCGGTTCTGCGCGACGGGCTCGTTGCCTTGCGCGAACAAGGCGTGACACGGGTGCTGGCGGTGCCCGGCATGCTGTTTGCGGCCGGCCACGCCAAGAACGACATCCCCTCCGTCCTCAACACCTATGCCGCCGAGACCGGCCTTCATATCGACTACGGCAAGGAACTCGGGATAGACCGGCGCATGATCAACGCCGCCGGCGCCCGCATCCGCGAGGCGCTGGAGGCAGTGGGCGGCGACGTGCCGCTCAACGAGACGATGCTGGTGGTGGTCGGGCGCGGCTCGTCCGACCCGGACGCCAACTCCAACGCCTGCAAGGTCATGCGCATGCTGTGGGAGGGCCTCGGCTTCGGCTGGGGCGAGGCCGTCTATTCGGGCGTCACCTTCCCGCTGGTCGAGCCGGGCCTCAGGCATGCGGTGCGCCTCGGATTTCGTCGCATCGTGGTGTTTCCCTACTTCCTTTTCACCGGGGTGCTGGTCAACCGCATCTACCAGCACACCGACCTGGTGGCGGCCGACCACCGGCAAGTGGAGTTCGTCAAGGCCGGCTACCTCAACGACCACCCCGATGTCGTTGCCACCTTTATCGAGCGGGTGCGCCAGACGCTAAAAGGCGATACTGCCATGAATTGCGCCCTGTGCAAGTACCGCGCCCAGGTGCTGGGCTTCGAGGCCGACGTCGGCCGCGCCCAGGAAAGCCACCATCACCACGTGGAAGGCATCGGCGAGGGCTGCACCCTGTGCGAGGGCGAATGCACCGGCGCCTGCCAGAAAGAGGCGCACGAGCACAGCCATCACCATCACGGCCACCATCACCCGGCCTATCCGCACGCCGACCATCCGCTCGGGCCGAAAAGCCTGAAGGGCTGACCATGACCCGGCTGATGGATCCGGATGCCATCTACCGAAAATCCTTCGCCACCATCCGCGGCGAAGTCGATCTCTCCGGGCTGGCGCCGGCGGTGCAGCCGCTGGCGCTGCGCCTCATCCATGCCTGCGGCATGGCCGACATTCTTGCCGATCTGGTCATCGATCCCGCCCTGCCTGAGGCTGTGCGCACCGCGCTGGCCGAAGGGGGTGCCATCCTTGCCGATTGCGAGACGGTGAAGGCGGCGATCATCCGCCGCTTCCTGCCCGCGGGCGCCGCCGTCACCTGCACCCTCAATGACGAGGCCGCCGCCGAGATCGGCCGGCGCGACAACATCACACGCTCGGCGGCGGCGGTCGAGCTGTGGCGGCCCCGGCTCGACGGCGCCGTGGTGGTCATCGGCAACGCCCCGACGGCGCTCTTTGCCCTCCTCGACCTCATCGATGCCGGGACGGCCAAGCCCGCCGCCATCATCGCCTTTCCGGTGGGCTTCGTGGGTGCGGCCGAAGCCAAGGCCGAGCTTGCCGCCAATCCGCGCGGCATTCCCATCGCCACGCTGAAAGGCCGGCGCGGCGGCTCGGCCATGGCGGCGGCTTGCTTCAACGCCGTCTTCGCGCGAGAGCTGTGATGGCGCCCTGGCTCACCGTCGTCGGCATGGGCGAGGACGGGCTTGCCAGTCTCAATGCCGAAGCGCTGAGCGCGCTCGATGCGGCCGATCTGTTGGTCGGCTCGAAGCGCCTCTTGGCAAAGGCGCCCGGCTTCGGGGCCGAGCGGCGGGAATGGCCCTCGCCCTTCGATCCCCTCATCGATGAGCTGATAAAACATCATAGTGGCCATGTGGTGGTGCTCGCCTCGGGCGATCCTCTCAATTACGGCGTGGGGCGCAAGATCCTTCAGCGCATTCCCGTCGCCGAGGTGCGGGTGATCCCCAATGTCTCGGCCCTGTCGCTGGCGGCTGCCCGCATGGGCTGGTCGCTGCCCGATTGCGACACCCTCACGGTGCACGGGCGCTCTCCCGCCAGTGTCGAGCCTTTCATCCAGCCCGGTGCCCACATGATCCTCCTGACCGACGGCGATGAAAGCGTGCGCGAGGTGGCGCAGCGTCTTGTGCGCCGCGGCTACGGTGAAAGTCCCATGACGGCGCTCGAGGCGCTGGGCGGGCCTGACGAACGACGCATCGACTTCAGCGCCGCCCGGGTCCCCGATGCCCCGTTCGGCGACCTCCTCACGCTCGCCGCCGCGTGCCGCGCATCGGCCGATGCGCAGGTGCTCGCGCGTGTGCCGGGCCTGCCGGACGAGGCTTTTGAGCATGACGGCCAGATCACCAAGCGCGAGGTGCGCGCCGCCACGCTCGCCGCGCTTGCGCCCGGGCCCGGCCAGCTTCTTTGGGACGTGGGCGCGGGCTCCGGCTCCATCGCCATCGAATGGATGCGCTCTGCGCGCGGCGCCCGCGCCATCGCCTTCGAGCGCCACCGCGAACGCATCGGGACCATCGCCCGCAACGCCGACCGGCTCGGCGCCCCGCGTCTCGAAATCGTCGCCGGATTGGTTCCCGAAATCCTTGCCGGCCGCCCGGCACCCGATGCAGTGTTCTTGGGCGGGGCGGTGGCGGACGAGGCGGTGTTTGATGTGGCCTGGGCGGCGCTGAAGCCCGGCGGGCGGCTGGTTGCCAATGCGGTGACGCTGGAAGGCGAAGCGGCCCTCATCGCCCGCCATGCCCGGCATAGCGGCGAACTGGTGCGCATCGCGGTGGAGGAACTTGCCGACATCGGCGGGCATCGGGCCATGCGCCCGCGCATGGCTGTCCTGCAATGGCGGGTGATGAAGTGACGATGTGGCGCGGCACGCTATACGGTCTCGGCGTCGGCCCCGGCGATCCGGAGTTGATGACCATCAAGGCCTGGAAGCTCATCTGTGAGCTTCCGGTCATCGCCTATCCGCGCCCCGACAGCGGCGAAAGCCTTGCCCGCCGCATCGCCCGGCCCTTCGTCCCCGAGGAGGCGATCGAGCTCGAGCTCACCATCCCCATGCGCATCGAGCGCGAGCCGGCCCGCGCCGCCTATGACGCCGCGGCGGCTGCCATCGCCGCACATCTCGATGAGGGCCGCAATGTAGGCTTCCTGTGCGCCGGCGATCCGCTGTTCTACGGCAGCTTCATGTATCTGCTGGAGCGCCTCAAGGACGATTACCACACGGTCATCATCCCCGGCGTCACCTCGCCGACTGCCGCGGCCGCATCGCTTGCCCGGCCGCTGGCGGCGCGCGCCGACGTGCTGAAGGTCATCCCCGCCACCGCGGGCATGGAGCGGCTGGCCGACGAACTGGAAACCGCCGATGCCGCCGCCATCATCAAGGTCGGCCGCCATTTCGACGACGTGCGCGCCGTCATCGAGCGGGCCGGGCTGGCGCAAAGGGCCTTCCTCATCGCCTCCGCCGGCAGCGGCGATGAGATCGTCTCGTCCCTTGCCGACCTGCCGGCAGGCGCGCAGCCGTATTTCTCCATCATCCTCATCTACAAGGGCAGCGAGCCGTGGTAGCCCGCCCGCTCCTCATCGCCTTCACGCCGACGGCGCTGGCGTTGGCCGAGCGGTTGAAGGCGCCGCTCAAGGCCGACATCGCTTCCGACGGCAAGGCGCGCGATGAGGCGGTCGCAGCTTTTTCGCACGGTCGTCCTGTCATCGGCATCTGCGCCGCCGGCATCCTGATCCGCTTCATCGGTCCCCTTCTCGCCGACAAAGAGGCCGAGCCGCCGGTTGTCGCGGTGGCCGAGGATGGCAGCGCCGCGGTGCCGCTTGTCGGCGGACATCACGGCGGCAACGACCTGGCCCGCCGCATCGCCGCGCTCATTGGCGGCGTAGCGGCCATTACCACAGCCACCGATCTCACCTTCGGCACCGCGCTGGATGAATCGTCTGCCGGCCATACCCTCGCCAACCCCGCCGACATGAAGGATTTTGCCATGGCGCTCATGGGCGGCGAAGGCGTCACCATCAAGGGCGAGGCCCGCTGGCTCGAGGGGTTGCCGAAGGGCAAGACTTTGCGCATCTCTGTCACGTCGCGCCGCCTGCAAGGTAGCCCGCGCCATCTGGTCTACCATGCCAGGAGGCTGGCCGTCGGTGTCGGCTGCGAGCGGGGCACCGATGCTCAAGAACTCGTCACTCTTGCCGATGAAACGCTCGCGCGTCACGATCTCGCGCCACAGGCGGTGGCCGGGGTGTTTTCCCTCGACCTCAAGGCCGACGAGCCGGCCGTCCATGCGCTTGCGCGCCATCTCGGCGTTCCCGCTCGCTTCTTCACTACCGATGAGCTCAGGGCCGAGGAGGCCCGGCTCGCCAATCCCTCCAAAGCCGTGCGGCAGGAGGTGGGCGTTGCCGGCGTTGCCGAAGGCGCCGCGCTGGCCGCGGCCGGTGCCGACGGCAAGCTGCTGGTGGAAAAGGTGAGGGCCAGCCGGTCCACCCTCGCCATTGCCGAAGCGCCTCGTCCGCTGATCAAGGTGCCGGGGCGGGCGCGCGGCTCGCTCTTTGTGGTCGGCATCGGCCCCGGTGCGCCGGACTGGATGACGCCCGCCGCTATCGATGCCCTCAATGAGGCCAGCGACTGGGTGGGCTACGGCCTTTATCTCGACCTCGTCGCCGGCCATCGCCACGACCAGGCCGAGCACCGCTTTGCCCTCGGCGAGGAGGAAGCGCGGGTGCGCCATGCCATCGATCTCGCCGGCGAAGGCCGCAGCGTCGCCCTCATCTGCTCGGGCGATGCCGGCATTTATGCCATGGCCAGCCTCGCGTTCGAGGCGCTGGCATCACCCTCCCTTCCTGCGCAAGCCCGCCGCATCGCGGTGGAGGTCGTGCCCGGCATTTCCGCCTTCCAGGCGGCGGCGGCGAAGAGCGGCGCGCTGATAGGGCATGATTTCTGCACCATTTCCCTCTCCGATCTCCTCACCCCGTGGGAGGTGATCGAAGGGCGACTCAAGGCGGCAGCCGAGGCCGACTTCGTCGTCGCCCTGTACAACCCGCGCTCGGCCCGCCGCAGCAACCAACTCGCCAGCGCCGTGGAGCTTCTCGCAAAGCACCGCCCGCCCGATACGCCGGTCGTCATCGCCTCCAGTCTGGGGCGCGAAGCCGAACGCATCGAGATCGTCGATCTCGCGCGCTTCGATCCCGAAGCCGTCGACATGCTGACCATCGTCCTTATCGGCTCCAGCCGCTCGAAAACGTTCCTGCGCGGTGACGGGCCTGTCGCGTTCACCCCGCGCGGCTATGCCGCCAAGCCGGGAAGCCTTCTATGACCGTCCACTTCATCGGCGCAGGGCCCGGTGCGCCCGACCTCATCACCGTGCGCGGGCTGAACCTCATCCAGTCCTGCCACGTGTGTCTTTACGCCGGCTCACTGGTGCCGGCCGAAGTGGTGGCCGCAGCGCCCGAAGGCGCGCGCGTGATCGACACCGCCCCCCTCACCCTCGATGAGATTTTGGCCGAGATCGAAGCCGCCCATGCCGCCGGACGCAACGTGGCGCGCGTTCATTCCGGCGACCCCTCGCTTTATGGCGCCATCGCCGAGCAGATGCGCCGGCTCGATGCCCTCGGCGTCCCTTATGACGTAACACCCGGCGTTCCCGCCTTCGCCGCCGCTGCCGCCAGCCTCAAGACCGAACTGACGCTGCCGGAGATCACCCAGACCGTCATTCTCACTCGCACCGCCATGAAGGCCTCCGGCATGCCGGCGGGCGAGCGGCTGGAGGAGCTGGGGGGCGCGCGCGCCACGCTCGCCATCCACCTGTCGGTACGCAACCTCGCCTACGTGGAACGGGCGCTAACGCCGCACTACGGCCCCGACTGCCCGGTGATCGTCGTCTATCGCGCCTCGTGGCCGGACGAGAAAGTGATCCGCGGCACGCTGTCGAGCATGCGCGAAAAGTGCCGTGCGGAAAAACTCACCCGCACCGCGCTCATCCTCGTCGGGTCGGTGCTGGGGGCCGTCGCCTTTCGCGATTCAGCCCTTTACGACAGCGCCCACCAGCATGTGCTCCGCCACCGCAAGAAGCCGAAAAAACAAAGTGTTGCGGCCGGCGGTTCGTAAATCGAATCATGCAGGTGGCATGAGCCCCATGATCGTGTCGTGAAGGCTTTGCGGGATGGCGATGCCGGTCTCGGGCGTCTTTTCGCGGTTCTCGTAGCGCCGCGCTCCCGGCAGCCTTGTGCCTTCCTGCGCCAGAATGGCCTCGAACAGCTTTTCGCCATGGGCGAGGAAACCTTGCGGATCGCCGAAACGGGCCGGATCGAGAGCGATGATGAGCTCGCCGCCGCGCGGGGCGGCCTTTGCTCCCTCGTCGGCGGCCAGCGATTCGATGCTGAGGAGATCGCCGATCAGCGGGCCGGCCAGCAGTTCCACCATCATGGCGAGCGAGGCGCCCTTGTAGCCGCCGAAGCCGAGCTGGGCGCCTTCGAGAATCTTGTTCGGATCGGTGGTCGGGTTGCCCTCGGCGTCGATCCCCGCGCCTTCCGGCACCTTGTGGCCGTCCCTTGCGGCGATCTGGATCTCGCCGCGCGCCATGGCGGCGGAAGCCTGATCGAAGACCAGCGGCGGCTTTTTTGCGCGCGGCCAGGCAAAGCCGATGGGATTGGTGCCGAAAAGCGGCTTCTTGCCGCCCGCCGGCGCCACGTAAGGATGGGAAGCGGTGCAGGCGAGCGCCGCCAGCCCCTCCATCGCCAGGATCTCGATTTCCGGCCACAAGGCAGCGATATGGTAGATATCGACAAGGGCGAGCGCCGCGATGCCGTTCTCGCGCGCCGCCTCGATGAGCGGCGCACGCCCCACCTTGTGGCCGAGCGGCGCAAAGCCGCAGTCGCCATGCACCTTGATGACGCCGGGCGCCAGCCGTTCCGCCCGCGGCCTTGCCTTGCCGTTCACCTTGCCGGATTTCAGCGAGGAGACGTGCCACGGCAGGCGAAAGAGCCCGTGCGAGGCACACCCGTCGCGCTCGGCCCGCGCCATGTTGTCGGCCGAGGCGGCGGCGTTGTCGTCGTCGCAGCCATTGGCCTTGAGGCATCTGAAGGCGAGATCGCGCGCCTCATCGAGTGTCAATTTCACCGTGGCCATCCGTTTTGCCCTCCAATTAATTCAAGTGCCCCTTCGACACTCGTCAACGTGCGCACCTGCGGCTTCACCGGGCGTTCGATCATCACCACCGGCAGGCGCAAGGCCCGCGCGGCCTCCAGCTTGGCCGTTCCCTCGCCCCCGGCGTTCTTCGTCACCAGCAGGTTCACCCCCTCAGCCCGCATCAGCGCCATTTCCTCGTCCACACTAAAGGGCGGACGCACCAGCACAAGGCGCCAGTTGCCCGGCAGCGCCTCGGCAGGGGCCTCGATCATGCGCGCCACCACACCGATATCGCTGCGCCGGGCAAAGGCGCCCACCTCCTTGCGCCCGATGGTGAGGAACGCCGTGGCCCCCTCGGGCACCGTCGCAACGGCAGCCGCCATATCGGCTACCGGAATCCAGCGGTCATCCGCCTCAGGTTCCCAGGGCGGGCGTTCGAGCCGCACCAGCGCTACCTCCGTCCGCCCGGCTGCCACCTGGGCATGGGCAGAAATCTGCGCCGCGAAAGGATGGGTGGCATCGATCAGCCAGTCAAAATTTTTTGCCGCCAGATAGCTGGCAAGGCCGGACGCGCCGCCGAAACCGCCCATCCTGACCTCGCCCGCCGGCAGCCGGGGTGCAGTGCTGACACCGGCCAGCGAGGTCACCACATGATGGCCGGCGCGCACGAGACATGCCGCTAGATCCCGGGCCTCGGTCGTGCCGCCGAGGATCAAAATTCTAGCCGGCACGGCCGATCACCTCGCCCGACCGGTCCACCACCGCGATGTCGAGCCTCACCGGCGCATTGCCAAGCACACCGCGCCCGGTCTCCAGCGCGTCCTGCGCCACGGCATCGGCCAGTGCCTGGCGCCTGTTGCCGGCCAGCCGCAACACCTCCAGGGCGCTGTTCGCCCTTGCCGCGCGCCGGGCGAGAGCCTCGTCACCCAACACCCGGCGCACCAGTTCGCCCAGATAGGCGAAATCCACTTCGCTACGCCCCGAATGCAGATCGAGCGCGCCCTGGCCCATCTTGGCGAGCTTGCCGAAGCCGCCTGCCACCGTCACACGCTGCACCGGATGGCGCTTTAAATATTTCAGCATGCCGCCGGCGAAATCGCCCATGTCGATGAGGGCTGAAAGCTCCAGCGCGTAGAGCGCGGCCACTGCCTTTTCCGAGGTCGAGCCGGTGGCGCCCGCGACATGGGTGAGGCCGGCGGCGCGCGCCACGTCGATGCCGCGCTGGATGGAGGCGATCCAGGCGGCGCAGGAAAACGGCTTTACGATGCCAGTGGTCCCGAGAATCGAAAGTCCCCCGAGAATGCCGAGGCGCGGGTTCCACGTTTTTTGCGCCAGCTTCTTGCCGCCGGGCACGGAAATCTCGATCTCCACATCGCCCGCCGCCCCATGAAGCGCTGCCAGCTCTTCGACCACCCGGCGCATCATCTGCCGCGGCACCGGGTTAATGGCGGGCTCGCCCGGCGGGATCGGCAGACCGGGTCTGGTGACGGTCCCCACCCCGTCGCCTGCCCGGAAAACGACGCCCGAGCCAGCGGCAGCGCGCCTCACGGTCGAGACGATGGTGGCGCCATGGGTGACATCCGGGTCGTCGCCGGCGTCCTTGACGATGCCGGCGCGCGCTGCGCCCGGCTCGAGCCCTTCGAAGGCAAGTGCGAAGACCGGGGTTTCGCCGCCCGGCAGGGTGATGGCGACGGGATCGGGAAACTGGCCGGTGAGCAATGCCGTAAAGGCCGCCTTGGTTGCCGCTGCAGCGCAAGCCCCGGTGGTCCAGCCGCGTCTAAGTGCGGTTTTGCGTGCGCGTGTGGTCTCGCCCATCGGCGCACTGTATAAGGTCTTTCCTCGGTCCATGAAGGGGTGATCGCGACCCATGTCGGTCGAACCGTCGGCAAAGAAGGGAACCTGGCGGCAGGGCGAAGGCTTTGCCCGCCTCGATGCCGAGCCGTTCCCGCCCTTCGAGCCCGGCACGGTGTGGCTGGTGGGGGCAGGACCCGGTGCACCGGGCCTTATTTCGCTCATGGCCTATCACGCCATGCAGTCTTGCGACGCGGTGGTCTACGATGCCCTGGTCAATCCCGACATCCTGCGCTGGGTGAGGCAGGGCGCCGAGCTCGAATATGCCGGCAAGCGCGGTGGCCGGCCCTCGCCGAAACAGCGCGATATCTCGCTCAGGCTGATCGAACTCGCCGAGGCCGGCAAGCGGGTGCTGCGCCTCAAGGGGGGCGATCCGATGATGTTCGGGCGCGGCGGCGAGGAAGCGCAGACACTCGCCAAGGCCGGCGTCCGGTTCCGCATCGTGCCCGGCATCTCGGCCGGCATGGGCGGGCTTGCCTATGCCGGGGTGCCGGTCACCCACCGCGACCTCAATCATGCCGTGATCTTCCTCACCGGCCACGATGCCACGGGGGCCGTACCCGGCGGCGTGGACTGGCAGGCGGTGGCGACCGCCGCGCCGGTCATCGTCATGTACATGGCAGTCAAGCACATGAGCGAGATCGCGCGTGCCCTCATTGCCGGCGGGCGAGCGGCAGACGACAATGTCGTCATCGTCTCCAACGCCACCCTGCCGCATCAGAGCGTGCTCTCCACCACACTGGGCGAGGTCGACCGCGTCCTCACCAAGCACGAGCCGGTGACCCCGGCGGTCGTCGTGGTGGGCCAGGTGGAACGCTGGCGCGAAGTGCTCGACTGGTACCGCGAGGCATTGCGGGAGAACCCCATTGGCTAAGGCCCTTATTGTTGCGGCGCCGGCCTCGGGTTGCGGCAAGACCCTGGTGACGCTTGCCCTGATCCGGGCGCTGAAAGAGCGGGGGATGTGCGTGGCTTCGGCCAAGGCCGGACCGGATTATATCGACCCGCGCTTCCATGAGGCGGCGAGCGGGCGCACGGCCTACAATCTCGACCCGTGGGCCATGCGCACCGGCACTTCGGACGGCCTCATCGATCTTCTCGGCCTCGACAGCGACCTGATCGTCATCGAGGGGGTGATGGGTCTTTTTGACGGGCCTCACCGCCACCGCGGCTCGACCGGCGATCTGGCGGCGCGCCTCGGCCTGCCGGTGGTGCTGGTCATCGATGCCAGCCATCAGGCGCAATCGGCCGCCGCCCTGGCGCGCGGCTTTGCCGACTTCCGCCACGATGTGGAGGTGGCGGGCGTCATCCTCAACCGCACCGCTTCCGAGCGCCACGCCGAGACCTGCCGCTTTGCCCTGCGCGAGGCCAACATCCCGGTCATCGGCGCGGTGATGCGCGATCCAGCACTCGCCCTGCCCGCCCGTCACCTGGGCTTGGTGCAGGCGGGTGAGCATCCCGGGCTCGAAGCCTTCATCGCGGGCGCGGCGGAGCGCACAAAAACCTCGCTCGATCTGGATGCCGTGTTACGACTGGCGCGCGAGCCTTCGACCGGCATCCAGGAATGGCAACCACTGGCACCGCTCGGCCAGCGCATCGCCGTTGCCAGCGATGCCGCCTTCGGTTTTGCCTATCCGCATCTCATCGAGGGATGGCGGCGGCAAGGCGCCGAGATCATGCCCTTCTCGCCGCTCGCCGACGAGGCGCCGCAAGCCGCCGCCGATGCGGTATTCCTGCCTGGCGGCTATCCCGAATTGCATGCCGGAAAGCTCGCGGCCAATACCGGCTTCCTCACCGGGCTTACCGCCGCCGCCGGGCGCGGCGCTATCGTCTACGGCGAATGCGGCGGCTACATGGTGCTGGGCCAGGGCCTCATCGACGCCGAAGGCCAGCGCCATGCCATGAGCGGACTTCTGCCCAACGAGACCTCGTTTGCCGAGCGCCGCCTGTCGCTGGGCTATCGCCACATGGCGCATGCCTCGCCGCTCCCCTTCGCCGCACGCCTGCGCGGCCACGAGTTCCATTACTGCACCGAGATAGGTCCGGCCATCGAGCCGCTCTTTTCCGCCACCGATGCCTCGGGCGGCGAGCACACCGATCACGGCAGCCGCCTCGGCACCGTCATGGGCTCGTGGCTGCACGTCATCGACGCCGAGGCGATCGGGTGATGGCGCGCGCCATCATGCTGCAAGGTACCGGCTCCGATGTCGGCAAGTCGCTGATTGCTGCCGGGCTTGCCCGCGCATTTGCGCTCAGGGGTTTGAAGGTGTGCCCGTTCAAGCCGCAGAACATGTCCAACAACGCCGCCGTCACCGCCGACGGAGGCGAGATCGGACGGGCCCAGGCGTTGCAGGCACTGGCGGCCAAGGTCCCGGCGAGCATCCACATGAACCCCGTCCTGCTCAAGCCCGAGACCACCACCGGCGCCCAGGTGATCGTGCAGGGAACACGCCGCGCCAGTCTCGGAGCGCGCGATTATTTCGCCCGTCGATCAGAGTTTCTGCCGGCTGTTCTCGACAGTTTCAGGCGTTGTTCAGAGGCGTTCGATCTTGTGATCGTTGAGGGGGCGGGTTCGCCTGCCGAGATCAATTTGCGCGACGGCGACCTCGCAAACATGGGCTTTGCGGCAGCAAGCGGGGTGCCGGTAATCCTCATCGGCGATGTGCATCGCGGTGGCGTCATCGCCGCCATCGCCGGCACCTTGCACGTCCTGCCTGAGGACGACCGCAAGCGCATCAAAGGCAGCATTGTGAATCGCTTCCACGGCGATCTTGACCTGTTTTGTGAAGGCCGGGCCGCCATCGAGCGGTTGACCGGGCGGCCCTGTCTCGGCGTCGTGCCGCATTTTGCGGATGCCGCAAAACTGCCCGCGGAAGATAGCGTGGCGCTGGAACAGATGAGGCCAAATGGTTCAGGCGCTTGCGTTATCGCCGTTCCGCGCCTCTCCCGCATCGCCAATTTCGACGATCTCGACCCGCTGAAACTTGAACCCGGCGTCAAACTCATCATCGTCCACCCGGGCGAGGCCATTCCGGGCGATGCCCGCCTCGTCATCCTGCCCGGCTCGAAATCGACCATCGCCGACCTTGAATATCTGCGCCAACAAGGCTGGGACATCGACATCGCCGCTCACGTCCGTCGCGGCGGGCATGTGCTGGGGCTGTGCGGCGGCTACCAGATGTTGGGGCGCATGATCCACGACCCGCAAGGGCTTGAAGGCCCGGCCGGCTCCGCCCCTGGCCTCGGTTTGCTCGATGTGGAAACGACGCTCGGCGGCGACAAGGCGCTGAACGAAGTCGAGGCCCGTCATGCGCCTTCGGACCTGCCGCTCAGAGGCTATGAAATCCACCTCGGCCGCACTACCGGCCGCGATTGCGCCCGGCCCTTTGCCTTTATCGGCGAACGCGCCGATGGTGCCCGGTCGGCCGACGGGTGCATCGCCGGCACTTACCTGCACGGCTGCCTCGCAAGCGACCAGTTTCGCGCCAGTTTTCTCAAGACTCTCGGCGCCAAACCCGGCCATGAGAGCCACGGCGACGTGGTGGAGGCGACGCTCGATGCGCTGGCGCGGCATCTCGAAGCCCATCTCGATCTCGATGGTCTCCTGGAGATGGCGGAAACACCAGACCTCGGATGAACGGCGATGGGCCTTACGACCTCGCTCACCGTCGCCTTTACCGCTTTGCTGATCGAACGTGTGGCAGGCTATCCGGCTTTCCTGCAGAACAGCATCGGCCATCCTGTACAGTGGATCGGCTGGTTTATCGGGCTGCTCGATAGACGCCTCAACCATCCCAGCCATCAGCGCCTGAAAGGTGTGCTGGGCCTCGTCATCGTGCTGGCGGCCGTCGCCGGCTTCACCCTTCTCCTCGCCTTCTTGTTGCGCAAGTTCGAATGGGGCTGGGTGGCGGAAGCGCTCATATCGTCGGCCTTTCTCGCCCAGTCGAGCCTCAAGGCCCACGTCGCCGCCGTTGCCGAGGGGCTGGATGACAGCCTTGACGCCGGGCGCAGCGCCGTCCGCCATCTGGTTGGGCGCGACCCCGAAGCGCTCGAACCTTCAGGTGTGGCGCGCGCCGCCATCGAGAGTTTGGCCGAGAACGCCTCCGACGGCGTCGTGGCGCCGGCCTTGTGGCTGGGCCTGTTCGGCCTGCCCGGAATTGTGCTCTACAAGGCGATCAACACGGCCGACAGCATGATCGGCCATGCGGACGAGCGCTACCGCCTTTTCGGCTGGGCCGCTGCCCGGCTCGACGATCTCGTCAACCTGCCGGCCTCACGCCTCACCGGACTTCTGATCGCCGCAGCCAGCGGCAGCAGGCGGGCGCCGGCCGTCATGTGGCGGGACGCTGGAAAACATCATTCGCCCAATGCCGGCTGGCCCGAGGCGGCCATGGCCGGCGCTCTCGGCGTCCGCCTCGGGGGCGCGCGCAGCTATGAAGGCGTAACGGTCGACCTCGCCTCGATGGGCGACGGGCGCGAGGTGCTGGATGCAGGCGATATCCGCCGGGCGCTCAAGATCTATCGCGCGATGCTGGGGCTCGTGACGGCGCTTGCCGCGCTGGCGGCGCTTGCCGCGCACGCCCTCACTTGAGCCTGAGCGGCAGGCCGGCGGCCATGAACACCACCTCGTCGGCGGCTTCGGCCAGCACCTGGTTGGCGCAACCCGCCTCATCGCGAAAGGCGCGTGCCAGGGCGTTGTCGGGCACGATGCCGAGCCCGACTTCGTTCGACACGATGACCAGCCGACCGGCAATGCGGGGCAGAAGCGCTGCCAGCCGTGCCGCTTCCGTCTCGACACCGCTTCCTGCCGCCATCAGGTTGGAGACCCACAAGGTCACGCAATCGAAGAGGATGAAGGTTTTCGGCCCGTCCGCGCCGGCGATGGCGCCGGCGGCATCGAGCGGGGCTTCGAGCGTGGTCCAGTCCTCACCCCGCCGGGCGCGGTGGCCAGCGATGCGGGCGCGCATTTCGTCATCGCCCCCTTCAGCGCTCGCCACATAGATTTTTGCACCCCTATGGCCCTCCGCCAGCTTTTCGGCATAGCGGCTCTTGCCCGAGCGTGCCCCGCCCAGCACCAGTGTCGTGTGCGGCACGCTCACGGGTACTCATCCTTCACGACCGGCAGACGGGCGATGAAATGGCCGCGCATGCCGTCGGGCCAGTGGCGGAACGGCACCCAGCCGGCCTCGCTGGCCCCGTGCAGATCGAACCAGGCGATGATCGCCTCGGCACTTTCCCGTTCGGGTGAGAAGTCACCGGCGAGGTAGCTGAAGCGGCGATCGTCATAGAGCCAGACATTGCAATGGCGCTTGCACGACCACAGGCATTCCTGGCGCTTCACCGCGATGTCGGTGCGCCCGGCCGCCGCCAGCGCCGCCTCGGCAAGGCGCGCCAGCCGCTCGCCGCCGGTGAGACCGTCGGGGCCTTGCTTCTCGTCCGCCGAATGGCGGCACGTGGTGCAGAAGATGAGCGCGCGCATGGCGATCCTGACTGCGGTCATGGCGGAATTGAGAACAACCCCTTTCGCTTAGCCTTTCATTCGGAAACAATGGTGTAAAGTCAATGGAGTGCTGGCGGGGGCCTGTCTTTCATCATGCACGACAATCGCATCGCCTTCATCGCGTCCGATGTCCCGATCGCGCGGCGCGCCAAGCGCGACCTCGAGCGGCTTTACGGCAAGCATGCGCCGGAGGATGCCCAAACCATCGTTGCGCTGGGTGGCGACGGCTTCATGTTACAGATGATGCATGCCTTCATCGATACAGGCAAAGCCATCTACGGCATGAACCGCGGCTCGGTCGGCTTTCTCATGAACGACTACCACAAGACCGGCCTGATTGAGCGGCTCGAACGCGCCGAGGCGACCGATATCCGCCCGCTCGACATGACGGCCGTCGACAAGGCTGGCGATACCCGTCGCGCCATTGCCTTCAACGAGGTCTCGCTCCTGCGCGAGCGCCACCAGGCAGCGAAGTTGCGCATCTCCATCGACGGCAAGGTGCGGCTGGAAGAACTCATCGCCGACGGCATCATTGTGGCCACGCCGGCGGGCTCGACTGCCTATAACCTGTCGGCCCGTGGCCCCATCCTGCCGATCAATTCACCGCTTCTGGTCCTCACCCCGCTTTCCCCCTTCCGTCCCCGCCACTGGCGCGGTGCCATCATCGACCACGAGGCGCAGGTGCTGATCGAGGCGCTGGAGATCGACAAGCGGCCGGTGGCGGCGGTGGCCGACCAGTACGAAACGCGCGACATCACCTCGGTCACCATCACCGAGGATTCCAGCCGCAGCGTGCGCCTCCTGTTTGATGCCGGCCACAATCTGTCGGAGCGGGTCTTGTCGGAGCAGTTCCGCTATTAGGCTTTCGTCAGCAAGCGAAGCAAAATCCCGCTCGCCTTAGGGATGCATTAAGCACCTTTGCCTTATTTTCGCCTTTGTCAGTTGCGTACCCGGCGCGTAAGGCCGGTCGAGTCGAGGGGTGTGCGGGGCGTTTGCCCGGCACACCCCGCTTTGTTTGCAGCAGCGCGCTTCCGCCTGCCGTGCGGCTTGATCCAGGTTAAGGCAAGCTACCGCTGCGTCACTACACATTTGCCGCACCGAACCTAAGGCGCGAGGTGCCGGGTGGAGCCGCTTGTCGAACTCACCATCATATGGGGTGCCGTCTACCTCTCCTACATGGCGGCCGGGCGCATACGGCTGACGCCGCTTCTGTTCCAGCTCGCCATCGAGGCGATCCTGGTGAACACCGGCGTCATCGCGGTCAAGTCCAACGAGTTCATCTGCATTTTTGCCGAGCTTGGCATCATCGTCATCATGTTCGCCCTCGGGCTGGAGGAGCGGACCGACCATTTCCTCGACGGTATCCGCAGGAGTTGGGGCATTGCGCTGTTCGGCGCCATCGGCCCGTTCATCGCCGCCTATGGGGTGGCGCGCTGGTTCTTCGCCGACGAAAGCACCGCCCTGATGTGCGGGCTGGCGATGACGGCAACGGCCGTTTCGCTCACCATGGTGTCGCTGCGCAGCGAAGGCCTGCAGCGCTCGCGCGGGGCCACCCTCATCATGACATCGGCCCTGCTCGACGACATCGGCTCGCTGGCGCTGGTGGCGGTGCTGGTGCCGATCGCCACCGGTGAGGCCACGCCCAACCTGTGGAGCCTGGCGGAGATCGCCGCCAAGGCGGCGCTCTTCTTCATCATCGTCAGCCTGGTGGCCACGTGGCTCTTGCCGCCACGCCACACCGGCTGGTTCTCCAAGGTGCCGATCATCGGCCGCCACGGCATCCGCGACATCCTCACATTCGCTGCCGGCCAGCATGCGGTGCTGGCGGTCCTTTGCCTGGCGGTCTCCACCGGTCTGGTAGCCCATGCCTTCGGCTTTCACCCGGCGGTCGGGGCCTACATGGCCGGCCTCATCCTGAAAGAAGAGTACTTCATCCTCAAGGGGCGGGAGCGGTTCTACGAGGAAACCCGCGCGGTGGTGGATGTCGCGGCCAACTCGGTCATCGGCCCGGTGTTCTTCGTCCATCTCGGCACCAAGATCGTGTTCGACTGGCCGGTCATGGTGTCGGTGCTGCCGGAAACCTTTGCCATGCTCTTTGCCGTCGCCGCGATGCAGATCGCCACCGCCGGGCTGGCGGCACGCTATACGGCGGGCTCGACATGGCCGCAAAGCATGCTCATCGGCTTCGGCATGCTGGGGCGGGCAGAACTCGCCTTCGTGGTCATGGACATCGCCTATGTGGAAAACGCCCATCTCCAAGGGCGTCTTCTATACCCTGATGTTCACCTGCTTCTGGCTCAACGTTTCGGTGCCGGTGAGCATCGCCCTCCTCAAGCGCCACTTCAACAGGGAACTGGGCGGGGCGCCGTCGCAGTCGCTCACAGCGTCTTCTTGAAGCCCCAATGGGTGGCGGTGAAGCCGAGATCCTCATAGAAGCGGTGGGCCTCTTTGCGGGACTTATCGGAGGTGAGTTGGGCCATGAGGCAGCCGCGCGCCTTTGCCTCATCGAGGGCATGAAGCATCATGGCGCGGCCGATGCCCTCGCCCCGCCGGTCGCTCGCCACCCGCACCGCCTCGATATGGGCGCGCTCGTTGCCGCCGCGCGACAGGTAGGGGATGTAGGTCACCTGATAGGTACCAACGACGCGGCCCCCCTCCAGGGCCACATAGAGCCGATTGCGCGCATCGGCGGCGATGGCCGCAAACGCCGTCTCATAGTGTTTGAGCCCATTCTCACTCAGGTCTTCGCGCCGCTGTCCCAGCTCATCGTCAGCCAGAAGCGCGCGGATCGCCGGCACGTCCTCGATGCTGGCAAGGCGGATTTTCAGGCTCATGCAACTCTGAGTCTCTGCTTCAGCAGCGCTTTCACCGCCTGCGGGTTTGCCTTGCCGCCGATAGCCTTCATCACCTGACCGACGAACCAGCCCAAAATGAACGATCAGACGATGTAATCGCTTATTCCTTCAATGTCAGGAAAGACCGCATCGGAACTTGGGATCAGCAGATCAAGGGCATTCCAGATATCAGACACGCAATGCCGGCTGGCAACAAATTTTCGAAGCATGCTTCGTTTGTCAGTCGGAATAATTTCCTCGAGCGGAGCTCTCTTGGTACCGTGGATCGTAAAGTAACCGTTCTGCGAGGCCAGCCGCCTGAAAACAAAATCTGGAGCCACTGGCAACGGGGATTTTGTCACCGAACTTGAATGACCGTCTGGGTCATCGCAGAAAGCCAAATCGGCATTTGCCGCGACATTCAGGTCCGTTGGGATGGGAATTATCTCAACCGTCGGAAATGACAATCGATGGAGTTCAAATGGGTCCAAGACCCAAATTGTAGGCGCAATCAAATCTAAATCTGCCGGGCGGACTGTAAAGTAGAGCGCCACTGCGAGACTTTCTGTCCAGTCGAGAAGGCGTGTCGGAACGCCATAGTGCTGCATAGCACATAGCCAGTTGAAGCCAGAATCCATTCCGGCCAACTCCGACCGCGCTCTCCTGCGAAACTCGACCGAGATGTAACCCTCACGTTTCGCTACATCTTCGTCGCGGAATAGTTTGGGAAGCAGCGTATGTTCAGGGTTCTTGAGACCCCTGAACCAACGGCTATCCCAGCCCTCTGTAGCGGAATGAATCAAGGAGCAGAGTTCATCCACTGACGTGAATTCCTCGTGGGGATACACACCATTGTTCACAATCCTAACCCCAACTTCTGCTTCACCAGGGCGTTGACGGCCTGCGGGTTGGCCTTGCCGCCGGTCGCCTTCATCACCTGGCCGACGAACCAGCCGGCGAGCGCCGGCTTCGCCTTGGCCTGCTCGACCTTGTCGGGATTGGCGGCGATCACCTTGTCGACCTCGGCCTCGATGGCGCCGGTGTCGGTGACCTGCTTCATTCCGCGCTGCTCAACGACCTCGCGCGGGTCGCCGCCTTCGCTCCACACGATCTCAAAAAGGTCCTTGGCGATCTTGCCGGAAATGGTGCCCTCGGCGATGAGGTCGACGATGGCGCCGAGCTGATCGGCCGAAACCGGGGTTGCGCCGATGTCGAGGCCTTCCTTGTTGAGCCGGCCAAAAAGCTCGTTGTTCACCCAGTTGGCGGCCTGCTTGCCATCACGGCCCCTGGCCACGGCCTCGAAATAATCGGCCGAGGCCCGCTCCGACACTAGCACATCGGCGTCATAGGCGGAAAGGCCGTAATCGGCCATGAAACGGCGGCGCTTGTCGTCGGGCAGTTCGGGAAGCGTTGCCGCGATCTCGCTGATCCAGTCCTCGTGCAGCACCAGCGGCAGGAGGTCCGGATCGGGGAAATAGCGGTAATCGTGCGCTTCTTCCTTCGAGCGCATGGAGCGGGTCTCGCCTTTCCGAGCATCGAACAGGCGGGTTTCCTGGTCGATCGAGCCGCCGTCCTCAAGAACGCCGATCTGGCGGCGCGCCTCGTATTCGATCGCCTGCACCATGAAGCGGATGGAATTGACGTTCTTGATCTCGCAGCGGGTGCCGAAGTCGCCGCCCGGGCGGCGCACCGAGACGTTGACGTCGGCCCTGAGCGAGCCTTCCTCCATGTTGCCGTCGCAGGTGCCGAGATAGCGCATGATGGTGCGCAGCTTGGAGACAAAGGCGCGCGCCTCGTCGGAGCACCGCAGATCGGGCTTCGAGACGATCTCCATCAGTGCCACGCCCGAACGGTTCAAGTCGACGAAGCTCATAGTCGGGTGCTGGTCGTGCAAGGACTTGCCGGCGTCCTGCTCCAGGTGCAGGCGCTCGATGCCGATCTCCACCTCCTTGCCCTCGGGAAGGTCGATCAGCACCTTGCCCTCGCCCACCACCGGCTGCTTGTACTGCGAGATCTGGTAGCCCTGCGGCAGGTCGGGATAGAAATAATTCTTGCGGTCGAACACCGAGCGGCGGTTGATCTCGGCCTTGAGGCCGAGGCCAGTGCGCACCGCCTGCTCGACGCAAAAGCGGTTGATGACCGGCAGCATGCCGGGCATGGCGGCATCCACCAGGCTGACATGTTCATTGGGCTCGCCGCCGAATTCGGCCGAGGCGCCGGAAAACAGCTTTGACTTCGAAGAGACCTGGGCATGCACCTCCATGCCGATGACCATCTCCCAGTCGCCGCTGGCGCCCTTGATGAAGGTTTTTGGATCGGGAGTGCGGGTATCGACGATCATGGACGCGCTATCCTCTCTATCTTGCCAGTCTAGCCCATCGCGGCGAGGCGGCCCATGGCTTCCTCGACCTTGGCGCGGCGGGCCATCAAGCTGGCGCGGCGCTCCTTCGTTTCCTCCAGCACCTCTTCGGGCGCCTTGGCGATGAAGCCGGGGTTCTTCAGGCGCGCTTCGATGGCGCCTACGTCCTTGCCGATCTTGTCAAGCTCCTTGGCAAGCCGCGCCTGCTCGGCATCAAGGTCGATGAAGCCGGCCAGCGGCAGCGCCACGACCGTGTGATCGAGCACGATCTGGGCGGCACCGGCCGGGACGGCCTCGGCGAAGGTGAGGCTTTCGAGCCGGGCAAGGCGGGCGATCTCGTTTTCCCACTGCCCAGCGCGGCGGCGGATTTCCGGGTCGCCGTCGACGATGACGCAAGGGATCCTGGCGCCGGCTGGCACATTCATCTCCGAGCGCAGCGAGCGCACTTCGGAGACGAGGCTTACCACCCAGCTGATCTCGACATCGGCTTCAGCATCGCCAAGCCCTGCGAAGGCCGGCCAGTCTGCCTCCATGAGGAAGCCGTCGCGCGCCGGGCCGTCTTCGCCGGTCCTCTGCCACAACTCTTCGGTGAGGAAGGGCATGAAGGGATGCAGCAGCAAGAGAATGCGGTCGATCACCCAGGCGGTCATGCGCCGGGTTTCCTCGGCCGCGGCTTCATCCGAGCCGACGAGCACCGGCTTCGACAGCTCCAGATACCAGTCGCAGAAGATGTGCCAGACGAAGGCGTAGATGGCACCTGCACCATCGTTGAAGCGATACTCCTCGATAGCCCTGCTCACCGTCTCGGCCGTACGGGCGGCCTCGCCGGCGATCCAGCGGTTGAGGATGACGCGGGCCGCCAGGGGGTCGAAATCGGCATTGCGGCGGCAGCCATTCATCTCGGCAAAGCGCACCGCGTTCCACAGCTTGGTGCCGAAATTGCGATAGCCCTCGACGCGCGAGGGGCTGAGCTTGATGTCGCGGCCTTGCGCGGCCATGGCGGCGAGGGTGAAGCGCAGGGCATCGGCGCCGTATTTGTCGATGAGGTCGAGC
>Ga0307436_1000311_pt1 | contig 22393 bp, 20 predicted proteins | sample SalMarWE160440MG_FD_202513 | JGI IMG/M metagenome (GOLD analysis project Ga0307436, IMG submission 202513) | Salt marsh sediment microbial communities from the Plum Island Ecosystem LTER, Massachusetts, United States - WE1604-40 | ecosystem: Environmental > Aquatic > Marine > Intertidal zone >...
TTGACAGAAACCTCATGGCTCAGCAGCCGGCGAACCAGCTGCGAGGCGAGCACAACGAAACGCTGGCCCAGAACCACGTCGATATGCACATTGTCTATCCCGCGGGGAAACTGCTCCAGACGCAGGCGCAGGTCCTCGGGCGGAGCCAGATGCTCGATCAGAGTCTCCGCCGTCAGCTTCGCGCTCGCCTGATTGGAGGTTGAGGCCGTCACCAGCGCGCCGTCTCTCGCTAAATGGGTTGTGAGCCTGAGTGCCCCAAATTTCTCGAGTGTAGCGCAATCCAATCGCCAGGGTGCCGCGGCGCGAGCCCAGCCCGCAGTTCCCACCGAGGCTGTTTGTGCGCTGTCCGAGGCGCCCTTCGATACCAGGCGCGCAGCTGAGCTGCCGTGCAGCCGTACTTCACAATGCGCTGAGAGTCCAGCTCGAGCGCGACGCCGTAGACGCAGCCAGATCAGGCACAGCAGAGGAAGGTTGGCGAGAAACCGGCGGGCAAGGGTCCGACGACCTACCCAGCGGCGACCTATGACCTATGATGTGCAGGGAAAACAGCGTAACCGAGAGAAGAGCCGATCGTGAACAGCCTCAGAATAGCTGTCCTTCTCATGCTCCTATCGACCCGGGCCCTGGCGCAGGATGGCCTTGTGCAAACGGCCGCACAAGGCTACAACCCCTTCGCGAATGCCATGGACATGATGATGGATGCCATGGATAGGTACGCCGAGAAGCGGGCCTGGGATAACGCCCTGTCCGGCTATGGCACCCCGGGACAGCCGTCGAGCTGGGGCGCCATGCCTGGGATGACTCCCCGAATGCCAGGTCAGAGCCAGATGCAGCAGATGCTGCAGCGCGCGCCAGCGGCTGCGCAGACCTTCGGCGGCATGGCCAGCCAGATGCCGGGCGGCCGGCAGCCGGGCGCCACCTGGGGTAGCCCGCCTGCGCGCCCGGCGGCAGCGCCAAGTCCAGGTCTCGGCAGGACCGGCCAAGGACTCAGCAGCGCGCTGGACGGGATCTGGCAAGGCAGCACCGGCGAAGTCCTGATCGTGCGCGACGGCTATTGCCGAATCTATGCGTCCCGGGAAAACTACAATGACTGTCGAATCGCGGTCCAGGGCGGCAATGCCCTGATCACCAGCGCCACCAGCGGGCAGAGCCGGGAATACCAATATGCCGTCTACCAAGGGCGGCTGGCTCTGCGCGACTCCGACGGCAATCTCTTGCTTTACCGTCACCTTTCCGACACCGCCATGCGCTACCTGCTGAACTGATGCCCCCGCTCAGGCGAGCATCTTGAGGGCAATCCCGAGCAGCAGCACCGCGAACACCCGCCTGAGTGCGACCACCGGAAGGTCGTGGGCCAACCAGGCGCCGAGGGGCGCCGATGCGGCACTCGCCAGGGTCACGCCGAAGACTGCGGGCCAGTAGATGAAGCCGGTCGCACCCGCCGGCAGACGCCCGTCGCCCCAACCCAATGCCAGATAGCCGACCGCCCCGGCAAGTGCAATGGGCAGGCCGCAGGCGCTGGAGGTGGCGACGGCGTTGCGTATGCTCACACCACAGCGACTGAGAAAGGGAACCGTCAGGCTACCCCCGCCCACACCGACCAGGGCCGAGATCGCACCGATCCCGAAGCCGGCGGCGGAAAGCCCGATGGGTCCGGGCAAGGCGCGCCGCGGGCGCGGCGCCAGCTCGAAGAGCATGCGCAGCCCGATCAGCAGCAGGAAGCCCGCAAATACTCGCTGCAGCCAGACGCCTGAGAGCCGGTTGGCGAGGAGCGCACCGATCCAGGCCCCCGCCACCATGCCCGGAGCGAGCCGACCCGCTAGCGCCCAGCGCACGGCGCCACGGCGGTGGTGTGCCCGGATTGCCGACAGGGAAGTCACCACGATGGTCGCCAGCGATGTTCCGATCGCCAGATGCGCCACCAAGGTCCCGTCGATGCCGAGCAGGCGATAAGTCCAGATCAGCGCCGGCACGATCACCAGCCCGCCACCGACACCTAGCAGCCCAGCAAGCACCCCCGCCACCAGACCCACGGCGAGATAGGCGAGGATCAGCTCGGGCGAAATGCTCGGTGCTACCGTCAACGCGAGGCCCTCGGGGCGGGGCGCCCCCCCGGCGCGGAGCCGCGTGGTAAACTGCGCGCCCTCGGCCGGAGTGGATGATCCAACGGGAAAACCGGTGAAGGTTAGCAAAATTTGTCTGCTCGGCGGTACCGGATTCATCGGCCACCACCTGTGCGCCCAACTGAGCCAGGCGGGTATAGCGGTGGTGGTGACAGCCCGACACCCTCACCGTCACCGCGCGCTCAACACCCTGCCGGGGATCAGTGTGCGCAAGACCGACGTCTTCGATGTGGCCGAGCTGGTCGATGCCTTCACCGGGTGCGACGGCGTAGTCAATCTCATCGGCATCCTCAATCAGGGCAAAGGCCAGGGGTCGTTTCGGCAGATCCACATAGAGTTGGTTGACCGCATTGTCGACGCGGGGCGATCTACGGGCATACACCGGTTACTGCACATGAGCGCCTTAAATGCCGACGAGGCCAAGGGCGGGAGTCTGTACTTGCGCACCAAAGGCGAAGGGGAGAACCGGGCCCACACCCTCGGCGGGGTGAGCATGGCCGTGACCAGCTTCCGCCCCTCCGTGGTGTTCGGCCCCGATGACAGCTTTTTCAACCGATTCGCGGGCTTGTTACGTCTGCCCGGTCCTATGCCGCTCGCCTGCCCGAGGAGTCGCTTCGCGCCGGTGTATGTGGGCGACGTAGCCGAGGCCTTTGCCCGTTCGATCGACAACCCAGCAACCTTCGGCAAGGGCTACGAGCTGTGCGGCCCGCGCACCTTTACCCTGCGCGAGCTCGTGGAATACACCGCCCGCCACCTTGGCCTGCGCAAGACGGTGATCGGCCTGCCGGATCTTGCCGCCCGTATCCAGGCCCGCATCTTAGAGCGGCTGCCCGGCAAGCCCTTTACCTACGACAATTATCTGTCCCTGCAAACCGATAGCGTTTGCACCCAGGACGGCCTGGGAGCACTGGATATCGAGCCGACGGATATCGACGCCCTGGTGCCGGATTTCCTCGCCGGGCGCAGCAGCAGGGGACGCCTGGACCGGATGCGCCGCCAGGCCTGAGGCGGGCCCGATCGAGACCCCTCCCGCTATAGCCCACGGAGCGTATCTGGCCTTGCAGATTCCCGAGCCACGACCAGCGAGCCCCGGGGCTCCGTTAGCCCGCATCTCTCACCAACCTCCCGCTGCGGCACCCGATCTGCGCGCATCTACGGCGTTGCGCTCGCCCCGGGTGCTCAACGTACTGTCAAGTACGCCTGCGCGCCCGGTCTGTCGCGCGCCTTGTATCCACGGGCACCTCGGCCGCCGCGCGACGAACGCTGGTGAGACGTGCGGGCTCGACTCGGGCTAGGAAGCGGCGATGCAGCGCTTTCTCGTGGGCGGTGCGGTGCGCGATCTGCTGCTGGGGGTCGAACCCCGGGAGCGCGATTGGCTGGTGGCCGGCGCAAGCCGCGAGACACTCCTCGGTCTGGGCTATCGCCAGGTAGGCAAGGCGTTCTCCGTCTTCCTCGATCCCCGAGAAGGTGAGCAGCACGCCCTGCCCCGCGGCGGTTTCGGCGCTCAGGCGCTGGAGGAGGATCTCGCTCGGCGCGACCTCACCATCAACGCCATGGCGATGGATGAGCAGGGGCGGCTGATCGACCCCTTGGGCGGCCGCGACGACCTGCAGCGGCACCTGCTGCGCCACACGCCCCACTTCGGTGAAGACCCCCTGCGGGTGCTGCGACTGGCCCGCTTCGCCGCCCGCTATCGCCCCTCGGGCTTTCGGATTTCCCCGGAGACCGCCGCCTTGGCGCGCCGGATCGCCCGCTCGGGGGAGATCCAAGGCCTGGCCCCGGAGCGGGTCTGGGCCGAGATCTCTCGCGCCCTCGCCGAGCCCGCCGCCCCAGTGTTCTTCGAGACCCTGCGCTCACTGGAGGCACTGGCGGCGGTGATGCCAGAGCTCGATGCCCTGTTCGGCGTGCCCCAGCCGGCCCGGTATCACCCCGAGATCGATACCGGGGTGCACAGCCTCATGGTGCTGGAGCAGGCCTGCCGTTTGACCCCTGAGCCGCAGATCCGCTTCGCGGCCCTGACCCACGACCTGGGCAAGGGGACCACCGCGAGCGCCGAGTGGCCGAGCCACCAGGGGCACGAGCAGCGGGGCGCGGAGCTGATCCAATCGCTGTCCCGACGGCTTCCGGTGCCCCGGCGCTGGTGCGAGCTCGCCTGCCTGGTCGCCCGCCACCATGCCCGGTGCCACCGGCTCGGCGCGCTGCGCCCCGAGAGCCTGCTCGCCCTGCTCGAGGCGATCGACGCCTTCCGAAGACCCGAGCGCCTGCGGGCTTTCGCCATCGCCTGCGAGGCCGACGCCCGGGGCCGGGCAGGCCTAGAGGAGCACCCCGTTCCCGAGACGGAGCTGTTACTGAAGCTGTTCGGGGCGGCACGCGCCGTCGACGCCCCGGTTTTGGCCCGCGGACTCAGGGACGGAAGGCGCATCGCCGAAGCGGTGCGCGCCGCGCGCCTGCGCGCTATCCGCCGAGCAATGAATCCGCCGGTGCCCCCTAATCCGGCGGTTTCAGCCTGACTCCCGGGGAAACCTCAGGAAAAAGCCGGTCCCGCTGCCACGCTGCACCTCCAGCGACCCCTGCAGCTGGGCGGCCAGCGCGACCACGAGCTTCAGGCCCAGGGTCTCAGTGGCGCCCATATCCAAGCCGTCCGGAAGCCCGATCCCGTCGTCGCAGACGCACAGCTGCAGCCGGTCGACTGGGATGAGGCTCAGCTCGACGCGGATGACGCCCCGCCGATCCCCCGGAAACGCGTACTTGACGGCGTTGGTCACCAATTCGTTGATGATCAGCCCCGTGGGGACCGCCTGATCCAGGCTGAGCTGGATGGCCTCGATGCGGGTGCGTATCTCCACCCCCGGGTGCCCGCGGCGGAACACCGATAGCACGTTCTCGGTCAGGCTCTGCACGAACGCCGGGGCGCTGACCTCAGACAGATCCCGCGATTCGTACAGCGTCTCGTGAACTATGGCCATGGTCTTGACCCGCTGGCGGCTGTCCTCCAACAGCCCGGTGGCGCGCTGGTCGTGCAGGTCGCGCGATTGCAGGGACAACAAGCCGTAGATCACCTGAAGGTTATTCTTCACGCGATGATGGATCTCGCGCAGCAGCACCTCCTTCTCGGCCAGGGCCTGGGCCATCCGCTTCTCGGCCTGGATGCGCTCGGTGACCTCCTGACCCAGGGTGCGATTAAGGCGCTGAAGCTCACGAGTCCGTACCTCGACCCGCTGCTCCAGCTCGTCGTAGGAGGCACGCAGGGCAGCGTGGATGCGCTCGCGCTCGGCTTCCTGCTGCTCGATGCGCTCCAGCATCCGGTTGAAGGCCCGGTATAGATCTCCGATCTCATCAGCGGCATCGCGCCGCACGCGACGACTGTAGTCCTGCTGGCCCGAGATGCGCCGGGTGACAGCGGCCAGATCCATGATGGGACCCGAGATCGACCCCTGGAGCCAATACGCCAGCCCCAGCGAGACCGCAAGGACGATGGCCACCACCACGCCCATGGTCTGCAGATACGAGCGCACGTCCTGCCACACCCGGCCTGTGCCGGCCAGCAGCGACAAGCTGCCGATCGGATGCCCATGCAGGGCGATCGGCTGGGTGACCACATAAGTGGGCCGCAACAGCGAGAAGGCCGCAGGCTCGATCGAGCGGGTCCGGTCGCCATTGCGACCGTCTCGCCACCACTGCGCGAACAGGGCGCCGTGCTGGTCGCGGATCTGTGCCCCCAGCACCCCGGGGATGGTCGCCAAATAGCCGAGCCGCTCGGCTGCGCCCTCTGGGTCTTCGAAGGAGACCGGGGCCACGCTGAAATCAGCGGTGATCCTGGCTGCGTGAGTGATATGCGAAACCTCCCGCTCCCGGAATACCTCCAGTCGGTCGACGACCGCCAGGGCGAATCCCACGATCACCGAGGCGAGCGTCACCGTCGCGGTAATGACCACCAGCTTGCTGCGGATCGGCAGGCCCTCAAAGCCCCGGCGCAGGCGCTGGATCATCGGTTGATCGACCTCGCCATTTCCAGCAGCCGGAAGCTCGCGCTGAGCGAGCCGGCCGCCAGCGCCGCACGGTTCACCTCAAAGCCCACGCGGTCCCCCTCGGTGAACAGATTGATGTCCACGCCACGCTCGGAAAATCCGGGTGTGTTGCCCACGGTGAGCACCGGGCGCTCCGCCACATCGGCCAGTATGCGGGCGAGGTCATCTGAACGCTCGCCTGGGATGAACAGCAGCTGACAGCCTGTGGCCGCTTCAGAGTGGCCGAGCTGGCGCACCTCGGGCGCCGAGCCTGCATAGCGTACATGCAGTGCCACGGAGCGCAGCGGGACGACCAGCGGCGAGGGACCCGCGACACAGATCTGCAACGGCTCCTGCGCTGCCCCCTTGGGCCATTCGATGAACTCGGGAAACTTGACGATGAAGCCCGCCTCGACCAGTGCGACGCGCTCGGGGTCGAGAGCAAGAGATGGGCGCAGCGACCACAGCAGGGTGAGAGCCAGGCCAAGGGCGGCACGCGCCGGAGTCCGGGTCAGACGCCCGCGGGCCCCACGGCTGGCAGTCGAGTTGTAGCGAGGCATGAGCAGCGGGCGGGTCCTTGCGCATCGGGGCCGGAGACCCCGAGCCCGTTGATCCCTTCGATTTGATCTCTTGCAGCAGGATAGACACTGTATGATGATGCCTTCAGTCTCCTGCGATGAAACGGCGCACGGCGTCACAAGCCATGGGAACGCCAAGCATCTTGCGAAGCAGGATGATCGAGCCCATCAAGTACCTAATCAGGATAGCGCTTTCGGCCGTAGCCTTCACGACGGGGGCGCCCGGATCGGCGGCGGAGCTGCGCGCCCCTGTGAATCCCCAGTCGGTGGCCGCGATGTCCCTGGAGGACCTGCTCGGGGTATCGGTCTCGGTCGCATCCAGGACAGAAGAGACCTTCACACAGGCCCCGTCGTCGGTGACTGTGTTTACACGCGCCGAGATCCAGAGCATGGGGGTGCGCACGATCGAGGAGCTGCTCAATTTCGCGCCCGGCTTCTACTCCGGGCGCTCCGCCAACAGCAGCTATGGCCTGGGCGTGCGGGGCAGGATGTCCAGCCAGCTCTCCAACGACGTGCTGTTTCTCATCGACGGCCAGCGGATCAACGACGACTTTTCCGACGCCTCGCTGCTGTTCAACCGGCTGCTGACCACCGACAACGTCAAGCAGGTGGAGATCGTGCGAGGCCCGGGCTCCGCCCTGTACGGGTCCGACGCTTTGCTCGGCGTGGTCAACATCGTCACGGATCGCAACCTCAACGAGCTGCGTGTCGGCCTGGGCAGCAACCAGCGGCGCGAGGGCTACCTGAGCCTCTCGGGCCGGGTCGGGGCCGCCGACGCATCCTTGTTCGTCGGCGGATTCAAGGATGAGGGGGAGTCCTTCATCGACCTGTCCAGCCCGGATCTCGCGCGCACCCGCGATCCCCAGCAGTCGCTCACCGCCAACCTGAGCCTGGGGCTCGACCATACACGCGTGGAGGCACGACTCGCCCGGTTTCAGCTCGACAACTTCTATATCTTCACCTTCACACCCAGTGACCCCAACGGCTTGTACCGTTCCAGCGACGCCTGGCTCAGGGCCAGCCAGGACCTCTGGAGCGGCGATGACGGCAATCTCACCGCCAGCGCCCAGGTGCGCCGGATCGACCATGAGAGCCTGGTCACCATTTTTCCCGGCGAGGTGATCGAGGCCCTGGCCGCCCAGGGATGGACTTTCGGAAGCCAGGACTTCCGGGCCGGGCCTGTGGTTCAGCAGACCGAGCTCGGCACCTCGCTGGACGGTAAGCTGCGACTGGGCGATCGCCAGCAGCTCGCGGCGGGCCTGGACTTCAGGCACACGCGCTTCGACAAGACGCTGAATCAGAACAACTACGAGACGGCGGACATCGCGCGCAATCTGCCTTGCATCGATGCGCTGTTCGGCGGCGACGACATGCCCTGGCGCTGCAACTTTGCCTTTATCCGGCCGTACGGGCGGGTGGTGGAATCTTCGGATTTCGCCGCCACTGGCAAGGCACGCGATGTCCTGGGGCTCTACGTGCAGGACGAGATCCGTCTCAGGCCGGACCTGAAGGCGACCCTGGGTGTCCGGCTGGACCGCTACTCCGACTTCGGCCGGACGGTCAATCCCCGTGCCGCCCTGGTCTACTCGCCGGCCACCCCGACGACGTTCAAGCTGATGTACGGCGAGGCGTTTCGCGCACCGACGGTCTCGGAGCTGGACGTGAAGAACACCCCGGATCTGGTCGGAAACCCCGACCTGAAGCCCGAGAAGATCCGAACCATCGAGGCGGCCTGGCTACAGAGCTTCGCCGGCGTCCAGACCACCCTGACCGGCTACTTCAGCCGGGTACGCGACCGCATCGAGCAGGTCCCGCAGGGCGGCATTGACCCGCGCGGCACCTTCATGAACGGCGCCGGCCTGGACCTGTCGGGAATCGAGCTGGAGATCCAGGATCAGCTCACGGAGAAGCTACTGCTGCGCGGCAGCTTCTCGCACAGCTTCCAGTACGCCGAAGACCCCCAAGCGGTGCCCCAGGACCTGGCCTCATTCAGCCTCAACTATCACCACAAGCGCCTGAGCCTGAACCTGAACGGCTTCTATCACGGCACCGCGGAGACCGGCGCCACACCACCGGCGAAGCTCGACGACTATTGGGTGCTCAACGCCAACCTGCGCTACGATCTCGGCGGGGTCACGCTCACCGGGGGGGTCTACAACCTGCTCGACGAGGACTACTACACCTACACCGGCTCAGCCCTGCCCCGGGGCATACCCAACCGGGGCCGCGAGCTGCGTGTCGGGGCGGAATTTCCGCTATAGCCAACGCGGGGCTTCCTCCGGTCAATCGCCGAGGCGGCAGCGCTCCAGGAAGGCATCGATACCGATCTCCTCGGCATAGGCCTTCAGCGGCTTGGGGCGCGGTCCCTTTTCCTTGACCTGGTAGACCTCTTCCGCATTCGGCGGGACGTTGCCGTATCGGCCCGCCGGGATCTTGATGGCGGGCCCCGCAGCGCGAGCCCGCTTGGGTCCCCGGGTCGTGGGCGCCTTCTTCCTGGCCGTCTTGCGCTTGGAAGGCGCCTCCTCCTGGGCGGCCTCCTTGTCCACCTGCTCGAGGACGCGCCGCACGTCTTTGAGGGCGAAGCGCACCAGCGCGTCGAAGCTCAGGCCAGCCTCCTTGAGCTGGGCTTTAAGCCGCTTATAGGCCTCGCCGAGCGCCGCCCGCTCTTTCTTCGCTTGCTCTCTCTGCACCCTCAGTTGGTCGATCTCCGCTAGTAGGACCTGGATCCGTTTTTCAATCTCTGTGCTCATCGCCCTGAGCTCCCGAAGGTTGGCCGAAAACCGGTGACTGTGGTGATTGTATTTTTCGCGAGCCCGCGAATGCAAACGCGGCGACAAGCGCAGGCGGCTCAAAGCGCATCGCGGAAATCTCTCAATGCGAATCCGATCAGGTCCAGATCAAGCCCCCGCGAGAGGGCAAGCAACTTGAACCGTTCGCCCATCTGTGAAGGCAGCGTCAGCATCTTGATCTCCTGGAGCCGCCGCAGCCTGGCCGCTTCATCCTCGGGATCCAACCGCTCGAGATAACCGTCGAGCCCGCTTGCCAAGAGAAAATGCCCCTGGGGGGCAAAGCCATGCACCCGCAGGCCGACACGCAGGGCCGCCTCCGCCAGAGCGGTGAAATCCACATGGGCGGTGATGTCCTGCAGCCCCACCAGCACGAGAGGATCCGGGTGGGCGCGATGGCGATAATGGCACATCAAAGTGCCTGCGCGGCGCTGGGGATGATAGTACTCGCGGCGCGGATATCCATAGTCGATCAGCAGCAAAAGGCCCGCGTCCAATCGCTGCGCGATCGCCTCGATCCAGGCGGGTGCTCGCAGGTTGATCTCCGACTCGTAGCCGTCCGCAAATGGGCCGAGCTCGGCGGCGAGGCGGACCACGGCGGCCGCCAGGCCCGGGGTGGCGGCGGGCCGCCAGCTGGCCGCGAAGCGCCCCTCATGGACGACCACGAGCTCTTCCAGCACCTGGCCGCGCTCGATGCGAAAACGGCTCACAGGCATGGCGTCGACCACCTCGTTGGCGATCACGAGGCCCCGGAGCGCGCCCGTCGGCAGCTCCTCGAGCCAATCGACCCGTCCCGCCAAATGAGGGACGCAGGCCTCCAGGGTGGCCCGCTGGCGCGCCTTCAGCTCTGCGCTGAGCTCCAGCATGAGGTAGCGCTCGGGCAGCCGGTCAAGCCGTTCGAGCTCACCGAGCAGGTCCGCGGCGAGACGGCCCGAGCCCCCCCCGAGCTCGAGCACCCTCCCCCCTCCGAGATGACCAAGCACCTGCCCAGCCTGCCGGGCGACAGCGTAGCCGAACAGCGGGGAAAGCTCGGGGGCCGTGACGAAATCCCCGAGTACACCGAACTTGCGCGCCCCGCCGCTGTAGTAACCCAACTCCGGCGCGTAGAGCGCCAGCTCCATGAAGCGGTCGAACGGCAGGACCCCGCCCGCCTCGGTTATAGCGGCGTCGATCCGCTCGGACAACCGAGACTCGCGGAATCGGCCGGCGGCGTCCGGCGCGGGCACCGTCGAAGGGGAGCGGGTCAGGCGGGGAGGCATGGTGAGGTGTATCGGCTACGGCTTTCGGCTAAATTGACATAGATTGCTAGCAGCCTATCGGACTTTGGGGCCCGTCGCGAGGGAAAGCGGGATCGAGGAGGATTGGTCGCTCGCTTGATTGGAGAATAGCCAGCTCCATCTGACGGCACCGAGCGAGACAGCCGGCCGATATCCACTTATCCGCAGTAGGGCATCCGAGCTCCGACAGGCTGTCAAATCTACCGGGTTCGCCGCCGCCACACGCGCGGCCCACCGCCCCGACCCCGGCCCGCAGCGATCCGGATTCTCCGGCGGGCCTTGCCGCACATGAAGACAGCTACCTGGAGCGCCAGCCCGTGAGAGATGATCGAGAGACCCTGGCCGGGAAGGTGGCCCTGATCACCGGCGCCGCCCAACGCATCGGGGCGGAGATCGCGCGCGCCCTGCACGGGGAAGGCATGGATCTCGTCCTGCACTACTATCGCTCGGCCCGGGCCGCGGACGAGCTCAGGCGCGAGCTCGACGCGCAGCGCCCGGAATCGGTTGCCCTGATCCAGGCCGACTTGCACGACACCCCCGCCTTGACGCGGCTTGTGGAGGCGGCCACCGGCCAATTCGGACGCCTGGACCTGCTGGTCAACAACGCGTCCTCCTTCTACCCAACCCCCGTCGGCGAAGTCAGCCAAGCGCAGTGGGACGATCTCATGGGCACCAACCTCAAGGCACCCTTCTTCCTTGCCCTAGCCGCAGCGCGGGCCCTGCAACGCAATGGGGGCTGCATCGTGAACCTGGTCGACATCCATGCCGAGCGCCCCCTCAAGGACCATCCGATCTACTCCATGGCCAAGGCGGGCAACGCCATGATGGTGCGCGCCCTGGCCCGCGAGCTGGGCCCCACAGTGCGCGTCAACGGCGTCGCGCCCGGTGCCATCCTCTGGCCCGGGCAGGGGCTCAGCGAGGAGGCGAAGCAGGAGATCCTAGAGCGCACGGTGCTGAAGCGACCCGGAACCCCTTGGGACATCGCCCGCACGGTACTCTTCCTGATACGCGACGCACCTTACATCACCGGCGAGCTGATCACGGTGGACGGCGGGCGCAGCACGCAACATTGACCTCCCGGCAAGGGTCGAATTTCTACTGTGTCTAACATATGAAATGGAGACTCATCGATGATCCAGCTGAAGATAACCGGTATGACCTGCGGCCATTGCAAGGCCGCCGTCGAGAAGGCCCTCAGCGGGGTCGAGGGCGTCGACAGCGTCCAGGTCAGCCTGGAGGCGGGCAGCGCCCGGGTCGAGGGCGCCCCTGATCCCGCGGCCCTGATCGAAGCGGTCAAGGGAGAAGGCTACGGCGCGGAGCTCGCCTGAGCGACCGCGCTGCAGAGCCCATCATGGTCGGGGAAAGTCAGCACAAGGAGGTCCGGCTGGGGATAGGCGGCATGAGCTGTGCCGCCTGCGTGGCGCGCATCGAGCGCAGCCTGGGCCGGAAGCTGGGCGTGGAAGAGGCGAGCGTTAACCTGGCCACGGAGCGCGGCACCATCCGCTTCGATCCCCAGCGTATCAGCCTGCCCGAGCTGCTGGAGGTGGTGCGCGAGACCGGCTACGAGCCGGAGACCGCGCACCTCGACCTGGCCGTGGAGGGTATGACCTGCGCCGCCTGCGTCGGACGGGTGGAGCGGGCGCTGCTCAAGGTCCCGGGGGTACTGGGGGCAAGCGTCAATCTCGCCACCGAGAAGGCCTCGGTCGACTTCGTTCCCGCCCAGATCGGCGGGGGGGAGCTGCGCGCGGCCATCGAGGCGGCGGGCTACCGGACTCCTGAGGCGCCTTCCGCGGTCGGACCCACCACCCATGAGGCGCAGGACCGCGAGTCCCATCGGGACCTGGTCTTGGCCGCCGCTCTCACCCTGCCCCTGATCCTTATCGCCATGGGGCCTATGGTGGTCCCGGGGCTCTCCGCCTGGATGCACGGGATCGCACCGCCCGTCGCCTGGCATTGGGTGGAGCTCACCCTCGCCACGCCGGTGCAGTTCTACGCCGGCCGGCGCTTCTACCTTCAGGGTTATGCTGAGCTCAGGCATCTCAGCCCCGGCATGAGCAGCCTGATCATGCTGGGGAGCTCTGCGGCCTGGGGCTACTCCACCCTGGCGCTGCTCGCGCCCAGGCTATTTCCCGCTGGCACCGCGCTGCTCTACTACGAGGCCTCCGCAGCGATCATCACCCTGATCCTGGCGGGCAAGTATCTGGAAAGCGCCGCGCGCGGGCGGACTTCCTCGGCGATCCGCAAGCTGATGCGGTTGCAGCCGGCGCGGGCGTGGGTGCTGCGCGACGGCCTGGACCTGGAGGTCCCTATAGAGGCGGTGGTGCCGGGCGACCTGATCCTGGTTCGCCCCGGCGAGCGTATCCCCACCGACGGCGAGGTCACCGGCGGCAGCAGCTACATCGATGAGTCCATGATCACCGGAGAGCCGGTCCCGGTGCTCAAGGGACCGGGGGACCAGGTCACGGGCGGGACCGTGAACGGCTCCGGCGGTCTCAGGATAGCGGCCACCCGGGTCGGCGCCGAGACACTGCTCGCCCACATCATCCGTATGGTCGAGGAGGCCCAGGCCGGCAAACCCCCGATTCAGCAGCTCGCCGACCGCATCGCCGGGGTGTTCGTGCCGATCGTTATGCTAGTGGCCACCCTGACCTTCCTGGCCTGGCTGGCACTCGGGCCCACGCCCGCCCTGAGTCACGCCTTCGTCGCCGCGGTGAGCGTGCTGGTCATCGCCTGCCCCTGCGCCATGGGCCTGGCGACCCCCACGGCGATCATGGTGGCAACCGGCCGTGGTGCGGAGCTGGGTGTCCTGTTCCGCAGGGGGGCAGCCCTCGAGACCCTGGCACGGCTCGACACGCTGGTCTTCGACAAGACCGGCACCCTCACCGAAGGCCGGCCGGCGCTCGAGCGCCTCCAGTGCTTCGACATCGACGAGGGCCGGGTGCTCGCCCTGGCGGCCGGCCTGGAGCGGCGCAGCGAGCACCCCCTGGGCCAGGCCCTGGTCGAGGCGGCCGCGGCGCGCGGCCTGCCGGGCGCGGAGGCCACGGAGGTCCAGGCCGAGCCCGGGCTCGGCATCCAGGGCAGGGTCGACGGACACGGGGTACATATCGGCGCAGAGCGTTACATGCAGCGCTTCGGCATCGATGTGGAGCGCGCCGGGGCGCTTGCCGGGTCTTGGTCCCAGGCGGGGGAGACGCTGCTGTACTGCGCAATCGACGGCAGGCTGGCGGGTCTTTTCGGAGTCAGCGACCCCATCAAGCCCGGTGCGGCCGACACCATCCGTACCCTGCGGGTCCTGGGCACGGAGGTCGCCATGCTCACCGGAGACCAGCCGCGCACGGCCGAGGCAGTGGCGGCCCGACTGGGGATCGAGCGGGTGATCGCGGGGGTGCTGCCCGACGGCAAGGCCCGGGAGATCGAGCGGCTGCAGGGCGAGGGTCGGCGGGTCGGCGTGGTGGGCGATGGTATCAACGACGCCCCGGCGCTGGCCCGGGCCGATCTGGGCGTGGCGATCGGCACCGGCACCGACATCGCCATCGAGGCGGGAGACCTGGTGCTAATGGCGGGGGACGTACGGCGGGTGGTGGACGCCATCCGCCTGGCCCGGCGCACCCTCTGGATCATCAAGCTGAACTTCTTCTGGGCCTACGCCTACAACCTGGCCCTGGTGCCGCTCGCCGCTGGTGTGCTCTACCCCTTCTTCGGAATCCTCCTGAGCCCGATGTTCGCCGCTGCGGCCATGAGCGTCTCCAGCCTGTTCGTGGTATCCAACAGCCTGCGCCTGAGACACTTCGACCCGGCTGCGGCACCCCGGACGACCGCGCCGGGGGCTCAGGTCGCCAGATCCACCGGGTGAATCGCCTGGCCCGCGCGGTCAAAGGCCGTCCAGAGCTCGGCATAGGTACGCCCGTCCACCGGATGACGCTCGCCCGGGGCCACCTCCGCCAGGGGCCCCAGCACGAAGGCATAGCTCAGGATCTCCTCCCGGGGCAGCTCCAGACCATCGAAGCGTCCCACCCGGTCCCCGTAGGTGAGCAGATCGATGTCGAGGGTTCGCGGGGCGAACCGCGGACCGGCGCGCTGCCGACCGTGGGCCGCCTCGATAGCGCGCAGCCGTCGGTTGATCTCGATGGGCGCCAGCTCCGACTCGAATCCCGCCACCAGGTTGTAGAAGGCGGCCCCCGGAAAACCGACGGCCGCGCTCTCGTAGACCCGGGACAGGGTCAGCTTGCCGAGATCGCGGCGCAGGTCCTCGATCGCCCCCAGGATGTGGCACTCCCGATCGACATTGCTCCCGATGCTCACCCAGACGCGCGGCATCTCAGTGGCGCTCCCCGCGCTCGATGATCACACCCACGTCCCGGGCGCCGCGCACCGCCCCCTGCTTGTTCAGGGTCAGGCGCACCCAGCGCACCCCGAACTCCTCCCGCACGATCTGGGCACAGCGCTCGGCCAGCGTCTCCACCAGCTGAAAGCGGCTCTCGGAGACGAACTGCATGAGCCGCTTGGCGACCGCCTTATAGTCCAGGGTGTGCTCGATGCGGTCGGTGGTGGCCGCGGCGGCGATGTCCGCGCTCATCTCCAGGTCGAAGACCAGGGTCTGAGCGGTGCGCCGCTCCCAGGCGTAGATCCCGATCACGGCGTCGATGCGAAGGTCGCGCAGGAAGACGATATCCATGGGAGCTCCAGCGGGGCTGCGGGAAAGCCCGCATGTCTCACCAGGCTCCTGCTGCGGCGCCCGATCTGCCCGCGCCTGCTGCGTTGCGCTCGGCCCGGGTGCTCGACGTACTGTGAAGCACGCCTGCGCGCCCGTTCGGTCGCGCGCCTTGCATCCACGGACACCCCAGGCGCCTCGCGACGAACCCCGGTGAGACATGCGGGCTCGGGACATGGTAAAACAGCCCGGCAGCCGGCAAAACCCGCTCGGGCGGGTCGGTCCTGTCCCGTTGACCGGGCAGGCCCCCGCACCGACAATGCGGCCTCTTGCTTGCGCGGACCCACCGGAACAGATGCTGCCCGCTGCCGCCCTGATCGTCGGAGCCTACCTGCTGGGCTCCATTTCCAGCGCCATCCTGGTCTGTCGGCTCATGGGATTGCCTGACCCCCGAGCCCAGGGCTCGCACAATCCCGGAGCCACCAACGTGCTGCGCATCGGCGGCCGCAAAGCCGCCGCCGTCACCCTGGTCGGCGATTGCCTCAAGGGCGTGCTCCCGATGCTCGCCGCCCACCTGCTGCACGCCGACCCGCCGGTGCTGGCCGCCACCGGCATAGCGGCCTTCCTGGGCCACCTCTATCCGGTCTTCTTCGGCTTCCAGGGGGGCAAGGGGGTCGCCACTGCACTCGGCGTGCAATTCGGGCTGAGCTGGCCGATCGGTCTCTCGGTGGCTGCTATCTGGCTGCTAGCGGCCCGGGCCCTGAACATCTCGTCCCTCTCCGCGCTGATCTCCATGGCGCTGGCGCCGTTCTTCGTCTGGCTGTTCTGGCCGGAGCCTGTTCTGATCGGCGCCCAGGTACTGATCAGCGTGATGCTGTTCTGGCGCCACCGCAGCAATATCCGCAATCTCATCAAGGGGTCGGAGGGCACGATCTCCGACGAGCAGGGCCCGGAGTGATCGCTCCGGCGAGCGGGCCGCAAATGCTGCCCTCAGAGGTCTCCGACGAGCGGCGCCAGCTCGGTCATGGACCAACGCGGCGCGGCCCCGAATCCGAGACTGTCCCGCTGACCGGCCCGCAGCCGCTGCCAGCCGGCGTAGGCAATCATGGCGCCGTTGTCGGTGCAGAGCTCGGGGCGGGGGTAGCAGGCCCGGACGCCGGCATCGGCCATGGTCTCGGCGATCCGTGTCCGCAGTCGCCGATTGGCACTGACCCCCCCCGCCAGCACCAGCGTGCGGGCTCCGGTCTGGTGCACCGCACGCCGACATTTGATCGTCAGGGTGTCGACCACTGCGTCCTCGAACGCCCGGGCGATATCCGCACGGGTCTGCTCGTCGCTCCCATCTCCCAGGGCTGTTCTCATGGTGGTGAGAGCGAAGGTCTTGAGCCCGCTGAAGCTGAAATCCAGGCCCGGCCGATCTACCATGGGGCGCGGAAACGAGAAGCGTCCCGGATCGCCGCGCTCGGCCAGGCGTGCCAGCGCCGGACCACCCGGATAGGGTAGCCCGAGAAGCTTCGCGGTCTTGTCAAAGGCCTCACCGGCGGCGTCGTCCAGGGATTCGCCCAGCATGCGATAGCGCCCCACCCCGGCGACCTCCACTAGCTGTGTGTGACCGCCGGAGACCAGCAGGGCGACGAAGGGAAAGACTGGCGGGTCCGGCTCGAGCATCGGGGCCAGCAGATGGCCCTCCATGTGATGCACGCCTAGAGCCGGGACCCCCCAGGCCCAGGCCAGCGCGCGCCCCACGGCGGCGCCCACCAGCAGCGCCCCGATCAGCCCTGGCCCCGCCGTGTAGGCCACCCCGTCGAGGGGCCCGGCGCCCAGCCCGGCCCCGGCGAGCACTTGGCGGATCAGCGGCAGTAGCTTGCGCACATGGTCGCGGGAGGCGAGCTCCGGGACCACACCGCCATACTCGCCGTGCAGCGCCACCTGGCTGTAGACCGCATGCGCCCTGAGCCCGAGATCGCTGTCGTAGACGGCGACTCCGGTCTCGTCGCAGGAGGTTTCTATGCCGAGCACGCGCATGATGCGGGAGATCATGCGGTACCGGGGCAAGCCGGTCAAAGCGCATGCAGCGGGATCTAGGGCAGGGCAGCGCTTTGCAAACGCCGGCTCAGGCAGTAGAATTTTGCGCCTTTAACCCAGGCCATCCGGCTTTACCGACTATCGAGGTCCCGATGCCCAGCGTGCGAGTCAAGGAGAACGAGCCGTTCGAAGTCGCCCTGCGCCGCTTCAAGCGCTCCTGTGAGAAGGCCGGCGTGCTCGCCGAAGTGCGCAGCCGCGAGCATTACGAGAAGCCGACCACCGAGCGCAAGCGCAAGGCCGCCGCGGCGGTCAAGCGCTGGCAGAAAAAGCTGCAGCGCGAGAACCGCCGCTGGGAGCGCCTCTACTAACCTAGGTCTGACCGCATCCCGCCATGCTCAAGGCGCGTATCCAGGATGCCGTGAAGGCGGCCATGAAGGCCGGCGACAAGCACCGTGTCGGCGCCTTGCGGCTGATCACCGCCGCGATCAAGCAGCGCGAGGTCGACGAGCGTATCGAGCTCGACGACAGCCAGGTGCTCGCCGTGCTTGACAAGATGGTCAAGCAGCGTCGCGAGTCCCTCCGCCAGTACGAGAAGGCGGGGCGCGAGGATCTGGTGGAGCAGGAGGCCTTCGAGATCGCGCTGATCCAGGAGTATCTGCCCCGAGCCCTGAGCGAGGCCGAGGTCGCCGCGGCGATCGAAGAGGCCTTGGTGGCCACCGGCGCCACCTCGGTACGCGACATGGGCAAGGTGATGGGGCTGCTCAAACCCCGGCTACAAGCCCGGGCGGACATGGGCGCCGTGAGCGCTCTGGTGAAACAGCGGCTCGGCAGCTGAATCCGTCCGCTTCGTCGGGGCACCCTACCCCGGCATGATGGCGCCTGCTAGGCTTCTCGGCCATGGCCGGGCGCATCCCCCGCGAATTCATCGATCGGCTCCTCGAGCGCGTCGACATCGTCGAGCTAGTAGGCAGGCGCGTGCCGCTGAAGCGCGCAGGCAAGGAGTTTCAGGCGCGCTGCCCCTTCCACGACGAGAGCACCCCTTCCTTCACGGTCAGCCCAAGCAAGCAGTTCTATCACTGCTTCGGCTGCGGCGCCCATGGCTCGGCCATCGGTTTCCTCATGGAGTACGACCGCATGGAGTTCGTCGAGGCGATCCAGGAGCTGGCCCATCTGGCGGGCATGGAGGTACCTCGGGAGGCCGCTGCGGGCCCGGGGGAAGACCTTGGACCCTTATTTCAGACCCTCGAGCAGGTGGCCCGCTACTATGCCGAGCAGCTGCGCCGTCACCGGGAGGGTGCCCGCGCGGTCGACTACCTCAAGGGACGCGGCCTGAGCGGGGAGATCGCCGCCGAGTACGGGATCGGCTACGCCCCGCCGGGCTGGGACGGCCTCGCGGGCAGCCTGGGAAAGACGGGGGCCCAGCTGGAGCGCCTGCGCACCTCGGGCATGCTGATCGACGGCGAGCGCGGCGTCCCCTACGATCGCTTCCGCGACCGCATCGTCTTTCCGATCCGCGACCGCCGGGGCCGAGTCATAGGCTTTGGCGGGCGGGTGCTCAGCGATGCCAAGCCCAAGTATCTGAACTCGCCCGAAACCCCGCTGTTCCACAAGGGCCGGGAGCTCTATGGGCTGTACGAGGCTCGCTCGGCGCTTCGGGAGATACCCCGCTTGCTGGTGGTCGAGGGCTACATGGACGTCCTCGCACTCGCGCAGTACGGCATCCGTTACGCCGTCGCAACCCTGGGCACGGCCACCACCGCCGAGCACCTGGACCGGCTGTTTCGCACCACCGCCCAGGTGGTGTTCTGCTTCGACGGCGACCGGGCGGGCCGGGACGCCGCTTGGAAGGCCCTGGACACCGCACTCGCCCAGCTGCGTGAGGGGCGCGAGCTGCGCTTCCTGTTCCTCCCGGAAGGAGAGGACCCGGATACCCTGGTGCGCAAGGAGGGCCGCGAGGTCTTCGAGGAGCGCGTCCAGGGCGCCCTGCCGTTGTCGCGGCTGCTGTTCGACGCGCTGCGGGATAGGGCCGACATCTCCAGCCCCGACGGGCGCGCCCGCTTCGTCGAAGCCGCCTCCGCATCCATCTCCCGCGTCCCTTCGGAGGCACTGCAGGAGGAACTGCGCAAGCAGCTAGAACTTGAGGGTGGCAGACGTGTCCAACTGCAGCGCTTGCGCTCAGGGTCGAGGCGTCCGCCCGCGGCGAAGCGGCGAATTCAGCGCCCGCTCACGCCGATCAGCCTCGCCGTCGCGCTGCTGCTGCGTTACCCCGAGCTGGCACGGGCCGGGGGTCTGCCGCGGGACTGGCGCGGTATCCGGGGCGAGGGAGTCGCCCTGCTCTCGGACCTGCTTGATTTGCTCGAAGTCGAGCCTAACCTAAACACAGGCATGGTAATTGAGCGTTGGCGCGGCACGGACCAGGAGCCGCACCTGCGAAGGCTGTTGCAACTAGCGCTTCCGGGTGACGAGAACAGCCGCGAGCAGGAGCTTCGCGATGCCCTGGAGCGCCTGGAGCGGCAAGGGCGGGAGCAGGAGGCCGAGCAGTTGCTCGCCAAGGCGCGGAGCGGCCCGCTGGACAGCAGCGAGAAGCGGCGGCTGCAGAGCCTGCTCGCGGCGCGGGAGCAACGCCGCTAAGGGATCATCCTTGGCAGGATCGATGGAAAGATGCTAGTATTGAAAGTTATTTTTGCGCAACGGCCCAGTGGCGCATCCACTTTTGCTGAAGGCGTATCAATGGATCAGGAACAGCAGCAGTCCCAGCTTAAGCAGCTGATTGCCAGAGGCAAGGAGAAAGGCTTCCTGACGTACTCTGAGGTCAATGATCATCTGCCCGAGGGCATCGTCGAGCCGGAGCAGATCGAAGACATCATCCGGATGATCAATGACATGGGCATCATGGTCCATGAGTCGGCGTCGGAGGCCGAGCTGGAGGCAATCAGCGACCTGGTCGCCTCGACCGACGAAGATGCCGTCGAGGCGGCTGCGGCCGCGCTCGCCACCGTGGACAGCGAGTTCGGGCGCACCACCGACCCGGTGCGCATGTACATGCGCGAGATGGGCACGGTAGAGCTGCTCACGCGCGAAGGCGAGCTGCAGATCGCCAAGCGCATCGAGGACGGCCTCAGCCAGGTGTCCGCTGCGCTGTCGGGCTTTCCCGGTACCCTGTCCATGCTGGTGGCGATGCTCGACAAGGTGGAGCAGGGCGAAGCGCGCCTGACCGACATCATCTCCGGCTTCATCGATCCCAACGAGCCCGAGGAGATCCCCCGGCCCATCGCCGCTAGCGCCGAGACCGGCTCGGACGCCGGCAACGAGGGCGAAGAGACCCAGACCGTGGAAGACTCGGGTGTCGACCCCGAGGAGGCCGCGAGAAAGATTGCCACCCTGCGCAAGCTTCACAAGGCGTGGGTCAGCGCGCTCGGCAGGCACGGCACCAAGGACCCCAAGACGCAGAAGCTGGCCCAGAAGGCCTCGGCCGGGTTCATGGAGCTCAAGCTGATCCCCATGGTCTTCCACGACCTGGGCGACAACCTGCGTGGCGTCATCGACCGAATCCGCGTCCAGGAGCGCGTCATCATGGGCCTGTGCGTGGAGACCGCCCACATGCCGCGCAAGGAGTTCATCGTCTCCTTCCCGGACAACGAGACGAATCTCGACTGGCTACCTGCACACTTCGCGAGGAGCACCAGCTACGCGGACAACCTGCGCGAGGTGCTGCCCGAGGTGCTGCGCGCCCAGCGCCGGCTGCTAGAGGTCGAGAAAGAAAACTTTCTCAACATCAGCGAGATCAAGGAGATCAACCGCAAGATGTCCATCGGCGAGGCCAAGGCCCGCCGTGCCAAGAAGGAGATGGTGGAGGCCAACCTGCGCCTGGTGATCTCGATCGCCAAGAAGTATACCAACCGCGGGCTGCAGTTCCTCGACCTGATCCAGGAGGGCAACATCGGGCTGATGAAGGCAGTGGACAAGTTCGAATACCGGCGCGGCTACAAGTTCTCGACTTATGCGACCTGGTGGATCCGCCAGGCCATTACCCGCTCCATTGCCGACCAGGCCCGGACCATCCGCATCCCCGTGCACATGATCGAGACCATCAACAAGCTCAACCGCATCTCACGCCAGATGGTCCAGGAGATGGGCAGGGAGGCCACCCCCGAGGAGCTGGCCGAGCGCATGGAGATGCCGGAGGACAAGATCCGCAAGGTGCTCAAGATCGCCAAGGAGCCGATCTCGATGGAGACGCCCATAGGCGACGACGAGGACTCGCACCTGGGCGACTTCATCGAAGACGCCAGCATCACCTCCCCGGTCGAAGCGGCCACCGTCGAGGGCCTGCGCGAGGCGACCCAGAACATGCTGGCTAGCCTGACCTCGCGCGAGGCCAAGGTACTGCGCATGCGCTTCGGCATCGATATGAACACCGACCACACCCTGGAGGAGGTCGGCAAGCAGTTCGACGTCACCCGCGAGCGCATCCGCCAGATAGAGGCCAAGGCACTGCGAAAGCTGCGCCATCCCACCCGCTCGGAACGGTTGCGCAGCTTCCTGGACACGGACTGAGGCGCGCGCGGGTCCCTCGCAGACCGGGGGCCGCACAACCCGTGCCGCCCCCATTTTTGTTTTCTGGTACCCTTTGCGGTCCGACGAAACCGGCCCGGTCAGAGGGGAATCCCGGGTCACTGACGCTGGATGAGCCGCCTGAATTCGTGCACAGGGATTCCTCCTGGGACGGCCGAGCGGACTGACTGAGAAAATCGGCTCTTACCTCAACCGGTGAGGCTCGACCGCTCTTCCGGTGGACGAGCACGCATGGCCGAGCGCCCGGGCAGGGTGGGCCGGGCAGGTGGTGCCTGATCTCCGTTGAAGGCGTGACGCCAGGGAGGGCTGTCGCGGATTGATGTTGATGAAGCAGGGCCCTTAGCTCAATGGTCAGAGCAGGGGACTCATAA
>Ga0307436_1000312_pt1 | contig 22340 bp, 18 predicted proteins | sample SalMarWE160440MG_FD_202513 | JGI IMG/M metagenome (GOLD analysis project Ga0307436, IMG submission 202513) | Salt marsh sediment microbial communities from the Plum Island Ecosystem LTER, Massachusetts, United States - WE1604-40 | ecosystem: Environmental > Aquatic > Marine > Intertidal zone >...
CAACCTGCCCGGACCCGGCAAGCGCCCATTGTCGTCGATGACGCCGACCCTCGTGCTGAAGGACGGCAAGCCGTTCCTGGTCACCGGCTCGCCCGGCGGCAGCCGCATCATTACCGCGGTGCTGCAGGTGATCGTGAACGTGATCGATTTCCACATGGGCATCGCCGACGCCGTGAGCGCGCCGCGCCTGCACAACCAGTGGCAGCCGGACGAAACCTACGCCGAGCCGGGTTTCGATCCGGACGTGCTCGACGCCTTGCGCGCGCGCGGCCACAGAATCGTGGCGACCGCGCCGCACACCGCGGCGAATTCGATCGAAGTCACGCCCAAGGGTGAATTCAGCCCGCAGGGCTATGTCGGCGCCGCCGACCGCCGCACCCGCGGATCGACAGCGGCGGGATATTGAGGGGCGGATGCTGCGCCTTCGATTCTTTGACGCGAATCAATTGCGGCGCCATGTCGATGACGCGTAATGCAGCGGCCTAGACCACGTCAAGATTGGCAGCAAGGCATTGGCCAGAACCGCATTATCGAAACGCAAACCGAGGGGCGCGGGTGTCCTGCCCGCCATTCCGCTCGCTGACAAGGTCGCGTTTCTCGGCCGGCCGGACGCCTACCCGCATCCCGCACATCACCTGCAACGCAAGGAGACCCACATGTCCTGGGTCTTCCTGGCCGGCGACAAGGTCTACAAGCTGAAGAAGCCGGTGCGTTTTCCCTATCTCGACTATTCCACGCTTTCCCGGCGCGAAGCCGCCGGCCGCGCCGAATTGGCGCTGAACCGGAGGCTGGCGCCCGACGTCTACGAGGCGGTGATGCCGCTCACGCGCACGGCGCGCGGTTTGCAAATCGGCGGGCCGGGTGAAGTGGTCGATTGGCTGGTGGTGATGCACCGGCTCGACGAAAACAAAACACTCGAACACGCCATCGTGGCGCATGAACTTGAAGCGTGGCAGCTCGACCGCGTGGTCGCGACGCTGGTCGCGTTTTACCGGCGGGCCCGCGCCGTTTTCATCGCGCCTGACGCGCAGCTCGGCCACTGGTGGCAAAGCCTGGCTTATAACCGGCGCGTCCTGCTCGATGCGCGGCTCGGCCTGCCGGCCGGACTGGTCCGGCGCATCGACCGCGCCCAGCGCCGCTTTCTCAGCCGCCGCGCGCGGCTGATCGGCGACCGCGTGCGCGAGCGCGCTATCGTGGACGGCCACGGCGACCTGCGGCCCGAGCACATCTGGCTCAGCGACCCGATCACCATCATCGATTGCCTGGAGTTCAACGCGCGACTGCGCGCCGTCGATCCGCTGGATGAGATCGCCAACTTGTGCGTCGAATGCGAGCGCCTGGGCGGCGGCTGGGCCAGCGATCATATCAAGCGCCGCGCCATCCACGCCTTGCGCGATCACCGGTCGGAACAGCTGTTTACCTTCTACCGCTGCCACCGCGCCACGCTGCGCGCGCGCCTGACCATCGCGCATCTGCTCGAGCCCAGCCCGCGCACGCCGGAGAAATGGCCGCGGCGCGCGCGTGAATACTTGGCGATCGCGGCGGCGGATGCCGTCCGCCTGGAACGCATGCTCAGCGCATGATCCCGAAAAGTGGGAACCGGTTTTCGGACAAGATCATGCGCAAGCAAAATGTCAGGGAAGCACAACGATTCGAATTAAACTGATCACACTTTAGAACACCAGCAGATCGGTAAGCGCGCGGCCTTCGTGCAAGCGCCGGATGGTTTCCGCCAGCAGCGGGGCGCAGGGCAGTGTATCGATCTTGCTGCGGTCGCCGGGGCCGAGCCGGAACGGCGGAACGCTGTCGGTTACCACCAGACGGTCGATGGCGGGATCGGCGATCACTTGCGCGGCGCCCGGCATGAACAGACCGTGCGTCACCAGCGCGATGATCTTCTTCGCGCCGGCCTTGCGCGCCGCCCGCGCCGCCCGCAGCAGCGTGCCGCCGGTGCTGATCAGGTCGTCGATGATTAGCGCGGTGGCACCGTTAGCGTCGCCGACGAACAGGTCGCCGGTGACGACGCCGCCGCTGCGATGCTTGTCGGCGAAGCCTTTGCCGACCGGCTTGCCCGTTTCGGCCTCCAGCGTCTCACGAAACAGTTCGGCGCGCTTGACGCCGCCGGGATCGGGCGACACCACGCAAAGAGTTTCGTCGGCCAACGATTTGGCGTAGTCGACGAACAGCGGCGTCGCGGTCAACGCCACGGTACGGCGGCGAAACGCGTTCTCGAAGGCGGCCGGGTTGTGCACCTCCAGCGTCACCATCACGTCGGTGTCGACCGCCTCGAACAGTTGGGCGACATAACGGGTCGTCACCGGGTCGTGCGGCTTGGTGCGGCGATCCTTGCGCGCATAGCATAGATACGGCGTCACCGCGATGACTCGCGCGGCGCCGGCGTCCTTGAGCGCGCCGATGAAGAACAACAGCCGGCACAGCTTGTCGTTGGCGCTTTCCGCAGGTCCGCCATGCAGGCTCTGGATCACATAGACGTCGCGGTTGCACACCGAATCGAGCGGACGCACTTTGTGCTCGCCGTCCTCGAAGTCGCGCTCCTCATGCGCCGCCAGCGCAACGCCGAGCGCCTGCGCAATGCTGTTACCGAGTTCGGCCGTAGCATGAAGCGCAAACAACTGGAGCCCGGCGCGTCCGTCGTCCTTCATCGCGGCGCTTCTTGCGTTGCCGCCTGCGCAAAGCGCGCCAGCGTATCGATGACCTGTTGATCGGAGACCTGGCGAAAATCCGAATAAAAAAAGCCGATGGCGCCGAAGTATTCGTGGTCCTCCAGACAAACGACCTCGTCGGCTTCTTTCCGCATCGTCGCCAGGCTTTCGGTGGGCGCCACCGGCACCGCCAGGATGAGCTTCTTCGGCTTGCGCGCGCGGGTGGCGCCCAGCGCCGCGCGGGTGGTGGCGCCGGTGGCGATGCCGTCGTCGATGACGATCGCAACCCGGTCGGCGACCTCGACGGGCGGACGGCCGCCGAGATAACGTTTTCGCCGGCGCTCGATCTCAGCGAGCTCGGCGTCGCAAACTTTCTTGAATTCCGCCTCATCCACGCCGGCAAGCGCAATCACTTCCTCATTGCGCACGATGAGCGGCTTTTCGCCATCGACCACCGCGCCCATGGCCAATTCCGGCTGCATCGGCACGCCGATCTTGCGCACCAGAATGAGATCGAGCGGCGCGTTGAGCGCGGTGGCGACCTCTGCCGCCACCGGCACTCCGCCGCGCGGCAGCGCCAGCACGACCACGCGCTCGTCCTTGTGGCGCGCAAGCGCCTGCGCGAGTTGCCGGCCCGCTTCGGTGCGATTGGCGAAAGGCATTGTCCTCAAACCCGCCTGGCATGATCGCGCGCCGCCGGCGCAGCGACAAGATAGCGCTTGAACCAGCGCGCGGCATGATCGATGACGGCCTCGAGCGCGCCCGGCTCGGGAAACAGATGACTGGCGCCGGGGACGATTTCCAATGCCTTCGGCCCCTGCAATTGTGCCAGCGCCTGCTCGTTGAGCTCGATGACGACGGTGTCGGCGCCGCCGACGATCAACAAAGTGGGCGTGCGAATCTGCGCCAGCGCAGCGCCGGCAAGATCGGGCCGTCCGCCGCGTGAGACCACGGCGCCGACCCGGTCGCCGGTATTTGCCGCGGCGACCAGCGCGGCGGCGGCGCCGGTACTGGCGCCGAACAGCCCGAGCGGAACGCCGCCCGCGAAAGGATCGCGCTCCAGCCAGCGCATCGCATCGACCAGCCGGCCGGCCAGCAGCGGAATATCGAATACATTGGCGCGGTCGGCTTCTTCCTGCTCGGTGAGCAGATCGAACAGCAGCGTCGCGAAGCCTTGGCCGTTCAACGCATCCGCCACCGCCCGGTTGCGGGGGCTGAAACGGCTGGAGCCGCTGCCATGCGCGAACAAGATGACCGCATGCGCCGCACGCGGAATCCGCAACGTGCCGGCGAGTCCAACCGGCGGAATGATCACCTCACGGATCTCGTCGCTGCTCATGCGGATTCCTCCGCCAAAATGATTAGCCGCCGGCACGAAAACGTCATTGACCTGGGTCAACCGGCACTTGCATCAGCCTTTGACGCAGATCAGCGGGCGCAGCCGCGCCACGCGGCGGGCGAGCCCGGCATGTTCGGCCGCCAGCACGACCGCGCCCACGTTCTTGTAGGCGCCGGGCGCCTCCTCGGCGATGCCGCGGGTGGAAGGGCTCCGGATCAAGATGCCTTGCGCCGCCAGATCGTCCTGAATCTTGCGCCCGCTCCATTGCTTAAGCGCGGCGTGGCGCGACATGGCGCGGCCGGCGCCGTGGCAGGCGGACGAAAATGCCTTCTGCTCGGCCGATGCTTCACCCACCAGAATATACGAGCTGGTGCCCATGCTGCCGCCGATCAGCACCGGCTGGCCGACGCCGCGCAGCGCGTCGGGTAGGCCCTCGTGGCCGGGCCCGAAGGCGCGGGTCGCGCCCTTGCGGTGCACGAACAGTTCGCGCCGCTTGCCGTCGACGGCGTGCGGCTCGACCTTGCAGGTGTTGTGCGAGACGTCGAACAGCAGGCTCAAATCGCGGCCGGGGAAAAAGTGTCCGAACACCCGGCGGGCAAAATGGCCGAGGATCTCCCGGTTGGCGAGCGCGCAATTGATGCCGGCGCGCATGGCGCCGAGATAGCGCCGGCCGACTTCCGAGTTGATCGGCGCGCAAGCGAGCTCACGGTCGGGCAGCGTGATGCCGGCGGCTTGCGCCACCACCACCATTTCCTTGAGGAATTCGGTGCCGATCTGGTGGCCGAGCCCGCGCGAGCCGCAATGGATGGTGACGACCACGTCGTCCGGCTGCAGCTTGTAGACTTCGGCCGTCTTGGTATCGAAGATCTCCGCGACCGCCTGCACTTCGAGATAATGGTTGCCGGAGCCGAGCGTGCCCATTTCGCGCCGCTGGCGGTGCTTGGCGCGCTCGGAAACATGCGCCGGTTCGGCGCCGGTCATGCGCCCGCCTTCCTCGATGCGGTCGAGATCGCGCGCTTCGCCCCAGCCGCGCGCGACCGCCCAATGGGCGCCGCCGGCGAGCATGGCATCCATCTCGTCGGCCTCGAGCGTAATGGCGCTGGTGCTGCCGACGCCGGCCGGAATCTGCCGGTAGAGCGAGTCGGCGAGCGCCTTCTGCACCGGCAGAATGTCCGCGACCTTCAAGCCGGTCAACATGGTGCGCACGCCGCAGGATATGTCGAAGCCGACACCGCCCGCCGATACCACGCCGCCCGCCTCGGCGTCGAAGGCGGCAACGCCGCCGATCGGAAACCCGTAGCCCCAATGCGCGTCCGGCATAACGTAGCAGGCCTGCACGATGCCGGGCAGCATCGCGACATTGGCGGCCTGCACGTAGACCTTGTCGTCCATGTCGCGGATGATATTTTCGTCGGCGTAGATGATGGCGGGCACGCGCATGGCGCCCTGCGGCTCGATGCGCCAGGTGGTCTCGTCGACACGGGTGAAGCGGGCAGGATCCATCGCCGCCTCCGTTACACGTCCACGATACAGGCCGCCGACCAAGTGCCGTCTTTGCCTGCGGCGACCGTCAACGCGGTGTAGGTCGCACCCTTCGGCTCGCAAGCCGGCTGATGGCGCTTAACGTCGACCGGCTCGCCCCACAGCGTTCCTTGCAACCGCGTGCCTTCGATGCGTACCGCGAAGCGGGAGAACAGCATGTTGCGCACCGCCATCTCGTAGATGATCGCGTTGAGCCATTCGACGAACAGCAATTCGAGGTCGGGCGCCTCGCACTGCACTTCGACCCGCAGCTTCGGCGCTACCTCGGCATTCGTCACCACCGCGGTGAGCGCGCGCGCGGCCTGTTCGAACGCCTGTGCAGCGGTCTTGCCAAATCCGCGCACCCCCACGTCGGCGGCATGCGGGAAATGCTCCCAGCCCGCGGCCGCGCCGGGAGCGGCGGACGGGCTCATACCTTCAAGCTGTGCTTGCCCATCGGCTTCACCGTGCTCGCCTGCGGACCCTTGTCGCCCATTTCCTCGGCGAAGGTCACGCGCGCGCCGACGGTCAAATCGGCAAAGCCGCCATTGAGCACGCTGTTGCGATGGAAGTAGATTTCGCGGCCGTCGTCGGTCTCGATGAAGCCGAACTCGCCGAGCGGATCGAGCTCCGTCACGGTCCCCATGGGCGGGCCTTCGTGCTGCTTCACCTGGCCTTGCAGCTTGCGCGCCTGATCCTGCAATTGCCGCCGCGCCCGCTTGAACGCGTCATTGAGCGCGAAGTTGAGATCGGAATAACGCTCGTCGTTCTGCGGCGTGCGGCCGATATTGACCTCGCGGCCCTCCGGCAGCGCCAGGCGGATGTTGATATCGTATAGCCCGCCGGTGCGGTGATGACCGCCGGGCGCCTTCAGCACGACCCGTCCGGCCGTCACCCGGCCGAAGCGGTCCTCAAGCTGGGCGATGTGCTTGACGATGGCCGCCCGCACATCCGGCTTGGCGTCCATTCCCTGGAAATCAATCTTGATTGGCGTTTGCATGGTTTCATCCCGGTATTGTGGACGACGGCCCGGACCGGCTCGCGCAAAAATAATAATCGCGCGAAAACAGGCCGCCTTCATTGATTTGGCTCAAGCCGGCACAAAAGCGGCGCCAAAGTCTCCCGCTTTTCAAAGACATAGCGTGAATTTGGGTCGCGGGCGTCGAGCCGGTCAAAGTCGCGCGCGAGGCCAAATTCGCTGGCCTTGTTGCGTTAGCTCAAATCACGCCCCGCGCCGGCGCGCGATGATGTTTTCAGAAATGAGGGCAGCCTGCCGGCCCATCGGCTGTGCATAATCGGGGGTGACACCCATGGCAAGGCCGAAGACAAAAACGAAAGAAGGCGCGAGCGACAGCGATGACCGGCTGACCATCTCGCCGGAGAAGGTCTGCTTCGTCATCGTCAAGGCGCGCGAGTTCGACGCCAAGGATGAGGTGACCGAGCGCGACCCGGGATCGAATCCGACCGACGACTTCGAGGCCGAGGTTCTCGAAGATCATGGCGACGACCCGGCGGCCGAGGAGCTGACGGCGCTCGTCAACTCGCTCTCGGTCGACGAGCAGGTTGATCTGGTCGCCTTGATGTGGCTGGGGCGCGACGACTCCACCGTCGACGATTGGCTGGCGCTACGTGAGGAGGCCGCGCGCGCCCACAACGAGCGCACCGCCGAATATCTGCTCGGCACGCCGCTGCTCGGCGATTTCCTCGAGGAGGGCCTTTCGGTGCTGGACTATTCCTGCGAGGATTACGAGATCAACCGGCTCTGAGTAGTGGGTGCAGACGGCGCTTGCCGATATTGCCGGCGAGCGTGCATGAGACTTCGGTAATTTCGGAGGTATCAATGCCAAACCCTCAATCCACCGCTGAGCGAAGCCCTGTAGCGACCCGCGACGACATCAAGGACATCCTGGGCGATCTCGACCCCGGCAAGATGGTGGCGATCGTCGACCTGCGGCCGACCGTCGCGGAAGTGGAGGCGGCGTTGCTCTGGCTTTCTGGTGACGCCGACGTCTACGGCGCTGGCGAGCCGTTGAAAGGCGTCGCCGCCGATATCGTCGCGATCCTCACCGAGGGTGAAAACGAGGAGGAAGCGCCGCGCGCGTGACGCAAGGCGAGGGACGTCATGAGCGATACGTTCACGACCGGCGAGCGCGACGTGCTGCTGGTCGTCGACATCCAGAACGACTTCTGCCCCGGCGGCAATCTGGCGGTGCCGCGCGGCGACGAGGTCGTGCCGGTGATCAACGGGCTGGCGGGAAAATTCGCCCATGTGGTGCTGACCCAGGACTGGCATCCGCCCGGGCATTTGTCGTTTGCGTCGTCGCATCCGGGCAAGAAGCCCTACGATTTCATCGAGGTCACCTACGGCGCGCAGATCCTGTGGCCGGACCATTGCGTGCAGGGCACACGCGGCGCCGAATTCCGCAGCGATCTCGACATCGCCAAGGCCGAGCTGGTACTGCGCAAGGGTTATCATCGCGAGATCGATTCCTATTCGGCGTTCTACGAGAACGACCGCACGACGCCGACCGGGCTCGGCGGCTATTTGCGCGAGCGCGGCTTCACTCGCGTGTTCCTCGCCGGCCTCGCGTTTGATTTCTGCGTGCGCTATTCGGCGGAAGATGCCCACCGCGAGGGCTTCGAGGTCATCGTGATCGAGGATGGCTGCCGCGCCATCGATATAGAGGGCTCGGCGGATACCACGCGCGCGCTGTTCAAAGAGCTCGGCATCCACTGCATTTCTGCAAGCGCGATCAGCGCCTAGCGCTTTGCAGCGCCTTGACGGCGCGCAGCTGTGAATCCTCGGGCGCAACATCGAAGCCAAGCTCGTCGGCAATCGCACGGATGCGCGTTTGCTCTTCCGGGAAACGCATCACCGCGTGACGCACGCCCTGCGCAGCGATGACGGCGAAGAGCGCCGCCAGCAGTTGCCGGCCCAGGCCCTGCTCGCGCAGATCGGCGCGGATGATGACCGCGCATTCCGCCGCCTCGAAGTCGGGATCGGCGATGGCGCGCGCCAATCCTGCCACCCGCTTACCCTGCCACGCCACCAGCGTCATCTCGCGGTCGTAGTCGATCTGGCTCAGGCGCGCCGCGGTCTCGTGGCTGCGCGCGCGTAAGGGCACAAAGAAACGGTGCCAGAGATCGCGGTTGTCGATCTCGTCGGCGAAGCGGCGCAGCGCCGGTTCGTCCTCCGGCCGGATCGGGCGCACGGCGCAGGTACCGCCTTCACGCGTCTTGACCGTGCTCTCGAAGCGCTGCGGATAGGGCCGGATAGCCAGCCGCGCCTGCGCGGCCTGCGTCGCCGCGCGCACACGGATGCGCGCGTCGACCGCGATCACGCCCTGCGCCTCGCAAAGCAGCGGATTGATGTCGAGCTCGATCACCTCGGCGTGGTCGGCAACGATGCGGCTGAGCTGAACGAGAACGTTGACGACGCCGTCGATGTCGGCGGCCGGGCGGCCGCGGTAGCCTTTCAGCAGCGCGGCCACGCGCGTGCGCTCGATCTGCGCGCGCGCCAGCGCGGTGTTGAGCGGCGGCAGTTCCAGCGACTCGTCCTTGACGATTTCGACCGCGGTGCCGCCCTGCCCGAACAGGATCACCGGCCCGAAAGTGGGATCGGTGGTGACGCCGGCGATCAGCTCGTAGGCGCCGGGCCGCACGATCATCTCCTGCACCGTGAAGCCTTCCAGGCGTGCTTTCGGGAGCGCGCGGCTGACCCGCTTGTTCATCTGCTCGGCGGCGGCCTCGACCTCCGCGGCACCGGCAAGATTGAGCGCCACGCCGCCGACGTCGGATTTGTGGATGACGTCGCGCGAGCGGATCTTCAGCGCCACCGGCGCGGCGATGCGGGCGGCGGTTTCGCCCGCGGCTTTTGCATCTTTCACGTTTTCAGTGTGCGCAAAGGCGATGCCGTAGCAGGCCAGAAACCCCGCCACCTCGGTCGGATCGAGCCATTCGCGTTTGTCGTCGAGCGCTTGGCCGATCAGCCCGCGCGCCCGCTCGATATCGGCCGGCGGCGTCGGCGCCAGCGAAGCCGGCGTTTCCAGCAGCAAATCCTGGCTTTGGCGGTAGCGCACCAGATACATGAAGGCGCGCACCGCCCGTTCCGGCGTCTCGAAGTCCGGCACCTGCGCCGCCACCAGCGCGGCGCGACCCTGCGCGACGTTGGCCTCGCCCATCCAGCAGGCGAACACGTTCTTCTTGCGCGCGGCCGGCGGCGCCAGCGCGCCGATCAGGCCCTGGGCGGCGTCGGCGGCAGATACCACCGCGGTCGGGCAATAGATTGTCAGCAGCGCGTCGACATTGGCATCCGCCCTGAGAATGCCGACCGCATCGGCATAGCGCCTGGCGTCGGCATCGCCGATGATGTCGACCGGATTGGCGCGGCTCCAGGTCGTCGGCAGCACCGCGTCGAGTTCCTTCAACGTGCCGGGACTGAGCGCGGCCAGCCTGCCGCCTTCCGCGATCAGCCGGTCGGTGGCCAGCACGCCGGCACCGCCGCCATTGCTGACGATGGCCAGCCGGTCGCCGCGCTGCGGCGCCATGCGGCCCAAGGTCGCGGCGGCATCGAACAATTCCTCCAGCTCGTTGACGCGCAGCATGCCGGCGCGCCGGAACGCCGCATCGTAGACGATGTCGGCACCGGCCAGCGCGCCGGTGTGTGAACTGGCTGCGCGCGCGCCCTCTGCGGCGCGCCCGCCCTTGACCACGATCACCGGCTTTATGCGGGCTGCGCGCCGTGCCGCCGACATGAACTTGCGTGCCTGGGTGACCGCCTCGGCATAGATCAGGACGGCGCCGGTCGCCGCGTCGAGCGCGAAATAGTCGAGCAGGTCGCCGAAATCGACGTCGGCCATGTCGCCCATGGAGACGATGGCCGAGAAGCCGATGCCGCGCGGCAGCGCCCAGTCCAGCACCGTGGTCGCCATGGCGCCGGACTGGGTGAGGAACGCGATGTTGCCGGGCAGAATAGCGGCGGGCGCGAAGGTGGCGTCGAGCCCGATGCCGGGCACCGCGATACCGAGGCAATTGGGGCCGACGATGCGCAAGAGATACGGGCGCGCGGCGGTCAGCAGTTCGGCGGCGCGTTCCTTGCCGACCTTGGCCTCGCCTTCGGCAAAGCCGGCGGTCAAGATGACACTGGCGCGGGTGCCGCGGCGCCCGAGCTCGGCGATCAGCGGCGGCACGGTGTCGGGCGGCGTGGCGATGACGGCGAGATCGGGCGCGTGCGGCAGGCTGGCGATGTCGCCATAGGCTTTGATGCCGTGCACCGCCGATGCCTTCGGATTGACCGGCAGCACCGGCCCGCCGAAGCCGGCCTGCAGCAGATTGGTCATCAGCGCCGCGCCGATCGAGTTCGGCTTGTCGGAGGCGCCGATCACCGCGATCGATTGCGGGGCGAACATCTTGTCGAGATTGCGGATGGACATGGGCTCTCGCCGATCGAAAGTCCGTCGAAGTTAACGCGTCATGCCTACATCGATTTGACGTATCACAATTGTTGCAAGAGCCTGGCCGCGCCCAGCAGGGCCGGCTCCGGATGGGTCATCACATAGGTCGGGATCGCCGCCAGATAGCCATAGAAACGGCCTTTGGCCTCGAAACGTGCGCGGAAGTCCGACTGCGCGAACGCCGGTCCGAGCTTGGGTACGATGCCACCGGCGATATAGATGCCGCCGCGCGCGCCAATGGTCAGCGCCAGGTTACCGGCGATGGTGCCGAGCATGGCGCAGAACATCGCGGTCGCCTCGCGCGCGCGTGGATCTTCGTTCTCGATCCCCGGATTGGTGATCTGCGCGGCGGTCAACGGCGCCGCCGGCTCGCCCGACAATTCACACAATGCGTTGTAGAGATTGATGAGGCCGGGCCCGGACAGGCAGCGCTCGGCCGAGACGTGATCGAAGCGCGCCCGCATGAGGTCGAGCACCGCCGCCTCGCGCGCGTCGGCCGCCGCCATGGTGACGTGGCCGCCCTCGCCCTGGTGGGGGACGAGACCACCGTCTTTTGGAATCAAAATACTCACGCCGAGGCCGCTGCCCGGCCCGAGCAGCCCGATGGGCGCGCCCTTGACCGGCGCGCCGCCGCCGATTTGCGCGCGGTCGGCGGCGGTCAAGTGCGGCACGGCCATCGCATTGGCGACGAAATCGTTGAGCACCCTGAGCTGCGTGAAGCCGAAATGCTTGCGCAGCGCATCGGCCGAAAACGTCCACGGGTGGTTGGTCAGCGTCACCGTGTCACCGGTCACCGGCGCCGCCACCGCCAGCACGGCGAGCGTCGGCCGGACCGGCGGCGCCTCGGTAGCGAGATAGCTATCGATGGCGTCGCTCAGGGATGCGTAATCGTCGGTCGCCACCACGCGCGCGCGCACAATCGCGCCGCGCGGCTCCACCAAAGCGAGCCGGGTGTTGGTCGCGCCGATGTCCGCAATCAGTCCGGTTGCCAGCGCGCTCATGAGCTTTTCCCGGATCGCGCCGCCACCACATTAGCGGGCGTGCCGTCGAGAAACGAGACGATATTATCGACCGTGGTGGTGGCGATGCGGGCGATGGCTTCGCGGGTATTGAAGGCGCTGTGCGGCGTGACGATCACGTTCGGCATGTTGAGCAGGATATGGTCGGCCACCAGGTCGCGGATATCCTGCTGGTTCGCGTAGATCGACGAAATCAGCTCGGCCTCTTCACGGATCAACGGCTCGTCGGGCAGCACGTCGAGGCCCGCGGCGGCGAGCTTGCCGCTGCGCAGCGCCTCGATCAGCGCGCGCGAATCGATGACGCTGCCGCGCGCCGTATTGATGAGGATGGCACCGTGCTTCATACGGGCAATAGCGCGCACGTCGATCAGATGTTCGGTTTGCGGCAGCGCCGGCACATGCAACGTGATAATGTCGGAGCCCGCCAGCAGCTCGTCCAGGCTGACGTAGCGGAAGCCTAGTTCCTTCGCGATTTGCGGCTGCGGCTTGACGTCGAAGGCCAGCACCTGCATGGCGAAGCCGTGCGCGATGCGAATGACATGACGGCCGATATTGCCGGTGCCGATCACCCCAAGCGTCTTGCCTTGCAGGTCGAAACCTTCCAGCCCTTCCGGGGTGAAGCGGCCGGAGCGCGCGCGTTCCATCGCCTCGCGCAGGCGATGGCTGATGGCGAGCAGCAGCGCGAACACGTGTTCGGCCACGGTGTTTTCACCGTAGCTCGGCACGTTGCTCACCACGATGCCGCGCTCGGCGCAGGAGCGCGTGTCGACATGATCGTAGCCGGTGGAGCGCGTGGCGATCAGCTTCAGCGCCGGCAGCTTTTCCAGTACGTCGCGGCCGAGCTTCGAATAAATGAAGGTCGAGACGATCTCGGCGTCGGCGAATTGCGTGGCGTTGTCCGCGCGCAGCGGCTGCTCGGTCAGCACCAGATCGTGGCCGCGCTTCAAGGCGTCGAAGGCGGCAGCCTCACGTGGCTCGATCTCGAAAATGACGATCTTCATGGCGGCCCCTCACGGCCCCGGCGGCGCCGCACGCAGCAGGCGTGCGTCATCCTCGGGGCTCGACGGGTTAATGGGCAAGCCGGCGCCCAGTTCAAACCCGCCCCAGGTGGCGACGTCGGGAACCAAGCGCAGGCGCCAATGCAAGTGGGGCGCCGCGCCCTCGCCCTTGGGCGCGGAATCGACCACGAAATTGTAAGGCAGATCGTCGAGCGCCGCGCGCAGCCGCCGCAAGGCGCGGCCGAGCAGCGTGGCGAAATCGCCGAGCGCGTCATCGGCGAGCGCGGTGAACGAGGCCTGGTGCTGCTTCGGCACCAACCAAAGCTCGAACGGATGCTCGGCGGCAAACGGCACCAGCGCCACGAAGGCATCATTCTCGTCGACGATGCGCGTGCCGTTCTTGCGCTCGACGGCGAGCTCCTCGCACATCGCGCAGCGGCCATGGTCCTCAGTGTAGCGCTTGCCCCAATCGCCCAGGGCGGCAAGCTTCGGCGGCACGAAATCGAGCGCGATGATCTGGGCGTGCGGGTGCATGAGCGAAGCGCCGGCGCGCTGGCCGTAATTGCGGAACAGGATGGCGGCCTCGATGCCGTCCTGCTCCAGCAACGCGCGCGATCGTTCGCGGTAAACGCCGACGAGCAAGTTCAATTCGTCCCCGCTCATAGTGGCGGGCTCGGCGTCGTGCCACGGGCTTTCGATGATGACCTCGTGCACGCCACGGCCCGGCCGCGCCTTATGATCGGCGCCGGCAACCGGCGGCGGCTGAGGCTGCACGGCGGGAAACTTGTTGGGCACGACGCGCAGCCGCCAGCCCGGCGCATCTTGCGCTGGCGTCTCGGCCACGATGCCCGGAAGCTGCGCTTCGTTGCCTGGGCAGAACGGGCATGCCGGATCGAAACGCGGCCGCTGTTGCGCGCGTTCGCCGGGCGCGCGCATACGCGGGCGGCGGCCGCGCTGCGGCGCCACGATGACCCGGGCGCCGGTGGTGCGGTCCTGCCTTAATTCACTCATGCCGAGGGGATTACCCGCGCGCCCGCGTGCGCGGGCGCGGCGTGGCGGCTTCGCGGGCGGCAACCCGTTGCTTGACGGCGAGGAAGCTGTCCGGGCTGACCGACATGGAATCGATGCCGCAATCCACCAGGAACTCGGCGAACTCCGGATGGTCGCTCGGCGCCTGCCCGCACAAGCCGACCTTGGCGCCGGCCCGGTGCGCGGCCTCGATCACGCTGTGAATCATCCATTTCACCGCCTCGTCCTGCTCGTCGAACAGGCCGGCGAGCTCGGACGAATCGCGGTCGACGCCGAGGGTGAGCTGGGTCAGGTCGTTGCTGCCGATGGAGAAACCGTCGAAGCGCTCGGCAAATTCCTTGGCCAGGATGACATTCGATGGGATCTCGCACATCACGTAGACCTGCAAGCCGTTCTGGCCGCGCTTGAGCCCGTTCTCGGCCATCACTTCGAGCACGCGGTCAGCCTCCTTGGTCGAGCGGCAGAACGGGATCATCACGATGACATTGCCAAAGCCCATTCGCTCGCGCAGGCGATGGATAGCGCGGCATTCGAGCGCGAAGCCCTCCCGGTAACGCGGCGAGTAGTAGCGCGAGGCGCCGCGGAAGCCGAGCATCGGGTTTTCTTCCTTCGGCTCGAATTCGGCGCCGCCAATCAGGCCGGCATATTCATTGGTCTTGAAGTCGCTCATGCGCACGATCACCGGCTTGGGATGGAACGCGGCGGCGATGCGGCCCAGACCGCGCGCCAGGCGGTCGACGAAATACTCTTCCTTGTCGGCGTAACCGGCGGTGAGCGCGGCGATCTGCGCCTTGGCGTCTTCGTCCTTGAGAGCGTCGAAATGCACCAGCGCCATGGGATGCACCTTGATGTGGTTGCTCACCACGAATTCCATGCGCGCAAGGCCGACGCCATCGGCCGGAATCCGCCACCAGCGGAACGCCGCCGCCGGGTTGGCGAGATTGAGCATCACTTGCGTGCGGGTTGCCGGGGTCTTGCTGAAGTCGATCTCGCTCGATTCGAAATCGGCGATGCCCTCGTAGATGAAGCCTTCGTCGCCTTCGGCGCAGGAGACGGTGACCTCCTGCTCGTCGTGCAGCACCTGCGTGGCGTTCTCGGTGCCGACCACCGCCGGCAGACCGAGCTCGCGGCTGACGATGGCCGCATGCGAGGTGCGGCCGCCGTGATCGGTGACGATCGCCGCCGCCTTCTTCATGATCGGCACCCAGTCCGGGTCGGTGGTCTGCGTTACCAGCACGGCGCCGTCCACGAAGCGGTCGATATCTTTCGGGCTGTCGATGATGCAGACCTTGCCGGCCACCACGGCGTCGCCGATGCTCAAGCCGCTCACCAGCTTTCGTCCCTTCGACTTGATGCGATAGCTGCGGAAGGCGCCCGGCGCGCGGCGCGACTGCACCGTCTCGGGCCGCGCCTGCACGATGAACAATTCGCCGCTCTCGCCGTCCTTGGCCCATTCCATGTCCATGGGCCGGCCGTAATGCTGCTCGATCACGACCGCCCAGCGCGCGAACTGTAAAATATCCTTGTCATCCAGCACGAAGGCAGCACGCTCGGCTTTGGACGCCGGCACGTTCCGCGTCGGATGCGCCGCGTCGCTGGTGTAGATCATCTTCTTGGCCTTCTCGCCGCACTTCTTCTCGACGATCGGCGTCAGCTTGCTGTCGGCCAGCAGCGGCTTGAAAATGATGTATTCATCCGGGTCGACGGCGCCCTGCACCACGTTCTCGCCCAAACCCCAGGCGGCGTTGATCAGCACCACCCGGTTGAAGCCGCTCTCGGTGTCGATCGAGAACATCACGCCGGCGCCGCCGAGATCGGAGCGCACCATATGCTGCACGCCGATCGAGAGCGCGACCTTCATGTGGTCGAAGCCCTTGACCTGGCGGTAAGTGATGGCGCGGTCGGTGAACAGCGAGGCGTAACAGCGCCGGCAGGCGTCGAGCAGCGCCTTGTCGCCGCGGATGTTGAGATAGGTCTCCTGCTGGCCGGCGAAGCTGGCGTCCGGCAAATCCTCGGCGGTGGCGCTTGAGCGCACGGCGACGTCGACGTCTTTCTTGCCGACGCGCTTGCACAGCTCGGCATAGGAAGCACGGATTGCCTCGGCGGTCTCCTTCGGCCACTCGCCTTGCACAAACATGTGGCGGATCGCGCTGCCGGTTTCCGCCAGCGTCGCCTTGCCGGCGGCGAGATCGCCGAGCGCGGCGGTGATCTTCTGCTTCAGCCCGTTGGCCTCGAGGTAGCGCCAATAAGCGTCGGCCGTGGTGGCGAAGCCGGGCGGCACGCGCACGCCCTTGCCGCCGAGATTGGCGACCATCTCGCCCAGCGAGGCGTTCTTGCCGCCGACCTTGCCGACGTCGCCGCGGCCGACCTTTTCGAACCAGAGCACATGCGGGGCACTCATAACTCTCTCCTTGGATTTCAGCGTTGCGCCGCCCCTTTGAGCTGGAACCGCGCTTCGAACGAGCCGATGAGATCGAGCCAGTCTTCCATCAGCCGCGACATCAGGAAGCGGCGGTGCACGCTCGCGCGCGCTTTGCGCCCCAGCCGTTCGCGCAAGGCAGGATCCTTCACCAGCGCGACGATGCGCGCCGCCGTGTCCTCGACATTATCCACCAGATAGCCGTTCACACCGTCCTCGATCTGATGCTTGATGCCGCCGACATTGCCGCCGATGACCGCGGCGCCTTTCCACATCGCCTCGGTGACGGTCAGGCCGAAGCCTTCGCGGATCGATTTTTGCACCACCACCGCCGCGCGGCGTTGCAGCGCGTTGACCAGCGCGGTGTCCTGCACCGAGAGAATGCGGATGCGGTCCTCGGCGCAGCGGCATATCGAGGCGAACACCTCCTGACCTTCCGGATCGTCGGTCGCCACGTTGCCGACCAGCACCAGCGTGCAGTCCACCTGTTTGCGCGCGATCCGGAAGGCGTCGATCACGCCCTGCGGATCCTTCCATTTGTCGAAGCGCGAGATCTGCACCACCAGCGGCAGGTCGGTAGGGATATTGTAGTGGCCGAAGCGGTCGGCGATCTCGGCCTCGGACAATTCCTTGTTGGTGGTAGAGAACGGATTGATCGCCGGCATGATGAAACGCTGCGGCGTGCCGAGCTTCTGCGCATATTCCGGCAGCGACATCACCACCGCGTCATATTGCTCGACCAGCGGCGCGATGTAGTCCCAGACGTCCTGATGCGGCTTGCTCAAATCGACGTGGCAGCGCCAGACCCAAGGCGCCTTCTTGCGGAAATGCTTGATCAGCGGCAGCGGCTGCGGGTCGTGCACGATCACCACGTCGTGATCGAGATGCAGGCGCGCCGCGTTTTCGAACACCACCTCCTCGTAGATCTGCACCTTCAGATCGGTGAGGTTGATGTCGCCGCCCTGCAAGGCGTTGTGCATCTTCTTGGTGACGCTGAAGAAATCCGGGCGGCCTTCGATCACGCGCCAGCCGGTCTTGATCCCCGACGCGTTCATCAGCAGCGTCAGCGAGGACAGCAGCTCGGCGACGCCGCCGCCGTAATAGGTCGAGTTGACGTTGACGACGTGGAGGTCGCGCAGCGCCTCCACCTTCTGGAGCAGCCGCTCGACCGTCTCGGCGCCGATCAGCGGCTCGTAATCCTCGATCGAGGTCAGTTTGAAGGTCCGCGGTGCCTGCGGATCGTCCGGTACCAGCATCGACCATGCTCCTCGCGGCGGCCTATTCGTTCAAGTCGTCCTTCCGCCGCCATTTATCAATGAGTCTTTTGCCAGAATATGATCGCCATGATGGCGATCGGTCGCGTTGACTTGTGTCAAGTTTTTCCCGAGACATTTCAATATTTTCGCCCTGATCCGACGGATAGTGCTGGGTGCGCGCGAGATCGGCATGACCACCGTTAAGGCATCGCAAAGACCGCCCGACGCCCCGCAGGCGCTGCCCGCCGATGAGGTGCTGGCGCATTTGGGCGTCTCGGCCGCCAGCGGGCTTGCCGACGAGGAGGTCAAGCGCCGGCTCCAGACCTTCGGGCCGAACACGATTGTGTCGCGACGCAAGGCCAGCGCCTTGGCGGTGCTGCTGCACCAGTTCCGCAGCCCGGTGGTCTATTTGCTGAGCACGGCGGCGGCGCTGGCGTTCTACTTCGGCGAATTGGAAGAAGGCGCGGCAATCGCGGTCGTGCTCGCGCTCAACGCGCTGATCGGCTTTCTCACCGAGCTGAAAGCCGCGCGCTCGATCGAGGCCTTGCACGCGCTCGGCACCCATTCGGCGCGCGTGCGGCGCGATGGCCATACCCGCATCATCGCGGCCGAGCAGATGGTGCCCGGCGATATCGTCCTGTTGGAGGCCGGCGACGTCATTTCGGCCGACATGCGATTGGTCGAAGCCTCTAACCTCGCCGCCGATGAATCGACGCTGACCGGCGAATCGGTCGCGGTCGACAAGACGACGCAGCCCGTCGCTGCCGGCGCGCGGCTCGCCGACCGCGCCTCGATGTTGTTCAAAGGCACCGCGCTCACGCGCGGCAGCGGCGTCGGCGTGGTGGCGGCAACCGGCTTGCACACGGAGCTCGGCCGAGTATCGCAGCTCGTCGAGGAGGCCGAACCGGGCAGCTCGCCGCTGGAGAAAAAGCTGGCGCGGCTGTCCGGTCAGCTGGTCTGGGCCGTCTTGATCCTGACCGCGCTGATAGCCGGCGTCGGCCTCAACACCGGCAAGGACGCCTTCCTCATGGTCGAGGCAGCGATCGCGCTCGCCGTCGCGGCGATCCCGGAAGGCCCGCCGATCGTGGCGACGCTGGCGCTGGCGCGCGGCATGTGGCGGATGGCGCGGCAGAACGCGCTGATCGAGCGGCTGTCGGCGGTGGAGACGCTGGGCGCCACCACCGTCATCCTCACCGACAAGACCGGCACGCTGACCGAAAACCGTATGACCGTGCGCCGGCTTTGGGTGCCGACCGGCGAGATCGAGCTCGACGCCGCTACCGCCGCGCAAACGCAGCTCGGCGACGACGCGCAGCTTTCCTTGCTGCTGGAAATCGCCGTGCTCTGCAACGACGCCTCCCTCGAAAGCGCGGACGAGGAGGGCAGCGGCGATCCCATGGAATTGGCGCTGCTGCGCGCGGGCTTCCGCGCCGAACACAAGCGCTCGGCGCTGCTGCAGCACAGCCCGATCGTGCGCAAGCACGCCTTCGACACCGGCGCCAAGATGATGGCGACCGTGCACCGCCGCGGCGACCGTTTTCTGTTCGCAGTTAAGGGCGCGCCGGAAGCGGTGCTCAGCGCCGCGGAGAAAGTCATTTCCGACGCCGGTGACGTCGCCATGGATGACGAGACCCGCCAGGAATGGCTCGGCCGCGTCGAACATCTCGGCCATCACGGCTTGCGCATGCTGGCCTGCGCCATGAAGACCGGCGCTGAGGCCGACGCCACGCCTTACGAAGGGCTAACCTTCGTCGGCCTCATCGGACTGGAGGACCCGGCGCGCGCCGACGTGCCGCAGGCCATAAAGGATTGCCGCGCGGCCGGCATCCGCGTGGTCATGGTCACCGGCGACCACGCGGTGACCGCGCGCAGCATCGGCCGCGCCATCGGCCTCGGCCACGCCGCCAGCAATGTGGTGGAAGGCAAGCAGGTCGCCCGCGTCGCCGACGGCAAGAACGGCGCGCTCTACGACATCGGCATTTTCGCGCGCGTCAGTCCGGCGGAGAAGCTCGCGCTGGTGCGCGCCTATCAGGGCGCCGGCGAGATCGTCGCCATGACCGGTGACGGCGTCAACGACGCGCCGGCGCTGCGGCAGGCCGATATCGGCGTCGCCATGGGCTTGCGCGGCACTGACGTGGCGCGCGAGGCCGCCGCCATGATCCTGCTCGACGACGCCTTCCCCACCATCGTCAAGGCGATCCGCGAGGGCCGCGTGATCTTCGGCAACATCCGCCGCTTCGTCGCTTACCTGTTATCCTGCAACTTGAGCGAAGTGCTGGTGATCGGGCTGGCGATCCTGTCCACGCTGCCGCTGCCGATCCTGCCGCTGCAGATCCTCTATCTCAATCTCGTCACCGACGTGTTCCCGGCCTTCGCGCTCGCCATGGGCGAAGGCGACCCCGGCGTCCTCACGCGGCCACCGCGCGAGCCGAAGGAGCCGATCCTCGCGCGCACGCACTGGGTCACCATCGTGCTGCAAAGCCTGGCGCTGACCGCCGGCACTTTTGGCGCGCTGGCGCTGGCGCGGCTTTGGCTCGACCTCGACAGCCGCTCAGTCATCACGGTCACCTTCCTCACGCTCGCCTTTGCGCAGCTCTGGCACGTCTTCGACATGCGCCATCCGCGCGCGCGCGTGCTGCGCAACGAAGTCACCCGCAATCCGTGGCTGTGGGCATCGCTGGTGCTGTGCACGGGGCTGCTGGCGGTGCCGCCCTATCTGGCGCCGGTGGCCTATGTGCTGCATCTCGCGCCGCCCACGCCGGCGATGTGGGTTATCATCCTTGCGTTGAGCGCCGCGCCGATGATCGTGACGCAAGCCGTCACGGTCGCGCTGGCGGCGTGGCGATCGAGGACTTGAGGCATGACCGCGATCCTGGTGCCGTGGCTGGAATTCGCGCTCTGCGCCGTCCTGATCGGGCTCGCCGGCCCTGTGCTCACGCAATATGGCGATGTGATCGCGCGGCTGACCGGCCTGTCGCGCTCGTGGATCGGTCTGGTGCTGCTCGCCACCGCCACCTCGCTGCCGGAACTGTTTACCGGCGTCAGCGCCGTCACCGCCGCCGACGCGCCCAATATCGCCGTCGGCGATGCCTTGGGGAGCTGCGTGTTCAACCTGGTGATGCTGGTGGTCCTCGACGAGTTGAGCCGCGAGGAGCCGATGTACCGCCGCATCGACCAGGGGCACGTGCTGACCGCCGGCTTCGGCGTCATCCTGATCAGCGCGGCCGGCGCCTTTCTGCTGCTCAGCCAGGAGGCGCTGAACGTGCGAGTCCTGCACATCAGCGGCTACACGCCCTTCATCATCGTGCTCTATCTGGTGGCGATGCGGGCGGCCTTCGTCTATGAGCGCCGCACGCCGCGGCCGCCGCCGATCATCAAGGAGGCGCGCGACGTCACGCTGCGCACGGCGCTCATCCGTTATGGCGCGGCGGCAGCGGTGGTGGTCGCCGCCGGCGCGTGGCTGCCGTTCATCGGGCGCGACCTCGCCGACGTCATGGGCTGGCGCACCAGCTTCGTCGGCACGCTGTTCATCGCCGGCGCCACCTCGGTGCCGGAACTGGTGGTGACCACCAGCGCGCTGCGGCTCGGCGCCGTCGACATGGCGATCGGCAACCTGTTGGGCAGCAACCTGTTCGACATTCTGATCCTGGCGCTCGACGACATCTTTTACCGCAAGGGCCCGCTGTTGGCGGCGGTTTCACCGGCGCACGCGATCACGGCCTTCGCCGCCGCGATCATGTCCGGCATCTTCATCGTGGCGCTGCTGTTCAAGCCGGAGACGCGCGTGCGCGGCACCATCGGCTGGGTCAGCCTGTCGCTGCTGCTGGTCTATCTGTTCAGCGCCTACGCCATTTACCTGCACGGGCATTGAGGCGGCGTGGCTATGGGTCTCTTCGCGGCCTAGCTTGTCAAGGTGGATGCCCCTATTTGTTCGCTGTGCCTCCAAAAGATGGGGTAATCGGCCGGCGATCTTGTGGATAGCTGAAGAGTTTGGGTGCTGCGCTTCAGGCTGATGGTGAATACGAGGTCACCGTGGTTACGGGCCTCAAGCATCAGAAGGAGAAGCGCAGCATGGACCATTTTGCTGGATTAGACGTATCGGTCAAGGAGACCAGCGTCTGCATTGTGGATGACAGGGGCAGGATCGTGCGGGAAGTGAAGGTGGCGAGCGAACCTGAGGCTCTGCTGCAAGTGCTGACGAACCCCACCTACCACTTCAAGCGGATCGGACTGGAAGCCGGGCCGCTGTCGCAGTGGCTGTTCAGTGCACTCGCCGAAGCGGGCCTGCCAGTGATCTGTGTCGAGACGCGGCATATGAGAGCGGTGTTGAAGGCGCAGATCAACAAGACCGACCGCAATGACGCTCGCGGGATGGCGCGGATGATGCGGGTGGGGCTTTATCGTCCGGTGCATGTGAAGACGCTGCGCAGTCAGAAACTGCGAATGCTGCTGACCCACCGCAAGCTGCTGCAGTCGAAGGCCATCGCCATCGACAACGACCTGCGCGGCACCTTGCGCAACTTTGGCCTAAAGGTGGGTATGGTCGGGACGGTGAAGTTCGAAGCGCGGATCAGGGAGCTTGTCGAAAACCTACCCGACTTGGCCGCTCTGGTCGAACCACTGCTCATTGTCCGGCGAGTGCT
>Ga0307436_1000313_pt1 | contig 22309 bp, 14 predicted proteins | sample SalMarWE160440MG_FD_202513 | JGI IMG/M metagenome (GOLD analysis project Ga0307436, IMG submission 202513) | Salt marsh sediment microbial communities from the Plum Island Ecosystem LTER, Massachusetts, United States - WE1604-40 | ecosystem: Environmental > Aquatic > Marine > Intertidal zone >...
GCAGGAACTGGGCATATGGGGCACCCGTCAACTGATCGTAGATCAGTCGCAAGTCAGACGCGTTGCTGACGGTGAACAGCCTCGCCACCATCTGGGCGTAGTCGCTCGTTCCCGCCGGGTTCACGCCCGCTCCAGGCAACTTCTTGTAGACATTCTCGATGCCCGTTGCCACCGACTTCTCGTTCTTGCTGAGGCCGCTGACCTTGTTGAAGGGCGTCCGTGCGACGTCGAGGCTGACATTGTAGCCGTTGTAGATCGCCATAGTCTTCAACAGGACGGAATTGTCTATGACGTTGTCGAAGAAGCCTACACCAGCATTCGCCTGGATGATGTTGCTGTAGTACGTGTGGTCGCCGTAGAAGCCCGGCAGATATTGGGCCGACAGCGTCCCCGACAGATTGGCCGTGTCGGCAAACACCTGCGGATACGTCCAAGGCGCGCTTTGCGGCGTCAGCTGGAAGGCAAGGGTTCCGTCGGAGCCGACATTGAGGGTATTGATCCAGACCATAGAGGGTCCATCGATTCCCTGCTGCGGATTGTAGCCATTGACCCATCCGCCTGGATTGCAAGCGCCCTGCCATCCTTCCTGACACAGCACGAACTTACCGCCATGGTCGATATTGAGCTCGCCGGTACCGATGTATCCATTCTTCTGATCCCACCCGCCGTAGATATAGCCGTCGAAGTAGGTCGTGCCGTTTTCTACGTTGATGGTATTCCAATAGTTGTCCCCGAGAACAATGTCGCCATAGACGTAGCCGGGACCATTCGAACCCTGGAGCTGGATCTGCACCGGATTGGGGGCCCACGCTACATTAATGGCATTGCCGCGATGTACGTGCGCACCACCATCCGTCGAGTAGCCAGCCCAGAGCGTGCCACTATCATTGGTAATCGTGGTCAAGAAGTCATTAGGATTAATAATTGGAATTGGCGCCGGCGCTTGCTGCTGCACTGAATTCACCGCCGCAAACTTGTAATTGCCGGTAATGAGAATGGCCGTCGCAGCGCTTACGTTCGGGCCCTGAGCATAGGCCTGGACCAGTCCCGTGTTGGTGATATCCCCGTTGTTGGCAGCAGACGGATCCCAGATGCCAATCGCCCCAGCGACACCCGTCGTGCCGGAGGCAATAGCCGTGGCCAGGACGCTGCCGCTATTGAAGATCGAGCCGGTCTTTATGCCATTGGTTCCGACGAAGATGCCGTTTGCGAAAGCGTTGGCCACGGCGGTCGCGCCCGTCGCGTTGGCGTAGGCGGCGGCCTTGATCACACCAGAGTTGGCGATGTGGAAATTGAAAGTGCCGCCGAATGTGAGCGCAGCGACGCTGACGCCTACCGCAGAGGCAGAAGCAGTCGCAGCGGCTCCACTAGCGTTGGCCACGGCGTTAGCTGAAATCCCTCCGCTATTTATCACGGTCGCCGTCGGAGCGAGGCCAAACAGCACTTGGCCAACGCCCAGGGCGGCAGCACTTGCAAACGCAGAACCCGAAGCCACAGCCGTACCGTGCGCGGCGGCGCCGATATAGCCCGAATTGTTCACGGACGCGACGACTGTCGGGCCGCCCGCCACGAACTGTCCCACACCGATCGCCGCCGCTGTGCCACTGGCAAAAGGCGTTCCAGAGGCAAAGGCGTTGGCAGCCGCCTCGATATGGCCGGAATTGCCAATTGAAGCGATCGCGGCCTTGCCAGGAGCAAATGGAAGGCCTGCCACGGCGAACTGGCCAACACCCAGGGCGGCTGCACCCGCCGTCGCGAACACACCAGAGGCCGCAGCGTTAGCACTCGCAGCAATGTTCCCGGTATTGTGGAGCAAGGCGGCAGCACTGGTGCCGCCAAACGCCGCCTGTCCGACTCCGTTGGCGAGAGCTATGGCGCCCGCGGTGAACCCGGAGGCAAAGGCATGGGCACCAGCGTAAATGTCGCCGCTATTGTTGACCGAAGCGGTCGCCACCGATGCTCCGACCAGCTGGCCGACGCCGTTGGCGGCTGCCAGAGCGAACCCAGTTGTCCCACCAAGCGCCGAAGCAACGGCATTGGCGTTAACAGCGCCACTCGTGTTGTTGGTGAAGGTAGCCTTGGCGGTACCGCCGCTACCGAAAGCCAGCGCAACCTGCCCCACACCATTGGCGAGACCAATTGCAAAAGCGCTGCTGCCAGTGGCAACGGCGTTCGCGTTGGCGTTGATCTGGCCGTTATTGTCGGCCGCCGCATTCGCGCTTCCAAGCGCAAGGGCAATCTGGTCAAGCCCGCCTGCCGCCGCAATCGCGAAGGCGGTGTCGCTCGCCCCACCCGAGACGGCTTTGGCGTTCGCGTTGGCGCTGATCGTGCCAACATTGTGTTGGACCGCACCGGCACCCGCGTTGGAGCTCGCTCCCGCGATCTGACCCACGCCGTTGGCGAGGGCAATCGCAAATGCGTCATCATTGGGCTGATTAGCGTTCGCATTAGCAGTCGCGGCAATCAGGCCAGCATTGCCAACCGACGCGTTCGCAACCCCTGACGCACCCAAGGCGACCGCTGCCTGGCCCACGCCATTGGCGGCGGCGACTGCAATCGCACTCGCAGGAGCAGTGTTATTCGCGTTCTTGCCATTGGCCGTCGCCGTAGCTTTCGCGACCACGCTGCCACTCGTGTCATTCTCGAACGAGGCATTCGCGGACTTGCCCGCAAGCGCCAGCTGCCCCACACCATTGGCGAGAGCAATCGCAAAAGCGGTGCTGCCAGAGGCAAAGGCCTTAGCGTTGGCGTTGATCTGGCCGTTATTGTCGGCCGCCGCAGTCGCGGTTCCAAACGCAAGGGCGATCTGGTCGAGCCCACCTGCCGCTGCGATCGCGACGGCGGTGTCGTTCGCCCCACTCGAGATGGCTTTGGCGTTCGCGTTGGCGCTGATCGTGCCAACATTGTGATTGACCGCACCGGCACCCGCGTTGGACTGCGCTCCCGCGATCTGACCCACGCCGTTGGCGAGGGCAATCGCAAACGCGTCATCATTGGGCTGATTAGCGTTCGCATTAGCAGTCGCGGCAATCAGACCAGCATTGCCAACCGACGCGTTCGCAACCCCTGTCGGACCCAAGCCGAGCGCCACCTGGCCCACGCCATTGGCGGCGGCGACTGCAATCGCACTCGCAGGAGCCGTGTTATTCGCGTTCTTGGCATTCGCCGTCGCCGTAGCTTTCGCGACCACGCTGCCACTCGTGTTATTCTCGAACGAGGCATTCGCGGACTTGCCCGCAATCGCGATCTGACCCACGCCGTTGGCGAGGGCAATCGCAAGAGCGGTGCTGCCAGAGGCTAAGGCCTTAGCGTTGGCGTTGATCTGGCCGTTATTGTCGGCCACCGCGCTCGCGGTTCCAAACGCAAGGGCGATCTGGTCGAGCCCACCTGCCGCTGCGATCGCGACGGCGGTGTCGTTTGCCCCACCCGAGATGGCCTTGGCGTTCGCGTTGGCACTGATCGTGCCAACATTGTGTTGGACCGCACCGGCACCCGCGTTGGAGCTCGCTCCCGCGATCTGACCCACGCCGTTGGCGAGGGCAATCGCAAACGCGTCATCATTGGGCTGATTGGCGTTCGCATTAGCAGTCGCGGCAATCAGGCCACCATTGCTAACCGACGCGTTCGCAACACCTGATGTACCCAAGGCGACCGCCGCCTGGCCCACGCCGTTGGCGGCGGCGACAGCAATCGCATTCGCAGGAGCAGTGTTGTTCGCGTTCGTGGCATTGGCCGTCGCCGTAGCTTTCGCGACCACGCTGCCGGTGCCGTGCGGGCTGCCCGCCGTGCCGCCATTCGTGAACGTGGCATTCGCGGACTTACCCGCAAGCGCCAGCTGCCCCACACCATTGGCGAGGGCGACGGCGGTAGCGGTGCTGCCAGAGGCAACGGCCTTAGCGTTGGCGTTGATCTGGCCGGCATTGGAGGCCGCCGCAGTCGCGGTTCCAAGCGCCAGGGCAATCTGGTCGAGCCCACCTGCCGCTGCAATCGCGAGGGCGGTGTCGTTCTGCCCACCCGAGACAGCTTTGGCGCTCGCGTTGGCACTGATCGTGCCGACGTTGTGGTTGACCGCACCGGCGCCCGCGGCGGAACTCGCTCCCGCGATCTGACCCACGCCATTGGCGAGGGCAATCGCATTGGCGTCATCATTAAGTGAATTCGCTTTTGCGTTGGCACTGGCATTAATCAGGCCAGCATTGTTGACCGACGCGTTCGCAACCCCTCCAGGACCCAGAGCCAGAGCCACCTGGCCCACACCATTGGCGAGGGCGAAGGCGGTAGCGCTAGCACTGTTGCCGGCTGCGTTTGCGGTGGCGTTGGCAATGGCGCTGACGGTGCCGGTGCCGTGTGGGCTGCCCGCCGTGCCGCCATTTGTGAACGTAGCATTTGCGACTTTCCCCGCAACGACGATCTGTCCGACGCCGTTGGCGAGACCCACGGCGAGAGCGGAACCGCCGGCACCACCCTTAGCGGTGGCCGAGGCAAACGCGTTGGCGCTGGCCTTGATCAAACCGCTGTTGTTAGCAACACCAGTGGCAGTCCCCAGCGCGAGCAGCACCTGATCCTGACCAAAGGCACCGGCGACCGCAAGCGCGGACCCGGGTGGGTTTGCTATGGTCCCCTTGGTGATCGCATTGGCGTTTGCGTTGGCGCTGATGGTGCCCGCGTTGTGGAAGCCTGCGGTATTGGCCGCTGAAGCGAAGGCGCTGCCGGCCAGCGCAATCTGCGGGGCGCCGAAGGCCAACGCGACGGCATTGGCGTTTCCGCCGCCCTTGGTGTTGGCGTTCGCCGTGCCGTTCGCCTGGATGAGACCGGAATTGTTGATCAGCTGGGTCGATTTCCCGACGAAGAGCGCGACCTGACCGGCACCGACACCCACACCAACTGCCGTAGCACTATTTCCCGCCTTCCCGGTCGCTGTGGCGATGCCGGTCCCCTTGATGGTGGCCGCCGTGCCGTTGGTCACGGACTGGAAGGCGGTCCCTGCGAGGGCGGCGACCTGCAAATCGCCTGCGCCGACGCCGACAGCGAGGGCGGCAACGCCAGTAGGCTGACCCGGACCCACATCCTGAGCCTGTGCCTGGCCTTTGCCGACGATGAGGCTGCCAGTGTTGTTGATGGTCTGGTTTGAAGACTTCGCGCCAAAGACGACTTGACCGGCGCCGAGGCCAACGCCGACGGCGGTGGCATTGCCTTTGGCCTTCGCCACCGCCAGAGCGGAACCGCTCATAGTCCCACTGTTGATAATTGTTTGATTGGCCGTCTTGGCGACAGCGGCGACCTGCAATCCGCCCGCCGCGATACCCAGCGCGAAAGCACTACCAGTAGCGTTCTGGGTGCCTGCCCTCGCGAAGGCATTGGCGTTGCCGCTGATGGAGCCGTTGTTGTCGATCAGCTGATTTGCGCTGCCCGCAAACAGGATTCCCTGTCCGGCGCCTAGACCGATAGCGATGGCATCCGCATCAGTTATGCCATAGGCCTTGGCTGTCGCAGACCCGTTGATTGTGCCACCAACAGTTGAAGTGTGATGTAGACCCGTATAGAAAACGCCACCGTTCTGGACGACCTGGGTGCCGCTACCGACACCCAGCTGCCCCTGAAGGACTCCACCAGCTGCGGCACCCGCGAAGGCGTCCGTGATTGGGGTGTTAGGCTTGCCGGACCGGGCCTTGGCGCCGGCGTGGATCACACCACTGTAGTTGAGGACGGTATCGGACACTGCCGGCACGCCGGCCGCCGCCTGCACCACACCCCCCGCTCCGGCGAGGGCGAACCCGGTAGGATTGTTCGCGGTGGCATTTGCCGTGATCAAGCCGCTGTTCTGAATCCGGGGCACACCAGGGGCCAAATCCAGGATCCCGGCCGCACCGGCGAGAAACTTGCCCTTGTCGTTAGCCGTGATTACCGCATTGGAGGTGTTGACAAAAGCGCCGGTAATGACCGCGCCAGAAGAGAAGAACACCGGATTAGGAACTGGTCCAGGAACGCCAATCGTCGCCGTATTGACCACATCGCCCGGTACAGTGGCGTTGGGTCCGACAAAAAGAAATGCCGTGTTAGCGCTGATCGTCACAGTGCCTGTCTGTGGGCCTGTGATCACCGCTGCCGTCGCTCGTCCGACCCCTGCAAGCGTCAAGAGCGATGCCCCCGCCAGCAATGCCGCGAGTCTTTTGTTCTTACGAGGCTGGTCCGCCATTTTGGATAGTCCCCCTGTTTAACGCGCGGTCATACCGGTGCCACGCGGTGAATTCCCCGCATTGACGGTAATCACGCGCCGCAACGTAAGGCAAGCACAACTGGGAAGAGCCCGCTCGAATCCTGAAGGGCGTGGCCAAAGTGCCACAACCGGGTCACGGAGCTTCGAGAATCGTCGTGGAAACGGGAGCCGAGTGGCCCCCGTTAGTGCTCAGCAACTCAACAAAAACGCTGAGATCAGGCCGACTCGGTCTCAGTCGTGGCCTCGTAGCCAAGCGCGTCGAGCAACGGTTGCAGTCGATCGCCGTAGTGGCGCCATTTCTCAACCGAGGTCTTGTAAACCTGCTGTCGCACCTGCGTAACGCTCGCCGTCTTCACCGGCCGGGCCGACTCATGGAACGAGAGACATGCCGGGTCCCAAGGAAGCCCGATGAAGTCGACGAGCGCGCGGGCTGAGCTCTCAAGATCGTTGACGACGTCCTCGTAAACAGCCGTCTTCATGACCCCTTGAGGAAGAACTTTTTCCCAGTGAGCCATTAGTTCCTCGTATTTCTTGTAGTAACGGCCGAGCTCAGCAAAATCGTAGCTTTGCGGCATGTCATCTTTAAACAGCTTGGTAAAAGTCGATAGGCAGGTGTCTACTGGGTTTCTCTTGGTATGAATGAACTTTGCGTTGGGAAACATTACGTGAAGCATGCCAACGAAATAGTAATTCGTCAGCAGCTTATCAGTCACCCGTTCGGCCGTGGGCGAGCAGCTTTGCAGCTTGGCCAGATAGGCATCGGCTACGATCTTGTACTGCTCCTTGTTCATCTTTAGGGCAATCTGCGGGTATTTCGGCAATGAGGGAAACCGTGCCCTCAGAGCGGTCAAACGCCGGCTGAACTCCTTGATCTCGCCTGCGCCACAGGTTTGCGGATGGCTCGACACAATCTGTTCGACCAGAGTCGACCCCGAGCGTGGCATGCCGATAATGAAGACCGGTAAGGGCGAAGGATTGCCTTCAAATCGTGGGTTAGCGAAGAACTCGGGACCGAAGCTGTCGCGAATCGCATCAAAAAACGCGAAGGTCTCGTCCTCGTCATACTTGATCGCAGCGCGCTTCATACTCGTACCAGCTTCGAAGTGCTTGAAAGCTTTGTCGTATTCGCCAATATCCTCATAGGCCTTCCCGATCCCGAAGTGGAGCGCCAGGTAGGGTTCAGTCATGGGATCGGCGGCCTCGTTCATGATCTTTTCCATCGCCTGAAAATGGGGATTGTCAGGCGTGAACTTCTGCAGATCGGCAAGATTGGCGTAGCACCCATAAGCCCAGGGGTTGAGTTCGATCGTCTTCAGGAACTCCTCTCGCGCCTCCTCCATGCGACCTACTGATTTTAGGCAAACGCCGTAGAGGTTATGGGTTTCGATCAATTGGGGCTTCAGCGTCAGTGCTGTCTCATAGGACGCTAATGACTCGGCAAAATTGTCGGTCTCGTGAAGCACTTCCCCCAGTAACGAATGGGCCTCGGCGCAGTTGGGATCCTCCTTAAGAGCGAGGCGGCATGCCTGCTCGGCCTGGGTGTAGTTGGTCTTATTGAGCTGGAGCCGGGCAGTCTGGAGCAACGTTGGTATGTGTCGCGCATTGATCTCAAGCGCAGTCCCAAGTGTCCTCAAAGCCTCGTCATCGCGACCAACATGCACGAGGAGCGCCGCCAAATTATCATAAGCCTCGAGATAGCGCGGCTTGAGAGAGATAGCCCGACGATAGGCGTGCTCAGCCTCTAAAGGCTGGTCTAGAGCACGCAGGACCGATGCCATGTTGTTATAAGCTTCGGCGTAATTCTCCTGAAGAAGCAGCGCCTGCTGATATTGCTCAAGCGCCTCTTCGCTTTTGCCGAGCGCCCGCCATGCGTTGCCGAGATTGTTATGCGCCTCGGGATACTTGTCCGTAATGGAAATTGCCCGCTCGTAGCATTCGACCGCTTCCTCGAACTTGTGTCGGTCATAGTGGACGATTCCGAGATTGTTCCACGCCTGGGCCGATTCGGGATCGAGGCTCGTGGCGCGCCGAAGAGCAACTAAGGCTTCTGGAAGTTTTCCGCGCCGACGCTGGATCTCCCCCAGATTGGCATAGAATTGAGCGTTGTTCTCGTCCAAGTTAATGGCGCGCTGGAGTGACTTTGCTGCCGCTGCGCTTTCGCCTTGCGCATTCAGAATGGCACCCATGAGGTTGTGCGCCGCAGGCATGCGCGGCCGCTGCGCTATGATCTCGGAACATACTTTCGCCGCTTGCTCAAGGCGCCCGTTGATGTAAAGCGTGTGCGCGTGCTCCAGCGCTTTTTCGATCGGCAACACTAAGCGCTTTTCGTCCGCCGAAGGGCTTGCCACAGGAGCCTCTTCTGCACGACCTTTCTGCGGGATGTCTGTATTACTCATTTTTTCAGTGACTCCCCTCGACTACCACCCCTCAAGCCTTGACAACCAGCTTCCGCCTGGCCCCCGATCACGCTTTGTTAGCGCCAGATCAGCAACATTTGCAAGCCGCGACACCACACCGCTGGAGTTACCCGCCCAAAGGTACGCACGCAGCCCGGAATTCACATGACGGGCCTTGCGAGGTCGTTTATACGACCGGATTCTGCAAGTCTATACTACCAATTGAGGGCAGATCGTGGCTGCTGGCATCGCAGCGACCTTATTGCTGCCCTATAACGGCCAAGCTATAGATACCACCTTCGGGCACCTTCAGCTCGAAGTTTTTAGGGGGGTTCACATGATGAAGTTGTTGACGATTTGGCGCGTCAGAGGCGTTCTTAGCGGGGCTTGCCGCGTCATCATTGGTGCTGCCTTTGTCGCGATGGCGGTGTTTCCTGCCCATGCGGCAACCCGCGTCGAAAAGACCTTCGGGAGCTGGGCCGTCGTCTGCCTCGAGCCGGACAAAGGGGGCAAGACCTGCACGATGCTCCAATCGGAGGTTGCGCCCATACCGCAGACCAACAAAAGACGCCTCGTCTTACGTTGGACAATTTCTATCAAGGACCGCGAGCAAACGCAGGCTCTGGCTGTTCCGACAGGAATTTCAACCAAGGAGGGCGTCCGGCTATTCCTCGGCGAGGCAGAGCCGATCGTCATTCCATACACCTTCTGCGGCCCACGCTTATGTCTGGCCTCGGCACCCTTCGACGCCAAAGCCGCTGCTGCCATAAAGGCAACAAGCAAAGCTTCCGCGAGCTATGTCCGGGGAACAAAGAAGCTCGTGCAGGTCCCACTGAAACTCGACGGCTTTGAGGAAGCTTACAACTACATCGTAAAGCAGACCTCTTGATATCTTGAGCCTCTGCGCTTCCTAGAACCTAAGCTTTGCTAATCAGGTCCATGACACGCTTCACTCAGTATCCTCCCCAAAACCAGCATGGCCGCCATCATCCGGGCGGGCAGTACGCGCCTGGTCCAATGCCAGGCGTGGTCGGCCAGCCGAGTAACATTGGGCAAAAGGATCCCTCGCGGCGGCGCAGCTCTCGGGGTTTTGGCTCCCGCGCAATCATTTCTCTGGCCATCGGCATCGCTTTGCTTGCCGGTGTAATCATCGTAGGGATCTATCTCGCTCCGATTAGTCAGTGGTTTGGTTTGTCAAGCTTCCGTTCCGGAAGCCCCTCTCAGGCCGAAAGCTCAACAGTTATTTTCTCCGGTCAACTAAGCGACTTGAGGGCCCCAGCGGGAAACATCGTTCAGCCAGATCGGTCAAATTCTTCGATTGCTTGGATTCGATCTAAGCTATCCACGGCCAAATCTAGCGGCGCCACGGACGGAGTCTCGGTAAAAGTGCCGAGTGCGTTGTCGGATGAAGTTCAAGGCAAGCGCATCCGCGTTACTGTGTCGGCCAGCGCAGGCAGCGCCGCTATTCCGGCGCCGTTTGCCGTCGCCTATTCGACAGGAGCGCGAAATAGTGGCTGGCTGGTATTTGAGCCCACTGACCATTTCACCGATTTCAGTTTCAACTACGTTGTTCCGCGCAGCGGGGCCGGCCTGAACCACTTCGTGGGAATCTGGTCTGATATCACTGGGCGGGGAGCCCCTCTGGCGATCCGCCAGATTAGGATCACTATGTTGCGTTGACGGAGGCGAGAGACTTTTGGTGCATCGGACGCTTCGTTGGTCCGAGCCCTACTTCAAGCTTCGTTTATCGGCCTTGTGTGCGATCGCTCGGTGCGCATCATACTGGGAGCGCCGAGCACGTCCGAAGAGGGCATCTTTGGTTTAACGCCAGCAGCAACGGGTCTTTTATCGCTCCATGATGCCGGATCATGCCACAGCGATGAACCGACGACAGCAGGGGGAAGCGAGCGACATCACCTTGATGGCGCTATTTGCCCGCATGGACACGGTAGCCATGGCAATCGCCGTTGCTACAGTCTTTGCGCTGGGTTTGGCTGCAGCGACCGTAGTGTTGTTGCTACAGGGAGCGCCAGCAGGTATGCCCGTTGGCCCGAACTTGTCGGCACTGGGCAATGTCCTGCCAGGTTACAGTGTGACATGGATTGGGGCTCTGATAGGAGCTGCTTGGGCAGGGCTGATCGGCTTGGTCGTGGGATTTCTCGGGGCCGCCGTATGGAACTTCATACATCTTGTCTTCCTGGGTCTTCTCGCGTTGGGTTATCCCCGGGCGCCGACGCCCTCGCTACAGGGGGGCCTGAGCATGACTCGGCCTCTGAGTTCGAATTCCGAGGATCGTGGTCTCTTCTTAGCCGCGGCCCGACTGAATGTGGCAATCGCCTTCATTGGAGTCGGAATGGGTTTGGGAATACTGTTGTTCGTAGCCACCCACATCTCTCTCGGAGTATCGGCTCACCCTGGTCGCTACCTCAATTTGCTCGGTGTTTTTATGCCTGGTTATTCGGTGAGTTCCGCCGGAGCTTGGTTCGGCTTGTTGTGGGGATTCATCTACGGAGGGGTTTCCGCCGGTGCGATTGCCTGGTTCTACATGCGGACCCTGGGCGCTAAGTTGCCACGCCTCGCCATATGGGACGAATCGGCGATCATCGGACTTCGCTCCCCGGTACTTCGAGTGTCGAATCATGCCTTGGGAATGGCCCTGGGCGTGATCGCAGCCCTGCAGCTTGTGCTGGCGACTATGTGGCTTGTCCTGCGTGGTACTGCAGACCAGAGTACCCACGCCAAACTCTTATCGCACTATCTTCCGGGTTACTCTGTCAGTCTCCCGGGCAGCCTGATCGGGGGGTTCGAGCTATTTCTCGTGGTCTATCTATTCTCATCAGTGATCGGCGCGATTTATAACGCCATAGCACTTCGTCGGGGAGGAGGCAGCAATAGCCCAGCCTAAACACGTCGTCGTCCTCGGAGGGGGTCCGGCCGGGTTAGCCGTGGCTCACGAACTCAGCACCAATGGCGTTCGTGTCACGGTCCTGGAGCGAAACCGTTATGTCGGCGGCTTGGCGGCAACATTCGAACACAACGGTTATCGATTCGATCTCGGTGGGCACCGGTGGTTCACTAAAAACGAGGAGCTCAATGACTGGTTCCGCCAACTCATGCAAGGTGAGTTGGTGCTGGTGAATCGAATTAGCAGAATCTATCACGATGGGAATTATTTCTCCTACCCGATCCGCCTCAAGGAGATTCTCACAACGTGCGATCCGGTCACGATCGCGCGAATCATGTCGTCCTTCCTATGGTCGTCACTAAAGCAGGCGGCCGTATCGCAGCCAATCAAAACGATGGAGCAGGCCTACACTGCACAATTCGGCGCAACCCTCTATCGGATGTTCTTCCAACACTATAGTGAAAAGGTGTGGGGTCTTCCTTGCACCGAGCTCTCCGCCGACTGGGTTGCCCAACGCAGTCGCGGATTGTCAATCTGGGACCTCGCTCGCGACGCCCTCCTAGGACCTCGCAAAGGTGTCGTCAGTCTAGTAGATCAGTTTATGTACCCGCGAGCGGGCTACGGACGGATCTCCGAACGCATGGCGGAAGACGTTACGAGGTCCGGGAATGATGTATTGCTCGGATGCCCGGTCACCAAAATCGCATGCCACCGCCCTGGTGAGATCGAGGTGTCCTATCGTCAGGGTGACAAAGAGCAAACACTCAGTGCCGACCAAGTGGTCTCAACAGTTCCTCTTGGACGACTTGCGCAAATGCTAGTGCCGGCCTGTGATCCGGCGGTGATAGAGGCCGCCCGATCCCTGGTATTCAGAGACTTGATCACAGTAAATTTGATGTTGCGAAGAAGCCAAGTATCGGAGGATACCTGGCTGTACGTCCAGGATAGCGACATCATCTTCGGACGGCTGCACGAACCCAAGAACTGGAGCCGCGCCATGGTGCCAGACGAGAATCACACCTCGCTCGTGCTCGAATGCTTCTGTTCAGAAGGCGATCATGCCTGGGCGATGTCCGACGAGGAGATAAGCGGACGCTGCGTTCAAGATCTATGCGATAAGCTTAGTTTTATCGAACCCGGCGACGTGGCCGATACCAAGGTAATCCGTACGAGATATGCTTATCCCGTATACGATCTTTACTACCGAGATAAGATCTCGCTAATCCAGAGTCACCTGCAAACGTATCCTGGCCTTCACACGGTCGGGCGTGGTGGTACGTTCCGATACAACAATGCCGACCACTCTATCGAGATGGGACTGCTGCTGGCGCGGCGACTGCTTGGCGAAAACGTGGACCATATGATCGTAAATACAGAAGCGGAGTACCATGAGGAGAAGCGTGTCGACGGACCCAAGCCGATCAAGCCACGTGCGACCAGCAATGTGTGATTAATCGGCCGGCGTGGCGTCGGACAGTTTCAGAATGAAATTTCAGACCCCACTTCGGGTTGCCATCATTGGTGCTGGCCGCATGGGCTTTTGGCATGGCCGGGCCGCGCAGCATCTCGGCGCTAAAATCATTGCTATCTCAGATACCGATGCCACCCGTGCCAAGGCTCTTGCACGCGAATTGCGGACAAGGTGCGTTGTGGCCGACGCATCCTCCTTTCTGCGGACGGACTGTATTGACGTGGTGCACATCTGTTCCCCGCTCTCTAGCCATAGTGCGCTGGCGCGTGCAGCGATTGCTTCTCACATACATACTCTCGTTGAAAAGCCGCTCGCAAAATCCGCGAAGGAGACTCGATCGCTATTCGATCTAGCACGGCAGAGTGACGTAATTCTTTCTCCGGTCCACCAGGTTGCATTTCAAGATGGCGTAGCACATGCAGCCGAAGCCGTTGCTGCGCTCGGAAACCTTTCCGCCATCGAACTGCGCATCTGCTCCGCCGGAGGCGTAGGGCGCTCTGAAAGAGAGCTAGATGACATCGTCGGCGAGATCCTCCCTCATCCCTTGTCGGTTTTACGGAGGCTGTGGCCTGACGCCGTGTGGGAGCCAGAACATTGGTTCGTTACCCATCCAAGACGGGGCGAATTGCTCATCTGTGGTGAGTATGCCGACGCGCTTCTTTCCATATTTATCAGTATGCATGCCCGGCCGACCTGCTTTGAGATGACGGCCTATGGATCTCAGGGAGCTATTCAACTTGATTTCTTTCACGGGTTCGTCGTCACCCACGACGGGCGCACCTCTCGCCTCCGCAAGATCACCCGTCCTTTTGCTGAAGCCTTTAACCTATTCGGCATGGCTTCGATGAATTTGCTAGTCCGTGCCTTTCGCGGCGAAACTGCCTATCCCGGCTTGCGGCGCTTAATACGAGCGTTCTACTGTGCCGTGCGAGGCGAGAGCGCTCCGCCGATCTCGGCAAAGGAGGCCATTGAAGTAGCGAGCGCCCGTGACGCTATCCTCGCAGCGGCGGGGCTTCTTTCGGCCCCCGAGGGCCAAATTGACAGCGCGAAATCCGCCCCATAAGCCAATATTGCCTCGGAAATTAGGTACTTAATCCGTGGCCAAGACTCCTCACCTTTCCGTCGTCGTCGTTGCCTTGATCGGGCATGATGCGCTCGCTAACTGTCTCGACCGACTGCCATTGGACGCGGTGGAATGTATCGTAGTGCTTACTGAGGAAATGAGGCCCGCGTCTCAGTGGAAGCGGCGCTATAACTCTGTCGTGTTCGTGGAAGCCATCCAGGAGCCTGTTCCATTACGGCGCCAACGAGGCGTCAAAGCCGCTACGGGCGATGTGGTCGGTCTCATCGAGGACACATCATGGCCCGATGAAGGTTGGTGCGCGGCGGTGCGATCTGCATTCGAAGACTCGCAAATAATTGCCGCCGGAGGGCCCGTGAGGATTGCGCCCACGCTGCGAAGTCGATGCCAGGCTTTGGGGTGGAGCGACTACGGTTCCTTTGCGCCAAATCGCGCTCAGCAATCGACGACGAGCCGTGACAGACCAGTCACGACTAACCTAGTTCCTGGTAACAACATGGCCTTCCGTCACTGTGCGCTACTCGAGCTGCTGCAACGAGAAGAAAGTGGGCTCATCGAAGGACCTATTTGTGCGCAGATCTTAGCGAAGGGTGGTCAGATCCTCTATCAACCTGAGATGACCGTGACCTTGTCTGCCTGTGATCGCCATAGCACTCTGCTGGCCACACGCCTCCATCATGGCCGGATCTATGCCGGTATGCAGCTCAAAGACAGTGGTTGGATTTCAAGGCTCCTGCACCTTGCGAAGGCCTCAGTGCTTCCGATTGTGCTTACCGCACGCGCATGGATTGCAATGAGCAAGTCTAATCGCGCAAATGCAAGACTTTCTGTACTGTTTTGGTTGGGCCTTATGACCAGCGCCTGGGCACTCGGTGAAGCGGTCGGCTCGCTTAGAGGCGTGGGCCGCAGCATGAACGAGTGGCGCTAATGCGTATTGGTGTTGACGCCAGCTGTTGGTCAAATCGCCGTGGCTTCGGCCGCTTTACGCGCGGCCTGTTACAAGCCATGTTCGCGGTTCCTCGTGGTCATAGTTTTTGCTTGTTCATAGATCAGCCACCTGCACCCCAAATGACCCACCCGAATGTGCAGGTCATTGAGGTGCCCACCTCTCGTCCCGTAACTAAGTCTGCAGTCGCTGGTGATCGGCGGTCGCTACGCGACATCTTTAGATTCAACCGAGCAGTGGCACGAGAGCCCATCGACCTGATGTTCTTTCCCGCAGCCTACTCTTGGTTCCCTACTAGCGGCACCGTCCCAACGGTCGTCACTCTCCACGATGCCATCGCCGAACACTTTCCCGATCTTATTTTTCCGGATCGGTTCGGGAGGTTGTTCTGGTGGCTAAAGATGCGGCTGGCCTGTCGTAGCGCCTCTCACATCATCACGGTGTCACACGCTGCGAAACAGGAAATTGTGGAACATATCGGCATACCGCAGGATCGTATCGACGTGATCTGCGAGGGCGTCGATTCGCGCTTCGTTCCGATTGTTGATGAAAAACTGCGTAACAGTGCGCGACGGCGGGCAGGCATTCCGCCAGATGGCCGCCTATTATTGAATGTCAACGGGATAGCTCCGCACAAAAATCTGTCTAATCTGCTGGGTGGATTTGCGGAAATCGCGCCGCACGACCTTGACTTGCGGCTAGCGATTGTGGGTGATCCGGGAGGCGAGGGGTTTCACTCGAACTACCATGAACTGGTAGCTCAGATAGAGAGCGATCCTCGCCTGCAGAATCGCGTTCATTTTACGGGCTTTGTTGATGACGACACTCTCGCAGCACTTTACTCCGAGGCTCTTGCAATTGTCCTGCCCTCGTTTTCGGAGGGATTTGGCCTTCCTGCGCTAGAAGCTCTTGCCTGCGGCACGCCAGTTTTGGCCAGTAAGACTGGTGCAGTTGCCGAAGTCATAGGTGCTGCTGGTCTGACCTTTGATCCTCATAGCCCTGCCGAAATCGGACAGCAAATTCTCAAACTAGCCAACGCACCTCACACATTAACCAAGTTACGGCAGATCGCTCGTGAACGTGCGCGAGACTACAGTTGGAGCAGGGCTGCGGAACTTACTCTGATCAGCCTGGAACACTGCGTGAGCGAGGCCTGATGCGCTTCTGCATGGTCACGACCTTTTATCCTCCGTACCATTTCGGAGGCTGCGGAACCTATGTCCGCGCTCTATCACGCGCACTCGCTGCTCAAGGTCATGAAGTCGAGGTCATGCATTGTATCGACGCCTATCACTTGAAATACAAGGACGCTACGATCGATGAGGAGGCTGAGGAGGGCATCGTCGTGCATCGGCTGAAGAGCCAGTTCGGTCCCTTGTCGCCGCTAATTACGCAGGTAACTGGGCACCCAGGAATCAAGTCGCGCGCAGCTCGCGCCATTCTCGACCGCTCGTTTGACGTAGTGCACTTCCACAACATTTCGCTCATCGGCGGTCCAGCCATCATCGCCTGGAGCCGGGGGCCGGTTAACTTATACACGTTACATGAGCATTGGCTGCTATGCCCCACACATGTCTTCTGGAAGAACAACTCCCGCCCTTGCGATCGTCCGACCTGCTTCAGCTGCAGCATTCTATCTGGAATTCCGCCACAGCTGTGGCGTTATACTGGCTTGGTGGAACGGTCGATCGACAAGATCGATATGATGTTGGCGCCAAGCGAATACACCGCAAGGCGACACCGCGAGGCAGGGCTCAAGCCCCCCATTCGCGTCTTGCCGTTGTTCTCAGCAATCGAACCAAAATCCGACGCTACGCCGCTTCCACCGGTCCGACCTTGCTTCTTGTTTGTCGGTCGGCTGACTGCATCGAAAGGCATCGAGCAGTTGCTAAATGAGTTCGCTCACATGCCGGCCTACGACCTGCATGTGATTGGTGATGGCGAGTTGAGCAGTGCACTACATCATCGATTCAGTTCGTATCCAAATATCCGCTTCTTGGGCCGCGTGCCACAAGCTGAACTAGTCTCCGCATACCAAAATGCTACGGCCCTGGTCTTTCCCTCTCTGGTTCCGGAGACGTTCGGATTGAGCATCGTTGAAGCCTTTGCCTGTGGGACTCCGGCTATTGTGCATGACGCCGGCGGCTGCCGAGAGCTTGTAGACGCGACAGGCGGCGGGCTCATCTACCATTCAAGCGAGGAGCTGCGCGCAGCCTTGTCACGATTGGCTAGCGAACCTGGAGTGCGTAAAGCTATGGCTGGGCGGGCCCGCGAGGGATACCTACAGTTCTATACGCTCAGTCATCACGTTAAAGACTACCTGGCCGTCGTTGATTCGATTCGAGCCGCCAAAAGAGTCCAGTGAGGTCTCGTGCGTGCTATTCTAACGTTCCACAGCATCGACGACAGTGGGTCTGTGCTTTCCTATTCGCCGAAGATCTTCCCCAACCTTCTCGATGCCTTGCACCGCTGTGATATTCCTGTTTTGGACCTTGATGCACTGTTGCGACCAGACTGCGCCTGCGGTGTTGCTCTGACGTTTGATGACGGAATTCGAACCGTCTTTACACAAGCCCTACCCATCCTGCAGGACTATTCGGTACCATCTCATCTTTTCCTGATTACAGGTTCCGTCGGTTTGACCAATCGTTGGCCTGGCCAACCACCGTCTACTCCAGTATTCGACATGTTACGCTGGTCTGAAATCGAGGCGCTGCAGCGCGCCGGCATGCGCATCGAGGCTCACACAGAAAATCATCCCGATCTCCGCCGCCTGTCTACTTCGGCTGTGAAGGCTGAATGCGAAAGTGCTGACGAGATGATCGAATCGAGGCTGGGCATCCGACCGCGCTACTTTGCCTACCCTTACGGGCACAGTAATGCGGCAGTCAGGGCCTACGCCAAAGAACGTTATCAAGGCAGCCTTACTACAAATCTGCGCATGCTCCGCAGCATAGAGGATAAGACGGCGTTGCCGCGGCTCGACACTTACTATCTCCGAAGCAAAGTCATTTTCAGTGACATACGATCTTCGCGTACCCGTGCCTTTCTCCAATTGCGACGTGCCCTCAGGGTGCTCAGGGAGACATTTTGACCCCCATAAAGCTATCAATCGTCGTCGCCGTGCAGCACGCACAGAGTAATGTTCCGGACATCATGCGAGCATTACGACCTGAATGCCATCACGAAGTAGAATACCTAATCTGCCATACGCCCGCTGATCCAGACGTATCCTCCCTTGTAGGCGATCAAGACAATATAAGGGTGCTATGCAGTCCCGCGGGTAGCTTAATACCGCATCTTTGGCGCGATGGGATACTGGCTGCCCAAGGCGCCCGGGTAGCTACGACGACGGCGCATTGCATCCCCGATCCGGATTGGATGGCAGGGGCCCTGGATCACTGTCCAGACAATACTGTTTTGGGCGGAGTTATTACCAACGATGTAAAGGCTGACGCCAAGGCGCGAGCCATCTACCTTCTGCGCTACGCTGCTTACGCACCACCAAAGGTGAAGCGCAGAGTGCAGGATTTGGCTGCCGATAATGCCATTTATTGGCGATCAGATCTTCTGCGGCATAGAGACCTGTTGCAACGTGGATTCTGGGAACCCTCCTTGCATCGCCGGTTCCGAGATGAGGGGATCCTCTTAGAGCTCGATCCTCGCCTTCAGGTCACTCTTTGCAATCGCTATAGTGCGGGTCAATTCATTTCCCAACGACTAGCGTACGGCTTGACGCGGGCGAGCGATCGGCCTTTCCTTCAACGATTGTTTTTCGCATTAATGGCGCCTGGGGTCTTCCTCATCTTACTGGGAAGGATCCTGCGAACCGCGTGGCGAAATCCGGGATTGCGCAAACAACTGGCCTCAGCCTGGTTTTGGATGCCCGTTTTCCTAGCAGCGTGGGTGTGGGGCGAGACGTCCGGCTATCTGATCAGCCTCAGGGCTCGACAAGCCTAAGTGGGCGTTTTATCAACCCGCGTGGCGGCGCCTCGGGCGAATAAGTCAACGCAAGATCCAAAACAGGCAAAAGAAACGAGAGCAATTTGGACTTCTCAAAGGATGAACCAACTGACGTGGCTCCCACCCTATCGGTCATTATGCCGGTATACAATGGCCACCCATTCCTTGAGCGCACGTTGGCGCCTCTTATAGCCATGCAAGGCCGGCGCGAGCTTTGCGAAATTATTGTCGTGGATGACGGGTCGACCGATGGCACTGGTGAGGCCGCCGCATCATTGGGCGCGCGTGTGATCCCAAGTGCTGGCCAATGTGGCCCGGGCGCGGCGCGCAATTTGGGAGCGCACTACGCCAAGGGAGATATCCTCTGGTTCGTCGACGCCGATGTGGTGGCACGAGATGATGCAGCCAGACATATTTGCCGTTCGCTGGCGGACCACGATTACGTCGCCGTTTTCGGTTCGTATGACGACACGCCTCCCGCTCGCAACTTTATCTCCCAATATAAGAATTTAGTGCATCACTACTATCATCAAACCGGCTATGGCGAAGCCTCGACCTTCTGGGCCGGCTGTGGCGCGGTGCGCAAGAGTGCGTTTATGGCGGTAGGCGGTTTCGACGCGCTGCGCTTTCCAAGACCTTCCATCGAGGATATTGAGTTCGGCTATCGCCTGCGTGCCAGGGGAGGACGCATTCGGCTGGATCCTGAGCTACAGGGCACGCACCTAAAAGTATGGACCTTGCGGCGTCTCCTAATTACGGAAGTGCGAGACCGGGCGCTGCCATGGGCGTTTCTCTTGCTCAATCGTGGCCACACTGGGGACGAGCTAAACGTCGCCGTGACCGAACGCGTTCGCGCGGCGATCGCCTGCCTCGGCGGCGTCTCGGTCGTGACGAGCCTTGCCGGTCTAACGTCGTGGTGGATTCCCCTCGCGCTATTGGGTATGGCCTTCACGGCTAATTTAGAGCTGTTCGCGCTGTTTCAGCGCCGCAACGGCTTCCTGTTCGCGACCAGTGGCTTGTTGTTCCACCAACTCTATTATCTCTATAGCACGGCAACCTATTGCTGGTGTTGGATAGTTACGAAAAGTAAGAAGCTGGCCGGCAGCGGACCTATCGACTCTAAGGCCGTGCGCCGGTTGAAGTAACTTTGCTTCACGGATCTAGAATCAATTGTAGCGGGAGGAGAAGTGTAATGCGCAGGGCACGATCGTTGCCCTGTGAACTCCCCGGGGCGATTCTGAATGACTTTCTGCTACGCGCGAAGCCCAACGATACGGAAAAACGGACAAATAGGCAGCGGCACCCGCTCCATGCCCAGCGCCAACAGATAATTATATAGCTGAGCGAGAAAGCGTCGGCGTTTGGAGAAACGAGCGAGCTGTTGTTCCGGAACCGGTGGTATCATGACCATCATGCGGAACTTGGTGAACCTACGCATCAACCTAGCTGCCTCATAAGGACTAAGGAGGCGTGTGAACTCGTAGCTTTCGCCGCGCCGCCACCGCACATAGTGCTTTTGCAACGGCCGAGGCAAAAGACCAACCCCCCAAAGAGATACATGTGGTTCAGCACTAAGGCTGAAACGGTTGGGCGTCGCCAGGGCAAGGAAGCCGCCAGGCTTCGTGACGCGGTCGATCTCTTTGAGATAAGGCGCCGGTTCGTTCACGTGTTCGACCACATCGAGAGACACGACGCCGCTCACGGCATTATCAGCAAGCGGGATCGCTTCGGCCATCGCGGCAGCAAGTACAGGGCGACCGCCGTAGGCTTCGATCATTCGCGCCGCAACCTGCAGCCAGACCATTGAGACGTCTAATCCTATGCCTTGCCGCCCCAGAGAGGCAGTCGCAGCTAATAACGTGCCATTCCCACAGCCCACGTCGACGAAAATTCCTTCACTTTGCAATATTGGTTTCAGCCAATCGTTGAGCTCAAAGCGCAATCTCTCGGGCCCAGCCACCACCTGCTGCATTCGCAGCTCGATCCTATCTGCGTGCCAGCCCGGACGCCTCGTAAACACCCAGCGAACCATGTCACCATAGTCAAGGCCGGCAGTTTCAGCGAGGAGTTGGCGAGCTTCGAAGCGATCCCGGTCTTGATCTATCCAGCTCTGACCAGGGACGCGCAGGTCGGGAATTTTGCCAATATATTCGTAATCCGCGGGGCAGGCAGCGCAGGTCAGCCTGTCCGATCTGCGGCGAAGATGGCCCTCACAGCGGGGGCAGCGCCAAAGCTGCTCTGGGGGTGTTTGGATCTTGGGTTATAACTGCCCGACTCAACTGAAAGACCTCAGACCAGACCTGTCTTCTTGATTCATAGTCGCGACAGGAGCACTTTCTTACCAAGGCACCTTGTAGCAGGTTCTTGAGGCTTTTTGGCAATTCTCATCAAACCTGTGGCGCGTCGAGCAATTTCATAACGGGCGCCATTCTTCGCACTCACTCATCCCCATTAAGGTGACGCAAAACTAGGGATTAATCGACCAAGGTCGTTGTCGCGTGGCACCTAAGAGGGAGGTAAGCCACTAAAATACTCGCTACGACAAGAGGAAAGAGTTGTTAAAGGTCATCCGGTTCTAAAGGAGGAGGCAGGACCGCGGTCGAGCCTGATTTTATTCCGCATCCTCCAAAACCCCAGGAGCTGCAGCACAACAACAACGCCCGTGACGGCGAGAAGGAAGGCGACGAAGATAAGACTTCTCTTTTCCAGCCACTGGTAGATGACGCCGTGTGCGATCACGAGGATCGCCGCTGCATAGTTCCATCTTTGTATTGTCTTCCAAAGCTCAGGGCCGAGCTTCCGCATGGCGAGGTTACTGGAGATGGCAAGCAGGACTAGAAAGATGAGCGTTGCGATTACGCCAAGTTGATTGGTAATGCCGAATGCGTCGAATCGCAGGTCACCGATTTTACCGTGCTTCCGGTAAAAAAAATACTGAATGAAATCGCCCCCCATATGCACCTGCAGACCGACGATAACGTGCACGACGGCAACTATGCCTGCGATTATTGCGAGATCACGTCGCAGATAAGAGGAAAGTGGATTCGACTTTGCGCGTAAAACATTCAGTGGACCGATAAGTAGCACCAGTGCAAGAAGAATGAGGCTCGTATAGGCCGTCGCGATACTAAAAGGCTGAAGGAACCCCTGGGCAGGCGCGAGCAGAAAGGCGAGGTAGGTCATTGCCATCGCCATTGCTATAAATACTACATACCGCTTGAAGCGGTAGCGTCGACGCTCATCAAAGGAGCTCACTTGGACACACTCCATCAACCAAAGGTCGATCGTCGCCGTTCATGGCAATCGCCGTTCCCTTGGCATCTGATTCAT
>Ga0307436_1000317_pt1 | contig 22257 bp, 24 predicted proteins | sample SalMarWE160440MG_FD_202513 | JGI IMG/M metagenome (GOLD analysis project Ga0307436, IMG submission 202513) | Salt marsh sediment microbial communities from the Plum Island Ecosystem LTER, Massachusetts, United States - WE1604-40 | ecosystem: Environmental > Aquatic > Marine > Intertidal zone >...
AACTCGGTCCGCTCGCGTAGCTTGCGATTGTTGGGCGAGATTGCCGGCCAGGTGAATTCAGCGTCGAACAAGGCCTTCAAGAGTTCGAAGCCCGGACCCCGGCCCATGAAATGTAAAACGCTGAGCACTGTGCCCGTGTAAATCGCTTCGGGCCTCAGCATGCCTTGCTCCATAAAGCGCAGCCTGGCGAAGACACCTTGTGCCTCCATCGCCCGCGTCAACAAAGAGGCCACGAGAATCTCTTTGCGCTCTTCCGTCTGTTCGATCAGCACGAGGAGCGAACTCGCGCCTGCACGCACTGCCGGTATCGAAATCTCGTCCGCGGCGGGATCCAAGAGCACCACGCCCTGCACTTTCTCCTGAGACAGGCCCTTGTTGTAAAGCTCGATTACGGTTGCGGTGAACGCGCCGGGCGCGACGAGGATGCGTGGTCCGTTCGCGGTGGCGGCGTCGATCTTCGCCGCGACACATGCCGTGTCACCCGCAGCGCAGTCGACGGCTTGAATGGCGACGCCCTTGTTGACGAAGTTTGTCTCGGTCGCTTCGGTCAGCTCGCCGAGCCAAAGGACGGGCGCCGCGGATTGAGCGGAGGCGGCTGACACATCAGCAAAATGGACCAGAGCGGCAATCGCGAACGCGGTCGCCAAGCCTGTCCCTCCTCGCTCGGCTCGCCCCTTTTTCAAAACAACCTCAACTCGACAATCGGCACTGCGACCTCAGTAACTCTACCGCAACGGCGCTCTTGAGTCCGCTTGGGGTCATTAGAGGACATTGGAGCGCGGATCAGGGATGTCCTCTTCACCCCCAAGAGCGGACATGCTCGGCCCCTGGGGCGGCAACGAGATTTTATGAGTACACGCCCTAGTGATGAAGCTGAAGGTGGGGCAGCTTGGGGCAGTTGCTAAAAGCCACCTGGCGCAACAGATTGAGCCTCTCGGGGACACTCGATACGAGCAGAAGAGCTGTGTGTGTCAGGAACAGAATCGAAGAATGAAGGGGTGGGGGCAAATAAAAAGGCCCCTATACCCCTTATGGGACCCATGCAACGTAGGAGCTGCGAGCCATGCGCTATGAACTCAGTGGCTACGAATGGAGAGTCATTCGGCCGATGCTCCCGAACAAGCCACGCGGTATTCCCCGGGTGGACGAATCGAAATCAATCTTCGGTGCTTACTATGTGCTTACTGGCCGGAAACAGTTAAACAAGAACTGATCTTAAGTCATTGATTTAATGGTGCCGCCGGACTGGATTGAACAGTCGACCCCGTCATTACCAATGACGTGCTCTACCACTGAGCTACGGCGGCGAGAGAACGGTGGGCCGTCTTTAAGGGCCAAATTGCCCTGCGTGTGAACGGCTTTGCGTGCGGCCGGCAAACTGCCATAGCGCGACACCGCGTGCAAGGCGAACGGCCTTGCCGGCCGAGCGCGCTATGATATGGCTCGAGGGGTCATACAGGGAGGCCCGCCATGGCCGGACAGAGGGACGACAACGAGGGCGCGCCGGAAAGGCCGCAGAAAGGCGCCGAACGCCGCGCCCGGCTGGAGCAGGCCTTTCGCGCCAACCTGCTGAAACGCAAGGCACAAAAGCGCGCCCGCAAACCTCCGAACCCTCCCTCGAAAGAGGGGGGACAGGGCCGAGGCTAAAGGAGTAAACTGGCCCTTTGCCGCCCGGACCGACGGGCTCACGGGCGGGTAAGAAGAAGAATGGGGAACCTTTAGTAAGGCGCGGGGGATATTATCGTGTCGCGCGAGGGAGCTTACGTCGTCATGGACCGGATCCGCATTGTCGGCGGCGCGCGGCTGGAGGGCACCATACCGATCAGCGGTGCCAAGAACGCGGCGCTGCCCCTGATGATCGCTAGCCTGCTCACCGAGGAGACGCTCACCCTCCACGGCGTGCCGCGGCTGGCCGATGTCACGTTGCTCTCCCGCATCCTCGGCAATCACGGCGTCGACATCACCATCGCTGGAAAAAGGGCGGGTCAAAGCACGAGCGACGGCCAGACCTTCAAGCTGACGGCGGCCGAGATCGTCGACACCACGGCGCCTTATGAGATGGTCGCGCGCATGCGCGCGAGCTTCTGGGTGCTGGCGCCGCTTCTCGCCCGCTGCGGCGAGGCCAGGGTTTCGCTCCCCGGCGGCTGCGCCATCGGCACCCGGCCGGTCGATCTGCATCTCGCCGCGCTTGAGGCACTCGGCGCCGACATCGAGCTCGATAGCGGTTACGTCATCGCCAGGGCGCCCAAGGGACTTATCGGCAATCGCATTCCCCTGGCTAAGGTCTCGGTGGGCGCGACCCACAATGCCCTTATGGCCGCCGCGCTCGCCCGCGGCGAGACGTTGATCGAGAACGCCGCCCGCGAGCCCGAGGTTGGCGATCTCGCCACTTGCCTCGTCGAGATGGGCGCCAAGATCGAAGGCATCGGCACCTCGACCTTGCGGATCGAAGGCGTGCCCGCGCTCCATGCAGCGGAGCACACCGTGCTCCCCGACCGCATCGAGACGGGAACCTACGCCATGGCCGCTGCCATCACCGGCGGCGATGTGTTCTTGGAGGGCGCGCGGCCAGAGCTCCTGCAAGAGGCACTTCACACCTTGCGGACAACGGGCGTGGAGGTCGAGGAGACTCCGACCGGGATCCGCATCGCGCGGAACGGCCATGGTCTCGATGCGGTCTCCGTGGAGACCCAGCCCTTCCCCGGCTTCCCCACCGATTTGCAGGCACAGCTCATGGCGCTGATGTGCACGGCGCGCGGCGTCTCTCAGGTGCGCGAGACCATCTTCGAGAACCGTTTCATGCATGTGCAGGAGCTGGCCCGGCTCGGCGCCCGTATCGATCTGAAAGGCGATACCGCCTTGGTCCACGGGGTCAACGGTCTGCGCGGCGCGCCGGTCATGGCCACGGACTTGCGCGCGTCCGTGTCGCTCATCATCGCCGGGCTCGCGGCCCAAGGTGAGACCACGATCGGCCGCGTCTATCACCTCGACCGCGGATTTGACCGCATTGAGGAGAAATTGCGTAAATGCGGCGCCCAGATTGAGCGGCTTTCCGGCTAGCCTCTGCTGGGTTATTCCTTCTTCCCCAACCTGCAAAGCATGGTACCCCCCATGCGAGAGAGGCCCTTTCGTTTGCCATGACCCCCCTTAAGCTGCTCGCCCTCGACGAAGAAGACCTTGAGGTCTTGTCGTCGCATCTCCAGGACGCTGTCGTGCGCGTGGGCGATATGGTCTATCTGCCGTCGCAGAAGCGCTTCGCCGCGATCCTTAATCGCTTCGACTGGGAGAGCGCGTCGGAAAAAGGTGCCAAAGAATACCGGCGCCGCCGCACTGCCCTGCGGTTCGACCGCGTGCTCCACGCCCAACACAAGGACTTGCGCCCCAACGCTCCGGACCGGGTGCTTGAGCTGCTCGCCATTCAGTTCGAGCCCGGCGACACGCCGAGCGGCAAGATCACGCTTCTCTTCTCCGGCGACGTCACCATTCAGCTCGATGTCGAGTGCGTGGAGGCCGAGATGCGCGATCTCGGGCCGGTCTGGAGCACGCGCCACAAGCCTGAACATCCGGGCGACGGTCCCGGCGCGTCCGGCGCGTGAGGCCGGCACCATGGCTTTGATGCTCGATACGCGCGACGACAATTTCGAGGAACGCTTCCAAGACCTGCTTGGCATGAAGCGGGAGAGCGCGGCCGACGTCAACGACGTCGTCGCCAAGATCATCGCGCGCGTCCGTTCCGAGGGCGATGCCGCGCTGATCGACTTCACCAAGACATTCGATCATCTCGATCTGAGCGAGATCGGCATCGCCGTCTCGGCCGGCGAGGTCGAGGCCGCCCGGGCGCAAGTGGAGTCCGAGACCCTCGACGCGCTCGAGCTCGCGCATGCGCGCATTGTCGATCACCACCGCCGGCAATTGCCGCAAAGCGAGACCTACACCGACGAGAGCGGTGTCGAGCTCGGCCAGCGTTGGACCCCTGTCGCCTCTGCCGGGCTTTATGTGCCGGGCGGTACGGCGAGCTATCCGAGCTCGGTCCTGATGAACGCGGTGCCTGCCAAGGTCGCGGGCGTCGAGCGCCTGGTTATCGTGGTGCCGGCGCCGCACGGACAACTGAACCCGCTGGTGCTTGTCGCCGCTGCGCTCTCGGGCGTCGACGAGATCTACCGCGTCGGCGGCGCGCAGGCGATCGCTGCGCTGGCTTATGGCACCGAGACCATTGCGCCTGTGGCCAAGGTCGTCGGGCCCGGCAACGCCTATGTGGCCGCGGCCAAACGCCAGGTCTTCGGCCAGGTGGGCATCGACATGGTGGCGGGCCCTTCCGAGGTCGTGGTCATCGCCGACCGCGACAACGATCCGGCCTGGATCGCCGCCGATCTTCTGGCCCAGGCAGAGCACGACGCGGCGGCGCAGTCGATCCTCGTCACCGACGATGCGGCTTTCGCCCGCAACGTGACGCGAGCTGTCGAGTCGCAGCTTGCCACCTTGCCGCGCGCCGAGACCGCGAAAGCGAGTTGGGACGATTTCGGCGCCGTGATCTTGGTGCGAAGCCTCGATGAGGCCCCTGCCATCGCCGACAGGCTCGCGCCAGAGCATCTGGAGATCGCCGCGGCAGATGCCGATGCGCTCGCCGCGCGGATCAGTGATGCCGGCGCCATCTTCATCGGGCGCTACACGCCCGAGGTGATCGGCGATTACGTCGCCGGCACCAATCACGTGCTGCCGACCGCCCGCAGCGCGCGCTTTGCCTCCGGCCTTGGCGTGCTCGACTTCATGAAGCGCACATCGACCCTGAAGCTCGATGCCGATAGCCTGAAAGCGCTTGGCCCCGCGGCCATGACGCTTGCCCGCGCCGAGGGTCTCGATGCCCATCGCCGCTCAGTCGCCATTCGACTGAACTTGTCGGACTAGACATGGCGCAAGACGAGGAAGAAGACGAACGAACCTGGCCTGAGAATGCGCGCCTTCTCGAGGTGACCGTTGATGAGGCCTCGCTCGGCCGCGACAACGCCGAGGTCGAGCACGAGCGCGAGGTCGCCATCTTCGACCTTCTGGAAAAGAACAACTTCGCGCTTGCGGGCCATGAGGAGGGCGGACCCTACACGCTGAACCTGTCGCTTGCCGACAACCGTCTCGTGTTCGCCGTCGCCGACGCGGATCATAATCCGCTCCAGCAGATCATGCTGTCGCTGTCGCCCTTCCGCCGCATCGTGAAGGACTACTTCCTTATCTGCGATAGCTACTACACCGCGATCAAGACTCAGCCCGCTTCCAAGATCGAGGCCATCGACATGGGCCGCCGCAGCCTCCACGACGAAGGCAGCCATCTTCTCATGGAGCGGCTCAGGGGTAAGATCGAAGTCGACATCGCCACCGCCAGGCGTCTGTTCACGCTTCTTTGCGCGCTGCACTGGAAGGGCTGATCCTTGAGCGTAGGGGGCGATCTACCAGGCGCGGTCCTCTTCGCCTGTGGTCGCAATGCCGTCCGCTCGCCCATGGCGGCGGCCATCCTCAAGCATCTCGCCGGCAATCGCATCTACGTGGAATCGGCGGGCGTGCGCGCCGGCGAACCGGACCCGTTCGCCATCGCCGTGATGGACGAGATCGGCATCGACATGTCCCGTCACATGCCGGTGTCAATCGCCGACCTGCACGACGCCTCGTTCGATCTCATCGTCACGCTAGCGCCGGAAGCCCATCACCAGGCGCTCGAGCTCGCCGAGGGTTACGCCATCGACGTGGAGTATTGGCCGACGCCGGACCCTACGCTGGCCCAAGGCGCCCGCGAGCAGATCCTCGATGCCTACCGTGACCTGCGCGACCGCCTGTTCGTCAAAATCAAGGAGCGCTTTCCCCTCTCCATAGCACCCAACGCCTGAGCTAACGACATTTGTCGGCCTGAACGCACCAACCGCTCTGGCGGTAGCAGCAGACCTCGTCATCACCGCAACGGACCCTGCCGACCAGAGTGTCACAGAACTGTCCGCAACCCGTAATGCCGTTGGGACAGTACGGATCGGTTACGTGCTCCAATGGGGACATGCTTGGGCTAATGTCTTTGGCAGTAGCATCGCCAGGGATTTGGCTTGCGAAGCCGAGGCGGCCTGATCGGCTACTGAGACATTAGGAATGACAGTTGACGCAAGGAAAAGCCATACCATGAGAGCTCGCACATCGTCCTATCCTCCCTGATGGCACCTCCTTCATCCAGCGCCGAAACCATAGGGCTACATACGCGTCAAGGTTGTGCTATTCACCAATAGCCATCGCTTCCCCATTCCCGGCGCGCCCAGCGTGTAGGTACAAGGTTGGCCGCTGACCCCAGACCGCTTTCGCGGAGGAAAAGGAACCGGGGCGCCTAGCCTCGGGTCCTGGAGTCACATCGATGGCGGCAATCTAGCTCTTAGCCGATGTAACCTGTTCCGATGGCCGGTAAGCGTTCCGCGTTAGCTGGAGATACATCTGGCTGAGCTTGGACATCTCGGCGACGTGATCGTCATACGCCTTCTTGGCGTATTGGGTCTGGATTTCGATCGCCTGTTCCATGGACTTTGCGCCAACCAGCCGCTCAAAGTTCCGGGCCGCATCGTTGAAAGCCTGTTTGGAGTAGCCGGTCAGTTCCGACGCAATCGCGGTGACTCCACTGTTGAATTCGCCCCACGAGCGAAGCACCGCATCCAATCCTTTTTCCGCAGCCCTCTGATACTGCTCTCCCGCCCGCTCGGCCTGCTCCTGATACGTCCGGCCCGCGTTCTTGGCTTCGTTGGCTATATCCTTGGTATGCTCCATAGGGACCTCCTCTGGCTCAACTCATGGACAGTCCCCGTCTGCCGTGGCCTCAGCTAAGCTTGTTAACCAAGACAGCGCAAGCCCCTGCTTTGCCTCTAGCGGGGCCCGGCGGCGCGGAAATGAGGTGAACGGACGGTATGGCTCGGTAAGCTTAAGCGTTGGCGTCGACGAATTTCTTGAGATCGGCGAAATCCATCACCGGTGCGATTTGGTGGACGTTGAGGTCGGTCCACGGCTCGTAGAGTTTCATGATCGCGGCTGCATCGTCCGCCTCGAAGATGGCCCAGGTCTCTTGCTGGGTCAGCGAGATCCAGGCGCCGATGAGCTTGGCGCCCTTCGGCTCGACGATCCCACGCTCCTTGAAGCGCTTGATGCTCTCATCGCGGTTCTCGGGATTGATGGTGACGTAGCAGACGAACAGCATGGGGCATCTCCGTGGCGTGCAAGGGGCTCGTGAAAAACCAATCATACGCTTGATCCTTGAAACATTTAAGGTGCGGCGGGCTTGAGCGAGACTCTGAAGCGCGTTTACCGTTACGGTGGGCTGATTTCGGCCGAATCGAAGGAGATCAGCTTTTGCGACGCATTCTTTATGCCCTTGGGGCCCTTGTTGTCGTCGGCGCGGGCCTCGTCTTCGTCGCACCGCTGTTCATCTCCACCGGCGATTTGCAGAAGAAGGCGCTGGCCCAAGTGGAAAGCGCGACCGGCTATCGCGTGCGCATCGATGGCCCCATGCGCATGACCTTCTTTCCCTCTCTCGATCTCGTTGCCCACGATGTCGGTATCGCCCAGCCGGCGGCGGGCGGACCTGCGGAGTTCGCCACGGCCGGCACCTTGAAATTCGGCCTCAAGCTGAGCGGCCTATTGCGCGGCAAGGTACAACTCACCGAGGTGACGCTCATCGATCCGGTCGTCAAGCTGCCGCTTCCGGAAAGCACAGCCGCTCAATCGCCCGGCGAGAATGAGGGGGAGGGCGCTGCGGTCACGCCGCAAGATCTGAGCCTCGACAAGCTCACCATCCGCAGCGGCACGGTAATCCTACCCGGCGACACCGAGAAGACGCGCAAACGGATTGCCGCGCTCGATCTCGACGCGTCGCTGCCTTTCGCCAGCGGACCGCTCTCCTTCAATGCGTCCGGTGACTACGACGGCAACGCGGTCAAGGCGAGCGGCTCTATCGGCAGCTTCGGATACTTCCTCTCCGGCGGCCCCGCGCCGGTCCAGGTCAAATTCGATGCGCCAAACTATCTGCCGGCGAAGGCAGACGTCGCGGGCACGGCCACGTATAAGGACGGTGTCCTCACCCTTGCCCGGTTCGCCGCCACGGCGGGCGCCGACACGGTATCGGGCGACGCCATCTATAAAGACGATGCGCTGACGCTCACCAAGTTCGCCGCGCGCGTGCAGGGTGCCGAGCTCGCCGGCAGCGGCACGTACAAAGACAAGGTCCTCACACTCAATCCCGTAGCGGCCAAGATGAACGGCCACACCGCGACCGGCGCGGTGACGGCAAATCTCGCTGGCCCTCTTCTGGCGGTCGGCGCCGCGTTCAAGGCCGATGCGGTCGATCTCAACAAGCTCTTTCCCAAGAATGCGGGCGAGGGTGCGCAAGGTACGAAGGGCGGCGCGCAAAACGCGGGAAGTGGTGGTTGGAGCGACGCCGAGATCGATTTCGCGCTGCTGCGCAAGGTGAACGCCAATCTCAAGCTTGACGTCGGCCAGGTCACCTACGACAAGATCAAGATCGGCCCTGCATCGCTCTCCGCTAAGCTCACCGGCGGCAAGCTCACCGCCGAGATTCCGTCCCTCAAGCTCTATGGTGGCGGCGGCTCGGCGTCGGTCGCCATCGACGCCAGCGGCAAAGTGCCGGCGGAGCGCATCATGCTGAGCCTTTCCAAGCTCGACGCCTATCCCTTCCTCTCGGACATCGCCGATCTCCACGCCATCGAGGGCAAGGGCGCCATCGACCTCGGTCTCACCGCCAATGGCGCGAGCAAGCGCGCCATGATGCAGGCCTTGAGCGGCACCGCGAAGTTCACCTTCACCGAAGGCGCGCTGCGCGGCCTCAACATCGGCGGCATGCTGCGCAACCTCACGACCGGCATCCTCACCGGCTGGCAAGTCCATGAGGACGAGAAGACGGCCTTCAACACGCTCGGCGCCAGCTTCAAGATCGCGAAGGGGCAGGCCCACACCGACGATCTCAGGCTGGTCGGGCCGCTGGTCTCGGCGGGCGGCGCCGGCACGGTCGATCTCCCCGGGCGCACGCTGAAGTTCCGCGTCAATCCGTTCATGCTGGCGAGCGTCAAGGGCCAGGAGGGCAAGAACAGCACGCTCGGCTTTCCCGTGCCCATTGCCGTCTCGGGCCCGTGGGACAACCCCTCATTCTATCCGGACATCGCCGGCATTCTGGAGAACCCGGTCGCCGCCTATAAGGAGCTCGACAAGCTCGGCGGCGGGCTGATCGCCATGCCGGCCAATATCCTCGGCATCGACACTGGGAAGGGCGGCCTCGTGGAGAAGAGCATCGCCATCCCCGGCGCCGTCACCAAGGGCGTGGTGGGTGGCATCGGCCAGGTGCTCGGCGTGACCGAAAAGCAGCACCAAAGCGGGCCGCAAACCGGTGACGCCGCGCCGTCGGCGGCATCCGAGGCGCCGAGGCCGGCCTCGACGCAACAGACGCAGCAGCCCGCGCAAGCCAAACAGGCGCCGCCGCAGAAGAAGAAATCAGCGCCCGGCCAGCTCCTCGACGGCCTTTTCGGCAATTAACTGGGACTTTTGGCACGCAAGATCCCAGATATTCCAAGATCCCAGGTATTCAGTGAACCCCTGAAAAAAGGTGATTGTTGCCGGACTGCACTAGTCCACGGGTCTTCGGTCCTGCGACAACCATCGACAGTAACAAGAACAAGGAACGCGAAAGCGCGTCTTGGCGAGTAACGCAAAAATCGCCGCGATTGGCGCGCCGCGAGAAGCCCGACGCGGGCCCGAAAGGATCGCGGATACCATTACGGATTGCGCCTTTCAGCGCGCCACCCCCTCGTGCCTGGAGGAGGGCCGAAGGGCCTCTCGAAGGACGGGGTCCTCTGGGACAAACTTCGCGGGCTTAAGCCCGGGGAAGGGCCTCCGGCTACCTTTTCCCCCTGCCACCACTGGTCTATGCGCGCGCAAAGTGCGAGAAAATGCCATCTTTAGCGGAGGCGTGATGCCCTTAGGCCACAGTGTGCGGGGAACGCCTCGCGCGTGACGTAGTTTCCGTCCTATGCTCGAAAATCAGGAGCCGATGCGATGAACGACCAATCCCCAAACGCTGCACAAACGGCACCCGAGCCCCAGGATGACGACTTTACCTCCGACCAGGCTATCGAGAACGCCGCGCTCGCCGGCGCCGCGGCCATTCAGCGGCTCGTGGCCGAGCGCAACAACCTGCGCAACCGGCTCGCCGCCCAGCAGCGCGAGCTTGCCGCCATGCGCGCCTTCAACGAGGAATTGCGCCGCCGGCTCTATGTCCTTCACCAGCGTTACGTCGAGGTCGCCAAGAACGTTGTCGGTCAGCTTGAGCAGTTCGACGGCACCATCCGCGAGGTCGTTCAGGAGGGGTATAATGGTGTGGCCCCGAAGCAGACGCCGCAGTCGCAGGCGGCGGCCTTGGTGCGGCGCCTCGCCGAGACCGATGTGACGATCGAGGCCGAAGAGGAGATTCAGGACCTCGATGCGAGCGCGATCCAGGCCAGCACACCCCAGGCGAAGGCCTAGCGGCTGCTCATCTCCAACCGCCCATGCCGTAAGTTCGACCCCCTAGCTGCGCGCAATCGTCCTTGATTTTGGACGCCCACGCGACCATTCTCCGCGGCAACCGGCAGATGCGGAAGGAGCCTTATGGCGAAGGAAGAAATGCTCGAATTTCCGGGAGTGGTGACGGAGCTGCTCCCGAACGCCACCTTCAGGGTGAAGCTCGAGAATGAACACGAGATCATTGCCCACACGGCGGGACGGATGCGCAAGAACCGGATCAGGGTGCTTGCAGGCGACAAGGTTCTGGTCGAGATGACGCCCTATGATCTCACTAAAGGTCGGATCACTTACCGGTTTAAGTAGCAGGCTGAAGCTCAAGCGGGGCGATCCCGTGAAGGCCGAGCCTGTGATCCCTTCGGCGCAGAAGGCGAAAACGCCTGTGCGGCCGCCGCGCCGCCGCGCGCCGACGCCAGGCTCGAGCTTCCGCCCGAAGCTGGTGCTTGCCTCCGCCTCCCCGCGCCGGCTTCAGCTTCTCGAGCAGGCCGGCATCGCGCCTGATGCGCTTAGGCCCGCGTCCGTCGACGAAAGCGTGGTGAAGGGCGAGGTTCCGCGCCACATCGTGCGCCGTCTCGCCCGCGCCAAGGCGGATGCCGCGCTCAAGATCACCAAGACCGAGCCCGAATTTGCCAAGGCCTTCGTGCTTGCCGCCGACACCGTGGTGGCGGTCGGCCGCCGGGTGCTCGGCAAGGCGGAGCTCGAGCATGAGGCGGCCGATATGCTCCGCCTGTTGCGCGGCCGCGCCCACCGGGTCCACACCGCCATCTGCCTGATCACCCCTGAAGGGCGCATGCGCGAGCGTGTGGTGGAGACGCGAGTCCGCTTCCGCAACATCTCCGACCAGGAGATCGGCGCCTATCTGGCAAGCGGCGAGTGGAAGGGCAAGGCGGGCGGTTACGCCATCCAAGGCATTGCCGGCGCCTTCGTGGTCAAGCTCGTCGGCTCTTATACCAATGTCGTCGGCCTGCCGCTCACCGAGGTGGTGAGCATCCTCGCGGGCGAGGGCTATCCGGTCACCTTGTTGTGGCTCGCCAAGGCAGAGGTCGAGACCGAGTGAAGGCGCCGTCGCGTAAGCCGGCAAAGCCAAAGCCATCCGCGCGCTGTCCCATCTGCGGCAAGCCCACGGTTCACGAACATCGCCCGTTTTGTTCGAAGCGCTGCGCCGAGATCGATCTCGGCCGCTGGCTCAAGGGCGGCTATGCGGTCCCCGGCGAGCCGATCGACAAGACCGGCGGACCCGACGACGAGCAGGATTGAGGGGAAGCAACATGGCCTATAAGGCGATCTTGGTTCACGTGCCGCTGGCCAATGCCCAAGTGCAAGTCGAGCTTGCCGCGCGTCTGGCCAAGACCTTTGGCGCACACCTGACCGGAATCTGCAGCCTCACCGAGACGGCGATGCTGCGCAGCGCCGTGCAAAATCCGTTCATCCGCATCGAGGCCGAGAAGGCCGAAGAGCTCATCGCCGAGGAATCGGAAGAGGCCGCCATCGCGCAGAAAACCTTCGACACCATCGCCGGCAAAGTGGACGTGCCTCATACCTGGCTGACCGGTGAGGGCGAGGCGGCCGATCTCATCGTTCATGCCAGCCGCGTTCAGGATCTCGCCGTGGTGGAGCAGGCCCGCGATCCGAGCGATCTCCTCTGGGGCCCCGCCGTGCAAATCGCACTCTCCGGGTATCCGGTCCTGATCGTGCCACGCAGCTGGGGCTCGCCGGAGTTCGGCCGCCGCGCCGTGGTCGCCTGGAACGGCACCGTGCAAGCCGCGGCGGCGGTCCGCAAGGCGATTCCTCTGCTCAAGCGCGCGGAGCACGTGTCGGTGCTGATCGGCGAGTCCCGCGCCACCTTCCCGGCGACCATGCGCATGGCGCCGCTCGATGTCCTCGCCTATTTGCGCCATCACGGCGTCAAGGCGGAGGTCGCGAACGACAAGACTCCGGACGAGGCCTCAGGCGAAGCGATTCTGAAAGCGGTGGCCGCCACCAATGCCGACCTCCTCGTCATGGGTGCCTTCGGCCGTTCGCGATTTCGGGAATGGGTTCTCGGCGGCGCGACGCGCCATGTCCTGGAGAATATGACGGTTCCGGTGTTCATGGCCCACTAAGCGGTGAGGGCGCATGCCCGGTCTCGACAGGGGCGGGGTGATTTCCTATAAGCCAGGGCCTTGCATGGGCCTGAGCCTTTTGGGGAGCCCATCGCCTCTTTATATGCCTTACGGCAGGCCCAGGTAGCTCAGTTGGTAGAGCAGCGGACTGAAAATCCGCGTGTCGGTGGTTCGATTCCGCCCCTGGGCACCAAAGCCAAAATTTACTGCTAATAATCAATACCTTACGAGCCCATTTGTCCCACCGGGGATTGTGGAATACCACCACCTGGCCTTATCGGCTCGGGCAGGCACCGTCGAGATGTCGAGCACGTCTGCTTTCAGGGGTAAAGCGGACATCCCTGATCCGCGGTTCCATGTCCGCTAATGACCCATAGCGGACATCGTGTTAGCCGTAAGGCGAGCCCGCCTAGCGGCTCGCGGCGGACCCCGGTACGAGCAGATGCTGCTGCCTCTGCCGTTATTCCGCGATCGTTTGGCGCGGGATGGCTTCGTAGGGGCCCGGTTTGCCCAGGATCCCCGACTCGACATAACCGGTTATGTCCGTCTTGGCCTTTGTGCCGGGCATGATCTCGAAGCGCGGGTCAAACTCGACCATGGTCGAAGCGAGCTGCTTCAGGATGCCGGCGTCTCCTTCCACTTTTGCGGCTCCATCGGCGATCTGGGCGTCGAGTGTCTTTGCCCCCATCATGGTCTGCTCGAGATCGGAACGATTGATCGTAAGGGTCAGGTCCGGCTTGTCGGCAAGAAAGCCCTTGATGTTCGTGAGCGTCGCGTTCTCAAGCTCGACCAAGAATTTCTCTCCATTGTCCGGCGTGATCAGGTTGATCGTGAACCGCATGCCCTCAGCCTTACGACTGTCCATACGAATGCCGAGGAAGTTGAGGAACAACTCCGTCGACATGGCGCGGATGATATCGGGACTACTCGAGCTTGCTGTCTCGCCTTGCGGAATCCCCGATCTGAGCTCATAGGCGGCGGCGAGGAAGCTGTTACGCAGGCCGGGGTTCTCTTGCTGATAGCCGAGCTGCTCGAAGATGTCGGCCAAGAGGTCCCTGGCCGGCTCGCTATCCGGCTCGGCCTGCACCAGCTTGTTCACGATCTCCGAGGCTAGCAGGTATTTCCCTTCGTCATGCAATTCCCGGCCCCTCGCCATGATCTTGTCGGCGCCGCCCATCATATCGACATAGAGCGGGGCGGAGTCGCTCGGCGACAGCGGGATGAGGGTGGCCGGGTTGCAGTCCCAGAAGCCGAGGTAGCGCTGAATGACCCCGCGGGCGTTGTGTTGCGGAGAGCCGTGATAGCCACGGCAGAACCACTTGTCCTGCAGACCCCTCGGAACCTCGTAGACGTTGTGGATCTCGTTGATGGTCACACCCTGGTTGGCAAGATGCAGCACCTGGTTATTCATATGCGCGTAGAGATCGCGCTGGCCGCGGAGAACTTCTTGAACGCGATCGTTGCCCCAGCGTGGCCAATGGTGCGACGCGAACATGACCTCCGCCTCCAAGCCGAAGCGGTAAAGTGCTTCGCCGATATATTTCGACCAGCCCAAGGGATCACGAATCTGGGCTCCGCGCAGCGTATAGATGTTGTGTAGCGTGGCGGTGACGTTCTCCGCCATCCACAGCGCCTTCATATCAGGGATGTAGGTGTTCATCTCGCGCGGAGCTTCGGTGTTCGGCGTGTTCTGGAACACCATTTTGACGCCATCGACCTCGAACTCCTCGATGTCCTTTTCTACGTAACGCGTCGGTGCGATCAGACCCGTGGCGCCGGCAGACACCGCTTGGCCGAGACCCTGGCCGACATAGCCATGCGGCGCGGCCGGCAGGAGCAGGCCGTATTGGTAGAACAGTCGGCGGTTCATGGCGTTACCGGCATACACGTTCTCGGAGACCGTAAACTCCATGAAGTCGACAGGAGCGATGATAGGGATCTTCCCCGATCTGACATCAGCTTCGTCTACGAGGCCGCGCACCCCGCCCCAGTGGTCGCCATGGGTATGCGAGTGGATCACGGCGGATACGGGGAGACCTTCGCCGACATGCTCCTGGAACAGCTTCCACGCCGCGCGAACAACTTCCGCGGACACCAGAGGATCGAACACGATCCAGCCGGTCTTGCCCCTGACGAAGGAAATATCGGAGAGGTCGACACCGCGGACTTGATAGATGCCCGGGATCACCTCGTAGAGGCCGTAATTGTTATTGAGCCGCGAGATGCGGTACAGCGAGGGATGGATGCTGTCGAATTCGTCCTGTGCATCCAAAAACTGAAATCGCTTCATGTCCCAGGCAACATGGCCGGCGTCGGCCATGATCTGGAGATCTTTCATCGGAGCGATGAAACCTTTCCGCTGCTCCTCGAAGTCCCTCTTGTCAGCGAACGGCAACATGGCCTTCGCCTTCTCGAGCACTTCCACCGTGAACTTTGACGGCGCCTTACCCTTAGGATGAAAGTGTCCCTGCAAGGGGTCGATTTGTTGCGCGCGCGCAGGCGGTACATCCAAGACAAAACGGTCGGCTAAAGCGAACGCCGCTGCTGCGGCTGGCACTGAAAGAATCATCTCTCGTCTGGTTGGCATGATCTACACCGATCTGAACTATTGTAACTAGAGCCCTAGTGCTTCCGCTCCCCCAGGCGACTTGATGCCACCTCAAGGTTGGATGAACTCACATTACCGACGGCGTCGGCCCTCCTGACACTTGGTGGCCGTGCCCCATTCGACTTCGCTCGCTGTCACCTCTAACGCTACTAACAACGGCACTTTCGCTTCCCCGGTGACAGGGAGGCCCGCAGTGGCTGCGGGGTAGCTAGTGTCGACAAACCAGGGCCGACGCCTCGCACGCATTGCGAATGCAGTGAGTATGGGTCGGGCCAATCGACTTACCGCCCTGACTCCTCATCTCATGAGCGATGTGGTGGTGCAGGCGCCGCTCGGCGCGTTCGATCGAAAGCGCCCTGTTGCGAGCGTCGGCAGTGCCCCTGACCACGTAGCAATTCTCAAGGCTCCGTTCTGCGGGGCTTGCTGGAGAAACGGCGCCTGACACGGCGACCATGGTCACTGTAATCAGCAGTTTCCTCATCTTCCTCTCCGTTCCTTCAACGACTTTGTCCCGTTCTAGTTGGATCGCTTCCAGCATTGAGAACACAGCTAGCGACCCAGTGCTGCCCGTCTGCGGTCCACTTCAGCCTGAGACACTGCTCCAGCAGCGATCAACCCTCTGATGCAGGCGTTGCTCAGACGGTCACCACGGCTCCGCATGCAATTCTCGAGACCGCGCGTTTCGAGACCCCATTGGCTACAAAACCGGCGGTAATCTTCGGCACATTTTCTCTTGCCGGCCTCGGCGATCCCAATCGAGCAAAGAGTTACTACCGCCGCCAGAATAATGGTCGCGCCCTTAATTTTCATGAGTGATCCTCCAGCGCTATCGATTAGCGCGCAGAGGAGCTAGCCCAACGCCATTACTCACGCACCAGATTTTTTGTCTGCTGCCGCCTAAAAAGGGCCGCTTTCAAGAAAATCCGACTGCGTGAGACCCCTGCAGGCTTCGGTCGCGTTGGGCTGTAGCGCCATCTAGATTCGCGACGTGCAAGCGCTCAAGCACCGCGCCATTGCGGATCGGGTGATGTCGTCTATTGGCACTTCGCAGACGTCGATGCTGACGCACAGGATGTCTGCTTTAGGCTGTAGAGCGGACATGCCCTGGTGTACTCAGGTGCTTCACGGTGGGACACTCGCGCCAGAAAGCATAATGATGATATGGGAAGATTGAGTGTCCCACTTTTCGCTAAGTAATTTATTTTATTCACTTGGCGTACTCCGCCCCTGGATCTGGGTGTAGGCACATCGCTTGAACAAGCGGACATGTCCATGTGGCCCCATTTGCGACTTAGGTGTCCGTGGCCTCGCGCAAAGATGCGGAAGGACTTTAAGCAAGAATAAAAAGGAGAGAAAATGCCGCTTGGATCGTCCAAGGCATGCGATGGAGGGTCAGATGGCCCAGGTGAAACCAAGGCTCGTTACCTTCGGGATTTCCCACTTCTGCGAAAAGGCGCGATGGGCGCTTGACTGGCACGGCATCGATTACGACGAGATCAGCTGGCCGCCCGGCGTGCACCAAATTCTGGCAAAGCGCTGTGGCGCAAAAGAAACCACCCTGCCTATCCTGCTGAACGGCGATACGGTCATACAGGGGAGCGGTGCAATTATCGACTGGGCCGATAGGGAGACACGAGACAGCGCCCGACGATTGACGCACGCAGATGCCTTAGAAATTGAACAACGCGCCGATGAGGTCATCGGTTTACATGTGCGCCGGCTGGCATATGCCGAAATGCTTCCGCGGCTCCCTCACTTGGCGAAGCCGGCGTTGTTCAGCAATTCTTCAACAGCCTACCGTCTTGTCGGTAACATGATGTGGCCAGTGACCCGACGAGTCATGATGAGGATGTATGACATCACGCCAAACGCCGCATCAGAGAGCCGCACAAAGCTAGAAGGCGAATTAGACTGGCTTGATAGCGTGCTTAGCGATGGTCGTCGCTATCTAACCGGAAACCGCTTTAGTCGAGCCGACGTGACCGTGGCGAGCCTGTTGGCGCCTTTCGCACGCCCTGAAGAAATGCCTGTCTTTCACGAAATGTCGGTTCCAGATGCTCTTGCGGTCGACTACGAGCGCTGGGGCAATCGACCGGTGATGCGTTGGGTTAGGACCCAGTATCAGAATCGCCGACGGCGGGGCAGTAAAAGTGCCGACTCGGCAGCAGCGTGACCATCGTGAGAGTGTCAACCTATGGCCGACTTGAAGCTCACCTATTTTGACTTTCATGGCGGGCGCGGTGAACCTGCAAGGCTTGCTCTATCGATCGGAGGGATCGCGTTCGAGGACGATCGGCTCTCATACTCTGATTGGGAATGTCGTAAGCCCGATACACCGTTCGGCGCGTTGCCCTTACTCGAGAGGGATGGGCAGATCCTTGCGCAATCGAACGCCATCAATCGCTATTTGGGGAGGCTCACCGATCTCTATCCGTCCGATCTGTGGCAAGCGGCGCTCTGTGATGAGACGATGGAAGCGGTGGAAGACATTAACAGCATGATTGTGGCCACTTTCTTTCTTCCCGAAGAGGAGAAAAAAGCGCAGCGCAAAGCCCTGGTCGCTGGCCCGCTCTCATTCTACCTGAAGCGGCTAGAGCGTCGGCTGGAAGAGCGTGGGGGTCAGTATTTTGCTGCTGAGCGCTTGTCAGTTGCCGATCTAAAAGTCTTCGTTCTGATCAGGCACCTTAAGTCGGGTGCACTCGATCATGTGCCTACTGACTTGGTCGACCGTATCGCGCCCGTGTTGGCGCAGCACTGTGAGCGAATTAAGAACGAGCCCGGAGTGAAGGCCTATTATGCCCGGCATGGAGCTGCCGGATAGGTGGGACACTCGCGCCAGAAAGCATAATGATCATATGGGAATATCGACTGTCCCACTTTTCGCTAAGTGATTGATTGTATTGACTTGGCGCGCTCCGCCCCTGGGCACCAGCATTTTCAAGCACTTAGCTGAAATTTCACGCCGGAATCTCGCTGGAAGGCTTACGACAGATTCCGCCTATTTCCAATGATTCCGATCCACTCCGGCTACTCTAACCGACATGTGACCGACACGCTGTTCACTTCTAAACGCTTGTGGCTCAAGGACTTGCGGACCATTTCGGAGCGCGCGAGCCCCTTGACAGCGGGCGGAGGTGGGGCCAAGGTGCTAGATGCAGATTGCCAACGGCACCTGCACACCATCTCTAGGCGAAGCCTAAGCCCACCACCCCGACCAGGGTGACTCGCCAAAGGCGAGACGCTGAAAAGTGACATGAGCGCGGGTGGGTACGCAGAACCGTCAGCGTCCAATGGGCGCGGAGACTTCCAGTGAACCTGGGCTCCGCGCTCTGGGGAGCCCTCATCAAGGGAGGCTCCCCGATGGGTCCTCAAGACAATCTCGACCTATTAGTTGGCGCTGATCAGATCGCCCGCTTTCTCGGTGTCGTCAAAGATGATGGCACGCCAGACACTAGGCGCGTGTACCACTGGGCTGAAAACGGCTACATCCCAACAATCAAAGTCGGTGGCTCGCTAGCGGCGCGGAAGTCAAAGCTCGCTGCCCACTTCGAGGGCGCACAGTGAGATGCGCACCCGACATAGACAGAGCCCCGCGCTGGCGGCACGGGGCTCCGAGGTAGGTGATCTTGCTGGTGGCTCGATCTCCCCTCCAAATATCATCGCCGACACCCAAGATCAACACGCGCGCCACGTTGCCTATGTGGACGTGATCCAGGTCTGGGTTCAGCGCCCTCTAGCAGCCAATCGGCTGAAGTGGCTCAGCACCCAGTGTGCCAAGCCGCTCCTGGGAGGCTGGCACTTGAGAGATGGCCCGCCAAGGTGGGACCGGAGCCGCACGCTACGCCAAGGCCCGCGTCTCATGCAGCCGTCCGAGGCCGCACTGCACGACCTCGCTCAGCGCCAGGACGTACTGGTAACCTATGCCGAACCCGCGTTCGATTACTCATGTGATCAGAGCGCCAAGATCGCTCTGGCGCGGACCTTTGGTGAGAACTTCGTTCAAAGGTGGCACGGAGGCCGGCGCACCGTTCTGTGGGTCAATGGCAACGGAAGGACGGCGAGGCGAGGCAGTCTTGGACCCTGTCTGCAATGGTACATTGATAGACCGTCGAAGCTCACCGACACAGACTGCTTTCACCTGGAACTCCAGTTGCAAGGCGGTCGGGCGCTCCGGCAGTCAGGCATCGAGAGCATTTCGGACCTGCTCGCGCTCGACTATCCAGGCTTGCTTCATCGCTATCTCGACAATGCGTTCTGGGTGGTCGATCTCGACCGTCTTGGCCGACACCATGCCAATCGCAGGGACGGAACCAAGCGAAGGCGGCAACTCAAGTCCGATGCCATCTTGGGAAGCCGCTTGTATAAGCTCCACGCTGCACATCCCAACGATTCACACGAGTCCGTGCAGCAGTTTGTCGATACCTATGGTCGTGGTCCCTACCTCCTTACATTCTTATGTAATGGTGTAACTACCTTCACTCAGACACCGTCAACTACCTCCACTCATTCTATCAAGCCTAGACCCCCTCAAGATGTCGAAGATGGCAAGCGATACCCTCTAGGTTGCTACCTCAACTCCATCGACAACGTCACCTTAGATTTCCTCATCCATGACAAGGAGGAGGTTCTGTGATGGCTGAGTTAACTCCGCAGGATGTAATCAGACACCTAGTCACTCATAACCCAAATGTCTCAGTGGATGAGATTGTAGCTAAGTTAGATGAGCTAGGTTTTAAACGTACCTACTCGCTACTACATCGCCACCTTTAAGCGCTCCGTGTGGGATATGCTGAGGTTCTTACAACGCGAAGGGATGCTCGTAGACAAGCCTCATGAATTGCCATCTTCGATGGTGGGCCGAGCAAACGTGTTCAGGACATGAAGGTCGCAAAGGTGGCAGGTAGAAAGAAGCCTGTCTCCAAGACGAAGCGTGCTGACCTCTTCCTCCGTTCCTACCTGCGTAAGAATGGTGAGTCATGGGAACGAGAGGTGATTGAGACAGCAGAAGCTGAAGGCTTCAGCCTAACTATCTCGCCTTCGTCAAGCTGCTTATGGATGCGCGGTTTATGAGTGCACGGTCTAGTTCATCGCAAATTCACAAGCTCATTGCGAAAACGTCTTCAGATAGGCAATGAGGTTAGCCCGGTCGCTGGCATCCGACAGTCCAGGAAACACGTCCATATAAGAGCCGGGGAGCACGGTCTTGGGATCGGTGATCCACGTATTGAGATTCTCCTCGGTCCATACAACGCCAAACTTCCCAAGTGTTCTCATTATGTCGCTATACATGGGGTAATCGGTGCTTGCTGCCTTCCGCCCAACAATGCCGTTCAGCTCCGGTCCGATAAGCGTCGACGCACCGGGCCCGATCATGTGGCACTTGGCGCACGTAGATTTAAACACCGCTTCGCCTTTCGCAGCATCACCTGCCGCAAATGCCGACCCACTGAAGGCCGCAAGCAGTGCAGCGCCTAACGCAAATGGCATTAACTTTCTCATCTTCAACCTCTCTGAATCTTGATGGTCGTCAGTAGACGGAAATATACCTTGAATCTCTTCTCCCCTGGGATCAATATGCCGAGCTAACCCTGGATCACTTCTTGACTGCTGGATTCCAAGGCCTGAACACGACGTTCTAGGTCGGCAAGCTTCTTGTGTATCCTTGTGAAGAGACCATCTGCTCTAGCCATCGACGACTCAACCTCGTCCTTGACCTGATCGCTAATGAAGGCCGCAAGCTGCTTGAGGACGATGTCTTCAACCTCGTCATGTTTGTCTTCGTGTAAGGCACCCATTGTCGGTCACCTCCTAAATACGCGCCGCCACCCAGGAAATTTGGGACACCTGGGCAGCGGCGGAGACAGCGTCCCGGCGTGACCGCTCCAGAGGTCCACCAGCACTGTCGTCACAAGGAGACCAGTCCCACCTTACCGCCGGCTTACGCAATGTCTCTAGAGCCGCCGTGTAAAGATTGCAAATAGGAAGCCAAGGCCTGCAGCGATTGCTAGCGCAGAAACCGGGTTCTGTTCTAGCTCCTTTTCGGCAATACGACCAACCATCGAAGATAGGTTTTGTACGTCGGCCCGAAGCGCTTCGATACGCTCAGCAAGCTCGTAGGTGTCCAGAATTTTTCCGGTTGTCGCATTTTTTTCCATGGATTTCTCCTTGTTGGAAATGCTGGCCCAACAACACAACCCACCCAAGCATCGTTGGTTCAGTCAGCAACTACACCCGCAGCTTCTCTAAGATTACCGACATCCTCCCGACATGGGGCGAAAACCCTTGATGAGCGCCAAAGAGTCACGATAGATGTCTGACTTCGGTTTGGCCGAAGCTTCGTAAGTTATGCCTTGCCGCTTGAAAGCGGACGTGACGCCGTCCCTGCATGAGTACATCGCCAGCAAATACGAGGTTGCAGCGGCGCGGCGCGGCCGGAGAATCGAGTCACGGCGAGATCGAAACTACCCCAGAACAAATGGACCGGGCTGACCTTGCCCAGGAAGCTGGTACGAAAGTCCTTCAAGACGCGATCCATTTGCCCCAGTGCGCGCCAGAATCGATTCACTGCCTCCGCGTCGTACGAACCATGGCTCGTATCCTTTTCGAACGGGATGGGGTCGGCAACTTCGTTTGGTGAGCCGTGAATCCTTGTTCGAACTCCGAGCTTATCCGTCATCGTGAGGAAGCGATTATAGAACTCAGCCACCGTCATGGGCGGCAATGTGAAAACTTCTCTGGAGCCGTCGTCTAGAGTGCCGATCAACCGGTGGTCTACGAAATCGAAATCAAACTGGGCGCTTCGATCACCCGCAGGAATGGGCGACGTGGTAAGCCCACTCGAGGTTATATAGAACGTCGCATGCCATGAATGGTTTACCCATGGGGTGCGTGCGAGCCGATACTTGCCCACGATTTGCGTCCAGAGGTGGAGCGTTGCACACGAGTCTTTCCAGGACTCGTAGGGAATGTCAG
>Ga0307436_1000318_pt1 | contig 22208 bp, 22 predicted proteins | sample SalMarWE160440MG_FD_202513 | JGI IMG/M metagenome (GOLD analysis project Ga0307436, IMG submission 202513) | Salt marsh sediment microbial communities from the Plum Island Ecosystem LTER, Massachusetts, United States - WE1604-40 | ecosystem: Environmental > Aquatic > Marine > Intertidal zone >...
CCCTCGCCCTGCACGAATTCAATCCGATGCTCGGCCACCGCGGCTGCCGGCTGGCGGTGTCGTACCCGGAGATCGCCGAGATGCAGGCGCGTGCCATTTTCGAGGCGGCGATCGAAGTCAGCGCCAGGATCGGCGAGGTCGTCGTTCCCGAAATCATGGTGCCGTTAGTGGCGGTCAAGGGCGAGCTCGACCTGGTCAAGAAGCTGATCGACAAGGTTGCTGTGGAGGTGGCGCAGGAACGCGGCGTCAAACCGCGCTACCAGGTGGGAACCATGATCGAGTTGCCGCGCGCGGCGATCGAAGCAGGCAACATCGCCGAAACGGCCGAGTTCTTCTCGTTCGGCACCAACGATCTGACGCAGACGACCTTCGGCATCTCGCGCGACGACGCCGCCGGCTTCATCGGCGCCTACACCGATGCCGGGATATTCCAGCGGGATCCGTTCGTGACCCTTGATCGCGAGGGCGTCGGCGAGCTGGTCAGGATGGCGGCCGAACGGGGGCGAGCGAGGCGGCAGGGCCTCAAGCTCGGCATCTGTGGCGAGCACGGCGGCGATCCCGCCTCGATCGCCTTCTGCGAGGAAATCGGCCTCGACTACGTGTCCTGCTCGCCGTTTCGCGTGCCGATCGCGCGGCTCGCGGCTGCCCAGGCGGCGCTCCGCCGCCGCGGCGGCCAGGGGGGATCGTCCACAGCCTGAATAATTCCATAGCATCGCCGCCACTTCCTCCAATTGTCGCCCGATTCCCGGAGCCGACTGGCGATGGGCGCTATCGCTTTGTCGGCATTAACCGAGTTTCAAGGTTAATCCAGCATCACTGGCGAATAGGGGTGGGTTGACGGATCGGCTGTCCGCCGATTGTGCCAGTTGGTATGCGTGGAGTAGCGCGTTGGTCGCACGGGGGAGACAGCGTCAGCGGGTCCGGCGGGGACCAGCGCTCGGCCGCGTACTCGCCGTCGGTATGCTCTTCTTCGCGGCCTCGACCGGCACCATCGCCTACCAGGACGCGCTCAGCCGCTTCACCGATCGGGTGGCCAAAGGCGAGCGTTGGCAGGTGCGTCTGGTCGTCAAGCAGGCCGAGGCCGCCACACGGCCCGGCTTCGCCGCCCTGGTCGGCCCGGGGGTGCCCACCGCGACCACCGTCAAGGTTGATCCTGACGTCGACCCCGTGACCACCGCATCGATCAACCCGGCCGATCGGGTCAACCGCTCCGACAAGGCCGACTTCCTCCTGCCGAGCCGCATCAGCGCGGGCGTCATCAAGACGGCGTCGTTGTTTGCGCCGGTCCCGAGCGCGCCGGATCTGGCGCGGGTTGCGTTCGCGCTTCCCGTGCCGGGTGCGCCTGCCAAGGCGGCGACGCCGGCGGTTGCCGAGGCCAAGGCTCCGCCCCCCGCCGCCGCCGACCCGAAGGACGCGGAGGCCGAAGCGCCCAAGCCGACGCTGCTGGCCTATGCGCCGAGCAACGACGACAGCGACGTCAGCAAGCGCTTCGACGCGGTGATGGGCGATGAGGCCAAAAGCGCCAAAGGGGCGGTGATCCTCGATCCGACCATCGATGAGAACCACGCCTGGCTCAATTCGCCGCTGCCGGCCAGCGTCCATTCGGCGACCGAAGTGAGATGCCTGGCTACCGCCATTTACTTCGAGGCGCGCGGCGAGCCCGAGCGCGGTCAGATCGCCGTCGCGCAAGTGGTGCTCAACCGGCTGAAGAACCCCGCCTATCCCAACACCATCTGCAGCGTCGTCTATCAGAACAAGAACGAGCGCAACCGCTGCCAGTTCTCGTTCGCCTGCGACGGCATCCCCGACCGCATAACCGACCGGCGCGCTTGGACTGGTTCGCAGGCGCTGGCGCGCAAGGTGCTCAACGACCGGACCCACCTCTACCTGAGCGACGTCGGCGCCGCCACGCACTACCACGCCGTTTACGTCAGGCCGCGCTGGGCGCGCAGCATGAAGAAGGTGGAGAAGATCGGCCGCCACATCTTCTACAAGACCTACGGTGGCGGCTGGAGCTGAGGCTCAGCCGACCTCGACGTCGAGGGCGAGATCGAGCGCCGGCGCGGAGTGGGTGATCCGGCCCGACGAAATCACGTCGACGCCGGTTTCGGCGATCGCGGCGACCGTTGCCAAAGTGACGTTACCTGATGCCTCGGTGATGGCGCGACCGGCGACGAGGTGAACCGCCTCGCGCATTTCGGCCGGGGCCATGTTGTCGAGCATCACCACATCCGGGCCGGCAACCATCGCCTCGGCGAGCTGATCGAGGCTGTCGACCTCGACCGCGATCTTGACCATGTGACCGGCGCCGGCCCGCGCCTGCTCGATCGCCCGCGTGACGCTGCCAGCGACGGCGATGTGGTTGTCCTTGATGAGGACGGCGTCGTCGAGACCGAAGCGGTGGTTCCAGCCGCCGCCGCAACGCACGGCGTACTTCTCAAGAGCGCGCAGGCCCGGGGTGGTCTTGCGCGTATCGACGATGCGGGCACGCGTGTGCTGGACGCCGGCAACCAGGGCGGCGGTGGCGGTGGCAATGCCGGACAGGTGGCAGAGGAAGTTGAGGGCGGTGCGTTCGGCGGTGAGGATGGCGCGGGCAGGCCCGTCGAGGCGGGCGACCACTGCGGCAGCGGGCACGGTGTCGCCATCGCGGCATTCGGCGTTGAAGCCGACCCGTTTGTCGCACAGGTGGAAGGCGCACTCGGCGACAGCGAGCCCGGCGAGCACGCCGGGCCGGCGGGCAACGATGGCAGCCTTGGCGACTGTGCCGGCAGGTATCGTCGCCGCCGAGGTAATGTCGCCGGCGCGGCCTAGGTCTTCGACGAGCGCCATCCTTGCCGCATCGAGCACGAGATGGCGGGGAAGGGTCGCAAGCTCGGCCGGATCAACCATTCGTCGACCTCACCGTCCGGTTCCGCCGGACCGCTGGTTCGCGCGATCTTGGCGCTTCATGCCGGAGCAACCGCGAGCGCCGGCGCGCCGCCGATCTGTTCGGCCTGCGCGAGCGTTATGAACGTGCGGTGGCGCCAGGCAGTGGCATGGTGCGGAAAATCCGAGCGGTAGTGGCCGCCGCGACTTTCGGTGCGGGCCACCGCCGCCGAGGCAATCACGCGCCCGGCGGTCAGCATGTTGCGGAAACGGAGCGATCCGCACGTCCTGTCGAGATCGGCGATGATCGCAAGTGCCTTGCCGAGACCGTCACGGTCGCGAACGACGCCGACATGGTCGCTCATCGTCCGGCGCAGCAAGGTGACGTCATCGCTATTTGCCGGAACTTCCGACAGATCATCCTCGGCGAGGACGGTCGCGGTCGCCCGCCCGGGCGCGCGCAGACGTCCCCCGATGTCGGCCGCGACGCGGGCGGCGAACACCACCGCCTCGAGCAGGGAGTTGGAGGCAAGGCGATTGGCGCCGTGAGCGCCGGTCGAGGCCGTCTCGCCGCATGCCCACAGGCCGTCGAGGGTGGAACGGCCGTTGGCGTCGGTGAGGACGCCGCCCATGTGGTAGTGCTCGGCGGGGGCGATCGGTATCAGCTCGCGCGCTGGATCGATACCGGCCTGCCGGCACGAGCGGTAGACGGTGGGAAACAACTCGGCGAAGGCGTCGCCGATCGCCTCGTGGCAATCGAGAAAGGCGCCATGGCCGGCGACAAGCTCGGCATGGATGGCGCGGGCAACCACGTCGCGCGGGGCAAGTTCGGCATCGGGATGGACGCCGACCATGAAGCGCTCGCCGGCGGCATTGACCAGACGCGCGCCCTCGCCGCGCAGCGCCTCGGTGGCGAGCGGCGCCGGATCGCGACCGATGGCGAGGGCCGTCGGGTGGAACTGGACGAACTCGGCGTCGGCGACAACGGCGCCGGCGCGGGCAGCCATGCCGAGACCGGCGCCGGCCGCCTCGACCGGGTTGGTGGTGACGGCGTAGAGGTGGCCGACGCCGCCGGTGGCAAGAACGACGGCACGGGCGGACAGGCGGAACCCGGGGCCGCCGGGGAGACGACGCACGGTGAGGCCGGTGACGCCGCCATCGTCGGTCAGCAGGGTCTCGGCGACATAGCCCTCCCACACGCGTATCGACGGCGTCCGCTGCACCGCCGCCACCAACGCGGCCATGATCGCGGCGCCGGCCGCGTCGCCGCCCACGTGCACGACGCGGCGCTCCGAGTGGGCGGCCTCGCGCGACATGGCGAGTTGGCCGGCAAGATCGCGATCGAAGGGAACGCCGTAGGCGAGCAGATCATGGATGCGGGCAGGCGCCTCCGACACCATCAGACGGGCAACCTCCTCGTCGACGATGCCGTCGCCGGCGCGAATGGTGTCGGCGAGGTGCTTGTCGATCGTGTCGCCGGGGGACATTGCCGCGGCGATGCCTCCCTGCGCCCAGGCCGACGACGCCCCCTGCCCGATCGGCGCAGCGGTCACCACGGTCACCGGGCGCGGCGCCAGGCGCAGCGCGCAGAACAGGCCGGCAACCCCGCCGCCGACAATGATCACGTCGTCAGCGAGAAAGTTAGCGGTGGCCTGGCGAGTATGCATCGGTGCGGATTCCCACGCGGCGATCGGTGCGGCCTGCGCAGGTCGGCGCAAGCCGGTCAGCTCTTCAGGTTGATCATGCGCTCGACGGCGGCGCGAGCGCGGTCGGCGACCAGCGGGTCGATCACCACCTCCTCCTTGAGATCCACCAGACTGTCGAGAATGTTGGCGAGCGTAATGCGCTTCATGTGCGGACACAGGTTGCAGGGGCGGATGAACTCGACATCGGGCACCTCCGCGGCGACGTTGGAAGCCATCGAGCACTCGGTGACCAGCAGCACCTTGGCCGGGCGGTGTTCGAGCACCCAGTTGCTCATCTTGGCGGTCGAGCCGGTGAAATTGGCCTCGGCAAGCACGTCGGGCGGGCACTCCGGATGCGCCAGAATCTCGACGCCGGGGTTGGCGGCGCGGTATTCGCGCAGTTCCGCGCCGGTGAAGCGCTCATGAACCTCGCAGGAGCCATGCCAGGCGATGATCCTCACCTTGGTCTGCGACGCCACCCAGTCGGCGAGGTAGCGGTCGGGCAGAAAGATCACCTCATCTGCGCCGAGGCTCTCGACGACATCGACCGCATTCGACGAGGTGCAGCAGATGTCGCTCTCCGCCTTTACCTCGGCCGAGGTGTTGACGTAGCTGACCACCGGAACACCGGGATAGCGCTGACGCAGCAGGCGCACGTCGGCGCCGGTGATCGAGGCGGCCAGCGAGCAGCCCGCCCGGCTGTCGGGGATGAGGACCAGCTTGTCGGGGTTGATGATCTTGGAGGTCTCGGCCATGAAATGGACGCCGCACTGAACGATGACGTCGGCGTCGCTGCTGGCGGCCGCCACGGCCAGCTGCAACGAGTCGCCAGTGATGTCGGCGACGCAGTGGAAGATCTCCGGCGTCTGGTAGTTGTGGGCAAGGATGACGGCGTTGCGGGCCTTCTTGAGGTCGTTGATCGCATGAATAGTGGGCGCCATCGCCGGCCACTCGATGGCCGGGATGACGTTGCTGACGCGCTGGTAAAGGTGCGCCGTCTCGGCGGCGACGGCCGGGCTATAGTCGAGCGACGGGCGCGGCAACGACATCGGGCGAGGCGAAACGCCGTTGTCGATCGCCGGCTTGACCGCGGATGCAAGACTGACGTTCATTTCAGCGCCTCCTCAGATATGCTCTTATTGAGCATAATGTCCCCCAAAAAAATCCGGCTGCAGCCGGCTCCAAGGCCGATATAAGCATTCTGCGAGCAAAATTCCAACGGGCAAAGCGGCAAGACGGCAGGTGCGGCGGTTTCGAGCCTGCGACCAGTTGTTGTGCTCCTCCCTCACCAGACCGGAAAGACGGCAGGATTGCAGATGGACACATTCGAGGCGCTGGTCATCCGACGCGACGAAGCGACCAAGGCCCAGTCGGTGGCGGTCGAAACGCTGAGCGCCGCCGACCTCATGGACGGCGACGTCGACGTGCAGGTCGGCTACTCGACAGTCAACTACAAGGATGGCCTCGCCATCACCGGCAAGGCACCGGTGGTGCGCCGCTTCCCGATGATCCCCGGCATCGACTTCGCCGGCACGGTCAGTGCCTCGACCTACCCCGACTTCAAGCCGGGCGACCAAGTCATCCTCAACGGCTGGGGTCTCGGCGAGACCCACCTCGGCGCCTACAGCAAGATGGCACGGGTCAAGGGCGACTGGCTGATCCGGCTGCCCAAGGGCTTCAGCGGCAAGGACGCCATGGCGCTCGGCACCGCCGGCTATACCGCGATGCTGGCGGTGCTGGCGCTCGAACGCCACGGCGCCGCGCCTGCGCGCGGCCCGGTGGTGGTGACGGGAGCGAGTGGCGGCGTCGGCTCGGTCGCCGTGGCGCTGCTCGCCGGCCTCGGCTACACGGTCGAGGCGGTGACCGGACGCGTCAACGAGGCCGACTACCTCAAGGATCTCGGCGCCAGCGCGGTCGTCGAGCGGGGTGAGCTCACCGCCGCGCCCCGCCTGCTCGCCAAGGAACGGTGGGCGGCGGGCATCGACGCCGTCGGCGGCACCGTGCTTGCCAATCTCCTATCGATGACGAGCGCCGAGGGCGCGATCGCCGCCTGCGGCAACGCGGCCGGCATGGAACTCAACACCTCGGTGGCGCCGTTCATCCTGCGCGGGGTCTCGCTGCTCGGCATCAACTCCGTCTACGCGCCCAAGGCGCTGCGCGTCGAGGCATGGAACCGGCTGGCACGTGACATCGACCGCGGCAAGCTCGCCAGAATGAGCGCGAAGATCGGCTTCGATGACATCGTCGCCGCCGCGACGGATATCGTCGCCGGCAAGGTGCGCGGCCGCCTGGTGGTGGAGATCGGTTAGCCGGCGCGGGTCAGCAGGTGCGGCCACAGGCCGGACACGCCGATGACAATCAGATAGATGGCAACGATATAGTTGAGCAACCGCGGCACGATCAGGATGAGGATGCCGGCGATCAGAGCGACCAGCGGCTGCAGCACGACGATGTTCATGGCCATGAGCGGCTCCTTTGGCGAAGGTTGGCGATTCGCCGGCGCCATTATGGCCGAGCATTGGCGGCGATGCTCAAGAGACGGCGCCGGTCTCACTTGACCCCTTGGCTCGCCAGGAAGGGCCCCGTGGCGGCGGCGCTCAGCCGCCGACCCTCGAAAAATCGGCAACCGCAAGAGTCGCTTGGCGGATCTTGTTCAATAACCGGAGGCGGTTGGCGCGCACGTCGGCCTCGGGCGCATTGACCAGCACCTTGTCGAAGAAGGCGTCGACTGGAGCGCGGAGCTTGGCGAGCGCGCGCATGGCGTCGGCGAAGTCCTCGACCTCGACGGCGGCCCTCACCTCGCCTTCCGCCGCGCCGACGGCCTCGAACAGCGCGCGTTCTTCCGGCTCGGCCAGCAGGGCCGGATTGACCTCGCCGTCATAGCTTTCGCCCGATTTCTTCTCCTCATCGGTGAGGATGTTGGTCGCACGCTTGAGCCCGGCGAGGAGGTTGGCACCGTCGTCGGTGTCGAGGAATTGGCCTAGCGCCTCGACCCGGCGGACGATGAGGACCAGGTCGCGTTGTTCGGGAAGTGCAAAGACCGCGTCGACGAGATCGTGGCGGGCTCCCTGCTCGCGAAGCTGAACCTGCAGGCGGTCGCGGAAGAAGTCTTGCAGGCCGGAGACACCGAAGGCATGCGTGACCCTGATCACCGTCTCCCTGGTTGTCTCGCGCTCAACGCCTTCGCCGATCCACCGGTCGACAGCTGCGGATACAAGCTTGTTTCCTTGCTCCGTGTAGCCGCTCAGTGACACGCGCAGCGGCACCCAGAGATCGAGCCGCAGATTGTTGGAGAGGATAATCCGGATCACGCCCAGCGCGGCACGGCGGAGGGCATACGGGTCCTTCGAGCCGGTCGGCTTCTCGTCGATCGCCCAGAAGCCGACCAGCATGTCGAGCTTGTCGGCGAGCGCGACGGCAATCGCAACCGGGTCGGAGGGCACACGGTCGGAGGGACCGAGCGGCTTGTAGTGATCCTCGATCGCCGCGGCGACGGAGGCGTCCTCGCCTTGTGCCAGCGCGTAGTACCTGCCCATCAGCCCCTGCAGCTCGGGAAACTCGCCGACCATCTCGGTCACAAGGTCGGCCTTGGCGAGCGACGCGGCCCGCGCCGCCCGGTCGGGATCGGCGCCGACCAGCGGGGCGATCTCCTTCGCCAACTGAACGATGCGCTCCACCCGCTCGCCCTGCGTGCCGAGCTTCTCGTGAAAGATGACGTTCTGCGCCGTCAACTTGGCCAGACGCTGGTCGAGCGGCTTGCCGGCGCTTTCGTAGCCGGGCAGCGCCTTGCGGTCGGTGTCGTAGAAATAGTGGGCGTCGGCAAGCCGCGCGGCGATGACGCGCTCGTTGCCGGCGACGATCGCCTTGCCGCCGTCGGGCGCGGCGATGTTGGCAACCAGCATGAAGCGACTTGAGAGCTTGCCGGTCTTGGGGTCGCGGAGGACGAAGCACTTCTGGTTGGCGCGGATGGTGGTGCGGATCACCTCGGGCGGAATATCGAGAAAGGCTTCGTCGAACGTGCCGGTGAGGACGACCGGCCATTCGACCAGGCCGGCGACCTCGTCGAGCAGCGCCTCGTCCTCGACCAGATCGAGGCCGAGGGCGAGGGCCCGGTCGCGCGCGTCGGCGTGAATGATCTGCTTGCGGCGGTCGGCATCGAGGACGACTTTCGCCTTGTCGAGCTTCGTCACGTAGTCGTCGAAGCGCCTGACTTCGATCGGCGCCGGCGCCATGAAGCGGTGGCCGTAGGTGACGTTGCCGGAGCGGACGCCGCCCGCCTCGAAGTCGACCACCTCGGTCTCGCCGGTCTCCGGCCCGAAGGTGCACAGGATCGAATGGAGCGGTCTGACCCAACGAAGCCAAGGTTCGGCGAGTGCCGGGTTCCCGTTGTTGTCAGTGACGAGCTTATCACCCGTTGTCACGAACCCAGGGTCACCCCACGTCATCGCTTTCGGCCACGGAAACGACCAGATGACCTTCGGCACGATTTCGGCGATCACGTCCTCCGCCGGCCGGCCGGGGGTGTCGATGACGGCGACGTAGACGTTGCCCTTCTTGTCAGACTGCACCTTGGCCTGGTCGATCGAAGTGAGCCCGGCGCCGCGGAGGAAGCCGGCGATCGCCTTGTCCGCCGCGCCGACGCGGGGGCCCTTGCGCTCTTCACGGCGGTCGGGAGAGCGGGCGGGCAGGCCGTGGACGGTCAGCGTCAGCCGGCGCGGCGTGGCGAAGGCCTTGGCACCTTCATAAACAAGCCCGGCATCGACCAGCGCGTCGGTGACCAGCTGCCGCAAATCGGCCGCGGCGCGGGCCTGCATGCGCGCCGGGATTTCCTCGCAGAACAATTCGAGCAGGAGGTCGGGCATCGGGGTGGCCTCAGGCGGTGGCGACGAGGATGGCGCCGCCGACGACGAGAACCGTGCCAATGCCCAGCCGGGCGAGGTTGAGACTCGCCGCCTCGCCGAGGAAGAGGGCGCCGATGGCGACCGTCACCAGCACGTTGCACGACAAGATCGGCGCGAGCTTGGAGATGGGTACGCCGTAGCGCCACAACGCGAAGCTGATGAGGCCGGTGCCGAGGGAGAACGTGAGCCCGGCCAGAACCGCATAGGCGGTGCCCGCGGCAGGCCACGCGGCGTTGCGCGTGACGAGGGCAGCGATCACGCCAGCAAGTGCGATCACCGCGCCAAACACGATCAGATATTGAGCCGGCGGGAGGGCGCCCGCCGCGCTCTGCTTCTGGAAGACGGCGGTGACGCCCCACAGGAAGGCGGGCAGCGCGCCGCCGATCACAATGACCATCGCGTTCGACATCACGCGCCACCCCCGGCGGTCGCCAGCCATGCCGCGCCACAGGCCTTGGCGAGTTCGCGGATCCTCAGGATGTAGCTCTGCCGCTCGGTCACCGCGATGACGCCGCGCGCGTCGAGCAGGTTGAAGATATGCCCCGCCTTGATCACCTGATCGTAGGCCGGCAAAGCCATCGTGTGCCGTTCGCCGTCCTGTCCGTCGGCGAGGTATTTGCGGCAGGCCGACTCGGCCATGCGGAATTGCTCGAACAGCATGGCGGTGTCGGCGTACTCGAAATTGTGTCGCGAATATTCCTGCTCGGCCTGCAGGAAAACGTCGCCATAGGTCACCTCGTCGTCGCCCTCACGGCCGTTGAAGTTGAGATCGTAGACGTTGTCGACACCCTGCACGTACATCGCCAGCCGCTCCAGCCCGTAGGTGAGCTCGCCCGACACCGGTGCACACTCGAAGCCGGCGACCTGCTGGAAGTAGGTGAACTGGGTCACCTCCATGCCGTCGCACCAGCACTCCCAGCCGAGCCCCCAGGCGCCGAGCGTCGGGTTCTCCCAATCGTCCTCGACGAAGCGGATGTCGTGCAGGCCGATGTCGATGCCGATGGCCGTGAGCGAGGCGAGATAAAGCTGCTGGAGATCGTCAGGCGACGGCTTGAGGATCACCTGGAACTGGTAGTAGTGCTGCAGACGGTTGGGGTTTTCGCCGTAGCGGCCGTCTTTGGGGCGGCGCGACGGCTGGACATAGGCGGCCTTCCATGGCCGCGGCCCGAGCGCCCGCAAGGTCGTCGCCGGGTGCGAGGTGCCGGCACCCATTTCCATGTCGTAGGGCTGCAGGATGACGCAGCCGTAGTCGGCCCAGTAGCGTTCGAGCGTCAGGATCAAACCCTGGAAAGAACGCTCCGGACGCATGTGCGGCGGCAGATCGGTCAGCGGAGCAGATCCCCAGGACGACGAGCGCCGGCGTGGGCGGGCGCCGGCGGCAAACTATCGATCAGCAGAGCAGGCGGTCAAGCGCGGCCGGAATGATTACTTGTGTCGTTCGGCCGGCCGGTAGACGCCGGTCTTGGGGTCCTGGACGAGGGTCTGCGTTCGCGCCTCCTCCGCGGCCCGCTCGGCCCGCCGTATGGCGTTGGTGACGTTGCGCCGATGCTGGCTGAGACCTCGCCAGGTCAGCCAAACGGCGAGCGCCACCACACCGACTTCGATCAGCAGGCCCATCCTGCGCGTCCTACAGGCCGAATCGGCTCCACGTCAGGCGGTCCTCGATGAGGGCGACCGCCTGATCGACGAAAGCAAGCGCCTTACGGTCGCCGCCGTCAAGGCCGAGCCGGCGACGCCAGCGGTTGCGCTCGGTGGCGATCATGCGCAGGCGGACCTTGTCGCCATAGCGTTCGCGCAGGAGCGAGCGAATGTCGCCGATGCGGTCGGCCAGACCAAGGGCGACGGCGCGACGGCCCGACCAGAAGGCGCCGGAAAAGAGGTCGGGATAGTCGGCGAGCGCCGCTCCGCGCCGCTCTTTGACAAGATCGATGAAAAGAGCGTGCACGTCCTCATGGATGGCGGCGAGGCGGGCCACATCCTCCTCGCGTTCCGGCTGAAAGGGGTCGAGCATGGCTTTGGCCGTGCCGGCCGTGTGCACGCGCCGCTCGACCCCTATGCGCTCGAGCAGGCGGGGGAAGCCGAAGCCGGCCGAAATGACCCCGATGGAGCCGACGATCGAGCTGGCATCGACGACGATCTCGTCGCCAGCGAGCGCGATCAGGTAGCCGCCGGAGGCGGCGACGTCCTCGACGGCGACGACAACCTTCTTGCCCTTCTCATCGGCAAGCGCGCGGATGCGCCGGAAGATCAGGTGCGCCTGGACGGCGGCGCCGCCGGGCGAATTGACCAGGATCGCCACCGTCGGCGCCTTGAAAGAGAAGGCGCGCGCCAGCGCCGCCTCGACCGAGGCCAGCGACAGGGCGACGCGCAGGCGGCCTCCGCTGGCGGCGATGGTGCCGGCCAGACGCACCACCGGGATGACCGGGCCGCCGCGACGAAAGCGCTCCGGCAACAATCGGCTGAGGGAAAAGGCCACCGCCGGCTCCTTCATGCGCCGGCGGAGCGTCGCCACGGCGCGTGGGCTTGCGCCAGCGACCAACCGTCGCGCATCAGCGCCATCGCCTCGTCGGTGAATGCCTGGGCGTCGGCGGCATGGATGACCAATGGCGGCAACAGCCGCGGTCGGGCCCGGCTGCCCTGGACGGCGGCGACCACAATACGGCCGGCGGGCGCGCCGGCGCGCGGGTGAACCGGCAAGATGTCGCTCACGCCGAAGCGGCCGCGGCAAGCGGCAAGCAGCATGTCGAGACCGTCGGGGCGGAATATGACGAACAAACGCCCCCCCGGCTTTGCCACCGAGGCGGCCGTGCGCACCCACGGATCGAGCCCGGCCTCGCCGAGAACATGGGCGGCATTGCGCCCGCCTTCGGGCGAAGCGGAAGCATGCTCGCGGGGATAGAAGGGCGGGTTGACGATCACGGCCTCGGCGCTCGCCCGCGGCAGGCCGGCCTCGGCGCGGGCGGCCTCCGGCCAGCCGACGTCGGCGGCGACCACCCGCACCCGCCCGGCGAAGCGGCCGTTGTCAGGCAGCGTCAGGGCGGCCCGGGCGCAGGCAAGGGCTGTAACGTCGCGGTCGACCAGCACCACCGACGCATTGTCGCAGCGGGCTGCAACGGCTAGGCCGGCGACGCCGCTGCCGGCGCCGAGATCGACCACGGTGCCGGTAAACGTCGGCTCGATCGCAGCCGCCAGCAGGATCGCGTCGAGGCCGCAGCGATGATGGCCGGAGGCGGCCTGGACGGCCGTGAAACGGCCGCCGAGAAAGCCATCGATCGTGGTCGCCTCAGGCGTGAGGTCGCCGGCGCGCACGCCCATGTCAAACGCCTCCCTTGGGCTTGACCAGTTCACCGCCGATGCCGGCGCCTTCCAGCAGGTTGCGCGCGGCGGCGAGGTCTTCGGCCGCCACCAGCACCCGGCGCGGCAGAATGCCAAGCGTGCCTTCGATGACGCTCATGTTCTGATCGGCGATGAAGGCGTCGATGCCGGCCTCGCGCAGCAAGGCCTCGGCAAAAGAAATAACGACCAGGTCATTGGTCCTCAACAGCTCTTCCATCGTCCCCACCCCTCACCAACCGCGTGGCAACGCTCCACAAGGTATGTGGTTGCATCGCAGCCGACAATCGGGGCATGCGGGCAGCCTGTGTGCGCAGGACCGGCGACGGCGTTCCCTTTGTTGCCCGCGCCTGGCGACCGTGTTGTAATCCGGGCTAGCGCAATTGCCGGTCGACACGGGGGGCCCGGATGGCGGACGAGTCGGTTGACGATGGCCTGCCGCTTAAGGATCTGACGCGGCTGGTGCGTGACCTCAGCGAGCCGTCGCGTGCCATTTATTGGTCGAATCTGGTCGGCGGGCTGGTGGTCGCCGCCCTCGGCGTATACCTTTCCCGACCCTTCCCCGGGGCGATCCTGTCCGGTTCGCCGGTGGCGATCTGCGGTTTTGTCGTCGCCGTCCTCGCCATTTACCGGATCACCTATTTCAACCACGAAATCGCCCATCAGGCGCGCAAGCTGCCGGGCTTCGCGCTCGCCTGGAACGCAACCGTCGGGGTACCGCTGCTGATCCCGTCCTTCCTCTACTCCGATCATCGCAATCATCATTCGCTGGACGGGTTCGGCAGCGACAGCGACGTGGAATACTTTCCGCCCGAGATGCGCGGCTTCAAGGGGGCTGTCGCCCTCGTCGTCCTGTCGTTCCTGCTGCCCTTTGCCTACGTGATCCGCTTCGCGGTGCTTGCGCCGGCCGCCTGGATCAGCCGCCGCATCCGCACTTGGGTCGACACACGCGCCTCGAGCCTCGGTATTCTTGGTCTGTCGCGGCGGGCACCGCCAACGGCAAGCGAACGGCCGAGCTGGCGCCGCCAGGAACTGGCGTGCTTCGTCTATCTGGTCGTCGTCGCTGCCGTGCTGATTGTGCGCCGGCCGGCGGTGGCAATGGCGGTCCACTTCTACGCGCTGTTCGTCGCGATCCTGCTGCTTCATTCGGTTCGCATCATGGCGGCACATCGCTACGAAAGCGAACTGTACCCGCAGGGGCGCGTCGGCCAGCTTCTCGATTCGTTCAATTTCACGCGCAATCCCGTGGTGACCAGGCTTATGGCGCCGCTCGGCTTCCACCTGCACGCGCTCCATCACCTGTTCCCCAACATCCCCTTCCACCACATGCCGGAGGCGCATCGGCGCCTTGCCGCGGCGTTGCCCGCCGATTCGCCCTACCACGCGGCGGAAGCGCCAAGCTTCTTTGCCGCCGTTGCCGCTTTTATCGCGCGGCGACCGCGAACGGTTGCACGCTTGCATGGAGCCGCGGCGGAGTGACGAGGGCGCGATCCCGCGCCCTTGTTACCCGCAGACGCCGCCTCTATTGTCGGCCCACGTCACAGCAAGGGAGAGCCGGTTTTGGGCATTGTCGTTCCGCTCGATGAAGGCACCAGAAAGCCTGCCAGTCTGGCGTCGCTGGCACGGCTGACGCGCGAGCCGATGGATCGGGTCAACGCGCTGATCCTGTCGCGCGTCGGCTCCGATGTCACTCTGATTGCCGACGTTGCCCACTACCTGATCGACTCCGGCGGCAAACGCCTGCGCCCGATGCTGACCATCGCAGCCGCCGCCATGTGCGGTTACGAAGGCGACGGTCACGTCAAGTTCGCCGCCAGCGTCGAGTTCATGCATACGGCCACCCTCCTGCACGATGATGTGGTCGACGAGAGCGAGCTGCGCCGCGGCAAACCGGCGGCGCGCATGGTGTGGGGCAATCAGGCGACGGTGCTGGTCGGCGACTTCCTGCTCGGCCAGGCGTTCACGACGCTGGTCGAGGTCGGCTCGCTCGATGCGCTGGACGTGCTGGCGAACGCAGCGGCCGTCATCGCCGAGGGCGAGGTCATGCAGCTCACCGTCGCGAAGGATACCGCGACCACCGAGGACGAGTACCTGCGCGTGATTCAGGCCAAGACCGCCACTCTGTTCTCGGCTGCCGCCGAGGTCGGCCCGATCATCGCCGGCCATGACCGCTCGACGCGGGCTGCGTTCCGGTCATACGGCATGAATTTCGGCCTCGCCTTTCAACTCATCGACGACGTTCTCGACTATGCCGGCAATTCCGGCGACCTCGGCAAGCAGATCGGCGACGATTTCCGCGAAGGCAAGATCACCCTGCCGGTGGTGCTTGCCTACCGCCGCGGCAGCGATAGCGACCGCGCGTTCTGGCGGCGCACCCTCGAGAACGGCGCCATCGACGACGGTGACCTGCAGCGTGCCATCGAACTGATGCGTCGCCACCGCGCCCTTGACGACACCGTCGAGCGGGCCCGCCACTTCGGTTCGGTCGCCCGCGATGCACTGGCGCCGTTTCCCGATTCGGCTCATAAGTCGGCCCTGATCGAGGCCGTCGACTTTTGCATCGACCGCGTTAATTGATCCACAATCGAACTGGCCGGCGCTTGCCCGGGCCCGGGAATATAGCCATGGTGGGGTTGCTTCCTCGCAACCGGGAAACAGGACGCGTGATACGGCTCGTCAATCACGCTCGTGCGAAAGCCGCTGTCGCCGCAGCGGCGCTGCTCGCGGCAAGCGGGCTCGCCTCAGCCAGTACCGCCAGCGACCTTATCCCCAGCAACCTGCCGGTCACTTTTGCGGGAAGCTACCTTGCCGGACGCAGTGCCGATCTCGCCGAGGACATGGACGCCGCGGTCCACTACTACGGCGATGCGCTCAGCACCGACCCCAACAACGCGGCACTGGCCGAGCGGTTGTTGCTGCTCAGTCTCGCCAGCGGTCAGAGCGATCGGGCGCTCGCCCTCGCTGAACGCCTGACCAAGCTCGACGGCGGCGATCCGATCGCGCGCATTACCCTGGCCAGCCGCCTCATCGCGGAGGGCAAATACGACCAGGTGGCCGACGCCTTCAACCAGATGGCGCCGGCACCGCTAGCGTCGCTGACCACGGGGTTGTTGACCGCCTGGGCCCAGTTCGGCGCGGGCAACGCCGACGCGGCGCTCGCCACCATCGACAAGCTCAGCGGGCCGAGCTGGTATGGCATCTTCAAGGATTATCACACCGCGCTCATCCTCGATGCGATCGGGCGCGAGACCGATGCGCTTGCCGCCATCAAGAAGGCCTACGACACCGACGACTCGGCGCTGCGCATCGTCGACGGTTACGCTCGCATCAGCGCCCGTGCCGGCAAGAAGGACCAGGCGGTCAAGGCGTTGGTCGACTTCGCCGGCAACTCGCCGCTGCAGCCGCTGGTCCGCGACCTGCTGACAACGATCAAGGTGGGCAAGAAGCCGCCGCCGCTGGCGACCACGGCCGCGACCGGCGCCGCCGAGGCGCTCTACGGCCTCGGCTCGGCGATCGGGACGGACCAGGGGCCGGAGTTGCCGGCCGCCTACCTGCGGCTGGCCATCTATCTCGATCCGACCTCTTATCTCGCCGCCATGGCCATCGGCGATGTCTTCCAGGCCGCCGGACGGTGCGATGAAGCCATCCCGCTCTACGACAGCGTGCCCAAAGGTACGAGCCTGCGGCGCAACGCCGACCTCCAGATCGGCCACTGTCTGCAGACGCTCGACAAGCCGGACGAGGCAGCGGCGGCGATCGAGCGCGTACTCGATGCCGATCCTAAGGACATCGAGGCGGCAATCGAGCTCGGCGACGTCTACCGGGCCAACGACCAGTTCGTCGAGGCGGCGGCGGCATACACCCGCGGGATCGACGCCATCACCGATCGCGCCCACGCCGACTGGCGCATCTTCTACTTCCGCGGGGTTTCCTACGAGCGCAGCGACAACTGGCCGCGCGCCGAGGCCGACTTCAAGCAGGCTCTCGTCATCGATCCCCAGCAGCCGCAGGTGCTCAACTATCTCGGCTATTCCTGGGTCGACAAGGGCATGCACCTCAAAGAAGCCCTCAAGATGATCAAGACGGCGGTCGATCTGAGGCCGAACGACGGCTACATCGTCGACAGCCTTGGTTGGGCATATTTCAAACTCGGTCGCTACGACGACGCCGTGAAGGAGCTCGAGACGGCGGTAGGGCTGAAGCCCGACGATCCGACCATCAACGAGCATCTGGGTGACGCTTACTGGAAGATCGGGCGCAAGCGCGACGCCGTGTTTCAGTGGACGCACGCGCGCGACCTCGACCCGGAGAAAAGCGAGCTGCCGGTGATCCTGGCCAAGCTGCAGCATGGTCTCAAGGACCCGCCGCCGACCGGCGCCGACACGGCGACCACGGTCACCGCGGCTGCAGCCCAGACGACGCCAACGTCGGTGACCGTGGCGCCGGGCGACAGTCTGTGGACGATCGCCAACCGCGTCTACGGCGACTCCGCCATGTACTTGCAGATCTACCAGGCCAATCGCGGCCTCATCAGCAACCCCGATCGCATCTTCCCGGGGATGACGCTGACGATTCCGGCGGCGGCGACCAACTAAGAGCGGTGCCGATGACGCGCGGTGCCGGCGACGTCGCCGGTGAGATCGCCCGAGCCAAGATAAATCTTGCCCTTCACCTGGGCGCCCGTCGCGCTGACGGCTACCGCCTGATCGACAGCCTGGTGGTGTTCGCCGAATACGGCGACCGGCTGACGGCGATGCCGGCGGGGCGCGGCTCGCGGAGATTAGCGCTGCGGGGGCCGCTGGCGGCCGCGCTTGCCGACACGCCAGCCGCCGAAAACCTCGTCGTGCGCGCCGTTGACGCCGCGTGTGAGGCCGCCGGCCGGCAAAGCGACGGCATCGAACTGGTGTTGACCAAGCGCCTGCCCGTCGCCGCCGGGCTGGGTGGTGGCTCGGCCGACGCCGCCGCCACGCTCCGTCTGGTCGATCGTCGCCGGCGCCTTCATCTCGGCGGCGATCGCCTGGCCGAGATCGGCATCAAGCTGGGCGCCGACGTCCCGATGTGCCTGGCCTCGCGACCGCTGCTGGCCACCGGCATTGGCGATCGGATCACGCCGGTGACGGGGATGCCGCGGCTTGCCGTCGTGCTCGCCTGCCCGCCGGTGAAGGTGGCGACGAGGGCGGCGTTCGCAGCCGCCGGCGAGGGGGCCCGTCACGGCCTGCCACCATTGCCAAGCGCGCCGGTGTCCCTCGCCGGTCTCCTCGCCTGGCTGAAAGAGACCCGCAACGATCTCGCCCCGGCTGCCGCCACGGTGGCGAAAGGCGCCGGTGCGGCGGCAGCGGCGCTTGGCCGCGATCCGGAGTCGCTCTTCGCGCGCATGTCCGGTTCGGGCGCCGCGGCCTTTGCCATCTTCCCTTCTCTGGCGGCGGCAAGGCGGGCGGCGGCCCGTCTCCGCGCGGCAAGACCAACCTGGTGGGCCGTCGCCACCACCACCGGCGGCTCATAGGCTCGCCCCCGCCGGCAAGCGCGAGTAAACTCGCGGTCACCGGCGACAGGGAGATCGTCACCATGGAAGCCAGCAGCGGAAAGCCGTTCGTGCCGGTGCGTTTCGCCGTGCTCACCGTCTCCGACACGCGCTCGCTGGACGAGGATCGCTCGGGCGCGACGCTGCAGGCCCGCATCGAGGGAGCCGGCCATGTCCTCGCCGAACGCGCCCTGACAAATGACGATCGGCGCAAGATCCGGGCGATCGTGCGCCGCTGGATCGCCGATCCCAAGGTCGACGTGGTCATCACCACCGGCGGTACCGGCTTCACCGGACGCGACGTGACGCCGGACGCGGTGGAACCGCTGTTTGAAAAACGCATGGACGGCTTCTCGGCGGTCTTCCACCGCATCAGCTACGATTCCATCGGCACCTCGACCATTCAGTCGCGGGCGACCGCGGGGCTCGCCAATAGCACCTTCATATTCTGCCTGCCGGGATCGCCGGGCGCCTGCCGCGACGCCTGGGACGGCATCCTGGTGAAGCAGTTCGACTACCGCCAGGACCCGTGCAACTTCGTGGAGATCATGCCGCGGCTCGACGAGCACCTGAAGCGGACGAAAGCGACGACGGTCGCCGCTGGTCGCACGCGGCAAGGCCTGCGCAGCCGGTCGTCCACCTCGCGGGCCGGCCGAGCGCGCAACGGACGGCGCAAAAAGCGATAAGCGCGAGACGAGCCGACATTGCCCGACATTGCGCATCGGGGCGAAGATGCCTACGAACAACTTTGTTCTTGCTTTGTTCGCGCTGGCGCTCTAGGAATGTTTTCATGAAAGCGCTCCTGCCACCGGTCGAAGCGGACCCGCCCGGAAATCACGGCGGTCTTGCCATCGCCGCCGGCCGCCGGCGCGGCCGTGGCGCCGAATCAAATCGCAGCGGCCGCTTCGAGCGGACCACCCGTCACCTCGACGACGACGGCTGGGGAACGGTCGATCTGCTGCCGCCGTTGAAAACCGAGGTGACGATCGAGCAGCCGCGCCGGATCCTCACGCGCAACAAATCGCCGGACATCTCGTTCGACCGCTCGATCAATCCCTACCGCGGCTGCGAGCACGGCTGCGCCTACTGCTTCGCGCGGCCGACACACGCCTACATGGGCCTGTCGCCAGGGCTTGATTTCGAGACCAGGCTGTTCGCCAAGCCGAATGCGGCACGGCTGCTCGAGCGCGAGCTCGCCAGGAGCGGCTACGAGCCGCGCACCATCGCGATCGGCACCAATACCGATCCCTATCAGCCGATCGAGCGGCGCTACCGGATCATGCGCGAGATCCTCGAGGTGCTCGACCGCGCCAATCACCCGGTAGGCATCGTCACCAAATCGGCGCTGGTGGTGCGCGACATGGACATCCTCGCACGCATGGCCGAGCGGCGACTGGTCAAGGTGGCGCTGTCGGTCACCACCCTCGACCGCAAGCTGGCGCGGGCGATGGAGCCGCGCGCGGCGACGCCGCAGAAGCGGCTCGATGCGCTGCGACTGCTGTCGGCCGCCGGCGTGCCGACGACGGTGATGGTGGCGCCGGTCATCCCGGCGCTGAATGAGCCCGAGATCGAACGCATCCTGGACGCCGCCGCTGCCGCCGGCGCCCGTGAGGCGGGCTACGTTCTCCTGCGCCTGCCGCTCGAGGTGCGCGACATCTTCAAGGAGTTCCTCGAGCGCGAGTATCCGGACCGCGCCAGGCACGTCATCGCTCTCATTCGTTCCATGCGCGGCGGCAAGGAGTACGACGCCGAATGGGGCAAGCGCATGATCGGCGACGGTCCCCACGCCTGGCACATCGGCCGCCGTTTCGAACTGGCAACCAGGCGGCTCGGCCTCAACCGGGAAAAGCTGCGGCTGAGGACCGATCTGTTCGTTCCGCCCGGCACTGGCGACCAGCTCGATCTGTTCGCCGAACAAAGGGCGGCCTGACGGCGGCCTGCGCACGAGATCGGCCGGCCCCTTGATCCTGCAGAGGCCGACCACGTCCGATGGCGGGACGGTCCGCTCGCCGACAATCGTGACTTGAGCGAATCGCGACGGGCGACGAAGATGGCCGCCGTGCCCGAGCGACAGCAGAAGACCCGGCCGATTTCCCATGGTCCCAACGACCGCTTCGAACGGCGGGCGCGGCGGCGCGGTGCGCGGGTGATCGCCGGCGTCGATGAATCGGGACGCGGTCCGCTCGCCGGTCCGGTGGTGGTGGCGGCGGTGGTGTTCGACCGGGGCCCGTACCCCGACGGCATCGACGATTGCAAGCGTCTGACGGCGACGCGACGCGAGCGGCTCTACGGCCTCATCGTCGACAAGGCGGCGGTGACGGTGACGGTGGCAAGCCGCGCCCGCGTCGACCGGATGAACATCCTGCAGGCCTCCCTGTGGGCAATGAGCCGCGCCGTCGCCGGCCTGTCGCCGCGCCCCGACTACGTGCTGGTCGACGGCAACGTGCTGCCCTGCGGTCTCATCTGTCCGGGCGAGGCGATCGTCGACGGCGACGCCCTGTCGGTGTCGATCGCCGCAGCCTCGATCGTCGCCAAGGTCACCCGCGACCGGCTGATGACGAAGATCGGCCGCGCCTTCCCCGATTACGGCTTCGAGCATCACATGGGTTATTCGACCGCCGCCCACTTCGCCGCGCTACGCCGGCATGGGCCCTGCCCGCATCATCGCCAGAGCTTCGCCCCGGTGCGGGAGCAGCAACTGGTGATGCCGCTCGACTGACGCCGCGGCCGTGTTCGGGCCCGCCTCAGTGCAGCTTCGCCTTGACGTCGTCGATAGCCTGCGCGATCAGCCGGTCGCCCGCGTCGCCCTTGACGCGGGCGGCGAGGATGCGCTCGGCGGCGGCCACGGCCACATCGACTGACAGCGCCCTCACCTCCTGCACGGCCTGGGCCTCGGCCTGGGCGATCTTGTCTTCGGCGAGGCGCGTGCGGCTGGCGACGTATTCTTCCATGCGTCGCTTCGCCTCGACGCTGATTGCCTCGGCCTCGCGCCGCGCCTGATCGACGATCTCCTCCGCCTCGCTCTCGGCCTGGCGTGCCTTGCGCTGATACTCGGCGAGCAGGGCCTGGGCCTCCTCGCGCAGCTTGCGCGCCTCGTCGATCTCGGCACGGATGCTTTCGGCGCGCCGGTCGAGGAAGCCGGTCACCGTCGCCGGAACCTTCAGGTAGATCAGGATGCCGATGAATACGACCAAGGACACCAGCGCCCAAAATCGCCCTTCTGCCATGGCTCGCCCTCCTACTCGGTCGCTTGCCGGCGCTGAGAAGGCGTCGGGGCCTTCTCGCGCCCATCCGTCGCCGGCTGCTGCGCCCCAGGCAGCATCGCTGCAGCGACCGCTGTGCCGACATCCCCTTGGGCGATGTCGGCGTCGATGAGCGTCTTGACCAGCGCAGCGGTCGCCTCGCCGGCGATGGCGCCGACCTCGGCAAGGGCGCTGCTCTTGATTTCGGCGATGCGGGCCTCGGCGCCGGCGAGCTTCTTGGCCAGCTCCGCCTCCACCGCGTGCCGCTGGGCCTCGGCGGCCGACCGTGCCTCGTCGCGCGCCGCCTCGGCAATGGTGAAAGCCTTGGCGCGGGCCGTCGCCAGGGCCTGCTCATAGCCGGCCATCGCGTCCTCGGATTCGCTCTTCAGGCGGTCGGCGTTGTCGAGGTCGCTGGCGATACGATCACGCCGGTCCTCGATGATGCCGGCGATGCGCGGCACCACCATCTTGGTCATCAGGTAGTAGAGCACGCCAAAGGTGATCGCGAGCCAGAGGAGCTGGGAGGCGAACGTGGTCGCGTCGAACGGCGGAAACACGTTGTGTTCCGCCGGCGTCTCCGCCAGCGTGCCGGCGCTGCCGGGCGTGGCCGTCTGAACCTGGGCGAGCGCTTGCATCGCGTCCTAGGCGCCAGCGAGGCGCG
>Ga0307436_1000319_pt1 | contig 22190 bp, 21 predicted proteins | sample SalMarWE160440MG_FD_202513 | JGI IMG/M metagenome (GOLD analysis project Ga0307436, IMG submission 202513) | Salt marsh sediment microbial communities from the Plum Island Ecosystem LTER, Massachusetts, United States - WE1604-40 | ecosystem: Environmental > Aquatic > Marine > Intertidal zone >...
CCCGGGGGCAGATCGCCTTTGTGGAGGTCGACGGTCGGTGGCTGGTTCAAGGGCGTCCCACAGGTCTTGGCCGTAAGATCTTGCCCGTCATCGGGCCCCGGGTACGGGGGCGAGGCGGGATTGGTGCCCAGGAGAAGACTCGAACTTCCACGCCCTTTCGGGCACTAGCACCTGAAGCTAGCGCGTCTACCAGTTCCGCCACCTGGGCTTGAGTGCGTTGAGGTACGATCGGGGCTTCTCGTTGTCAATTGCCTGGAGAAGCGCCTTCAAGGCTTGGCTTCCCTCGTGTAATGCTGCACTTCCACCATAGCGGGACGAGGTTAAGAGGCATCTAAGTGGCGATTACACTCAACAACAGAGCGCTCGTGACCGTCTATGGGGGCTCGGGCTTCCTCGGGCGGCACGTGGTGCGTGCCATCGCGCGGACGGGTGCGCGCATGCGGATCGCGGTACGGCGGCCAGAGCTCGCCGGCCACCTCCAGCCGCTCGGCGGCGTCGGTCAGATCGTGCCGGTCCAGGCCAATGTGCGCTTCCCGGACTCACTGTTGGCAGCCGCCGAGGACGCGGATGCCGTCGTCAATCTGGTCGGCATCCTATTCGCCACCGGCAAGCAGACCTTCAAGGCCGTGCAAGACGAAGGCGCGCGCCATGTCGCCGAGGCGGCCAAGGCGGCCGGCACCCGCGCGCTCGTCCATGTTTCCGCCATCGGCGCCGATCCGAACTCGAAATCCATCTACGCCCGTACCAAGGCGGCGGGCGAGGCGGCGGTCACGGAGACCTTTCCGGGGGCGGTCATCTTCCGGCCGTCGGTGGTGTTCGGCCCGGAGGACGAGTTCTTCAACCGGTTCGCCGCCCTTGCCCGTATATCTCCGATACTACCGCTCATCGGCGGCGGCCGCACCAAGTTCCAGCCGGTCTTCGTGGGCGACGTGGCGCAAGCCATCGTGGCGGCGCTCGAAGGCCGCGCGCGCGAGCCCGAACCCTACGAACTCGGCGGACCACAAATCATGACCATGCGCGAGGTGATGGAGCGCGTGCTCGCCTACACCATGCGCTCTCGGCCGCTGTTGCCAGTGCCGTTCTGGTTCGCCAAGCTGCAAGGGGCGTTCCTGCAATGGCTGCCGAAACCGCCCTTGACGGTCGACCAAGTGCGGCTGCTTCACGCCGACAATGTGGTGAGCGAGGCCGCGATCAAGGCTGGGCGCACCCTCGAGGGCTTGAGCATCGACCCGGTGGCCGTTGCCAGCGTCGTGCCTGGTTATCTGGAGCAGTTCCGGCCGCGCGGCCAGTTTTCCGTCTACAAGCCCTGACGCCTCGGCCTCAGGTGTAGAGCATGACGAGCAGGAAGCCGCCAAGCACCATGCGGTAAAGCACGAAGGGCAAGAAGCTGACACGCCTGAGCAGCGCCATGAGGAAGGCGATGGCGGCGAGGCCGGCGAGGAAGGTCAAGCCGGCGCAGTACACCGCGTCGATGGTGATGGTGTCGCCGGCGGCAAGCGCCTCGCCGACGGTCAGTACGCCGGCGCCGGCGATGGCGGGAATGCCAAGCAGGAAGGAAAAGCGCGCCGAGTCCGGCCGGGTGAAGCCGAGAAAGCGCGCCGCGGTCATGGTCACGCCGGACCGGCTCGTGCCGGGAATGAGCGCAAGCGCTTGGGCCACGCCGATGATGAGCGCACTCTTGAGCGTCATGTTGCCAACGGTGCGATCCTGCGGTCCCACCATGTCGGCGACGAGCATCAACAAGCCGTAGAGGATCGTATTCCAGGCGACGATAGCGACGCTACGCTCGAGGTCGGTGTAGCCGAACTTCTTCAAGAAGAGCCCGAAGGCAACCGCCGGGATCGTCGCCAGCACAATGTAGATGGCGAGCTTCCCCTCGCCGGTGACCTTGCCTTTGAACAGCTCAAGGCCGCCGAGAAAGATCTGCCAGACGTCGCGCCAGAAATAGATCAGGATGGCGAGCAGAGTGCCGAGATGCACCATGACGTCGACGAACTGACCTTGATCGGGCCAATGGAAAAGGTAGGGAACGAGGATCAGGTGGCCGGAAGACGAGATGGGCAGGAATTCGGTGAAGCCCTGTACCACGGCGATCACGATGATCTGTTCTATCGTCATGGCCCCTCGCCCGGCTTGTTCGGCGCGCGTGCAGGTTCTATACGAGGCTCTGGCCCCGCGCGATTCATTTCGGACCGAATAGCCGCCGAAGCCATAGATGGCGAATCTTCTCCACCATCCGTTATGTGCCTTCTCTAGGTCAATTCGCCTGGCCCTTGCCGAATGCGGGGTCGAGGTCGAGCTTGCCGAGGAAAAGCCTTGGGAATGGCGGCAGGAATTCCTGGCGCTGAACCCGGCCGGCACGCTGCCGGTCCTGATCCCCGATGAAGGCGGGGTGATCGCCGGCGCCTACGCCATCTCTGAATATCTCGGCGACACCATGGATGAACGCGGAATGCGCGGCTTTCAGCCGTTTCCCGGCGACGCGATGGCACGCGCCGAGGTCAGGCGCCTCGTGGACTGGTTCCACCACAAGTTTTACGACGAGGTCACCGACTATCTGGTCGTGGAGAAGGTTTTCCGCCGCTACGGGCCACAAAGCGCCCCGCCCAACATGGAGGCGATGCGCGCCGGTCACGAGAATCTGCGCTATCATCTGACCTATGTCGGCCACCTTACCGAGACGCGGAGCTGGCTCGCGGGCGACGCCATGAGCTTTGCCGATCTCGCGGCGGCGGCGCATCTCTCGGCGCTCGATTATCTCGGCGAGGTGCCCTGGGAGGAGTTCGAGCCGGCCAAGAACTGGTACGCGCTGGTGAAATCGCGGCCATCCTTCAGGCCGCTACTGCAGGACCGCGTTGCGGGCTTCACCCCTTCGGGGACGTATGCCGACCTCGATTTTTGAGGAAACGCCCCGACATAGGTGGGCATGGCGAAAGAGCTGAAATCGCAAATCGCTGACGCGGCCAAGGCGCTTGGCTTCGATGCCGTGCGCTTCGCTGCGGCCGACCCGGTCGAAGGCGCGGGCAAGGTGCTCGATCAGTTTCTCGCCGAAGGGCGCCACGGCGACATGGCCTGGCTTGCCGACACTGCGGAACGGCGCAAGGCCCCGCGCGCGCTCTGGCCCGAAGCCCGGAGCGTGATCGTGCTCGGGCTGAACTATGGGCGCGCCGGCGATCGGCTTGCCGTTCTCGATGAGCCTTCACGCGGCGCCATCTCGGTCTATGCGCAAAGTGCCGACTATCACGACGTGATCAAGGCGAAGCTGAAGGCGCTTGCCGGCCGCGTTCAGGCGATTGCCGGGGGCGATGTGAAGGTCTTCGTCGATACCGCGCCGGTGATGGAGAAGCCGCTCGCAGCGAGAGCCGGGCTCGGCTGGCAAGGCAAGCACACCAATCTCGTGTCGCGCGAGTTCGGATCGTGGCTCTTTCTCGGTTCGATCTTCACCACCGCTGAGATCGAGGCGGACACCGCCGAGGAGGATCATTGCGGTGCCTGCCGGCGTTGCCTCGACGTGTGTCCTACCCGTGCCTTCACCGCGCCCTACGAGATCGACGCACGGGCCTGCATCTCCTACCTCACCATCGAGCACAAAGGACACATCGCGCCGCGCTACCGGGCGGCGATGGGCAACCGCATCTTCGGCTGCGACGACTGTCTCGCCGTGTGTCCATGGAACAAGTTCGCGCAAGCGTCGCACGGCGCGAAGCTCGCCGTGCGAGCAGAAAGCGACGATCCTCCGCTGGCCGAGCTCCTCGGGCTTGATGACGTGGCGTTCCGTGCGCGCTTTCGCGGTACGCCGATCAGACGCACCGGCCGCGACCGTTTCCTGCGCAACGTGCTCATCGCCGCCGGGAACTCGCACGATGGGCGCCTCGTACCGCTCGTGGAAGCACGACTCGACGACGATTCGCCGCTCGTGCGCGCCATGGCAGTGTGGGCGCTCGGCCGTCTCGCACCCGAACGGCTGCGGGCCTTGCGGCCGTCGTTCGCCGCCGGGGAGATGGATGCGGCGGTGCGCGCCGAATGGCTGGCGGTGGCCGCGTGAGCCGCCTGTTCGCGTTCGGTCTCGGTTTCACGGCTCAGGCGCTCGCGGCGCGGCTCAAGGCGCAAGGGTGGGAGATCGCGGGCACGGCGCGGGACAGTGCCAGAATCGCGCACCTTCGCGGGTTTGGCTACGATGTCACCCATTTCTCGGGGACGAAAGACGATGCGGACGTGCCGTCGCTGTTGGAAGGCACGACACACCTTCTCCATTCCATCCCGCCGGGGCCGGACGGTGATCTCGTGCTCGCCTGCTATCGCGACGAGATCGCCAAGCTCGGCTCGCTTCAGTGGATCGGCTATCTCTCTACGGTCGGAGTCTATGGCAATCAACAGGGCCGCTGGGTGGATGAAACGACCGAACCGAAGCCGAACAGCGCGCGCACCGCAGCGCGGGTGAGAGCCGAGCAGGCCTGGCTCGATTTCGGCAAGGAGATCGGGGTGTCTACGCACGTGTTCCGTCTCGCCGGCATTTACGGCCCGGGACGGAGCGTGTTCGACAAGCTCGCCGCCGGAACGGCGCGGCGCATCAACAAGGACGGCCAGGTGTTCAGCCGCGTCCATGTGGCGGACATCGCCTCCGTGCTGGAAGCTTCGATCGCGCGCCCGCGCGCAGGCGCCATCTACAACGTCGCCGACGACGAGCCGGCGGCACCGGGAGACGTGGTCGCCTACGCCGCCGAGATGATCGGCGTGTCGCCGCCGCCCGAGATCGCATTCGAGGACGCCGATCTTACGCCCATGGCGCGGAGCTTCTACGAAGGAAGCCGGCGCATCGGCAACGCGCTGATCAAGTCTGAGCTCGGCGTTGAGCTTCGCTACCCCACCTACCGCGAGGGGCTGGCCTCGCTCATGCCGTGCGAGTCCTGATCGCCCCGATCAGTGCATCTATGGCGTGCTCCAGACGGCGGAGGTCTTCCGGCTCCGACATGCGATGCGCGGCATCTTTGATGAGGGTCAGCTCGACATCCCCGCCGGCAATGCGATCGACCAGCGCAAGCGCGTGACGCCACGGCACGTCGGGATCACGCATGCCTTGGAGGATGCGCACGGGCGCACCCACCTCGATGCTCGCGCCGATGAGATGGTTGCGCCCCTCTTCGATGAGTTGCCACGTGATGGGATACGGCTCAGTGTAGTTCGACGGCGCGTAGAAGACGCCCTCGCGCTCGACCGCCGCGCGCTGCTCCGGCGATGCCTCGGCCCACATGAGTGTCTCGGTCATGTCCCAGGCGGGCGCGATGAGGACGAGGCCGGCTAGGCGCGTGTCACCTCGTTGAGCGAGAGCGCGCGCCACGAGGAGCGCGATCCAACCGCCCATGGACGAGCCTACGAAGATGCCGGGCCGCGCGCCGATCAGATCGAGGATGGCAGTGGCCTCTTCGAGCCAATCGCCGATCGTGGCTTCGAGCAGAGTCCCGTCCGAAAGCCCGTGCCCGGAATAGTCGAAGCTGAGCATGGCGTGGCCTTCCCGGCGCGCCCAATCGCCAAGCGCTGTGACCTTGGTCCCGGCCATGTCGGACAGGAAGCCGGACAGCCACACCAAGACCACGCCGTTCTCGCCGCCACGATCCTCGAAGCGATAGGCGATGCGGCGCCGTTTCGGCCCTTGGCCAACCTCGGTGAATTGTGGTTCTTGCTGGTCCATTCGCATTCGCCGTAGCGCCAAGTAAGGGTTTTTGCCAAAGCCACGCCCGTGATGGAACATGTGACCATATTGCAAGTCGTGCCGCGGCTCGAGACCGGGGGCAGCGAGCAAGCGACGGTCGAGATCACCGAAGCGCTCACCCGCGCCGGCGCGAAGTCCCTGGTTGCCACCGAAGGAGGGCGGATGGCAACTGCGGTCACGCAAGCCGGCGGCGAGATCATCCGGCTCCCCATGGCGAGCAAAAATCCCGCCACCGTGTTCGCCAATGCGCGGCGGTTGGCGAAGCTCATCGCGGACCACAACGTTGCGCTGGTTCACGCGCGAAGCCGCGCGCCGGCCTGGAGCGCGTTCCTCGCAGCGCGTTGGACCGGGCGTCCTTTCGTCACGACCTATCACGGCAGCTACAGCAGCCGCGCGCCTCTCAAGACGTTCTATAGCGGTGTCATGGCGCGGGGCGACCGGGTCATCGCGAATTCGCGCTATACGGCCGGGCTCATCGCCGCGCGGCATCACGTGCCGCTGGACCGCATGCGGGTGATCTATCGCGGCATCGACCTCTCGCGCTTTGCACCCAGCGCGGTCGCGCGGGACCGCCTCGATGCGCTTCGAGCTGCATGGGGCGTCAAGCAAGGCCGGCCGATCGTTCTGCATGCAGCCCGGCTGACGAGTTGGAAAGGCCAGACCTTCGTCATCGAGGCGGCGCAGCGGATGCAATCGGCGAACGAGCTCGGCGACGCCGTCTTCATCCTTGCCGGCGATGCCCAAGGGCGTGAGGCCTACCAGCAGGCGCTTGCGGACCGCATCGAGACCGCCGGTCTCGGCGACCGCGTGCGGCTTGTCGGCCACTGCGACGACATGCCGGCGGCGTTCGCGCTGGCCCATGTGGCGCTCATTGCCTCGACCGGCGCGGAGACCTTCGGCCGAACCAGCATCGAATCGCAGGCTATGGGCTGCCCGGTGATCCTCACCTGTGTCGGAGCTTCCCCCGAGAATGTGATCCCCGCGGACAGCAGCGGCGACTTTACCGGCTGGGTGGTGCCTCCTGGCGATTCCGCGGCGCTCGCGGGAGCGATCGGCGCGGCACTGGCGCTGTCCCCGGCCGGGCGCTCGGCGCTCGGCGCGCGCGCGCGCGATCACGTCACTGCCGAATTCGCGCTGGAAAAGATGCAGCGGGCGACACTCGCGGTCTATGACGAGCTGCTGGGGTCGAACCTCGCCACGAAGTTGCGCTAGCGCAGACGCCTCAATCCCGGGTGTGGACCCCGGCGCCTTCAATGCGGGGCGCGCTGCGATCTTCCTTTGCGCCATAAAGGCAACGCCCAATTTCTATCGAATCGACGCCGCAATCGGAACCAAAGATCGAAAGCTCTTGTTAAGCATGACGGCGGCAATCTTTTAGCCATGTCAGTGGAGACACCGGTCAGTGAGGGCAATGTCACATAGTCCAGCTCGATCCAGGGCAGCACGTGAGGCTGGCTCTCCAGTTCACTTCATCTACCACGTACCGAAATGCGCCGGTCGGACCGTTGACCTCCACCTTGGACTCGCCCTGCAGCGGTCGGCCTACCATCGTATGCGGAAGAGACGGGGCCTTGGCCGCTTCATCACCCGCTACGACCGTACGGGATTGCCCGATCCTCACGAAGCGAAGGTTGTCGGCGGACACTACCTCGGAATCTCTATCGACCCGCTGTTTGCGGGACGTCCGATCAAGCGGAGTCTCTTGTTACGGGATCCGGCCAGTCATTTCGTGTCCTACTACAATTACCGGATGGCGCGGTACATCTCGGAAGGGTTGCAGCCCTACGGAGTCGACGTGGCCTACGGCGCGACGCAGCGCAACTTCATCACGCACTACATTCTCCGCAACTTTCTTGAGCGGTCTTGGGTGCAAATCGCGAGCCTTTCCGACAAAGACAAGTACGATCTCGTGAACGCCTTCCTGTCGACGTTCTGGTTCGTCGGCGATTACCGACTGTGCGATGAGCTCATCGCCACGCTTGGCGGCAAGCTCGGAATTCCCCCAAGCGCCACACCGCGCAACACCTGCGCCGAACTGGTACGCAGCGTTGGGTGGACGCCCATCACCATTGACCGGCTTCCGGCCCGCATGCACGCCGACATAAAGGCAGAAAACGCACTCGATCAGCGGTTGTGGGAAACATGGCGTAAGGCGCGGCACGATACCGGCGCGGTGCGCCCACTCCCTCTGAAAGCCCCTTCTTCGAGCTTCGTCACCAGCGAGGCCAGCCGCTTTGTGAATCAGATTCTGCGGCGGATACACCGGCGCTGGGGCAGCTTCGATCCCGCACCAGTCCCGGTCATACACGGCGACCCGGCAATGCCTGCGTGAGAATCGCTTCGTCGCTGAGTTCTGAGGTGCTATTCACGTGACGCTTCGGGCGATCACGCTGGCGCTTGGCCAGTCATCCAGACAAACCAATGGCGACAATGGTCAAGTCCGCTTCCCGGCGTGAACTTGCGATTATTCGCACTGTTTTCTTCCTCGCACCCCTCGTCACGCTTGTCGCGCCGCGGATGACCGTGACCACACTCATCGTCTTGGCGGTGGCGAGCGTCCTAATCACCGTCAATCACGGACAGAGCCTGAAAGAGCCCTTTTTCGGTTCGATCTCGGATTGGCCTGTTCGCCGTCGTGGCCGGCTATCTGTTCGCCAATGCGACATGGTCCCAGGACCCGTCGAATGCCTTCATCAAGGCCGGCTGGTTCGTTGGCGTCGTGCTGATGACCTTTGCGACATGCCGCGCGCTGCGGACGTGGCCGCCGGCGCAGATCCGCGTCGCGACAAACTCTTTACTCATCGGGCTGGCCGTTGGCATGGCCTTCATTCTCGTCGAACTCACCTCGTCATTCACGATGGCCAGATCGTCAAGATTGCTGCCAATGAGCTCAATCGCAATGTGGCGGTGATGCTCCTGATGCTTTGGTCCGCGCTGCTGTGCTTGAGTCGGTTCAGGCGCAAATACTGGCAGACGCCTGCCATCGTTGGGCTCTCCCTGATTGCTACGGCCTTAATTTTCTGGTCGGAGCACGACGCTTCGAAAGTTGGGCTCGTGTTCAGCGCGATCGCCTTCGCGCTTGCCCTGCCCTGGCCCGCGGTCATGCGGCGCGTCATTTGCATTGGCTGGTGCCTTGCCTTCGTACTTGCCGTTCCCTTGGCGTTAGTCGCGTTCAAGGCACAACTCCATCAAGCCGAGTGGCTCCCGTTCTCCGCCAGGGCACGGGTGATCTTGTGGGCCTATACAGCCGAGCAGATTGCGAAAGCGCCGATTCTCGGTATCGGTCTCACCTCGACGCGCAAGATGGGTCTCAGTCCGGAGACGAAGCACGCCGTCAAACCCAAAGGATATGTCTTTGCGTGGCGCGCCGGACATCACGCCCATAACGAGTTCTTGCAATCCTGGTATGAGCTTGGCGCCATCGGCGTCGTTCTCCTCATGGCCGCCGGGTCGTTGATGATCCTCTCCGTTCGGCGCCTGCCGGAGCCGATGCAGGCTTACGTACTCGCGCAAATCACAGCATTTGCGGTGATCGCCGCGTTCTCGTGGGGCATGTGGCAAAGCTGGTTGATGGCCGTGACCGGACTGACCGCGCTTTACGCTGCGTTAGCCGTCAACCTCTATCGGATCGAAGAATCCCCCGACGCTTGCGGCCGAAACGGCCGCCCTTCATCCTGATGGCGCGGCGTGACTTGTCAGCCCTATTTCCCATCCTGTAGAACTTTTGGGCTCAGCGTTCGTTAACCGCGCGCCCCGTGCCTCGCCGCGGCGAGGGTGCCAATTCAATAGAGGAGAATGGAACATCGTAAGACGGCCCATGAAGCTAGCCCCGAACAAGGGCGGTCCTCGTGTCAACGAGGATATCGACACTCCACAAATCCAGCTCATCGACGCCACCGGCAACAATGTCGGCGTAGTGGATATTGAAGACGCACTGGCGCAAGCCGCGGATGCGGGGTTCGATCTCGTCGAGATCGCACCCAACTCCGAGCCGCCAGTGTGCAAGATCCTGGATTACGGCAAATACAAATATCAGGCGCAGAAGAAGGCTGCCGAGGCGCGCAAGAAGCAGCGGACCGTGGAGATCAAGGAGATCAAGATGCGGCCCAATATCGACACGCATGATTACGACGTGAAGATGCGCTCGATGAACCGGTTTTTCGAGGAAGGCGACAAGGTCAAGGTGACGTTGCGTTTCCGTGGCCGCGAGATGGCCCACCAGGAACTCGGCGTCCAGCTGCTCAACAAGGTAAAAGACGACACCTCGGAGATCGCGAAGGTGGAATCCGAGCCACGCCTTGAGGGTCGCCAGATGGTGATGGTGCTGGCGCCGCGCTAGGCGCTGCGCCGGGCAAGCTCTTCGATCACCGCGGCTGCCGTCATGGGCTCCGGCCTACCGAACAGGAAGCCTTGCCCAGTATCGCATCCGAGCGCGATCAGCTTGTCCAGAACGGCCTTCGTCTCGATGCCCTCGGCCGTGGTGCGAAGCCCCAGCACACGGCCGAGACTCACGATCGCCTCGACCAGCTTTTCGTCCTCGGCATCTTTCAGCATGTCGGTGACAAACGACTGGTCGATCTTGATGGTGTCAAGCTGGAGCTCCCGCAAATGGTGCAAGCCCGAATAGCCCGTGCCGAAGTCGTCGAGAGCAATGCGCACGCCGAGATTCCGCAGAGACTTGAGCGTGGCCTTGGCTTCTTCCAGACGCCGCACCACGGCCGTCTCGGTGATCTCGATTTCCAGCCTCTGGGGTGGGAAACCGGCCTCGGTGAGGATACCCAGAATCCTCTGTGCGAGCAGCGGATCGGCGAATTGCCGCGGCGACAGGTTCACGGACAAATAGATCTGCGCCGGCCACGCGTTGGCATCTCTTAGTCCTTTGGCGAGCAGCGAATCGGTGAGGGCCCCAATCGCGCCGGTATCCTCGGCGATCGGGATAAACACTTCGGGCTCGATCACGTCCATCGTCGGGTGCAGCCATCGCGCGAGAAGCTCGTAGCCGACCGTCTCCCCCGTATGGAGATCCACGAGCGGCTGATAGTAGGGGACGATCTCGCTCCGCTCCAAGGCGCCCTTGACCTCTCGCTCGAGCTGCACGCGTTGTCGGGGGCGCTCGTCCATATTGCTGTCGAAGAAGCGGTATCCGCCGCGTCCCTCGGTCTTCGTCCGATACATCGCCGTGTCGGCTTGACGGAGCACGGTTTCGACCGGGCTGCTTTCGCGAAATGCCGCATCGCCGGCTTCGCGACTTTGGTCATACATCGACACACCGACGCTGGCACCGACCTCAAGAGACAAGGACGCGAGCTTGATCGGTCTTGGGACGTCATGAACGATGCGGCGAGCCACACGAAGGGACAGATCCTCGTCATCGTGTGCGATGGTCATGATGATGCCGAACTCGTCCCCGCCGAGCCGGGCAACCATACCTCGCTCTTCGACAATCTCGGACAGGCGCTGGGCGACGACACGCAGCACCTCGTCGCCCAAGCGATGTCCGTAGAGATCGTTGATCGGCTTGAAGTAGTCCAAGTCGATCACGAACATGGCGCAGCGCTCGCCCTCAGCGAGGTTACTCGCGCGGCTGTTGAACTCCTCGAGGAAGCGCCGCCGGTTGGGGAGTCCAGTCAGGGCATCGTGACGGGCGAGCCGTTGCGCCTCGCCTTCAGCCGCCCGCCGTTGATGCATCTCCTTGCGGAGGTCGTTGATGCGGCGCGCCGAGAAGATGATGGCGGCGATGCCGATGAAGAATAGAAGGGCGACGAGTTCGTCAAGCTGAAGGTCTTCGTGGGCGCGGCTGTACTTAAAGAAGAGTTCGTAGGCATCGATCCAAAGGAGCAAAGTGTAGACCGGGACCGAGAGCGCCAAGATCACGATGAGATCGCGTTGGGCTTGAGGCATGCCCTTCAACCAATTACGCAGCTTCTCCGCCATGTCTGTCTCCCAGCCCTACTTAGGCTTGCGTAAGTCGGCCGATGACATAATAAGGTGTTGTTTGCCAACCGGAATTAAGATCGAGACTGTACAAGCAGGGGGAGGAACAAGCGTTAAGCAGGGTGGTTAAGCCTTCTCGTCGGCGGCGTATTGGGGCTTTCAACCGCCAAGAAATCCCCCTATAACGCGCCCTTCAAGAAGCCGCCCGGCAGGGCATGCCGTGGCGGCTCGCATGCTTTCCAGCATCAAGTTCAAGAACGCCGGGCGGGCTTCGCGCCAGCCTCGGCCTCAAATCAAGGAAGCCAAATGCCCAAGCTCAAGTCCAAGAGCGGTGCCAAGAAGCGATTCAAGATCACGGCCACCGGCAAGGTGAAATGCGCCGCTGCCGGCAAGCAGCACGGCATGATCAAGCGGACCAACAAGTTCATCCGGAATGCCCGGGGAACCATGGTCCTTGCCAACGAAGACGCCAAGATCGTGAAGAAGAATTTCCTCCCCTATGCCCGCTAGAGCCTAGAGGCGAGACCCCTTAACGCTTAAGGAGCACCGCAATGTCCCGTGTGAAACGCGGCGTTACATCCCATGCCCGGCACCGCAAGGTGCTGACCAAGGCCAAGGGCTATTACGGCCGCCGCAAGAACACCATCCGCGTCGCCAAACAGGCAGTTGAGAAGGCCGGCCAGTACGCCTATCGCGACCGCAAGGTGAAGAAGCGCACGTTCCGCGCCCTGTGGATCCAGCGCATCAACGCTGCCGCGCGCGCCAACGGCACGACCTACGGACGTCTGATCGACGGCTTGAAGAAGGCCGGGATCGATCTTGACCGCAAGGTGCTGGCCGATATCGCCGTGCACGAGCCGCAAACCTTCCAGGGCCTGGTCGAGGCTGCCTCCGCTGCCGCGCGGGCGTAAGCCCCGCGTGACGAGGCCAAGGGGAGCCTAAACCATGAGCGCGCCAGAGCTCGACAGCCTCAAGGCCGAGTTGCTTGAGGCGGTCGCGCGCGCGTCCGATCTAGATGCACTCGAGGAGGTGCGCGTCGGCGCGCTCGGCAAGAAGGGCCGCGTGTCGGAGCTGATGCTCCGCATCAGTGACCTGCCTCCAGAGGAGCGCAAGGCCTTTGGCCAGTTTGCAAATACCGTCAAGGATGCCGTCACGCTCGCGATCAACGCCAAGCGCGATGAGCTTGTCCAGGCAGCAACCAAACAGGCGTTGGAACGGGAGCGAGATGACGTCACGCTGCCGGTGCGCGAAGGCCCGGTCGCCGAGGGGCGCATTCATCCGGTGAGCCAGGTCACGGACGAGATCACCGAGATCTTCGCCGATATGGGCTTCTCCATTGCCGAAGGCCCCGACATTGAGACCGACTTCAACAACTTCACCGCGCTCAATATCCCGCCGGAGCACCCGGCCCGGCAGGACCACGACACGTTCTATTTCGCCGAACAGCCCGACGGTACGCGGCCGCTCTTGCGCACCCATACGAGCCCGGTGCAGATCCGCACCATGCTCAAGACGAAGCCGCCTTTGCGCATCATCGCGCCCGGCCGCGTCTATCGCTGCGACTCCGATCAGACCCACACGCCGATGTTCCATCAAGTGGAAGGGCTCGTCATCGACGAGGAGACCCATCTCGGGCATCTGAAGTGGGTGCTCGAAGAGTTCTGCAAGGCATTTTTCGAGGTGCCGGAGGTGAAGATGCGCTTCCGCGCGAGCCACTTCCCCTTCACCGAGCCCTCCTTGGAGGTCGATATCGGCTACGCCAAGGTAGGCGACGAAATCAGGATCGGCGAAGGCGACGACTGGCTCGAGATCCTGGGTTGCGGCATGGTGCATCCGAACGTGCTGAAAGCCGTGGAGCTCGATCCCAAGAAGTATCAGGGCTTCGCCTTCGGCATGGGGATCGACCGCATCGCCATGCTGAAATACGGCATGCCCGACTTGCGCGCCTTCTTCTCGGGCGATTTGCGGTGGCTCAAGCATTACGGCTTCGCGCCGCTCGCCATTCCCACTCTTGCCGCCGGGCTGAGCCGCTAGCCATGAAGTTCACGCTCGCATGGCTGAAGGAGCATCTCGACACGGAGGCGACCGTGGGCGAGATCGCCGACACGCTCACCCGCATCGGGCTCGAGGTGGAGGAGGTGTTCGACCCGGCGACTGCGCTGAAAGACTTCCGCGTGGCGGAGGTGGTGAAGGCTGAGAAGCACCCTGACGCCGACAAGCTCCGGGTGTTGGAGGTCAATACCGGCAAGGAGCGCTTGCAGGTGGTTTGCGGTGCGCCTAACGCGCGCGCTGGGCTCAAGGGCGTGTTCGCGCCGCTCGGCGCCTATGTGCCGGGCATCGACTTCACCCTGACCAAAGCCAAGATCCGCGGCGTCGAATCGAACGGCATGATGCTGTCGGAGCGCGAGCTCGAACTGTCCGACGAGCATTCCGGCATTATCGAGCTTCCCGGCAAGGCAAGAGTGGGAAGCTCGGCCGCGAAGGCCCTCGGCCTGGACGATCCGGTGTTCGATATCGCCATCACACCGAATCGGCCCGACTGCCTCGGCGTGCGCGGCGTCGCCCGCGACCTCGGCGCGGCCAGCCTGGGCAAGCTGAAGAACAACAAGGTGAAGCCGGTCAAAGGCAGCTTCGACAATCCCGTCGCCATCAAGCTCGAATTCGCCAATGATGCGAAGGACGCCTGTCCTGTCTTCGCCGGGCGTCTCGTGCGCGGCGTCAAGAACGGCCCGAGCCCGGACTGGCTGCAACGGCGGCTCAAGGCGATCGGCTTGCGCACCATCAACGCGCTTGTCGATATTACCAACTACATCTCTTACGACCGCGGACGGCCGCTCCACGTCTACGACGCGGACAAGCTCCAAGGGGCCATTCGCGCGCGGCTTGGCAAGACGGGAGAAAAATTTCTCGCGCTCGACGGCAAGACCTACGAAGTCGACGACGAGATGTGCGTGATTGCCGATGACGCCCGTGTGCTCGGCCTTGGCGGCGTGATCGGCGGCGACGACACGGGCTGCACCGAAGAGACGACCAACGTCTTCATCGAGTCCGCCTATTTCGATCCGAAGCGCACGGCGCGCACCGGACGCATCGTGAACATCCAGTCTGACGCACGCTTCCGCTTCGAGCGCGGAGTCGATCCGGAGTTCGTGGTGCCGGGGCTCGAGCTCGCCACGCAGATGGTGCTCGACCTGTGCGGCGGCGAAGCCAGCGCGATCACCGTCGCCGGCAAGACCCCGAAGTCGAACCCACCGTTCAAGTTCGACATGACCTTGATCAGCCGCTTGAGCGGGCTGTCGCTGCCTCACAGCAATATCAGGCGGAAATTCTCGGCACTCGGCGTCAAGCTCGAGGGCAAGGCCAATGTGCTGAAGGCGGTACCGCCGTCCTGGCGCCCGGACATCAGCGCGCCGGTCGATCTCGTCGAGGAGATCGTGCGCCTCACCGGCGTCGATCGCGTGCCGGCCACGCCGCTTGAGCGCACCTCCGGCGTGGCGGCGCCCGTGCTCACCGAGCTGCAAGCGCGACAGAAGCTTGTGCGCCGGCTCCTAGCTGCGCGCGGCTTCGTCGAAGCGGTGACCTGGTCGTTCGTACCCATTGCCGAGGCGAAGCTCTTCGGCGGCGGTCAGCCCGCGCTCACCCTCGACAACCCCATCTCCACCGAGCTTGCGCAGATGCGGCCGAGCCTGTTGCCCGGGCTCCTCGCCGCCGCCAAGCGGAACCGCGACCGGGGCTTCGCTGACGGCGCCCTGTTCGGGCTTGGCCAAGCCTATCGCGGCGCGGCGCCAGAGGATCAATACGTTGCCGCCACCGGTGTTCGGTTCGGCAACTCAGCGTTCGCGGGCTTGGGCCGGCATTGGTCGGGCGAGGCGCCCGCCGCCGACTGGTCAGCAGTCAAGGCCGACGCCATCGCTGCCCTGTCTGCACTCGGTCTCAGCCAGTCCAACATCCAAGTGACCCGCGAGGCACCGAGCTGGTTCCATCCAGGGTGCTCCGGCGCGTTGAAGCTCGGGCCGAAAGTCATGCTCGGCGTGTTCGGTGAGCTGCATCCCGACATTCTGACCGCGCTCGACGCCGAGGCACCCATGGCCGCCTTCGAGCTCTATCTCGACAATCTGCCGCCGGCGAAGCGCAAGGGCACGGCAAAGCCGGCGCTTGCGGCGTCCGACCTTCAGGCGGTGCGGCGCGACTTCGCCTTCCTGGTCGACCGCGACGTGGCAGCAGGCGACGTGGTCCGCGCGGCGCGCGGCGCCGACCGTGCACTTATCGCCGACGTCAGTGTGTTCGACGTGTTCACCGGCCAGGGCGTGCCAGAGGGCAAGAAGTCGCTCGCCATCGAGGTGACGCTCCAGCCGCACGACAAGACGCTGACCGACGCGGAGATCGACGCGGTGGCGGAGAAGGTGGTCGCTGCGGTCGTCAAAGCCACCGGTGGCGAGTTGCGCGGCTAGCGTTCCCGCCTATTGGGGGCGTGTTGTAGGGGCGCCTTCCCCGAGGCGCTTGGTCAGAGTCAGGACACTGGTGCGTTGCCAATCTTCGAGTGGCGCATCCCGTAGAAGAAATAGATGAGAAGCCCGAGAACGAGCCAGATCCCGAGTCTGAGCCACGTGTCTCCGGGCAGTCCAAGCATCAGAAGCAGCGCTGAGAGCGCGCCGGCGGGCGCAACGAAGTAGATCGCAGGCGCCTTGAACGGACGCTCGATGTCGCGATGCGTCATGCGCAACGCCAGCACACCGAGACAGACAATGGCGAAGGCGAACAGCGTGCCGATCGACACCAGCTCACCGACGAGCCCGATCGGCAAGAGCCCGGCGAGCACGGTCACGATGCTGCCGACCAGAATGGTGCTGATATAAGGGGTGTGAAAGCGGCTGTGGGTCTTGGCGCCCCATGACGGCAACAGACCGTCCCGCGCCATTGAGTAAAAGATGCGTGGCTGACCAAGCAGGAGCACGAGGATCACCGAGGTCAGGCCGAGCACCGCGCCGAGATTGACAAGCGACGCTAGCCAGGTGAACCCGATGGTCTCGACTCCGATGGCGATCGGGTCGGGCACGTTGAGCTGGTCGTAAGGCATGATGCCGGTAATGACGACGCTCACCAGCACGTAGAGCACGGTGCAAATTGCAAGAGACCCCATGATGCCGATCGGCATGTCGCGTTGCGGATTTTTGGCCTCTTGCGCCGCCGTCGATACGGCGTCGAAGCCGATATAGGCGAAGAACACGACCGCCGCGCCGCGCAGCACCCCGCTCCAGCCGAAAACACCGAGGCCTTGGCTCGGCGGAATAAAGTATCCTTCAGGGTTGCCGGCGGTCACCCAGTTCTTGGTGTCGATGAAGCCGATGCCAGCGACGATGAAGGCGATCACGATGGCCACCTTGATCACCACGATCACATTGTTGACGCGAGTCGATTCATGAACGCCGATGACGAGAAGGGCTGAGACGGCGGCAATGATCAGCATGGCCGGGACATTGAGGATGGCCCCGGTCTGCGACCACACGCCAGTCGCCGCATCATAAGCGAGTGGGGAGTGCGCGAAACGGTCCGAGACGGGGATTCCCAAGTCGCGCAGGAAGCTTACCACATAGCCCGACCAGCCGATGGCGACGGTGGTGGCGCCAAAGGCATATTCGAGGATGAGATCCCAGCCAATGATCCAGGCGATAAACTCGCCCATCGTGGCGTAAGCATAGGTGTAGGCGCTACCGGCAATGGGCACGGTCGAGGCCATCTCGGCGTAGCAAAGCCCGGCAAAGCCGCAGGCCACGGCGCCGAGCACGAAGGAGATCGCTACAGCAGGTCCGGCATTGGCGGCAGCGGCATGGCCCGTCAGCACGAAGATGCCGGCGCCGATGATGCAGCCTATGCCGAGAGAAACCAGGCTCCAAGCCGACAGCGTGCGCTTCAAGGGCAAGCGACCGTGCGTGACGAGCGCTTGGACTTCGGTCTCGCCGGCCTCCTCCTTCAGTAACGCGATAGGCTTCCTGGCAAAGATATTGGCCAAGGCGTGTCCCCCCGTTTTGTCCGTCCCTCGTCCTTTCTCTCATGGTTCGGAACGAGGTGCCATGGCGTCCAAGCGTCGCCCTAATGCGGGCCGAAACCCCAAAATGACGATGAGGGCTTGCGGCGCTTCTTTTGCCCCGCGCCATAGAACGGCTTGTCGGCGCAGGCGCTCGCGAGCTGGCGGCCGAGCGTCCCAGGAATAGCCGGGGCCGGGTGCCAGGCTGCACACATGGCGCCAAGCTTGCCACCGAGGGACGCGGCGTCTGGGGCACAATAGAGCCCGGAGCCGTCCTGGCGCGGGGTGAAGCGTACGCCCTCAGCCGTCTCGCCGTCGCCGAGCTGCGCGCCGAGATGGTTCAGCGCGTAGACGCGGCGCGCGCTTTCCCGCGGGGGAAAGCGCTCAGGACGAATATTGGTCTTGGTGAGCGGAATCGCCTCGATGGCCTCGGCCTGCCAGCGCCCGTCGAGGCGCGCGAGATGCACCTTCGCCATGAGCCCATAGTCGCGGCAGATGCCGAAGCGGCTCATCTCGGCGATGCCCGGATGCATGAAATTGCCGAGGCCGTAGAAAATGAGCGCGTGCCCCACGCGCTCCACGCCTTGGGCCACATGGGGATGGTGGCCGACGATCAGGTCTATGCCCTTCTGCTCGGCGGCGTACGCGCGCCAATCGCGAAGCTGGCGCCGGTCCGGCACCACGCGGCCCTCAAGCCCGTAATGGATGGAGAGGATGCGGTAGTCTGCGGGAAGGCCGGCAAGCCGGTTCACCACCAACTCGAAATCGGCACGGTTGCGATAGGACGCCTGCCCGGGCTTATCTTTGCCGGCGCGATGCTCCGGCCGCTGTCCGGTGATGATGCCGGTGGCGCCGAAAGCGATCTTGGTGTCGCCGAGTTCGAGGCATCCCGGCCGTGTCGCCTCCTCCATGTTGGAGCCAATGCCGGCATAGGCGATGGGGTGCTCCGCTGCGGCGACGGCCATGTGATAGAGGGTCTCCTCCACGCCGTTCGCGCCGTAATCCATGGAGTGATTGTTGGCGAGCGAGAACAGGTTGAAGCCGGTGTCGATGAGCGCCTTCAGCCCCAACGGATGGCTCTTGAAATTATAAGGCGATTTCTGCACCTTGCTGTCGGCGACGAGATCGTTGCGGTCGGTGATGACCGTCTCGAGATTGAGAAAGGCGAGGTCGCCGTCGACATCACGCGCGACACCCGACAGCGAGTCGGTGAAGCTGACAAGCTTGCCGTTCTTGCGGAACCCTTTTGGCGAGACGGGCGCGTCATCCGCATTGAAGCCGGTGTCGCCGACCAGAACGATGGTCATACGGTCGGGGCCGGGCCCCTTCGTCTCGCCCCCGACGGACGCGGTGTATTCGGTGCTGGCGCAAGGCCGAAGCTGCGCAGCCCTCGCCGCCACGCTGCCACCGGCAACAAGCGCGATGCCCGCCACTATGCTTAGGAGACAAGCCCGTCGCAGCGTGTCTGCCATCGGCGTCCTCTATGCCCCGCGACTCAAAAACGCGGGGCAAGGTTAGAAGCGTGAGCCGGCGCGGGCAATGCTCGCGCGGCCGGAGATGTGCTAGGCGCTGCCGATCAGGATGCCGGCCGCGAAGACGATGGTCCCGCCCAGCACCACCTCGAAGGCAGCCTGGAGAAAGCGGGTGTCCATATAGCGCGACCTGATCCAAGCGATGACCCACAGCTCAATGGCCACAACGGCGAAGGCCACGGTGGTCGCGATTTTGAAGTTCTCGATCAGGAAGGGCAGGGTGTGGCCGATACCGCCGAGCGCCGTCATGGCGCCGGTAATCACACCCCGGATTGTCGGATGGCCGCGGCCGGTCAGCGTGCCGTCGTCCGACAGCGCCTCGGCGAAACCCATGGAGATGCCGGCGCCGACCGACGCTGCGAGTCCGACCAGAAAAGTCTCCCCCTGTGGGTGGCGAAGGCGGCGGCGAAGAGGGGCGCGAGCGTCGACACCGAGCTGTCCATCAGCCCGGCGAGGCCCGGCTGCACCACCTGCAACACAAAGAGACGCCGCCGCGTCTCGTCCTCCTCCTGGCGCGCGCTCCGGTCCAGGATCCGCTCCCCGAGCCGCGACGCCAAGGTCTCATGGCCGCGTTCGGCCTGGGCAAGGTCGCCGAGCAGCTTGCGGACGCCAGCATCACTCGCACGTTCCGCGGCGGTTTCGTAGAAGCGGCGCGTCTCATATTCCATGACCTCGGCCTGCTTGCGCGCTTTGTCGAGGCCAAGCGGACGGACCATCCACGAAGGGCGGCGGGAGACGGAGCCCTTGACGTCCTGACGTCTAATCAGAGGGATGTGCTCGCCGAATTTCTGCCGATACGTCTCGATCAGCCACCGGCGGTGGGTGTCCTCTTCCCGCGCCATCTCGGCGAAGACCTTGGCCGAGGCCGGGTAGTTGTCCTCAAGCCCCTTGGCATAGTCGTCGTAGATGCGGGCGTCTTCCTCCTCAAGCGAGATAGCAAGCGCGAGGATTTCCTGCTCGGAAAGCTCCGAAAACCGTTTCATGGGGCCCTCCCGTCGGGGCGGATGAGGTAGTCTAGAATTCTTCTAAAAATATGGGAGGGCGGCCAGCAAGGCTATAGGGCGCGGCGCATTGGCCCGTCGGGGGGCAGCTAGCCGAGAGGCAGAGCTTGCTCGCGATCTTTGAGCGGCGCGGTATCGAATCCCAGATTGTGATCGCGGGCAAGGAGGACCATGGCGCGCTCGGTGAGCGCGGTGATGGTCAGCAGCGGATTGCAGCCGATGGAGCGCGGGATGACGGCGCCGTCGCAGACATAGAGTCCCGCGTGCACACCATCGCCGTTTGCGCCGTCGAACACCTGGCACTTGTGATTGACGACACCGCGCGCGGCGTCCTCGCCCATGCCGCAGCCGCCGAGCGGATGCGCGGTCGCGGGCTTGGTGCCCGCGCTCGTCGCGGCCAGCGGGCTCTTGATGTAGCGCGCGCCCACGGCCTGGGCCGCCCTGGTCAACGCCTCGTCGACCCGGGCATAGACCGGCTGCTCGGCAACGTTAGGCCAGTGGACCTGAAGGCTGCCCTTGTCGAGCTTAAGGCGCCCCTTGGCCTCGTCATGGGACACGACGAAGAAGGTGTGCAGATGGGACAAGGGCCCCTGATAGACGCCCTTGATGAGGCTCTGCGCCGCGCCGAGCAAGCGTCCACCCGCGATGAAGAATACAGGCAGCAGCGGCGCCAGCGCCGAGGGCAGCACCCCTTCCTGAATGATCATGCTGCGGTCGAGAGCCCCGTGGTCGGGAAGCTCGATCTGGCCGGCGACGCAAGCGCCGATGGTCGCGCCATCAAATTTGGGCGGCTCGCCGACACCGATGCCGTTCACCTTCTCGCGGCCGCCAAGAGCAAAGGCGATGATGTCGCCATTGGCGGAGAAGCCTTCGCCGAGACGGTCGGAGAGCTTGAGGCCGCGCTCGCGGGAGCGGAGTAGAACCTCCGTCGAGCCAAGCGTTCCGGCCGACAGCACCACGGTCTTGGCATCGACGTAGCGGGGCGCACCATCCTTCTCATCGGTTGGGACGATGTGCACGCGCCAGCTCTGGCCGCGCTTCTCCACATGGCTTACCGAGAGCTCGGTGAAGATCTCCGCGCCATGGGCCTTGGCATCGGGAAGGTAGGTCATGGCCACGGTGTTCTTGGCGCCGACATTGCAGCCGGAACAGCAATCGCCGCAGAGTGTGCAGGCCGGCTGCGTGACGCCCGCAGGGTTCACCGTGTCCTCGAAGCTCACCACCACGGGGGCGGCGACCGGGTCTTGGCCAAACGCGGCGCTCGCCGTCTCAAGCGCGCGGTATTTCGTGAGCTCAGGGGCTTTCGCGTAGCGGGACGGTCGCAACATGATCTGCGCGCGCTCGAAGCCGAGATCGAGCAGTTCGTCTTTCGCCACCTCTTCGGGCCACGCGTGGTCGGCGAAGACACGTGCATCGGGCCGCAACGCAACTCCCGCGTTGATCAGCGAGCCGCCGCCAAGCCCGCAGCCGACGAGCACATGGATGTCGGCGCCGAGGCGGAAATCGTAGAGGCCGGTGCGCGCGCCGGAGCGCATCTTGCCGCCGTTCAACTGCAGCTCGCGGCGCAGTTCCGGTAAGCGGCCCGGGAAGGCGCCGGTCGGGACCTCGCGGCCGCGCTCGATGACACAGACGCGCTGGCCGGCACGGGAAAGCCTGGAGGCGGAGACACCGCCGCCATAGCCGGAGCCGACCACGACCACGTCATAGGCAGGCTTCATGCCGTCTCGAGGTAAGGACAAAGGCTGTTGCATGGCCCCTCAATAGCTCAGATCAGCAAGGCGCCCCAAGCGCTTATCCGGGGGCCCTCACGCATCAATTCCAATCACGGTCGCGCGAGAGGCCCTATGCCCCGCCGCGCGGTCTCCTTATCGTCCTAGGCAGACAACAATGTGGAGAGAAAACTCATGGTGGCGCGATGGATTTGCGCGAGCCTGACGGCGGCCTTCCTCGCCGCATTCATGATCGCGGGCGGGGCATACACGACTGAG
>Ga0307436_1000321_pt1 | contig 22112 bp, 14 predicted proteins | sample SalMarWE160440MG_FD_202513 | JGI IMG/M metagenome (GOLD analysis project Ga0307436, IMG submission 202513) | Salt marsh sediment microbial communities from the Plum Island Ecosystem LTER, Massachusetts, United States - WE1604-40 | ecosystem: Environmental > Aquatic > Marine > Intertidal zone >...
TGGTGTAATTGCATTTACTCAGGTCGGCTCGGCTGATCCCGACATAATTGAATTTATTACTCTTTATGACCATATGGATCTTACCAAGCTTAAAATAACAGATAGTGAAATCGATGCAAATACTAACTTAGTTAATGGCAACGGAACTTACGATTTAAGTAATACTTCCTGGAAAGATGTTCCTGGGGGCACTTTCATAAGACTTGGTTCAGGCTTAACTAATGATAGTGATCCTTCTGACAGAATATTGGTTTACAATGGTGCTGGTTCAGGCTCGCTACCTGACTTAAAAGGCGGGATAAATGGCGATCAACTGATTGCTTATACCGGATCACCAACTAATCCATATTTCATTGCAGGAATAACATGGGGAAATGATGGATGGGCAACAGCAGCTCCCAGCAGCTCACACATGCCAGGAACAATTTCAGATATAGCCTTAGGTTCAGAAAATAATTATTACTTAAGTGGAACTGCGGAGGGTAATGCAGATGAGATAAGGACCGCTTTAACTAATCCAAGTAATTGGACTTCTTACACTGGAACTTCCACATTTCAGGATCTAACGGGTAACATCTTAAATGGAGCTTTACCGGTTGAACTTACTTTCTTTATAGCATCTCTTAACGGAAACAAAATCCAACTTCGCTGGAAAACTGAAACAGAAGTTAACAACTACGGATTTGAAATCGAACGCTCAAATGATAATTCACACTGGAATACTATTAACTTTGTAGAAGGCGCCGGGAATTCAAATTCACCTAAAAACTATCAATATTTCGATTCCAATATCGGACAATTAGGTAATTATTATTACAGGCTTAAACAGATAGACAACGACGGAACTTATGAGTATTCGGACGTGATAACTGTTGGAGTTGGTACGCCTGATAAATATACCCTAAGCCAAAATTACCCAAATCCATTTAATCCGACCACAACTATAAGTTTCACACTACCTCGATCAGGTAATGTAACACTAAAAGTCTTCAATTCAATTGGGGAAGAAGTGAAAACCTTAGTAAACGGATTTGTGGAAGCGGGTTCACATTCTTTTAACTTTAATGGGGAGAATATTACAAGCGGAATGTACCTGTATCGTTTAAGTACAGAAGAAGGAGTGCTGACAAAAAAAATGTTATTGGTAAAATAATATTGGTAATAGGAGAGAAGATTTTTTTTCAGCTTACAATTAATTATCTTCACCCAGCTTCTTTGTTGATCATTTGGAATTCCCAATTAAGTTCTTGTTAATTTAAATTAGAAGAGGAGGATGCTTGCATAAAATTTTAAGCGGATATACGGCTGGTTACGTCGTATTTTTACTTTTAATGTTTTTATTTTCCCTTCCTGAGAGCAAAGCTCAAGAAACAATCCGTATCATGTCATACAACCTTAATAATTATTCTTCAAACAGTACCCGGAACAATGCTTTAAAATCAGTTGTTGGACCGATTGATCCCGACATTGTTGTCGGTATCGAACTTACATCTTCAAGTCAGGCTAATAATTTTAGCAATAATGTTTTAAACCAAACGGGAAATGGTACATACTCGATGGGTACATTTTTATCAAATCCAAATAACGGATCAGATAATAATGCCATTTACTTTAAATCAAGTAAATTCAGTTTTGTAAGTCGTTCTATAGTTGTTAGTTCGGGAAATCACCCAACATATAGATTTACATTAACAAATAACTCAACGAGTGTACAACTTATTATTTTCGGGGTACATCTATCATCAGGGAATACAATTTCAGGTCGGAATCAAAGAACAGCCGAAGCAAATGTAATTAGAAGTATAACCGATACCTATTCCGGTGGTGTTTACTTTATTGCTGCTGGTGATTTTAATTTTAGCAGCGGTACTGAACAAGCCTTTAATATCCTGCTGGACACACCAAATTCGGGAAAATTTATAGATCCCGAGGGTTTTGATGGTAGTCATAGCTGGTTTTCTTATGATGAATTGTTTACATACAATACAGGAGGTTTGTTTAGCAGGTACGATTTAATACTTAACTCACAATCTGTTGTAACTATCGATGGTGGTATAGATTACGATCCTAGTTCTTTTACTGTTGCGGGGAACAGCAACGGATCGACCGGTGATCCATACACAACTGCATCAGACCATCTCCCGGTTTATGCAGATTATATTTTCGGGAATCCCCTCCCTGTTGAACTTACTTCCTTCACCGCTGTTTCAGAAAAGAACAATGTGAAATTACATTGGGTAACCGAGACCGAAGTTAATAACTACGGATTTAATATCGAGCGTAATTATCAAAATCTTAACGTATCCCAGATCGGAGGAGAAAATAAATGGATTACTATTGGTTTTATCGAAGGCAACGGAAACTCTAATTCAACAAAATATTATGATTACACAGACACACAAATTTATAAGCCGGGTAATTACCAATATAGGCTAAAGCAGATCGATAATGACGGCTCCTTTGAATTCTCAAATATTGTTAGTGTGAACATTTCCCATCCTGCTAATTACTATCTAAGCCAGAACTATCCAAATCCGTTCAATCCTGAGACACGGATTGATTTCACCATTACTGAAAAACAATTTGTTAGTCTGAAAGTTTACAATGCTCTTGGGGAAATGATAAAAGTATTGATAAATGAGCAAAAAGAAGCGGGGAGTTATACAGAGATTTTCGACGCCTCGGGTCTTCCGAGTGGGCTCTATATTTGCAGGCTTGAAGCAACTGGTTTTGCAGAAACTAAAAAAATGATCTTATTGAAGTGATTTTCAAAAGATAATTGAATCTTTACGAGAAATATTGCAAAGAACTGTCTCAAAGCAAGGCAAAATTAATTTTTAAAAGATGTTTCGGTCTGCTCTTTAAGAGCAAAGTGCTTTATTATATGCTCATCTCCGAGGGCAAAATTGATCGCACATCACTATAAGTTTATTAATAGTATAAATCACTGATTGTCCATATGTGATTTTATGTCCAATTTCACAAAAGTGGAACAACAGGTTAGGAATATCAACAGTTTTTAACAGGAGCCTAATTATATGAAATATCTATTCCTTCTGTCTATAAGTCTAGTTTTATTTCCGGTTGGATTTAATTCTAATTCCTTTGCCCAGGAAGATATTAGAATAATGGCTTACAACGTCTACCAATATTGGGTAAATGATCCTGATTATGGTTCCAGTAAGTTAAATGCATTGAGAAACATAATTGATCCAATTAATCCGGACATTTTAGTAGGCGTTGAAATTCATGACGATGGTTTAGTGGCAGCCGAAGATTTTAGAGTTAATGTATTAAATTATTCGACGTCGGATAAATATCTATTGGGCGATTCGCCAGGTCCAACTAGTGCTTACGGGCTTTATGGACAAGGGGGTAATCCTGATGGTAAGTTTAGCAATTTCCTTTACTATAAACCTGATAAATTCACATATTTAAATGGCTCTGTAGTTATTGAAGATTATAAATGGCCAACACTCAAATTTGAGTTATATAATAATCTTACCGGTGATAAAATAATAATTTTTGGTGTTCATCTTTCCAGTACAGACGATGGTGATAGAAGAGATGAGGCTAATGCAATTTTAAATGTAACAAACAATCTGGTCAACGGAGAGTATTTTATAGCAGCGGGCGACTTTAATTTTGTTGATGGTCCGACTGAGACTGCGTATGGTTTACTAACAACAGATGATTTTGTGGATCTAGGAGGATTTACAAATTATAATCGAACATTCAATGCTCGTTCTGGTATTTATGATAGATATGATATGATTTTAATCTCACCCACAATAGACGACCCGGGCGGTATATCCTATCAATATCCATCTTACATGGTTGATGGTAATACGGGTGGTTCTACAACGGACAATACACACAAAACTGCTTCAGACCACTTGCCCGTATATGCAGATTTTACATTTGATTTTCCTTCTCCAGTCAATCCACCTTATCCTGGTAGTATAGTCTTTACACAGGTTGGTGCCTCAGATAACGATGTAATTGAATTTATGACTTTGTACAGAATGGACCTAACTACATTAAAGATTACGGATAATGGTATTGATATAAACGGAGATTTATTAAACAGTGAAGGCACATTCGATTTAAGCAATCTTGATGGTACGGGAGATTGGAATGATGTACCTGCCGGAACCTTTGTACAATTAAGTGAAAACTTTTCAAGTAATGATAACGATGCAAGTGATAGAATTTTAAAATACCAAGGATCATACGAACTAACCAAACCTTCGTTAGAAACAGGTGGAGAACAACTAATTGCGTATACAGGGACAAGCGTAAGTCCAACTTACATAGCCGGAATAAATTGGGGTAATTCAGGTTGGTCAGGCGCAAGTTCAAGTTTTTCCAAGAGCATTAACTCTGTTAATTCAACTACATCTTATGCCCCCGGCACACCTTCCGATATCAGTCTAGGAACATCTAATGATTACGCTTTCACAGAAATTGTTGATGATGCGCTGTATGCAACAAGAAATGCATTAACAAATTCTTCAAACTGGGATACCCTAGCTATACGAGGTACTTATGAAGATTTGCGTACCAAGATTGGCTCAGGAGCTTTACCTGTGGAATTGATATCCTTCAACGCGGGATTTACTAAGAATAATATCAGTTTATACTGGGAAACACAAACTGAAGTAAATAACTACGGATTTAATGTTGAACGATCAATTGATAATAACACTTGGACAACTTTAAGTTTTATTGAAGGTAACGGGAATTCCAATTCACCAAAATATTATGATTTTACAGACAATGATATTACCAAATCTGGAAATTACAATTACAGGCTGAAGCAAATAGACAACGACGGTACATTTGAGTATTCGAAAATTGTTAGCGTAAATGTTTCTTTACCGGAGAATTACTATCTAAGTCAGAACTACCCGAATCCTTTCAATCCCGAGACAAGAATAGATTTCAGCATTCCCCAAAAACAAATGGTGACATTAAGGATATACAATACAATAGGAGAACAAGTTGCTGAATTACTAAATGGGGAAAAAGATGCAGGTAGCTATTCGGTTACCTTCAATGGTTCCAATTTGCCGAGCGGTATTTATATATACAGGCTTACAACACAAAATTTTGTTATGAATAAAAAAATGACACTCCTGAAGTAGTTTTCTTATATTCATCAAAACAATATTACCGGTATTTTCTTTTTGTAATATTTAGAGGGGATAAAAATCAGTAAGTGAGGATGAAAAAAGTATATTATTTCTTATTTATTTGTTGTGCTCTCAATTTTAATCTTCTTTTCTCTCAAACAGTTAGTAAAGTTCTTATTTCTGGAGACGGTAATAACGTGCAGCATGAAAACGATGTTACTGATGCCTTTATGATAGGTTACAGTAGTTATGATAATACAAATTTTGGGGGATCAATTAACCTTTACACAGGAATAGTTGATAGTAGCTTTATATACGCGAATTATAATAATTACGATGTAATAATCAGATCTTACACCGGTCTTGAGGATGCAATACCTATAGCATCAGATTATCCTTCAATAAAACTTTTTATGCCCTCAGGGAGTAATTCTTTTGAAGAAACCTTTACAGGTGATGTTGAGAATTCCCCAATTATAATTACCGGTGCAGGAGTTGATCATAATGTAACCGGTTATCAAATAGAATTTTTTTCTGTTGATCCAATTTATAATAATAACTTATCAAGTTTTGCAAATGGATATATCGCAGGACAAATAGCTTATATTGCCAATACACTTAATTGCTCAGTAGAGCAAGCCAGGCTACTAGCCAGAAGCACAGGTAGTAATAATGGCATTTTTGACTATTATAACGGATACGGTAAAATAAATATTGCCAATGCTTTAAATATCGGCTTACCGATTGAACTTAGTTCTTTTACCGCAAATTATAATAAAGATAAGATCGTTCTGGAATGGGAAACCAAAACTGAAGTTAACAACTATGGATTTGATGTTGAACGTTCCTTTTCTTCGCTCGGAACGAGATGGGAGACTATTGGATTTGTTGAAGGTAATGGAAATTCCAACTCACCCAAATATTATAACTTTACAGACAATAATATTGTTAAAACCGGCGCATACAATTATAGGTTAAAGCAAATTGATAACGATGGCACTTATAAATACTCAAATATCGTTTATGTAAATGTTTCTTCACCTGATAACTACTACCTTAGTCAGAATTATCCCAATCCATTCAATCCTACTACCACAATCAGTTGGCAATCACCTGAAGGTAGCCGACAGACTTTGAAATTGTTTGATATTCTTGGCAATGAAGTTTCAACACTTGTTGATGAATACAGGCCTGCAGGAAATTACGAGATTACGTTTATTGCAAACAGATTACCAAGTGGAATGTATTTTTATCAATTAAAATCAGGTACACATACAGAAACTAAAAAAATGATTTTATTGAAATAGTCCCGGAAACAAAATCCGTCCTATTCTTTCATCTTATTTTTAAAGCCCTCTTTCTTCCCCTTGTTTTGATTTAAAAGAATTTTAATCTTTTAATGAGAAATATCACTAAAATAACGGAGGCAAAATGATGATCGTTAGAAGTATTTTAAAAACTGCTTTTATTATAGCAGCTATAATTATTGGTTTAGGTTTCGTTAGCAAGTTAGCAGATGTTGAAAGCGTTAAGGATTTCACTCTGAAGGATTATCTTGGCAATGAACATACACTTTCTGATTATAAGGACTCCAAGGCAATCGTGATAATATTCATTGCCACACAATGCCCCGTATCGAATGCATATAATACAAGAATGGAAAAATTATTCGAAGATTATAAAGATAAAGATGTTGCTTTCCTCGGTATAAATTCAAATAAAACTGAAAGTGTGACTGAAGTTAAAGATCATGCCAATGAAAATAATCTAACCTTTACAATATTAAAAGATGAAGGAAATGTTATCGCGGATATGTTCAAAGCCTCCCACACACCTGAGGCATATGTTCTAAACAGCAACTTTGATATTCTTTATCATGGACGTATTGATAACTCACAGAGAGAATCTGAAATAACCTCAAAAGATTTGCGTAAAGCTCTCGATGAAATTTTATCTGGTAAGGAAGTAAGCAATCCCAGAACAAAAGCTTTCGGATGTTCCATCAAAAGAATTTAATATGAAAAATATTTTTAATTCTTTAATTATAATAGTCATTCTATTAATCGGAATCGATCCGGTTTATGGACAGGAAAAGGAAACAAAGGTCAATGATTCATCAGTTGAAAAGATAAGCATTGAAAAATTAAACGATCTCATAAAAAACAGGAATGGAAAATATCTTCTGTTAAATATCTGGGCAACCTGGTGTGTCCCTTGCAGGGAGGAATTTCCTGCTATAAATAAACTGCACGAAAAATATAAAGATCAAATAGAATTTATAGGAGTAAGCGTCGATTATCCTGATGAAGTTGAAAGTAAAATACTGCCTTTCCTCAACTCACTCAGTATTAAATTTACTAATTATGTAAATGCCGAGAAAGATGCCGATAAATTTATATCGAACTTAAACCAGGACTGGGATGGCTCAGTCCCGGCAACTTTTATTTTCGATACAAAAGGAAAACAGGTAAAGTATTTTACGGAAGGAAAAACATTTGATGAATTTGAGAAAGAAATATCGGGACTGATCAATTAGCAGCAGCGCTTTTTAATTTCTCCGGCTTGTTTCTAAATGCCATTATTATAAATATGATTCCCATAATCACAAAAGGAATGGATAAGATTTGTCCCATATCTAGGACCATTCCTCTTTCAAATGGAGATTGTTCAACTTTTAAGAATTCAACAAAAAATCTGAATCCAAAAATAAGAATGAGAAGCAATCCTAACAATAAACCTTTGCCGTAGTTCTTCATCTTATTTTTATAAACATATAATAGAATAAAAAAGATCACTAAGTAAGCGATCGATTCGTAAAGTTGCGCAGGATGTCTTGGCTTGTTATCAACACTAGTAAATATAAATGCCCATGCAACATCAGTAGGTTTCCCGATAATCTCTGAATTGAATAGATTGCCAAGCCTTATAAAACAACCACTTATTGCAACAACAACCGCAAGTTTGTCTAACATCGCAATATAGTTCTCTTTCTTTTTCCTTGAGTAAAGATATACTGCTGTTAAAATCCCAATTGCTGCCCCGTGACTTGCCAGCCCGCCTTTCCAGACCATAAGTATTTCAAGCGGATTGGACAAATAATATTCCGGATTATAAAACAAACAATGACCGAGCCGTGCACCTATTACCGTTCCTAAAATCATATAAACCGTTAACTGTTCAACATCAGCTTCGGGTTTATGTTCTCTCTTGTACATCCATAGTACAATTTTATAACTCACTATAAATGCCAGCGCAAACAGAAGACCATACCATCTTACAGCAAACGGACCGATCTGAATTATTTCGGGACTAACACTCCAGGTTATAAAAGATATCAACATATATTTTTATTCAGTTAAATTTATTTGGCAGCTTTCTTTCTCGATCTTCCTTTATTAGGAACATAATTTTCTGCAAGCTCGATGCATTCTTCCAATGTAAAGGACGCGGGCTCCCTGTCTTTCGGAAGACGAACATTCTTCCGACCTGCTTTTAAATACGGTCCCCACCTGCCATTTAAAATCTGGTAATCGGGATTTTCATCAAACACTTTTATAGTTTTCTCAGCATCGGCTTTACGTTTTGCTTCTATTACTTCTATTGCTTCATCAATATTAATTGTATAGGGATCATATTCTTTCTTGAGAGAATAAAATTTTCCTTTGTGTCTAACGTACGGTCCGAATCTTCCTATAGCAATGACAACTTCTTCGTTTTCATATTCACCAACATTTCTTGGCAGCTTGAAGAGATCGATGGCTTCTTCCAAAGTGATAGTTTCAAGCTTTTGTTCTCTTCTTAAACCTGCATACTGCGGCTTTGATTCTTCATCATTCAAATTGGTTAATTGTGCAACTGGACCAAACCGTGCCATCCTAACGGAAACCTGGTGTCCCGTTTTCGGATCTTTACCGAGGATTCTTTCACCTGAAACCCGCTCGGTGTTCTCAATTGTGTGATCCACCTTTTCTTTAAAAGGAAAATAAAATTCATCGAGCATAACTTTTCTATCAATTCTGCCGCGTGCTATTTCATCGAGTTCTTCCTCTATATGGGCAGTAAATTTATAATCCATAATCCTTGGAAAATGTTCCATTAGAAAATCCGTAACAAGCATCGCCATATCTTCCGGAAATAGTTTTCCCTTATCGGCTCCGGTAATCTCTGTTTTGGTTTCCTTACCAATTTTTTTATTAGATGTTAGTGAAAGAATTTTATATTCTCTTTCTTTACCCATTCGTTCATCTTTATGAACATAACCCCTTTTTTGAATAGTACTGATCGTTGGCGCATACGTTGAGGGTCTTCCGATACCAAGTTCTTCAAGCTTCTTTACAAGAGCTGCTTCTGTGTACCTTGCAGGAGGTCTGGTAAATCTTTGTGTTGCTGTTATCAGATCATATTTTAATTTCTGATTTTCTTTTAGCTCCGGTAATAAACCCTCTTCACCGTTTTCGCCGTTTTCCTCATCGGTAGATTCAAGATATACTTTCAAAAATCCGTCAAACTTTATGACTTCTCCTTTTGCTACAAAAATCTCCTCACTGTTGGAAACACTTATTTTAACCGTTGTTCTTTCTATTTCCGCATCACTCATTTGAGAAGCAATAGCACGTTTCCAGATTAGTTCATACAGAGCTTTTTCTTCACGGCTACCGGTAACTGTTTCTTTACTAAAGTCTGTAGGACGAATTGCTTCATGCGCTTCCTGTGCTAACTGAGACTTTGTCTTATAGGTCTGCCTGTGCGAATACTTTTTACCATACTCATCTACAATTTGTTTTTCAGCAGCATTTAACGCTTGTTCTGCCAGATTAACCGAATCGGTTCTCATATAAGTTATCTTACCGGCTTCATATAGCTTTTGTGCAACCAGCATTGTTCTTGCAACTGAGTAACGCAGTTTACGGCTTGCTTCCTGCTGTAATGTTGATGTTGTAAACGGAGGCGCGGGAGATTTTTTCACTGGTTTTTTTTCGAGACTGGCAACAAGAAATTCCGCATCCTTACAAAGATTCAGAAATTTTTCTGCTTCTTCACTAGTACTTAAGAACCTGTTTAAATCCGCTTTTATTTTTACGTTTTTACCATCGCAATCCACGCAGTCGAATACCGCTGTAACCTTGTAACGCGATATTGATTTGAACTCATCGATTTCTCTTTCGCGCTCTACAATTAATCTCACTGCAACAGATTGAACCCTACCTGCGGAAAGATTTGGTTTTATCTTTCTCCATAAAATCGGGGACACCTCGAATCCAACAAGCCTATCGAGTATTCTTCTCGATTGCTGAGCTTCAACCAGATTGTAATCTATGCCCCGAGGATTTTCTACTGCATTTAGAATGGCTGTTTTGGTTATTTCATCGAAAACAATTCTTTTTATCTTTTCATCTGAAAGTTTAAGAGCTTCTTTCAGATGCCAGGAAATAGCCTCGCCTTCACGATCTTCATCAGTTGCAAGCCATACCATTTCAGCTTTCTTTGTCAATTTTTTTAATTCTGTTACCACAGATTTTTTATTTTCAGGAACTATGTACCGTGGCGAAAAGTTATCTTTAATATCTATTCCCATATTTTTCTTTTCGAGATCACGTATATGTCCGTAGCTGGAAGTAACAAGAAAATCCTTGCCCAGAAATTTTTCAATCGTGTTCGCTTTTGCAGGCGATTCAACTATTACAACGTTTTTAGACATTAACTTCCGTATTTATTTGAAAAAAGCGGATGCAAATTAACCTATATTTAAATCAAAATTCAAAGGGATTCAAAATCTTGGTAGATTTAAAGATTGAAAATGTTTTATTTGAGAGGAAAAAACTTTTTATATATCCTCAAAATAATTGTTTAACATAAACATTAAAATGGATTCAAAGCAAGTTTATAACTCTGTAGCAAAAGTAATCGCTTTTCCCTTTATTATTTTGATTAAACTCTACCAGTTGCTGGTTTCTCCGCTTTTTTCATCATCTTGCAGATACACACCAACCTGTTCTCATTACACTCTCGAGGCATTAAAAAAGTACGGAATTTTTAAGGGAGGATGGCTTGGTATAAAAAGAATTTCCCGATGTCATCCCTGGGGTGGAAGTGGTTATGATCCAGTTCCCTGAAGAAATTATTAAATGAAAAAGAAATTAAAAAATATTTTAGGAAAAATTGGTTCGGCAATTTTTAAAGTTGTTTTGATATTAATTGCCGTGTCATTTTTCCAGGTTGTCCTTCTTAAATGGATCGATCCATTTACAAGTTCAATTATGTTCCAAAGACAGTTAAGAAGGTTTTTCTCAGACCAGGATAAGATAAGTTATCGCTGGATCGATTATAGGAATATTTCCAAACAGGTAGCACTGGCAGTTGTTGCATCGGAAGATCAGAATTTCCCTTACCATATTGGATTCGATTTTGAACAAATCAATAAAGCAATAAAAGAAAACAAAACAAGAAGACATATTAGAGGCGCCAGCACAATCACACAGCAGGTAGCAAAAAATTTATTTCTGTGGGAGGGACAAAGTTTTTTAAGGAAAGGAATAGAAGTATACTACACAATTCTAATAGAATTTTTCTGGAGTAAAGAAAGAATACTTGAAATGTATCTTAACATTACCGAAATGGGAAAAGGTGTTTTCGGTGTTGGAGCAGCCAGCATAATCTATTTTAAGAAACTTCCGAACAGGCTTACAAAAAGTGAAGGAGCTTTAATTGCCGCTGTACTTCCAAATCCCGTAAGATATTCAATAAGATATCCTTCCGGCTACATCAGGAGCAGACAGTTCCGGATAATGCGACAAATGGATTTACTCGGAGGCGTATCTTACATAAAAGACCTATAGCCTGTCTCTTTTTTATCCCGCTTGTGGTTTGTACATAATCAGATATGAAGTATCCTTTATTTTAGTTGTCCCACCGGTTCGGCTTCGTTGAGGTTTTCTTTTGTTACGGAGTTTATTCTTTGAAGTAATTCATTATAGCCCTTATTAAATTTTACAAAATCTTTTTCAGAAAAATGATAATTAACTCCACAGTGTGGGCATTCCAGTCTGTTTTCGTGAAATGAATTTTCAAAGTCGATATGTGTGGTTTCTTCGCACACATCGCAGGTATAACTTAGTTGTAGCTTCATATAGTTCTCCTTGATTGCCTTAATAATCTTATGCATTCTACATTTAATCATTTCTAAAATCAAGTGAGTTGCTATAACAAAACAATTAATTTTCAAAAAAAATTTTCTTGTTTGAAAATTTGTATTAAAAATTTGCAAATTTGACTTTATTCAAAAAATGGTTTAAAATTTTTTGTAAAAAATATTATAATCATTCTTTAAGGTTTTAAACAATGAATCGTTTACTATTTTCATTTGGGTTTTTAGAGCATCTTTGAAGCGGGATTCATAAAAGAAATAAAAGTAAAAATTAACGCTGCTGTTTCAGATCTTTCTAAAGATATGTTGTTTACCTTACATAGGTGTTAGTGTTTTCATACAGACTGCTATTACGGAAAGTTAAATGACTATTTGTTAAAGATTTGTTCTCGAAGATAAAGAACATTATTTTAAATTATAATTCCAATCAAAAGTAAAAAGAGAGAACTATGAAGAAAGTTAAATGGGGAATCTTAAGCACAGCAAAGATTGGTATGGAAAAAGTCATTCCGGCAATGCAGCTTGGTGAATACTGTAATATGGTCGCTATTTCTTCCCGGAATATTGAAAAGGCTAAAGCAGCGGCAAAGAAGCTGAACATTCCCAAAGCTTATGGTTCGTATGATGAATTAATTGCCGATGATGAAATTGAAGCAGTTTATATACCGGTACCTAACCATCTGCACATGGAATTATCTCTAAAAGCATTGGAAGCCGGAAAACACGTTCTTTGTGAAAAACCAATCGGGATGAATGCAAAAGAAGCAAAGTTGTTGCTGGAAGCAGCAAAGAAGCATCCTGATTTAAAAGTTATGGAAGCATTTATGTACCGTCATCACCCACAGATTAATCAAACAAAAAAATTAATTGATGAAGGAACTATAGGCGAAGTAAAAAATATTCACTCCGTTTTTAGCTATGATAATGTTGACCCCAAAGATGTAAGAAACCAGGCAGATATCGGTGGCGGTGGACTTTTAGATATCGGTTGCTATTGTATTTCGATTACCAGGTTCATGTTCAACGATGAACCTAAAAGAGTGTCTGGTTTTATTGAATTTGATCCTGTAATGAAAATAGATCGTTTGGCATCAGCTATTCTTGAATTTGAAAAAGGTACTGCAACGTTCACCTGTTCAACACAAATACCATTTCAACAGAAGGCTGTAATTTTAGGCGGAGAGGGTAGAATTGAATTTTCCGTTCCGTTTACACCCGCGCCTGATGAAAAACCAAAAGTTATTCTCCAGACCAATGATGGAATAAAAGAATTACATTACGATGCATGTAATCATTATACACTTCAGGGCGATTTATTTTCAAGAGCGATTTTGGAAAATACAAAAGTATATACCCCACTCGAAGATGCTATGGCGAATATGGAAGTAATCGATGCTGTTTTTGAATGTGCCAGAACGGGTTCCAGTGTCGATATACTTTAAACAGTTCTTAAAGACAGAAAATGATAATCAATATTTTTAATACATTATATTGGAAAAACTATAATGAAAAAATCAATCTCCCTGTTTTTATTTCCAGTAATCGGAATGAGCCTATTAAGTTTTATACATCAATCGAATCACGAAAAAACAAAAGACGAAATAGAAAAATTTCAACCACTTTCTTATGAAGAAGCGGATGGAATGGCGGACTCGGTTCTGGCATTAATGACATTGGATGAAAAGTTAAAATATCTCGGTGGAGATAAATCATTTTTTATCAGGGGAATAAATCGTCTGAAACTTGACGAAGTCTATATGAGCGATGCAACAGCGGGAGTACATATCAGGGATAGTTTTAAAGACGTGGATCTCTCTTCATACCAGTTAAAAAAATCAACAGCATTTCCGTGCCCGCTTTCACTTGCTGCAACCTGGGATTCTGATTTATCATATAAATATTCTAAAGCAATCGGTGAAGAGTGTCGTGCTGGTGGATTCGGCGTTTTACTTGGACCAGGAATGAACATTTACAGACAATCTCAGTGCGGGAGAAATTTTGAGTACTTCGGGGAAGATCCGTTTCTTGCTGGAACTATGATCTCTAATTTTGTTAAAGGGGTACAAAGTATCGGAACAGTTGCAACGCTCAAACATTTCGTAGCAAACAATACGGATTACTATAGGAGAAAAAGTAATTCTGTTGTTAATGAAAGAACATTGCATGAAATTTATACGTATGCGTTTAAATGCGGAATCGATGCAGGTGCAAAAGCAGTTATGACTTCGTACAACCAGTTAAATGGTGAATGGTGCGGGCAGAGCGAATATGTTATAAAAGATCTTTTAAGAAAACAATTAGGATATAAATGGATGGTGATGACCGACTGGACATCAGTGTACGACTGTGAAAAAGTTATAAAGTCAGGTCAGGATCTGGAAATGCCTCATGCAGAGGCATTAAAAGATGCAGACGAGCTTTTAGATGAGGGAAAAGTCAAGATAGAAGATATCGATAGCATGGTAAAAAGCATTTTGAGAACTTACTTTGCTATGAAGCTGAATGAATTAAAACCACATCCGGAATTGTATGATAAATTCCCCGATCACGAAAAGATTGCGCTTCAAACTTCAAGAGAAGGAATTGTATTGCTAAAGAATGGAAGTGGAGTTCTTCCAATAAAAAATGGTGTAAAAAATATATTATTAACCGGGGATTACGTGGAGAAAATTGCTGAAGGCGGTGGAGCTGCAACTGTACAAGGATACGATAACAGGTTGATGCTCGATGAACTTAAAAAAGTATTTGGAGACAGATTAAATTATGTCAAGGAACCGACACCCGAACAAATCAAATCCGCTGATGTTGTTTTATGCAACATAGGAACGGATGACAGCGAGGGATGGGACAGATCGTTCAGCTTACCGAAGGACCAGGAGAATAAAGTAACCGAATGTGTTAACAATAATCCTAATACAATCGTTATTGTTTCTTCCGGCAGCGGAATAAGAATGACTGACTGGAATGATAAAGCGAAAGCAATAATTTATGCCTGGTATCCTGGGCAAATAGGAAACACTGCTCTTGCCGAAATTATTTCCGGGAAAACGAATCCATCAGGCAAGCTACCCATTACTATTGAAAAAGAATTTAAAGATTCACCCGGCTACGGATATATACCTGCCGGCGAAAAGTTATATACGGGGTGGGACGGTGAAGGTGAAAAAGCTCATAAGGTATATGATATAAATTATAAGGAAGGAATATTTGTCGGTTACAGGTGGTACGAGCACGAAAAGATCGAGCCGCTTTATCCGTTTGGATTCGGTTTATCTTACACAACTTTTGAGTATAGCGGTCTCGAAGTTTCACCCGATAAATTTAATGAAAAGGATGAAGTTACTGTAAGCTTTAACATTAAGAATATGGGTGACGTTGAAGGAATGGAAACAGCACAATTGTATGTTCAGGATGTTGAATCATCCCTGCCGCGGCCATTCAAAGAATTAAAAGGATTTAAGAAAGTAAATTTAAAGCCCGGTAAAGGTACGACTGTTGAAATAAAATTGGATAACAAAGCCTTCTCTTTCTGGAATCCCGCAACAAAAGACTGGTTCGCCGAGAAGGGTAAATTCATTATTCATATCGGTTCATCATCTCAGGATATAAAATTGAAGAAGGAAATAGAGTTACGATAAAAATTGTTGTAATACACTTAAAATATTTTTCCCCTCCTGTTTTTTTATTTTTTGCTTCTTAGTTAAGGATCAAGTTCTTTATTATTTCCCATGATATATAATCCCGCTTTGGGTATCAGATATAAAAACCTCATTACCGTCAGTCCATATTCCCCAGAAAAGTGCATAGGGATCTACTGTATGAGTTGAAACATTGATATTAATTTTCGCCCAATCAGTTCCATTAAAATGATAAACTAAATTCCACTGACCTACTGCAAATACATTTTTATTTGACTGAACATATCGTTCTGAAAAAAATGTATTGGTTGTAAATATTCTGTGCCAGCCTGCCGTATTTATGACTCCATGTTCCTGAATCTCTGTTGCAGATACTCCATTTAGAAAGGAAATTAACTCTCCTGATGTCGCCCAAAGAAGACCGACGAATTTTAATTCTTGATCGGTTGTCTGATCAATCAATTCAAAGCCCTCGGTCAAGAACATATAGATAAGTTGTATATTCTTACCCCACGGGTTATAAGCACCGACAAATAGATATTTACCATTACTCGTAATTGATCCAACAATAATACTGTCTGCAACTTTGTAAGTATCCCACTTACTGCCATCATAATGTAAAGCAAACTCATACCCGCCAACCCAAATATTGTTTTCTTCTGTGGCATAAGCACAATAAAGATTTGCACCCAATGCAGCAACATTTGTCGGTGTTGCATCAGTCCACTGGTTTCCATCATAATGCATAATAAATGCACTCAAAACATTCTGGTTGATTTTCCTGCCAAATGCCCATACATTGTTTTGTGCTGTACCCCATAGAACATATACAACTTTATTCCCTGTAAACTCAGTAATTGGTGTCCCTTCTGTTGCTCTAGACCATTTTACTCCATCGTAATTCCACAGGCAATCTCGAACATCGGGGGCATCACCATTCGCACCCCACACATTCGTTGCAGAACTTCCCCAGATAGATTCTAATTGAATGATCCCGGGAAGATTTCCATAATCAACACTGTCGATACTCCAGACATAGTCCCGTTTTCCGGGCGGTGTATTGTCTATTGGCGGTTCGGTTGTGTTGCAATTAAGCAGCGCAAGTGCAATAAATATAAAATATAAATGAGGTGAATTCCCTTTTGCCACCTTTGAGTTTCCCTCCAGGTCTATAATTTATTTTTAATTCAAATGTAACGTATACATAACTTTAAATACTGTCAAGAATTTTACTTCGGTAAATAAATGCAATACAAATTAAAGCATCTGCCTTTAATTCTTCCTTTTTCTATATTTTTAAACCGTAAGAGAAATGAATTTTTTATGGCGACCAATAATAACATAACAAACAGCCAGACAACTTTAGACCAGCTAAAGCATTACAGTTTAGAAAGCGTTTTCAGCGCCAGGATAAAAAAATTCCAGAAGCTGATGCGCTACAAGATTCGTGAGATACTTCTTGTATCGAGCATCTATGACAACTATTTGTTTGAAGAAGATGGAAGATTATATGAGCTGTTGCGGGATGAATACCAGAATCTGAATCTTAGCCAAGCGCCGGAAATACGTCACGTAACAACAGGGCAGGAAGCTCTTGATCTTCTCAAAGATGAAAATGAATTCGATCTTATAATTACAACTTTACATATCGAAGATATGCATCCTACCGTATTTGCGAGAGAAGTAAAGAGTACAGGAATAAATACTCCTATCATGCTTCTTGCTTATGATAACCGTGAACGTAAAGAGTTAATGTTAAAATATGATGCTTCCATATTCTCGAGAATTTTTATCTGGGTCGGTGATTACCATCTTCTTATCGGTATGATAAAATGCCAGGAAGATATAATAAACGTAGAAAGCGATACACAAAACATCGGTGTACAGGTAATAATTCTTGTGGAAGATAATGTAAGATTTTACTCATCATACCTTCCACTGATTTACACAGAGATTTTTAAGCAGTCCCAGCGACTTATCGGCGAGGGTGTGAATACAACTCATCGCTATTTAAGAATGAGAGCGAGACCCAAAATCCTTCTCTGCACTACTTATGAAGAAGCGTGGGAGTATTTCGTAAAATATAAAGAATATGTTTTAGGAATAATCATAGATAATAATTTTAAGAAGTACGGTAAACGTGACCCCGAAGCAGGACTGGAACTTGCTGCCGCTGTTAAAGCCGAACACAAGGATATACCTATATTAATACAAACCAGCGACCCAACGATTGCCGAGAAGGCAAAGAAAGTTGATGCCTCTTACCTGTTAAAAAATTCTCCGCGTCTTCTGCACGATCTACGTAAATTTATGATGAATAATTTCGGATTCGGTGATTTTGTTTTTAAAACTTCGGACGAAAATGAAGTTGCAAGAGCTTCAAACCTGAAACAGCTTGCGGCGAGATTAAAAGAGATTTCTGATGATTGCCTTTTATATCATGCAGAGGGAAATCATTTTTCTAAATGGCTCAAAGCTCGTACTGAATTTTGGCTTGCGCACCAGCTAAGACCGAGAAAAGTATCCGACTTTAAATCTACAGCTTCTTTAAGAGAGGAGTTGATCACCGAGCTTAACAACTATCTTGGGGACAGGCAGCGTGGAGTAATTTCAGATTTTAATAAAGAAACGTTTGATCCGTTCAGAAGCTTTGCAAGAATTGGAGATGGCTCATTAGGTGGGAAAGCACGCGGTCTTGGTTTCATAAATTCTTTAATAGCAAACTACAATGTCGGATCGTTATTCAAAGGAATAACTATTTCGGTTCCATCTGCTGTTGTTATAGGTACAGATGCTTTCGATAATTTTATGCGTGAAAACGATCTTGATATTTTTGCTATAAATGAATCTGACGATCTGAAGATCACCAAACGATTTATTGAAGCTCCTTACTTTCCACAAAGTGTAATAAATAGGCTCTCGGATTTCCTCGACCTGGTAACAGAACCTCTGGCTGTTCGGTCCTCAAGCCTTCTTGAAGACTCTCAGTTTCAACCGTTTGCCGGAGTTTATCAAACCTATATGATATCTAACAGCAGTGAAGATAAACAGGTTCGCCTGAACGAATTAATATTGATGATAAGATGCGTTTATGCTTCCACATATCACAAGAAAGCTAAAGACTACATGAAAGTAACTGCATACCGACTCGAAGAAGAAAAAATGGCGGTGATTGTTCAAAGATTGGTTGGGGTAGCGAGAAATGGTAAATTTTATCCGAATTTTGCCGGCGTTGCAAAGTCTTATAATTTTTATCCTGTTCCACCGCAGAAATCGGATGATGGAATTGCTCTTGTTGCCCTTGGACTGGGTAAAACTGTTGTAGAAGGAGGAACTACTGTTCGTTTTTGCCCGCGTTATCCGAAACATCTTCTACAGTTTTTTTCTACAAAGGAAACGATTAAAAATGCACAGCAGGATTTTTATGCGCTCGATCTTTCGGAAAAAGAAGATAAAAATTTGAATGCGGTTTCAGATGCACATGTCAAGAAATACAATCTTTCCGTTGCAGAGAAAGAAGGTACTTTGTTTGCCGTAGGTTCAACATATTCACCTGAAAATGATGCTGTATATGATGGGATTTCCAGAGAAGGTATGAGATTCGTTACGTTCGCACCTGTACTTAAACATAATATTTTCCCACTTGCTGAAATACTAAATCTTCTCTTAGGACTTGGTTCCTGGGGAATGGGTTCACCTGTAGAAATTGAATTTGCCGTGAACTTAGATGTGTCATCCGGCAAGCCCAAAGAATTTGCGATGCTTCAGATGCGTCCATTAGTAATTAGTACGGAAAAGGAAGAACTCTCTGTCGATGAGTTTGAAGAACAAGATTTGATCTGCTACAGCGATAAAGTATTGGGCAATGGTGCAACGGAAAACATACACGATCTTGTTGTTGTCGATATAAATAAATTCGACAGGGGAAAAAGTAAAGATGTGGCTAGAGAAGTTAGCCAGCTAAACTCAAAATTGCTTGAGGAAGGTAAACCTTATGTACTTATAGGTGTCGGCAGATGGGGAAGCCTCGATCCGTGGCTGGGAATTCCTGTTACGTGGGACCAGATTTCAGGAGCAGTTGCTATAGTTGAATCAGGATTTGTGGATTTTAATGTTACACCTTCGCAGGGTTCTCACTTTTTCCAGAATATTACTTCGTTTAAGATCGGGTACTTCACCGTAAACTCTTTTCAAAAAGTAGGTTATATAGATTGGAATTGGTTGTTAAGCCAGCCGGCAGTAGAGGAACATCAGTTTACAAAGCATATAAGTTTTACAGAACCGTTTTCAGTTAAAATAAACGGCCAAAAGAATAAAGGGGTAATCTTAAAACCAGGAACAAAATAATTTGTCTTTTGTTTCTTTAGCTCTCAACATTATATTATTTCGTCGTTATAAGTAAAAGCATATCCTTCGGGCAGAATAAATATGTAATAAAAATTATTACATAGCTTTCATACAAATAATTACACTCCCTTTTTAATTACTGCCGTAAATTCTACTTAGAATTATAATTATTACTAAAATATCTTCCATAAAATTGGAGAATTCCCATGTCTGATTATGTAAAAAGTTTAATGGCAGAAGTAAAGGCAAAGCATCCTGCAGAGCCGGAATTTCACCAGGCAGTTGAGGAAGTTGCAGAATCATTAACCCTGGTTCTTGAAAGACATCCCGAATACAAAACAGCAAAAATTCTTGAAAGAATACTTGAGCCGGAAAGAGTGATTATCTTCCGTGTGCCCTGGGTAGACGATCAGGGAGATGTTCAGATAAATATCGGTTACCGGATAGAGATGAATTCGGCAATCGGTCCCTACAAAGGCGGTTTAAGATTTCACCCTTCTGTAAATCTAGGTATTCTGAAATTCCTTGCCTTCGAGCAGGTATTTAAAAACAGTTTAACAACACTCCCAATGGGCGGTGGTAAAGGTGGATCCGATTTCGATCCTAAAGGAAAAAGTGATCTTAAAATTATGAGATTCTGCCAGGCATTTATGGCTGAACTGTTCCGTCATATAGGACCGAACACAGATGTACCGGCAGGTGATATTGGTGTTGGTGGAAGAGAGATCGGTTACTTGTTTGGTCAGTATAAAAAATTACGAAATGAATTCACAGGAGTTCTTACTGGTAAAGGATTGAACTGGGGCGGCTCTCTTATCAGACCCGAAGCAACAGGATACGGAGCAGTTTATTTTGCTTCTGAAATGCTTGGAACAAGAAATGAAACTCTTGAAGGCAAAACCTGTTTGGTTTCCGGCAGTGGTAACGTTGCACAGTACACAGTGGAAAAAATACTTCAACTTGGTGGTAAAGTAGTTACTCTTTCCGATTCCAATGGTTACATTTACGATGAAGAAGGGATCGATGAAAAGAAACTGCAATTTGTTATGGATCTTAAAAACATAAGACGCGGACGTATTAAAGAATACACCGAAAAATACAAAAATGCAGTATATACCCGGTTGGATCCTAATAAAGATCACAATCCACTATGGAATCACAAAGCACAGTGTGCATTCCCGAGTGCAACGCAAAATGAAATAAACGGAAAAGATGCTCAGAATCTTTTAAAGAACGGCATTTATGTTGTAAGTGAAGGTGCAAATATGCCTACAACTTTAGATGGTGTAAAATTATTCATCGATAATAAAATACTTTATGGTCCTGGCAAAGCAGCTAATGCCGGCGGTGTTGCAGTTTCAGGATTGGAAATGTCGCAGAACAGTATGCGCTATCCCTGGACTCGTGAAGAAGTAGATAACAGGCTTCACATTATTATGAAGAGCATTCATAAAACCTGTGTTGATATAGCAGACAGATTCGGTACACCCGGAAATTATGTTAACGGTGCAAATATAGGTGGATTCCTTAAAGTTGCAGATGCAATGATGGATCAGGGTGTTGTTTAATATTAATAGATGATCAACTTGTTCTTATTCTCTTAGATCATCTTTCCCCCGGGCGAAGAAGTGATTCTCTAACTCCTCAAACTTCTTCGCTCTTTTCTTTTCGATAGTTGCTTTTCAAAACGAATTTGTTTTTAACGTTGCCAAATAAATCATCCTACTCTTTTGGTTAATTCTTATTAAAATATTAATATATTTTAAGCTGTTATATTTTAATTAGTAAAATGAATTCCTTACCCGATATAAAACGTTCTCCAACACCATCCTGGATTGATAACGAGTA
>Ga0307436_1000323_pt1 | contig 22059 bp, 17 predicted proteins | sample SalMarWE160440MG_FD_202513 | JGI IMG/M metagenome (GOLD analysis project Ga0307436, IMG submission 202513) | Salt marsh sediment microbial communities from the Plum Island Ecosystem LTER, Massachusetts, United States - WE1604-40 | ecosystem: Environmental > Aquatic > Marine > Intertidal zone >...
GCACGAAATCGTAAGTCTCGCCCTCGTGCTGCAGGACCTGCTCGTACCACATCGGGCTGCCCAGCTCTTCCTCGTCCGCGGCCAGGGCTGGGCGCACCGTGGCCGACGCGGGCCAGGCCGCCAGGGCCAGACCGAGCACCGCCGCCAGGGCGGCAACACGCCGGGTCTTCGAGTGGACGGACATGGGTTTCCTCATCCGATGCGGCAGTCTCCGGGCCTCTCAGCCCAGAGGGGGATAGTAGCGTCGAGACCGGTTAGGTGCGGTCTCGGGGTCAGACCCCGGCCGGGGCCGGCTGGTTCGTCGCTATGCGTCGCCCAGGTAGTAGCCGTAGACGTCCAGGAACAGGTGTGACGTGTACGGGCCGGTGCAGCCGCCGTAGATCACGGCCGCCTTCCCGTCCACCGTCAACGGCGTGGTGGCGCCGTTGGCCCTGGTGTCGTTGGTCGGGTAGTTGAGGTTCGAGAAGCTGAAGTCGGGCGGGATCGTCGGCGCGATCGAGGCGTAGCCGCCGCACGTGGCGCCCGTCCCCGCCAGGTTGGCCACCAGGGCGACCGCGCCGCTGGGGACGCCGTTGTGCCCCCAGACCTGGAAGTTCTGGGGGACCATGACCGGGAACGGCCCGGGCAGCGGGTTGTTGAAGCGAGAGTCGAGGATGCGCGTCGGCATCACCGGGTTGAACTGGTAGCCGCCTGTGGCCGTGTAGTAACCCGAGATGTCCAGGACGATGTCCACGCTGCCGCTGTTGGGCGGAATGCCCGAGAGGACGATCGACAGCGTCCCGTTCGCATTGACCGGGACGATGATGTTGTTGGCTCGAATGTCGCGCCTGGGGAAGTTGATGGTCGAGGAGGTGGGGGCGTCGGTGGGATCCGGGCCCAGGTAGACGTAGGCCAGGGCGCTGGGCCGGACGATGGTGATGTTGCCCACGACGGCCACGATGCCGGTCTCCGGCAAGCCGTTCACGCCCGCGATCTGGACCGTCTGGTGGTGGCCGGAGATGAACCTGGTCACATCTCCCAGCCCCTTGCGGCTGTCCATGAACCGCACCGGCCCGTACTCGTGGTATCCGGCCCCGCCGGTGCCGGGCATGAAGTAGCCGGTGACGTCGATAATGAAGTCGATGCTCTGGCCGCTGCCGCCGGCGAAGTAGACGGCCACGGTTCCCTGGGGCGTCAGGCCGACGGTGATCCCGTTGGCGCGGTTGTCGCCCTTGGGGAAGTTGATCGTGGATGCCGGCATCGGTGCGCTGGAGTCGATCGTCGGCGCGATGTACAGCGAGCCCGACGAGGACTGGCGGGTGACGGTCAGGTTGGCGGTGATGCCGATGGCGCCGGCAGGCACAACCCCGCCGGTGATCTGGTAGTTGACGACCCCGTTGGCGGCCAGCTTGCCGGTGGGCCCTACGTGGTCCACCCGCGAGTCGACGAGGCGGACGGTCGGGTTGATCGGATAGAAGGAGCCGCTGCCGGGAACGAAGACGTAGGGCTGGCCGGAGACGATCTGAGTGGTCGTCAGGCCGGGGGTCTGGACCAGCGAGCTGTAGAAGCCGGCCATGGGCGAGTCGTGGTCGGGGTTGATCCTGGCCGTGGCGCTGGTGTTACGGGTGCTGGTCCAGCTGTAGACGTGGTCGTAGCCGCGCATGGCCCGCCACAGCGACTCGATCGTGGTGGACTCGGTGAAGATGGAGTCCACCAGATCCCCCAGGTAGTCGTGGCCGTCGGCCAGGACGGCGCCGGCCCCGGCGCGCAGGAAACCAGAGGCGTAGCCCTCGACGCGCTGCTTGGCGACCGCGAGCGTCGGCTCGCCTCCGTAGGCGCTGTCGTTGTTGCCGGACGCGTAGCAGAGGTGGTTGAGCAACACCAGGGCCCCGGGCGCCAGCTCCAGCTGGGCCATGTAGCTCTCACCGTAGTACTTCTTGTTGTAGTGCGTGCCGGCGGCGGATGCGTTCAGCCCCATGCCGTTGTCGCCCATGGGCTGCAGGTTGGTGCCGCCCGGATACGGGTTGGGCCAGCCGCTGCCGTGGCCCATGTAGACCAGGAAGTTGGCCCCCTTGGCGGCGGCCTTGACGGCGCCCCAGGTCGCGTTCGGCGAGAACACGGTGGTGATGTCGCTGGTGTAGTGGGAGAAGACCTCGGCGAGGTTCGTAGCCTGGCTGATGTAGCTGGGCGTGGTCCCCTCTGTTGCCCCTACGACGAGCACGACCTTGGCTCCGGGCGCGGCGGCCTGCGCCTTGGGCGCTTCGGCGGCCAAATTGGTCGTTGACGCGAGCAGGCCGATCGCCAGCGCAAGGGTGAGCTTTCGCATTGCGCCTTTCTCCCTGTCAGGCCCGACGAGACGAGTTGAGTGCAGTACCCCGAGGGCACACATAAGCCGGGCCTACTTCGATTTGTCCACTTTGGGCGGCTGCCGTGGTGGCGGCAATCGCGCCTTGGTCCCAGGCCGGAATGGCACCTTTGGCAGGCTCTGGTGCGGTTTGCGCAGGTTGATCCTCGACCCGCTCCGGCGACGGAGAGGCCCATCATAGGCCTCCAGCGGGCCACCGTCACCCGCTTTCGGGCCGGCCGGGCCCCGCGCCCCCGTCAGCCGCGCAGCTGTTCGAGCAGCTGTCTGAGAGTCGGATTCGAGCTGTCGCGGTCGGACAGGATCGGCCGGCCGTCAGGCGTTCCGGGGATGGCCGGCCAGGGCATGCCTACCTCCGGGTCGTCCCAGGCGAAGCCGAGCTCATCGCTGCCGTCGTACTCGTTCGTGACCAGGTACAGCAGCGCCAGGGGCTCCAGGGCCAGGAAGCCGTGGGCCACGCCGCTGGGGATGACTACGTTCTCCATAGCCTCGAGCTCGCGCATCTCGACCAGCGCTCTGGCGCCCGGGTCGGCCAGGACGGGCCTCACGTCCGCCAGGGCCACCAGCGCCCGCCCCTCCAGCACCGTCCAGAAGTCGAGCTGGCGGCGGTGGTAGTGGAGGCCGCGCAGCACGCCGCGCGCGGAGCGGGAGAGATTGGCCTGGACGAACCGGGCATTCGGCAGGCCGGCGTCCTGTTCGGAGATGGTCCCCAGCGCGGAGTCGCGCCAGACCTCGGCGAATGAGCCGCGACCGTCGGCCAGGAGCCTGTGCCGGCCGTAGCGCACGCCGGCCAGTGTGGATTCGTCGTTGGCCATGATCATCGCTCCTTCACTCCTGGGTCTCGGTGCAGGCGGCCAGGTACTCGTCGAGCGCCGCGCGCCAGTCGCGCAACGGCCCGCCGGGGAGTGGCGTGGCCGCCAGCACTCCCCAGCGCGGGGGCGTGGACGGGCGCGGCCAGTCGCTGAGCGCCACGTCTCGGGTGGGAACGTCGAGACCGGCCAGGTGCAGGACCTCGCGAGCCCATTCCGCCCGCGACGCGTACCCGGCGTTGACGACGTGATGAATGCCCGCCAGGGCTCCCGGGCCCCTCCGGGCCGCGGTTTCCAGGAGCCCGACCAGGGCAGCGGCCAGGTCCGGAGCGTAGGTCGGGCAGCCGACCTCGTCGGCCACCAGTTCCAGCGTGCCACCCTCCACCGCCACCGCTCGGGCGGCGGCCAGGATCTTGCGCGGGAAGTCCAACCTGGGCGGGCCGAAGAGCCAGGAGGTCCGGACGAGGGCCAGGGGCGCCGTCCAGGCCACATCCTTCGCCCCGATGCCGTAGGCATTGCGGGCCTCGATCTCGCCGGCCAGCTTGGCTCGTCCGTACGGGTTTGGCGGGCCGGGCGGATCGCCGGGGAGATACGGTCGTCCGTCCGTGCGGCTGCCGTCGAAGACCTCGTTGGTCGAAATCGCCAGGAGCGCGATCCTGCGCCCGGCGCAGGCCCGCGCCATCTCGCCCGTGGCCAGGCCGTTGCGGCGCATGGCCAGCTCAGGGTCGCGGGCGCAGGCGTCGACGTCCGTCCAGGCGGCAGCGTGGACCACGACCTGGGGGAGGGCCGCGGAAACCAGGCGTTCGGCGCTGGCGGGGTCGTCCAGGTCGTGCTCCGGCAGGTCCCAGGCCAGCGCTTCCTCGACGAAGGGAGCCGCCTGGAAGGCGCTCAACAGCGCCTGGCCGAGCCTCCCGCCTGCTCCGGTCACCGCGACACGCATCGCTGGCTTCGGCCGCGCCGTCAATCGGCCTGGCGCGAGCCGGCCAGCCGCGCTTCGTACTGGCGACGGTAGTAGTCGCGCCACTCGCCGGACTTGATAGGCCGCCACCAGGCCTCGTTGGCCACGAACCAGTCGATCGTGGTGGCCAGCCCTTCCTCGAACGGGATTCGATGGCGCCAGCCCAAAGCCGCCAGCTTGTCGCCGTTCATCGCGTAGCGCCGGTCGTGGCCGGGTCGATCGGCCACCGAGCGAACGAGCGACCAGGGCTTGCCCAGGTGGGCCAGCAGGGCCGCCACCACCTCCCGATTCGCCCGCTCGTTGCCGGCCGGAATGTTGTAGATCTCGCTGGCGCCGCCCCGCTCCAGCACGTAGTCGATCGCCCCGGCGTGGTCGGCCACGTGCAGCCAGTCGCGCCGCTGCAGGCCGTCGCCGTAGAGCGGCAGAGGCTGGTTGTCGATGGCGTTGGTCACGAACAGCGGGATCAGCTTCTCGGGGTAGTGGTAGGGGCCGTAGGTGTTGGAGCCCCGGGTGACCAGGGCGTCGAGGTCGTAGGTGACGCAGTAGCTGTGGACGAGCAGTTCGCCGGCAGCCTTGGCGGCCGAATAGGGCGACCGTGGATCGAGACGGTCGCTCTCGCGGGACTCACCCTCGTCGATCGAGCCGTAGACCTCGTCCGTCGAGACCTGCAGCAGGCGGGGCGCGACTTCGCGCTCGCCGGTCCTGGCGCGCTCCTGCTCGTGGCGGCAGGCCTCGAGCAGGACGTGTACGCCCAGAACGTCGGTGCGGAGGAAGTCGGCCGGCTCCAGGATCGAGCGGTCGACGTGCGATTCGGCGGCGAAGTTGACAACAGCGTCCGCTTGGGCGACGAGCGGAGCCACTGCCTCGGGATCGGCGATGTCGCCCCTGACGAAGTCGAATCGGGCTGCCTGCTCCGCGTCGGCCTGGACCGGGGCCAGGTTGGCGAGGTTGCCGGCGTAGGTCAGCTTGTCCAAGACGGTGACGCGGGTCCCGTCGCGGCGCGCCAGCCGGTCGCGCACGAAGCACGAGCCGATGAACCCGGCGCCACCGGTGACCAGCAGCCGCCGGAAGCGCGGGCCGTCGGTCGCCGGCCGGGAATCGCTCACGCGGTGGGCCTCTCTGGGGGGGCCGGCAGCCGGCCGGCCCGAGATTCCTGCTCCGCCAGCTCCGCTGCCCGGACCAGGGAGGCCACGGTCCCGGCGTCGGTCCACAGCCCTTCGTAGCGGGGGGCGTAGAGGTTGCCCGGTAGGTAGTGGTTCAGGAGGTCGGTGATCTCCAGCTCGCCTCGGCCCGACGGCACCAGGCTGTCGACGACGTCAAACGAGTCCGGCCGCAGGAAGTAGGTGCCGATCGGGATAAGGTTGGTCTTCGGCTTGGCCGGCTTCTCCTCGAAGGCTACGACGTTGCCGGCTTCGTCCAGCTCGGCCACGCCGAAGCGCTCGGGATCGGGCACCTCGTAGAGGAGGGTGCCGGCGCCCCAGGAGCCCGTCTCGAAGCGGCCGGCGATCTCGGCCAAGGGCGGCCCCAGGAGGACGTTGTCGCCGAGGACGACGCAGAACGAGTCGTCGCCCACGAAGTCGCGAGCCAGGCCGATGGCATGGGCGATGCCGAGCGCGCCGCGCTGGTAGCGGTAGGTGAGATGGAGGCCGAAATGCTCGCCGTCGGCCAGCAGCGCCAGCACGTCACCCACGCTCTTGCCGCCGACGATGACCATGACCTCCCTTACGCCCATGCCTGCCAGGGTCGCCAGCGGGTAGTAGATCATCGGTCGGTCGAAGACCGGCAGCAGATGCTTGTTGGTGACGATGGTGAGCGGGAAGAGCCGGGTGGCCGTGCCACCCGCCAGCACGAGACCTTTCACGGCAGCTCCAGCGGCTTCTTGCCGCAGAGCGTAGCAGGTTCGATCCGGCCGGCGCCCGCGGCGATCAGTAGGGCGGCGGGGTGCTCAGCCCCTGAGTGGGGCTGGGTGTCGGGCCGGGCTTGGCGGTCGGCGTCGGCCGTGGCGTGGGCGTCTCGCTCGGGGTCGGCGTGGGGCTGGGCGATGGGCTCGGTGACGGCGAGTGGAAGCCGCCCTCGTGGCTCATGACCACCAGCACGAAGTTGGCGTTCTCGAGGTCCGCGGCGGGGCGAAGGAGCGCCGACTGGATCACCTGGTTGGGGTCGTTGGTGACGCTGATGATGGTCCCTATCAGCAGCCCCGGCGGGTACGGCGAGCGCACGTTGCCTTCGGGCAGGACCGTGCCCGACGTGACCACGGCCTCGCCCTTGGTGAGCGTGTCGGTCGAGTCCACGTACGACATCTCCAGCAGCCCGCCGATCTGGCCGCGGATGGTGCCCGTCGCCCCCGACTTGGCCTCCTCGCCGACAACCACGGCCGAAGAGTCGGTGACCAGGACGATCACGGCGTTGTAGGCCTCGACCTTCGAAACCCGGCCCACCAGCGCGCCCCCGGCGTCGATCACCACCTGGCCGCGCAACACGCCGTCCGCGGAGCCGCGGTTGACGATGATCGTCTTGGTTCGGACGTCGGTGATGTCGCGCATCACGACCCGGGCGATGACGGTCTGGAACTGGCTGGTCTGCTGTGCCTCGGAGATCTTCGTCCAATCCTCGTTGAGGCGGCCGATGGCGGGCATGCGGGCCAGCTGATCCCGCAGAACCTCGTTCTCTTCGCGCAGCCTCTCGTTCTCCTGGCGAACGCTGTCGAGCTGCGTCAGGGTGTTCCAGTACGAGCCCAGTGTGTCGAGCCCGTCGTCGATTGCCACCTCGATCGGGTTGAGGATCAGGTTGGCGTTGGTCTGCAGCGTGCCGGCGAGCCTGGTCCTAGAGGCGCCCATCATCGCCACGCTCAGCGACAGCAGCAGCCCGAAGACGATCCACTGCCCTCTGGGGAGGCGGGATCCGGGACGGAGGCTCATCGGCCCAGCGTCGGTGCGGCGCCGCTCAGCGCAGCGGCCTGGAGTAGGTGTCCTGAACCATCACGTCCTGCATGACGTCCAGCTCCTCCAGCACGACGCCCGCGCCACGGACGACGCAGGTCAGCGGGTCGTCAGCGATGTGAACGGGCATCTGGCACGACTCGGCCAGATGACGGTCGATCCCGTTGAGCAGGGCGCCGCCGCCGGCCAGGACCACGCCCTGGTCCATGATGTCCGCGACGAGCTCGGGCGGGGTCTCCTCGATCGTGTCGCGGATGGTGTCGACGATGAGCGACAGCGAGGGATCCAGGGCCTCTCGGATCTGCTCGCCGCCGACCTCGACGCTACGCGGAAGGCCGGTGAGCAGGTCGCGACCGCGAAGGGTCGTGCGCTGAGCATCCCAGTCGCCCGGCGCCGCCGAACCGATGGCGATCTTGATGTCCTCGGCCGTGCGCTCGCCCAGGAAGAGGTTGTACTCACGCCGGGCGTAGGCCACGATGTCGCCGTCCATCTCGTCGCCGCCGACCCTGATGCTGCGGCTGACGACGATGCCGCCCAGGCTGATGACAGCCACCTCGGTCGTGCCGCCGCCGATGTCGATGATCATGCTGCCGGTGGGCTCATTGATCGGCAGGCCGGCCCCGATGGCCGCCGCCATCGGCTCCTCGATCAGGCCGGCCCAGCGGGCTCCGGCGTTCATGGCAGCGTCTCGAACGGCGCGCTTCTCCACCTCGGTCACGCCCGAGGGGATGCCGAGCAGCATCCGCGGCCGCGGCACCATGCCGACCCGGTCGTGAACCTTGCGCACGAAGTGGGAGATCATCTGCTGGGTGACGTCGAAGTCGCTGATGACGCCGTCCCGCAGGGGGCGCACGGCGATGATGCTGGCGGGCGTGCGGCCCACCATGCGCTTGGCCTCGGCCCCCACGGCGAGGACGCGCCGGGACTTGGCTTCCATAGCCACCACGCTCGGTTCGCTGATGACGATGCCGCGATCGCGAACGTGGACCAGCGTGTTGGCCGTACCCAGGTCGATGCCGATATCTCGGGAGAACAACCCGAGCAGGCTGGAGATGCCGAACATTTGCGAGGTGATTCCTCTGCGTTGCGCTGGCCGCCATCACGTGGGGAAGGCGCCAGGCCGAAAAGCGCGTGCAGTATACCCGGCCCTACGTAGAGGCGCGCTTGAGCCCAGGCGGCCGCGCGCGCCTGCTCCAGGTTCAGCCCAGCCCAGGGAATCCAGCCGGGAGAGCTGTTCCGCGCCTCGCGCCTCCTCTGGACGTCGCCTGCCGTCGCGCAGCGTGCTAGCCGGGCCGGCGGTCGAAGGCCACGCCCCGGTCGCGCAGAGAAACGAAGCCGTCGCCGGCGATGATCAGATGATCGAGAACCTGGATGTCCAGCAGGCGGCCGGCGGCCAGGGCCTCCGAGGTCAGCCGCAAGTCATCCGGGCTGGGAGTGGGGTCGCCCGAGGGGTGGTTGTGGACCAGGATCAGCCCCGCTGCGTTGAGCCGGACCGCGTCCCGGAACAGCTCGCCGATCCGGACCAGGCTCGACGAGACGTTGCCCTGGTAGACGGTCGCCTGGCGCAGCACGCCGTTTCGAGTGTTGAGCAAGACCACGCGCAGCTCCTCGCGCTCCAGGAAGCCCATCTGGGGCACCAGGCGCTCGCCCACGTCTCGCGGCGCCCGCACCGTCCAGCGGCCGGGCGGCCAGTCGGCCACGGCCCGCCGCCCCAGCTCGAACGCGGCGGCCAGCTGCGCCGCCCGCACCGGCCCCACTCCGGGCACCTCCTCCAGCTCCGCGTCGGTGGCGCGGGTCAGGCCGATCAGCCCGTCATGGCGCCGCAGCGCATCCGTGGCCGCCTCCACGGCGGAGGCGCCGCGCGTGCCCGACCCCCACAGGACCCCTATCAGCTCGGCCGCGCTGAGCGCGCCCGGGCCATGGAGCGCCAGGCGCTCCCGCGGACGCTCCGGCGAGGGCAGACAATCGATCCGCAGCGAGGGCAGCTCTGAGGCCCGCAGCGGGCGGGCGGAGCGCGCAGCCCTCGCCTCGTCCGTCCTGCCGGCGTCACGGTTCACGTCCCCGTCCTGTGCTGGGGCGGGCCTGCTGCGTGGAGTCCCGGGGCCTGACGACGGGAGCCCGCCGATCTCCCCCGCCGTCGGGCCCGGAACGCCGACAGACTAGCGACCAACGCTTAGCGGGCGCCCATCGCCGGCTCTACCGGGGCTTCACTCAGCCTTCCCGTGGCAGCCGCGACCGCGGCCGGGCGTCAGTACAGCTGATGCCACGCCCACCATGACAGCAGCACCAGCCCCCCGTTGTAGAAGCCGTGGAGCGATATGGAGGCGATGATCGACCGCTGGCTGGTGTAGGCCCAGCACAGCAGCCATGCCACCGGAAGCCTGACGACGACGGCCATGGCCGCCAGGCGAAGCGTCAGGCCCAGGGCGTTCGGGTCCAGCTCGTTGTTGAGGATGTGAACCGATGCGAAGAGCACCGTCGCTCGCAGCAGAGCCTCCTTGCGGGCCAGGGACCGGGCCCAGGCGTTGGTGATCAGGCCCCGGAAGAAGATCTCCTCTCCTATGGGCGCCACGACCGCAAGAGCGACGAGGACGATCCAGAAATCAGAGTCGGTGAATATCTCGTAGGAGTCTCCCGAGGGCGGAACGTCCTGCAACCTCAGCAGCGACATGACCAGTGCCGCCAGGAATAGGGTGCCGATCATCGCCGGGACCGCCAGCCCGGCGCCCAGTCCGACCTCGCGGGCGATCCTGCGCAGCCGGGTGGTCGCCGGCCGGGCGGCGCTCCAGAAGGCGGACAGGAGATCCTGTCGCGTGGGAGCCAGGTTCTGCGGCCGGGCGACGTCGCTCCAGGTCAGCGCGCCGGTGCGGACTCCCAGCCAGTGAGTCAGGGTCGCGTAGCAGGCCAGGTTGACCAGCAGCGCGAGCAGCAGCTCCACTGACGAAGCCATCTCCAGGCCGAGTCGGTCCAGGGCCTCGCCCAGGGGCGTCGCGACGGCCCCCGAGAGCGCCACCAGAAGACCCGTGGCAAGAAGCGGTGACGGCCCGAAGTAGTCCTCCCAGCCGTCGGCCCGCCGCTGGCGCGACTGGGCGATGGCGGCGGACCACAGGCCGGCGGTCAGGGCGATCAACGAGGTCTCGCCGGCCACAAGGCGGATGGACCGGTCGATGCCGCTGCCGAGCCCGGCCGAGGCGGCTGCGATGAGCGCCACGAGCAGAACCAACCCGCCCAGGGAGAGGATCCAGCCCGCGGCGTAGAGCCGTGGGGCGGCCCGGTCGGCCAGCGAAGCAAGGGGCCGCCGCCTGGCTGGAGGGTGCTGGTCGCTCGGAGGTGGAGGCTCAGGCAGCGGCAGGGGGTAGCCGTAGCCCCACCGTGGAGCGAACGGTGGCGCCCATTGCGCCGCTGAGCCGGGGGCTGCCGTCCAAGCCGCGGGCGCTGGCGGCGGCGGCCAGGCAGCTGCCTGTGGAGTCGGCGCCCAGGCCACGGGCGCTGGAGGCGGTGAGGCGGGCTGTGCGGGGGGCGGGGCGGCCGGTTGCGGAGGCGGCGCGGCGGGCGGGGGCGGGGGCGCCGGCCAGGCCCCGGGTGGCGCTCCCCAGGCACCAGGCGGCGGCCACGGCCACGGAACCGGGGGCGGAGGAGGCCAGCCGGCGGGCGCCCCCCAGGCACCGGGCGGCGCCCCCCAGGCACCGGGCGGCGGCGGCCAGGCACCAGGCGGTGGCGGCCAGGCACCAGGCGGTGGCGCCGGTCGGTACCAGTACGGTGGTGGCGCCGGTGGGTACCAGTAGGGTGGTGGCGCCGGTGGGTACCAGTAGGGGTGCTGCCATCCCGGGCCACCGGTCTGGGGCGGAGCGGCCTGCGGCACCGGCTCGGAGGTCCTGACGTTCCTGGCCGCTTTCCCGGCCGGCTTGTCGCGGACGGTCGTCTGAGGCTGGGTCGTCTTCGGCTTGCTCGCCCGCGCTTTGGGCGGCTTGCTCGCCTGAGGCTCGGTCGTTTTCGGTTTGGGCGGCCTGGCCGCCTTAGGCTTGGATCCGGACTGCCCGGAATCGGCTGCCATGACGCCTACGGCCGGCTGCGGTCGGCGTGGCCGGCTTCACCGGCTTCGCCGTGGCGGGTCATGCCAGACCGTGCCGACTCGCGGTGGGACGTCGGGGCCGGGGCGGCGCGCTTCGCGGGGGCCTCGGCCGACCGTTCGAAGTCCATGCCACACCAGGCGCAGAGTGACCAGTCGAGGCCGACCAGCCTCTCGCAGTTGGGGCAGACCCGATGGAGGCGGGTGCGGCACCAGGGGCAGATGATCCACTCGACGTCCACCCGTTTGTCGCAGCCCGGGCACGCCTTGACCGCCTCGACCTCGGCCAGCATCGCCTCCTGCGCCAGATTCCGCTCGTAGACGTCGCCCAGCCGCTCGGGTGGTCGGATGACGCGGTAGATCATGACGCCGAGGGGGAAGAAGAAAGGCAGGAACAGGATCACCAGGGCCGAAGCCAGGAAGGGCAGGGCCGGGTTCTCGCTGCGATCGCGCATGTCCCGGTAGGCCCAGAAGCCGGCGACGATCCACATCAGCACCATGTACGCGAAGATGGCGTACATGGCCATCTGCACGATCGAGTTCTCGAAGAAGGCGCCCATTGCGCCGCCGAGGGCGCCAACCGGGTCGTTCATCGAGTCGGGAATCCTCTCCGCTTGAGCCTGTCGGTGCCGGGGTTGCCGGAAGTCTAGCAGGCCGAGTTGGGCCGGCCGTCCGCCGGCTCGGCCGTCAGACGGTAGGCCGGGCTCGATGGTGACGGCGCGGCTCCTGACCCGGCGGGCGCCCCCGTCCCTCGATCAGGCGGGCTTGTCAGTTGCGGGTTGAGGCGACGGGCGAAGAAGCGCTACCAGGGAGCCGGCGATCAGCAGGCAGCCTGCGAGTCCCAGGACGAGCGGCCCGCTGCCGCAGCCCCAGGGCAGGGTCAGATACATCAGCGCCACGGCCACGGCTCCGCTGCCCAGGGCCAGCGGGGCGACGATCGCGGCCAGAGTGCGGATCGTGGCTGCCAGGCCGGGCATCAGTGCCTGTGCCTGGTCGCCTGCGGCCACGCAGGCCAGGAGCAAGGCGGTGACGATGAAGAGCGGCCAGCCGGCCGCGGTGTCGAAAGCCCAGGCGCCCGGCTGGGGCGGGCTGCCGGTCGTGCCCATCGTGCCGATCGCCAGGCCGCCGTTGTTGGCCCAGGGCAGGCAGTAGCTGACCAGGGCCAGCGCCCCGCCCAGTCCGGTCAGGGCCAGGGCCGCCAGCTCGTTTCGGGGCCGTGCCGACAGGGCGGCCAGCCGCTCCGCGAAGAGCTGAGTGGCGCTGGGCCCGGCGCCCGCTCCAGGCGGGGCCTGGCCGGGTTGTGCGTCGGACGAGGGGATGTCGGGCCGGGGCGGCGCGATGAGGCTCACCTTCGCCCCGCACCGCGGGCAGTACTGGTCGCCGGAGGAGAGGGGCGAGGAGCACCTCGCGCAGGGCATTTGCACGGTCTCTATCCTCCGCTCGGGTTCGCAGGTTGTGATGGCGTCAGGTTAGCGGCCCGGGCCCGGACATCACAGCCCCCGATCTGTCTCCTGGATCGCGCCGGCGACCTCCTCCGTCATGGCGGCGCTACGCCAGACCGAGGCCGCTCCCGACACGGCCAGGGCGATTGCCCAGGCCAGGGCCAGGGCCACGCCCGCTGCGGCGAAGGCAAGCGGCCGGAAGTCGCGGGTCGTTGCCAGGTCGCCGATACCGAGACGGACGGCGATCGGTTCGCCGGCCCGCGCCGCCGACCGGCACCAATCGAAGGCGGCCGCGGTGAGAGTCATCGTCGCCAGCATCGCCACCGCGCTGCCGGCGTAGGTGACGGCCACCGTGACCAGCGTGGAGATCGGCTTCCGCACTATCTGAACGGCGCCCGCGGCCAGCGACCGCCACACGCCGTGGCCCAGCAGGATCTGCCGCCTGACCGCCACGGCGGCCAGCGTCTCGCAGGCCAGCCAGACGGCCACGACCACCGCCACGGCGTCGGCGGCACCCTGGATGACCCGCAGCACGAGCGGCGTGGACAGGTTGCTGGGCGAGGTCAACTCCAGGTACGTGGCGTCGTACAGTCGGAGCGATGCCAGGGCCAGGGCCGCCACAATCGGAACGAGGCACAACGCTCGGATCGCGGCCAGCCGTGCCACAGCCCGGCGGTCCGGCAGGGGCAGGCGGGCTGCCTCGTCGGGCGGGGCGGGGTGGAGCGTCATCGCCACCAGCCAGGCGTCGGCGAGCGAACCGACGATGAGCGCCAGGAGGAGCCAGGCCAGGATCGCCATGGTGATCGCAACGGCGGCCCCGATCAGCCACGGTGTGAAGTGGATGTCGCCGGCGATGGTGAAGGTCCGCAGGCCGGTCATGCCGGCGATCTCCAGGACCGACGGCAGGACGGCGCTCGGCAGCAGGATCAGGACGATGCCGCCTCGGGCCAGGAACCCGAGCAGGGCGACCGGGACGGCCCGCCGATCGAGCACGGCGAAGCGGGTCGAGCGGCCGAGCCCGGAAGCCCAGCCCGGCAGCCCCGACCGGCCCGGCAGGGAGCGGCGCGTTGCCACGCCGCTCGCGCCTGCGCGCATCGCCTGCTACTGCCCGGACGGGGCCGGCGTGCCCAGGATCTCACCGAGCTGCTGCAGGATCTGCCCGACGATCTCCATCTCCTCCTGGTACCGGCCCAGGTCGCCTTCGCGAAGTGCTTGCTGGGCCGCCTCGTAGTGCTGGTTGGCCAGGGCGATCAACTCCTGCGCGTCGGCGCCCAGGGGGATGCTTGCGCCGGGGCTGGCAGTCGCGGCAGGTGTCGGAGTGGCGCCCGGGGTCGCGCTCGGCGTTGGCGAGGCCGACGGGATCACGCCGGCACCGGCGACAAGCTGCTTGAGGGCGTCCTCCAGCGTGTCGCCCCAGACCACCTGGCCGGGGCTGGCCACGACCACCTTCTGCAGGACCGGGAGCGGATTGTTGGCGGCCTGGACGTAGACCGGCTGGATGTACAGGATCGACTGCTCCAGCGGGACCACCAGCAGGTTGCCCATGGTCACCGTGCTGCCCTGGGTGCTCCACAGGGTCAGGTCTTTGCTGATCTCCTTGTTGGCCTGGACCAGTGACTGCATCTGCAGCGGACCGTAGATGGTCGAGTTGCCGGGGAAGTTGAAGACGTCCACCGTGCCGTAGGTCGCCGGGTCGTTGTGGGCCGCCACCCAGGCGATCATGTTCGGCCGGTTGTTGGGAACCATCGGCTGGAGCAGCAGGAACTCCGACGTGGTGGCCTGGGTCGTGCCGGGGATCTCCATCTGGACGTAGTACGCCTCCAGCGGCAGCTGTTCGAGACCCTGGCGCGACGAGCCGGGATTGCGCGCCACCTGCCACAGGTCGTCGCCGCGGTAGAAGACTGTGGCGTCGGTCACGTGGTACTTCTCGAAGACCGACGTCTGGGCGTTGAACATGCTCTCCGGGTATCGCAGGTGATCGCGGACGTCGGTCGGGAGGGCCGACAGCGGGCGGAACATATCCGGGAAGACGCCCTGCCAGGCGTTGATGATCGGGTCGGTCGGATCCGCCACGTAGAAGGTGGTCGTGCCGTCGTAGGCGTCCATGACTACCTTGACGCTGTTGCGGACGTAGTTGAACGGGGGGCCATCCAGGTAGTTGCTGGTGGTCTCCAGGGTTGGATCGAGGCTGTTCGCATTCGGGAAGGCGTCGGTGACAGTGAAGGCGTCGAGAACGTAGACGAGACGCCCGTCGGCCCTGACGACCAGGTAGGGATCCTTGTCGTAGCGCAGGAACGGGGCGATCTGGGCCACCCGTTCCTGGATAGACCGCCGCATCAGCAGCTGGCTGTTGCCGCCGATCTGGTTGCTGATGAGCAGGTTCAGGTCGCCGAAGCGGATGGAGAAGAGCAGTCTCGTCATCGGCGTGTCCAGCCGGATGCCGGTGGTCCCGCTCCACGTGGTCCTGACTTCGCCGGCCTCGGCCGAGGTCTGGTAGTCGAACTCCTGCGTCGAGCCGCCCACGATCACGTAGTCGCTGTCCTGCGTCCCGAAGTAGATGCGTGGCTCCGTGACGACCGGCGCGCCCGCCGCCGAGATGGGCGGGAGGTCCTGGACGACGAGCAGCGGAACCGCGCTCTGGCTTTGCTGGTTGATGACCATCTCGTTGACCGGCAGCATCACCAGCCCGATGCCATGGGTGTAGACGAGATGCAGGTTGACCCAGCTCGAGTCGCCGTCGGCGAGACTTCGGATCTTGGCGGGATCCAGCTCTCGGCCGGCGAGCATGACCTGCCGCACGCACGGAGCAGGGTTGGGGTCGCACGTCGCGGCGTCGGTAAAGATGTAGCGGTCCGTGTCGACGTCGGCGAAGCTGTAGTACTGACGGATCAGCTGTATGTTGGTGAGGGTCGGCTGGAGGGGCCGGTAGTCCCACAGGCGCAGGTTCTGCACGGTCACCTTGGCCGAATCCAGGTCGGACTGCCTCACCGCCTGCTGGGGCTGGTAGGGGACGGACGACCACTGGTCTATGCCGAAGGCGAGCCGGGTCATGTTGATGTTGTTCTGAATGTAGGGGGCCTCCTGGCCTTGCTGGTTGGGTTCGACGGCCAGACGTTGAGTCACCATCGGATAGGCCCAGCCGAGGACCGCGTAGGCGCTCATCCAGAAGATGACCGTCAGCGTCAGCGGGATCAGCCAGCGAGTGATGCAGAAGGCCAGGAAGAGGGCCCCGGCCAGGGCGGCCATGATCGTCATGACGTTGAGGGCCAGGAAGCGGGCGTGCTCGTCGGTGTAGCTGACCCCCTGGAAGATGCCGCTCTGGTCGCTGTACACCAGGGCGTAGCGGTCGAGCTGGAGCCCGACGGCGACCACGACCAGGAAGGCCATGACCAGGGCGCCGAAATGAGCCCGGGCCGGAGTGGGCATCGACGCCCCAGAGGCGACGGCCGCCAGGTAGCGCAGGCCCACCATCACCATGGCGGCAAAGAGCAGGCCGTCGGCGGTCGATTGCAGTAGCCGGAAGAGGGGCAGCTCGAAGACGAAGAAGCCGGCGTCCCTGCCGAAGACAGGGTCGGTCTGGCCGAACGGCACGCGATGCAGGTAGAGCTGGACCGTCTCCCAACTGCCGGCCATCTGGAAGCCCACGCCCACGGCGACGAGGGCCGAGAAGGCGATCAGGACCCAGAATACGGGCCGGCCGATGTTCTCGATCTCGATCGACTGACCCTGGACGCGGAGTCGCTCATCCGAGCCGAACCTGCCGCCGCCATAGGGCTCGAAGTTGAAGCGCTCGAGCCACTCATCCAGCGAGAAGCGGCCCATCTTGCTGGCGGGAATCAGTCGCCCGCACAGCCACAGGTTGAACCACAGGAAGCCGAAGGTCAGGCCGGCGCCCAGGACGAAGAGCACCAGCTGCGACCAGAGGCGAGTCCAGAAGACTCCCGAGAAGCCGACGCTCTCGTACCAGATCGAGTCCGTCCACAGGTCGATGAGCATCGCCAGGATGCCCAGGGCAAGCGGCAGGATGGCGAAGAGCAGAACGCCCAGGATGATCCAGCGCCGATCGACGCCGAACTGGGCCGTGTCTCCTCCGCCGTGCCGCCGCCGCGTCTGCTTCCGGCGCAGGTTGGGGTCGATCTGGTCGTCGTCGCCCGAGCCGGGCTGGAATGCTGCCACTCTGTCCTCCTCTGCCTTGGCTGCCCTGGAGCGGGCATCCCGCTCTGCCTGCCGCTTCCGCATCTCCTCCGCTATCTCGCGGAACAACTCGCGCATGAACTGAGTCTAGCGGGGTCGTCCAATCGGGCACCACAGGCCGGTCCGGCGGACGGCTATCCCAGAGGAGGGCCGGCCGCGTCCGACGCGCCGCCCGCCTGGGATTCGGCGCCGGCCTCGTGGAGGGCCGCCTCGTGGGCGGCAGCGATCTCGAACTCGATGCGGTCCATCTCCTGCCGCAGCTCGCTGCTGGGCGGCCTGTACGCGTCCGTGGCGCCATCGAAGGCCGTCGCGATCGTGGGATCGACGAGCCTGTCGTCATCGCCGCCCATCATCATCGACAGCAGGCTGGCCCGGCGCTTCTTGGCCGGGTGGGCGGCGCGGTGCTCGTACTCGCGCAGGCGAGGCGATACGACCGTGACACCTGGGATCGCCTCATCCGCTACCCCGGGGCTCTCCTCGAGCGCGGCGCCGCAGGCCGGGCACGCTGCCGCCTTGCCGCGGTGCTCGGCCGAGCACCAGGGGCAGGTATGCGGGGATCCACGGCGCCCGCGAGGCCGCGTCGAAGTCTGCCCGGTGGATCGTGACGGGGAAGTGGCAGGGGCAGCGGCCGGGCTGGGCGCGGCGTATGTCTCGGGGGACGGCGCCGCTGCGGCCACGTCGACGTCCTCGCCGGCCGGGCTACCCGCGGTCGCTTCGGCGTCTGTCTCAGCCGGTTCGGCCTGCATCATGAGGTACCCGCTGGCGGCGAAGGCGGCCGCCCCGGGCAGGATCGTCAGGGAGTGGATTCGCCCCAGCTCGTCCGGCAGCAGGGCGAGCCCGACAGCCGCCATGGCTGCCGCAGTCAGGAAGAGCAGGCCGCTGGGCCGCTCCATGAGCATCGCTGCTCCGACGGGGATCAGCGCCAGCAGCGCGACCCCGAGCAGGATCCACAGCACCACCACCTCGGGGATGCCGTAGACGCTGGAGCGAGGGAGCGAGCCCTCTGTGTGGCTCAGCCCCAGCGACTCGGTGGCCAGCAGGCCTGAGGCCGCGCTGGCCAGGAGACTCACCCACCCCCCGAACGCCGCCAGGGCGCCGAAGACGCGCTGCATCCTTCTCCCCGTCGCGAGTAGCTCGATACTATCGTCGCTGGCGGCGAAGCGGTCCAGAAGCGGTCCCTTCGTCGGGGGTGGTGGGACTCTCGGAGTATCCCGCGGGCCGTGCATTTGTCGCAGCGGGCGCCGCGGCAAGGCGCCTAGCCGGCCTTGCCTTCCTCCTCGTCCGGGCGAGGAGCGCCCGACCAGGGCCCACCGTCCGTGGCCCACGGATCGCGTTCGGGATCGGCCCACGGATCGGGTTGAGACGCCCACGGATCGGACCGGGAGGCCCACGGCCCGTCGGCCGGCGCCCAGGGATCGAATTCCGTCCCGGCAACCTGCTCGGCCATCGATGCGGGCGCCACGTCCGACCACGGATCGGGTGGCGCCGGCAGCGGATTCTCGGCGGCCTCGGGCTCGGCGCCCTCGGCGGCCGCCTCTTCGGCGCCTTCGGCCTCCACGCGGGAGTCCAGCTCGGCGGCCTTGGCCAGCGCCGCGTCGCTCGCCTGGCCGAGATTCGAGGCGTCCGCAGGCCCGCCCATGGTGACCGCGTCGAGCCCGATCGCGGCCAGGCCTGCCGCCGCTCCCGCTCCCATGAGCACGGGGTCGTCCATGAGGAGGGCCGGCCCGACGGTGTTCAGCGGGGTGTTGCGGGAGTTGACTCGCTTCAGCCTCTGCAGCGCTCCGTCCCCGCTCGCTGCCGCGAGAGCCGGGTCCACGTCCGTGACCCCGGGGATCACCAGGTCGCCAACCGAGTCGCGTTCGGCCAGCGCGGCGCCGCAGGCGGGGCAGTTGGTGGCCTCCGCGGGGGCCGTGGCCGAGCACCAGGGGCACGACCGCGACGCCGGAGTCCCGGCTTCGTGCTGGCTCTGGGGCTCGCCGTCCATCCGTTCTCCTTCCGCCGTCACTCCCACTCGATCGTGGCCGGGGGCTTGGAGCTGATGTCGTACACCACCCGGTTGACGCCGCGCACCTCGTTGACGATGCGGGCACTGATCCGGCCCAGGACCTCGTACGGCAGCTTGGCCCAGTCGGCCGTCATGCCGTCCTCTGATGTGACCGCCCGAACGGCCACCAGGTTCGCGTAGGTTCGGCCGTCGCCCATGACGCCGACGGACTGGACGGGCGTGAGCAGGGCGAACGATTGCCACACGCTACGGTACAACCCGGCCGCCTTGATCTCGTCGATGACGATCCAGTCGGCCTCGCGCAGGGTGTCCAGGCGCTCCGCCGTGACCTCGCCGATGATCCGGATGGCCAGGCCCGGACCGGGGAACGGCTGCCGCTGGACCATCGAATCGGGCAGGCCCAGCTCCGTCCCCACCGCCCGGACCTCGTCCTTGAAGAGGTAGCGCAGCGGCTCGATGAGCTGGAACTTGAGGTCCTGCGGCAGGCCGCCCACGTTGTGGTGGGTCTTGATCTTGGCCGCCGCCTTTTCCTTGGTCGAAGTGGCCGACTCGATCACGTCGGGGTAGAGCGTGCCCTGGGTCAGGAAGTCGATCTGCCCCAGCTTCGCCGCCTCCTCCTCGAAGACGCGGATGAACTCGTTGCCGATGATGCGCCGCTTCTCTTCCGGGTCCACGACGCCGGCGAGGCGGGCCAGGAAGCGGTCGCGGGCGTCGACCACGATCACCCGCACGCCGAGCTTGTCGAAGGCATCGCGCAGCAGCTCCGTCTCGTTCTTGCGCATCAGGCCGTGGTCCACGTGGACGCAGACCAGGCGATCGCCCAGGGCGCGATGCACCAGCGTCGCCGCCACGGCCGAATCCACTCCCCCCGAGAGGGCGCACAGGACCTGGCCGTCTGTGCCGGTGGCCTTGCCGTGCTCGTCGACCCGGTGCCGGATCTGCTCCACGGTCGAGGCGATGAAGGCGGCCGGGGTCCAGTTCGGCCGCGCGCCGGCTATGTCCAGGACGAAGTTGCGCAGGATCTGGCGGCCGTTGGGCGTATGGACGACCTCGGGGTGGAACTGGATGCCGTACATGCGGCGGATCTGATCCGCGACCGCGGCGTAGGGAGTCGAGTCGGTCCGGGCGGTCGAGCCGAAACCGTCGGGAAGCCGCTCGATCGAGTCGCCGTGGCTCATCCAGACCGACTGCTCGGCCCTCAGGCCTTCGAAGAGCCCGCCGGCCTCGGTCACCGAGACGGTGGCCGGGCCGAACTCCTTGCGGGCGAACGAGACGACCTCCCCGCCGAGGGCCTGGGCCATGAGGTGCAGGCCGTAGCAGATCCCCAGCAGCGGAACGCCGGCGGACCAGATCCCCGGATCGGGGTGCGGCGAGTCCGCTTCGTAGACGCTGGCCGGGCCGCCGGACAGGATCACCGCCTTCGGCCTTCGGGCGACGATCTCACTCCAGGGCGTGTCGAAGGGCAGCAACTCCGAGTAGACGTTCAGCTCGCGAACGCGCCGGGCGATCAGCTGGCTGTACTGGCTGCCGAAATCGAGCACCACCACCGAGTCGACGCCGGCCGATACTCCCCCGTCGACGACGCGCCCTTTGGCCAATCCAGGTCTCCCGCTGCTTTGCCCCGATTCTAGCGTCGGGGCGCCGACGGATACATGGCCACCAGGGCTGCGAGAATCGCCAACTCGACCGCGCCGACGATTCCCAGGATCAGACCGGCTCGAGCCCTGCGTTCGCCGCCCAGGGAGCCACCCGACAGGCGGATTCGGGTGTTGGTGTGGCGGGGGAATAGTAGCGGCTCACGTCAATACCTACGCGGAATCGGTGCAGTCTGCACATAACCCGGTTGCGCGAGGTGTCCAGGAGGTCGAAGCGGCTGATGAGACCTCAATCCTGGAGGTTGGGGGCCAGCCAGCGAGCCGCCTCCTCGACCGACCAGCCCTTGCGGCGGGCGTAGTCCTGCAGCTGGTCGCGGCCGATGCGCCCCACCCCGAAGTAGCGGGCTTCGGGGCGCCAGAAATAGTAGCCCGAAACCGACGCCGCGGGGAGCATCGCGAACGACTCGGTCAGGCTGATCCCGGCCCGGCCCTCGGCGTCCAGCAGGGCGAACAACGTCGCCTTCTCGGTGTGGTCCGGGCAGGCGGGATAGCCGGGCGCGGGCCTGATGCCCTGGTACTCCTCGGCGATCAGCTGCGTCCGGCCGAGCGCTTCGTCAGGCGCGTAGCCCCACAGCTCGCGTCGGACACGGGCGTGCAGGTGCTCCGCCAGCGCCTCGACGAGCCGGTCGGCGAGGGCCTTGACCATGATGGCCGAGTAGTCGTCGTGGGCGGCCTCGAACCGGGCCACCAGCTCCGCGGCGCCGATCCCGGCCGTGACGGCGAAGGCGCCCACGTAGTCCACTGCTTGGCCGGAGCGCGGCGCCACGTAGTCGGAGAGGGCCCGGTTCGGCCGGCCGGGCTTCTTCGCCATCTGCTGGCGCAGGGTTCGCAGGCGGGCGATCACCGTGGCCCGCGTCTCGTCGGCGTACAGCTCGATGTCGTCGCCCTCGGAGCAGGCCGGCCAGAAGCCCACCGCGCCGCGGGCGTCGAGCAGCGTCTCCTCGACGATTCGGGCCAGCATCTTCTCGGCGTCGGCCAGCAGCCGCCGCGCGGATTCGCCCTTCTTGGCGGATTCCAGGATCGAGGGATAGGAGCCCTTCAGCTCCCAGGCCCCGAAGAAGGGCGTCCAGTCGATCAGCTCGACGAGCGTGGACAGGCTGTCCGGCTTGAAGTCGCGCACCCCCAGGAAGCTCGGCCGGGGTGCCGGCAGGTCGAAGTCGACCGGCGTCGGATTGGCTCGGGCGGCCTCGATCGAGATGAGCGGCAGCCGCTCGGCCCGGCCCGCCCGCTCCTCGCGGATCCGCTGCTGCTCGGCCTGGGTGGCTTCGACGAAGCCGGCTTTGGAATTGCCCAGCAGCTCCCCGGCTACGCCCACCGCCCGCGATGCGTCGGCCACGTGGACCACCAGACCGGAATAGCGCGGCGCGATCTTGACCGCGGTGTGAGCGCGGGAGGTCGTCGCCCCGCCGATGAGAAGCGGAACCTCGAAGCCCTCCCGCTCCAGTTCCCCGGCAACGTGGGCCATCTCCTCCAGGGAGGGGGTGATCAGGCCGGAGAGGCCCACGGCGTCCACGGCCGCGGCGCGCGCCTCCTCCAGGATGCGCTCGGCCGGGACCATCACCCCCAGGTCCAGGATCTCGTAGTTGTTGCAGGCCAGGACGACGCCGACGATGTTCTTGCCGATGTCGTGGACGTCCCCCTTGACCG
>Ga0307436_1000327_pt1 | contig 21954 bp, 23 predicted proteins | sample SalMarWE160440MG_FD_202513 | JGI IMG/M metagenome (GOLD analysis project Ga0307436, IMG submission 202513) | Salt marsh sediment microbial communities from the Plum Island Ecosystem LTER, Massachusetts, United States - WE1604-40 | ecosystem: Environmental > Aquatic > Marine > Intertidal zone >...
CGGCACCTATACGATGGGCAACAACAACGATCCATTGTCCCCTGATCAGCGGCCGGAGCACCAAGTGCACCTGGGGCATTTCTATATGTCCCGATATGAGGTGACATTTGCCGAGTACGATCGGTTTGCGCGGGCGACGGGGCGGCGTCTGCCCGACGACAGCGGTTGGGGACGTGGCGACCGACCGGTCATCAATGTGAGCTGGGGTGACGCACGGGCCTACGCCGCCTGGCTGTCCCGCCGCACGGGTGCGGCATACCGCCTGCCTTCGGAGGCAGAGTGGGAGTATGCGGCTGCAGCGGGCACCCGCAGCTTCTACTGGTGGGGTTACGATGTCGGCCGCAACAAGGCCAACTGCTTCAATTGCGGCAGCCGCTGGGACGGCAACCAAACCGCCCCCGTAGGCAGCTTCGCGGCCAATGCGTTCGGATTATACGACACCGCCGGCAATGTCGCGGAGTGGGTCGAGGATTGCTACCACGCCAATTACGAGGGCGCGCCAGCGGACGGCAAGGCCTGGGAGAACCGCGGCACCTGCGAGCAGCGCGTGCTCAGAGGCGGGGCGTTCAACAAGCCGTCGGCCAATCTCCAGACCTCCAGCAGGGCCTCCCAGCCGCCGAGTATCCGGTTGCCGGGGATCGGCTTCCGAGTCGCCAGGGACGCGGGCTGAGAGGGTGTCGCTCTGGCTCTCGGCGGCTCGGCCTTGACGGTGGCCGGTGCGCGGCTCCCTGACGGCCACGGGCGGGTGCTCTGTGCTCTCGATGAGCCGAAGGGCCCCGGCATTCGGGGCTTTGAGGCGGTGCTTGTGGGCGAGGCGTTAGACGTATTCGTTGTGCGCCGGGGCGATAGCGCCTACGGTTATCGCAACCGCTGTCCGCACGCTGGGGCGCCTCTGGACTGGAAGCCTGACCGATTCCTGGACCCGGAGGGGTCCTTCATCGACTGCGCACTGCACGGGGCCCTGTTTCGCATCGAGGACGGGCGTTGCCTGCGCGGGCCATGCGCCGGCGAGGTGTTGCCGTCCGTATGCCTGGGGATCTGCCCCACACGGGCCGTGCTGCTCGATCGATGATCGCCCAAGCGGCCGCTCTTTTCCCGCTCTGGGCGCTGCTGCTCAGCGGCTGGGCGCTGCTGCAGCCTGAGCTGTTCGCCCCGCTGCGTCCGGCCATAGTCCCGCTGCTTGCCTTGGTGATGTTCGCTATGGGACTCACACTGACCCCCCGAAGCTTTACCCGGGTGCTGCGCTGTCCCGGGATCGTCGCCCTTGGCGTCGCTCTGCAATATGGCATCATGCCATTTGCCGGCTGGCTGCTGGCCACCCTGTTTGGCGCCTCCCCGGAGGTCTCCGCAGGGCTGGTACTGCTGGGCGCCTGTCCCGGGGGGACGGCCTCCAACCTGGTCTGCTATCTGGCCCGGGGCGATGTCGCATTGTCGATTACCCTGACCGCCTGCTCTACGCTGCTCGCGGCGCTCGCCACCCCGGTGCTGACCTGGATCTATATCGGCCAGAAGGTGCCGGTTCCCTTGGCGTCCATGGTGCTGTCGGTGCTGAAGATCGTGCTGCTGCCGGTGGTGGGCGGCGTCGTGATCAACCAGCTGCTGGGGGCACGCCTAGGCCGTGTGGAGCGGTTCGCGCCACCGGTGGCTGTGGCCGCCATCGTGTTGATTATCGCCGTTGTGGTGGCGCTCAATCGCGATCGGATGGTCTCGATGGCCGGTGCCCTGGCCGTGCTGGTGGTGCTGCACAATGGCGTCGGGCTGTTGGGCGGCTACTATGCGGGTCGGCTCTGGGGTTTGGATCAGCGCCTGTGCCGGACTCTGGCGATCGAGGTTGGCATGCAGAACTCCGGACTCGCCGTTGCCCTGGCGACCAAATATTTCGGCGCCCTGGCGGCCCTTCCGGGGGCGCTGTTCAGCGTCTGGCACAACCTGTCGGGGTCGGCACTCGCGAGCTGGTGGTCACGCGGGGCGCCGGCGTCGGAAGGCTAGCACCGATCTCATAATTCCTCACAACCGCGCCCGCGGCGAATTCCGCCCAGCGCGCGGCGCGGCGAGCGCCGTGTAGCCGTCGCTACATGAGCGAGCCGCAACAAAGCCCTGGGCCAAAATTGCCCGGTCGCGAAGCGGTTGCGTGCGAAATGCGCGTCTGCGGCGTTGCACCGCTTGCCCGTACAGCGAGTACTGTGCTGCGCTGTATGCCTTGCCGGCACGCATTTCGGACAAGCAACGCGGCTCACGCGGAGCTATGAGATAGGTTCTACTCCAGTCCGCCGGTCTCGTCGTAGGAATCGATGTCTTCCAGGGGATTGGCGAAGTTTTCCCCCGCCGGGCCACCCAGATCGACCCCGTAGTCTTCGCCTTTCAGATCGAGCGAGCCCGACCAGTCCTCCGGCGGCTCGGCCGGCACGACCTCCAGCTCCCTCCAGCTTTCCAGGTCGTACTCTTCGACGGTGCCGTCGAAGAATTGGACTTCGATGGTCTTCTCTCTCGGATCGAAGGCAACGACTTCCAGTGAGTCGCCTTCCTGGGTCTCGTACCATTCGCCGACAATTGGCCTGGGACTGCTCATGATCAGGGGCCTCCGCTCACAAGTCTCAGTGTGGGTTGCCTCTACCCATTTATAGGCCTCCCGGGAGGCTTTGCCAAACTCCGCGGGCGATTCAAGGGCAGGGATTAGGCTGGCGGGTGTGGATTTCCTCTATGGCCTGCAGGACCTCCCGGGAGAGCTGCATCTGGGCGCCTTCGAGGTCCGTCGTCAGCTGCTCCAAGGTGGTTGCCCCGATGATACACGACGTCACGAAAGGCCGGCCCGCCACGAAGGCCAGGGCCATCTGGGCCGGGTCGAGCCCGTGGTGCGTCGCGAGCTGGCAGTAGGCCTGGGTCGCTGACAACCCCTGGGGGTTGGAATAGCGCGAGAATCTCTCGAACAGGCTGAGACGGGCCTCCAGCGGGGGTTGCCCGCCGAGGTATTTCCCCGACAGCACTCCGAAGGCCAGGGGCGAGTAGGCGAGCAGGCCGAGGTCCTCGCGGTGGGCAATCTCTGCCAGACCAATCTCGAAGCTGCGGTTGAGGAGGTTGTAAGGGTTCTGGATGCTGACCATGCGGGGGAGCCCGGTGCGCTCGGCCAGGCACAGGTACTGCATCGCTCCCCAGGGAGTTTCGTTGGAGATCCCGATGCAGCGGAGCTTGCCCGCGCGCACCTGATCCCCGAGGACCTCCAGCGTCTCGGCGATCGGGACGCTGGGGTCCTCGGCTGGATGGCTGTAGCCCAGCCGGCCGAAAAAGTTGGTATCGCGATCCGGCCAGTGCACCTGATAGAGATCGATGTAATCTGTCCGCAGCCGCCGCAGGCTTTGGTTCACGGCAGTCTCGATGTTGCGGCGATCGAGTTGCACTCTGCCCGGGCGCAGGTATGACACCCAGTCGCCCGGGCCGGCAACCTTGCTGGCGATGATCAGTCGGTCTCGGCAGCGGCGCCGGCTGAGCCAGCTGCCGATGTAAGCCTCGGTGCGGCCCTGGGTCTCAGCCTTGGGGGGCACCGGATATATCTCGGCGGTGTCAATGAAATTGATACCCGCGTCGAGGGCGCGGTCGAGCTGCTGGTGCGCCTGGGCCTGCGTGTTCTGCTCGCCGAAGGTCATCGTTCCCAGGCAAACCGCGCTGACCTCCAGGTCGGTGCGCCCCAGCTGGCGATAGTCCATGGCGATCTCCCGTTGCGGTGCTCGCCTGTGACTTTAGCATGGCCAGGGGGCGCATCCCGCGCGGAGAACGAGTCACATAGCCTTCGAGTCATGAGCTTCTTCCGGGCCTTTTCTTGATGGAGCTCTCAGGAGCGCTGTTTTCGCCTGGCTTGCGTTGGTGCGCGTGGATTGCCTCCGGGCTGATTGTGCTAGCCGCCCTGCGGATGGCCCCCTGGCGCCGCTTGCGCGGCAGCTCACGTCTCCACGCATACATGGCGACCTGCATCGGCCTGCTGGTGCTCTGGACGTTGCGCACGGAGGTGGTCCCTGGACTGGCCTTCCATCTCCTGGGCATCACTACCCTGACGCTGATGGTCGGCTGGTCCCTGGCGGTGATCGGCGCTTCTCTGGTGCTGGCAGCCACGGTCTTTTGGGGCGCCGCCGACGCCTCCGGCTACCCGGTGAGTCTGATCACCGTGGTGGTGGTGCCGGCCGCGCTCACCCAAGTGCTGCTGGTGGTTGTTCGCGGCATGCTGCCCAGGCACTTCTTTATCTATGTGCTCGTCAATGCATTCTTGACCGCCGGTCTGGCGGCCCTCGCCGGCGGTTGCATCGCGGTTCTGTTGCTGGCGGGGGAGGGCGCCTATGCCTTTGCCGATCTGCAGCAGCAGGTGATGCCGTTCTTTCCGCTGATGTTCTTTCCCGAGGCCGTTATCAACGGATGGATCATCACGCTGATGGTGGCCCTGCGCCCCGGTTGGGTATGGTCCTTCAGCGATGCGGATTACCTGGATGGAAAGTGAGCGGGGCAGGCGCGGCCCTCGCCAAGGGCAAGGTGTGCAACCAAGCAGCTCGGCGGCCGTCCCGAGCTGGGGCGTTGTCGGGAGCGGGCCGGCGCCCGGCTCCTCTCGGCGTGCTTGGCCTCTTTGCCAGGAGCGTCTGACAAGCCCTGCTCAGAAATGCAGGTTAGAATTCAACGGTTGTCCGACGTTGGAGATCTGATCTTGGCTTGGTGGGGGAAACTGGTCGGCGGGGCCTTTGGCTTCATGCTCGGCGGTCCGCTCGGGGCGGCCCTGGGTGCGGTACTGGGACATAGCTTCGACAAGGGCTTGGGTGGCATTGAGGAAGGCCCGGGGGCGGGCGAGCGCGAGCGGGTGCAGACCGCCTTCTTCACCGCCACTTTCTCGGTCATGGGCCACCTGGCCAAGGCCGACGGGCGGGTTTCCAGCGGCGAGATTGCCCTCGCCGAGACCCTTATGGCCGAAATGGATCTGTCCGCGGAGCTGCGCAAGACCGCCATCGGGCTGTTCAACCAAGGCAAGGAGCCGGGTTTTCCTCTAGATGCCGTGCTCGAGCAGTTTCGCCGGGAATGCCATCGGCGCCAGACCCTGGTGCAGATGTTTCTAGAGATCCAGATCCAGGCCGCCTATGCAGACGGTGAGCTCGATCCTGTGGAGACCGAGCTTCTGGAGCACATCTGCCTGAGGCTGGGGGTGCCGCTGCAGGCCTATCGGCGCCTGGAGCAGATGGTCCGCGCCGAGCGCCGATTCGCTGGCGCCGGTCGTCGGGGCGCGCGCGTCGAGGCTCCGCGAGCCCCGACGCTGCACGACGCCTATGCGGTCCTGAATGTCGCCTCCGGCGCTAGCGACGCAGAGGTCAAGCGGTCCTATCGGCGCTTGCTGAGTCAGCACCATCCCGACAAGCTGGTCGCCAAGGGTCTGCCTGAGGAGATGATGAAGCTCGCCGCCCAGAAGACCCATGAGATTCGCCAGGCCTACGAGCAGATTCGCGCAGCCCGGGGTTTTTGAGGGCCCGTGCACTGCCGCTTGGGCAAGCGCTCGCTACTCGGCTATGCTTGGGCTCCCGGCCCCGGCCCAAGACAACCCTCGGGGGTGATATGTCCGACACGCTCGATCCGATCTTCCTCAACTTCCTCTATGCCTGCTTCGGGGGTGCACTGACGCTTTTCTTCATGTGGCTCGGCTGCAAGGTGTTCAGCCACATCGTGAACTTCAGCATCCCGGAGCAGCTGGCCCAAGGCAACATGGCCGTCGGGCTGATGATCATGGGCATCTTCATAGGGATCGGTACGGCGCTAGGGTTGGTGATCGGCCTTGGTCTGAACTGATGCGGGCGAGGGGCCAGCCCATCCTGCTGTCGCTCCTGGCCCTCGCTCCCATCTTGGCGTTCGCCACCGTGGCTCTGTCCGTCCAGGATCCCCATTGGACCACCAGGTACGACCACGACTTCCGCAAGTACACCAAACACTACTTCGGGCCCAATGTGGATTGGCGCTGGTTCAAGGCCCAGGGGATAGTCGAGTCCGGACTGGACCCCGAGGCCAAGAGCGCGGTGGGCGCCAAGGGGGTAATGCAGATCCTGCCGACCACCTACGCGGAGATCAAGCGCTCCAATCCCCATCTGAGCCGCATCGACGACCCGCGGTGGAACATCGCCGCCGCCATCTATTACGATCGCCAGATGTACCGCAAGTGGCAGGAAGGGCTTCCGATCGGCGAGCGGCTCAAGCTCGCCTTCGCCAGCTACAATGCGGGACTGGGCAGCATTCTCAAGGCCTATGACCGGGCGCAGTCCCGCGCGGGCGAGGTCCGTGTCTGGAAGCAGGTCGCCGGTTTCGCGCCCGGACAGACTCGCTCCTACGTGCGGCGGATCGCTCAGCTGATGCAGCCGAGAGGTTGAGGCGCCTCGGAGCAATCCGGCACGCCCGAAGGCTGAAAATCTCCGTCCGATCAGGTACAGTTCGGGTCTTCGAGCCCCCGGGTCCCCACCTCGGTGGGGTGCGTTCGAAGAGACCGGAGATCCGAGACCATGGCTGAAGACCTGATTGCCCCGTCCATCCTCTCGGCGGATTTCGCCAAGCTTGGCGAGGAAGTGGACAACGTGCTGGCCTCCGGGGCGGATATTGTCCACTTCGACGTTATGGACAACCACTACGTTCCGAACCTGACGATCGGACCGCTCGTCTGTGAGGCCCTGCGCAAGCATGGCGTCACTGCCCCGATCGACGTGCACCTGATGATCGAGCCTGTGGACGCAATCGTCCCCGATTTCGCCAAGGCCGGGGCCACCTACATCACCTTTCATCCCGAGGCCTCGCGCCACATCGACCGGACCCTGCAGCTGATCAAGGGCGAAGGCTGCAAGGGCGGGCTGGTGTTCAATCCCGCCACCTCGCTCGACTACCTGCGCTATGTGATCGACAAGATCGACATGGTGCTGCTGATGTCAGTCAACCCGGGTTTCGGCGGCCAGAGCTTCATCCCCTCGGCCCTGGAGAAGCTGCGGGAGGCCCGTAGGATGATCGGCGCCTCCGGCCGGGAGATCCGCCTGGAGATCGACGGCGGGGTCAAGGTGGACAACATCGCCGAGATCAAGGCAGCGGGTGCGGACACCTTTGTGTCGGGCTCGGGCATATTCGGCAAGGGCCAGGCGAGCGATCCCCACCGCTACGACAGCATCCTGCGCCAGATGCGCGCCGAGCTTGCAAAGGCCTCCTGAGGGCTCACCGCCGCGCGATTCGAGGCCGCTGGGCATTTCAATCGGCGTCCGCTTACGGCCCCTTTTGGTCCCGCCGCGATGATTCACAAGCCCCGGATGATCCTTATCGACGTGGACGGCACCCTGGTGGACTCGGTCCCCGACCTCGCCTATTGCGTCGACGAGATGATGAGGCGGCTGGACCGGCCTCCTCGCGGCGAGGCCCAGGTGCGCAACTGGGTCGGCAATGGCGTGGAGCGCCTGGTGCGCCGGGCCCTGATCGGAAGGCTCGATGGTGAGCCGAGTGAGGCGGAGTTTGCACGGGCCTACCCGATCTTTCTCGATCTCTACGGAGACAACACCTCGAAACGCTCCCGCCTCTATCCGGGGATACGGGAGGGCCTCGATTACCTGCGCTCCGCGGGCTATCGGCTCGGCTGCGTCACTAATAAGGCCGTCCAGTTCACCGAGCCGCTGCTGCGCGACCTGGGCGTGCGCGAGGCGTTCGAGATCGTGGTCTCCGGAGACACCCTGCCGGCCAAGAAGCCCGATACCATGCCTCTGCTGCATGCGGCCGCGTTTTTCGGCGTGCCCCCCCAGGAGGCGCTGATGGTGGGCGACTCGGTCAGCGACGTAACGGCGGCCCGGGCCGCCGGTTTCCAGATCGTCTGCATGAGCTATGGATACAACCATGGAGTCGACATCCGGGAGGCCTCGCCGGACGCGGTGATCGACTCGCTGGCCGAGATCCGGGGTCTGCTGCAGCAGGCGGCCTGAGCTCGGCGCCGCGGATAGCGCGGCGAGGCATGCCACCGACCCTGCACGGGACCATTTCACTGGAAACCGACGGGCTATTTCTTTATCTTGAGCGCCTCGGGGCTCGAGTCCGGACGGTGATGAAATCGCTACTCCACAAGGGCAAGAACTACGCAGGCACGCGATGGCGACGCCGAGGCTGAGCGTCCCTCGTTGCTGTGCGTCGTCCCTGCGGAGAAGATCATGACCCCCGAGCAGTTCGCGGCCCTGACCGCAGAAGGCCACAACCGCATCCCTGTGGCATGCGAGGTCCTGGCCGACCTTGACACCCCTTTGAGCGTCTATCTGAAGCTCGCCGAAGGCCCATACTCTTATCTCTTCGAGTCGGTGCACGGCGGCGAGAAATGGGGTCGCTACTCCATCATAGGGCTGCCCTGCCGGACAGTGCTCAAGGTGCGCGGCCATCAGGTGACCGTGGAGAATGCCGGCCTGGTGGTGGAGGAAGCCGAGGTCGAAGACCCACTGGCGTTCATTCAGGCCTTCCAGGGGCGCTACAGTGTGGCCGAGCCTGCCGGGCTGCCCCGGTTCACAGGTGGACTCGTCGGCTATTTCGGCTACGACAGCATCCGCTACATCGAGCCGCGGCTCGCCCGCTGCCCGAATCCGGACCCTATCGCCAGCCCGGACATCCTGCTCATGGTCTCCGAAGAGCTGGTGGTTCTCGACAATCTACGCGGCAGCATGTACGTGATCGTGCATGCGGATCCGTCCCAGGGCGACAGTCTGGAAGGTGCCCGGGCTCGGATCGGTGAGCTGATCGCCCAGATGCAACGGGGTGCGCCGCGGCGCGCCCATCGAGCTCCGAGGCGGGTGCAAGAGACGGATTTCGTCTCCGGCTTTACGGAGGCGGGATTCAAACGGGCGGTCGAGCGCATCAAGGACTACATCCTTGATGGGGACTGCATGCAGGCGGTGTTGTCCCAGCGCCTGTCGATCCCCTACAGCGCCCCTGCCCTGGACCTGTATCGGGCGCTGCGTGGGCTCAATCCCTCTCCTTACATGTATTTCGTCGATCTGGGAGATTTCCAGGTGGTGGGCTCGTCCCCCGAGATCCTGGTGCGCCTGGAGGACGGCCAAGTGACCCTCAGGCCCATCGCGGGCACCCGACGGCGCGGCTACACCGAGGCCGACGACGCCCGGCTCGAGGCGGAGCTGCTCTCCGATCCCAAGGAGCTCGCCGAGCACCTGATGCTCATCGACCTCGGCCGCAACGATGTGGGGCGAGTGGCCAGGACCGGCAGCGTCAGGGTGACCGACCAGATGATCGTCGAGCGCTACTCCCATGTCATGCACATCGTGTCCAACGTGGTAGGTGAGCTCAAGGACGGTCTCACCGCAATCGATGTCCTGCGCGCCACCTTCCCGGCGGGAACGGTCAGTGGGGCCCCGAAGATCCGAGCCATGGAGATCATCGACGAGCTGGAGCCCGTAAAGCGGGGCGTCTACTCCGGCGCGGTGGGCTATCTGTCCTGGAACGGCAACATGGACACCGCTATCGCCATCCGCACCGCGCTGATCCAAGGCGGTCGGCTGCACATCCAGGCTGGCGCCGGGATTGTGGCGGACTCTGTCCCGGCGCTGGAGTGGAAGGAGACGATGAACAAGGGGCGGGCGATCTTTCGCGCAGTCTCTCTGGCGGAGGCTGGGCTGGACCGCCAGGCCTGCCCGGACGGGGTTGGCCCTTGAAGCGGGTGCCGAGCGCCTATCGCTCCGCGCCCCGGGCGCCGGGCACCTGAGCGCAGCCGTGGCGTCGGCCACCGCGCTGTTCCAGCAGGCCATGCGGGCCTATGTGGCCGGCGATTATCCCAGGGCCGAGCGTCTCTGCGGCGCTCTGCTGAAGGCTGAGCCGCGTGCCCATGCGGCCCTGCACCTGCAGGGTCTGATCGACAACCGGCGCGGCAAGACACAACGTGCGGCCAGGACGCTGCGCAAAGCGATCGCGCTGGCGCCCAAGGAAGCGGCCTACCACAACAATCTCGGCGAGGTGCTCAGGGCGGCCGGGGACCTCCCGGGGGCCGTCGCCGCCTACCGGCGAGCGATTGAAGTCAAACCCCAGTATCCCCAGGCTCTGAGCAACCTCGGCATTGCCCTGATGGCCATGGGAGACTCCCAGGCAGCGGAGCAGGCGCTCGATATGGCGGTCGCCCTGCAGCCCGATCTGCTCAACGCCCGTTTCAACCTCGGGGTGCTCCACTCCGCGCTGGGAGATCGCCCCAAGGCCGAAGCGGCCTATCGTGAGCTGCTGGTTGTAGACCCTTCTCACACCGATGCCTGGCTCAATCTCGGCCATCTCCGCGAGGCCGGCGGCGAGCTGGACGAGGCGCGGCGCTGCTATGAGCGTGCGGTGCAGCTCGATTCCGAGTCGGCCCTGGCGCACTTCAGCCTCGCGCGCATGGATCGGGCCCAGTACCGCATGGGGCCGGCCCTGGGACACCTGCGGCGAGCGGTCGAGCTGGACCCGAAGCTGGGGGCCGCCTGGACGGACCTGGGCGTCCTCTACAGCCTGAGCCCGGGCCCGGAGGCCGTTGAGCGGGCGCAAGGGTGTTTCCGGCGCGCCCTGGACCTGGATCCGCGCGATGTCGAGGCCCTGGTGGGTCTCGCGGGTGCGAGCCTCGCGCTCGGTGACCGCCAGCAGGCGCTCGCCCTGGCGCGACGGGCCGTGCGGACGCGGCCTGATCATGCGGGGGCCTGGGCGGAGCTTGCCCGGGCCAGGCCCTTCGAGGCCGCCGACGATCCGGACTTGCTGGCCATGGAGCGTCGTTGGGACGCGACGGATCTCAGCGACGAGCAGCGCGCCGCGCTTGGGTTCGCCTTGGCAAAGGCCTACAGCGAGCTCGGCGATGCCGCCCGGGCCTTCTCCCGCATGGAGGTCGCGAACCGGGTCGTGCGCAAAGGCTACGACTATCGCCTCGAAGACAGCCGTCTGTTCATGGAGGGACTGCGGCGGGTGTTCTCGCCCGGGCGACTGGCCCGGGCGCGACCCCTGGTGCGCGGCTCCCTTACGCCGGTGCTCATCGTCGGGATGCCGCGCTCCGGCACCACCCTGGTGGAGCAGATCCTGGCCAGCCATCCCGAAGTGTACGGGGGCGGCGAGCTCAACCACCTCAACGACCTGGTTCGCACCCGCTGCAACCTGCGGGGGCCGGGGATGGAGAGTCCCGACGACCTTGCCTGCCTGGAGCAGATGTCCGACGCGGATTTCGCCGCCCTGGGCCAGGCCTACCTCGCTCGCCTGCGTGCTCACAGTCCGGACAGCCCTTTCATCACCGATAAGCTGCCGCATAACTACCTTTATCTCGGGATGGCTCGTCTGGGGCTCCCGGAGGCGCGCGTGATCCATTGCCGGCGCAACCCCGTGGATACCTGCTTCTCCCTCTTCGAGCGGTCCTTCCTGGGCCATCAGCCCTACGCCTATGATCTTCGCGAGCTGGGCGAATACTATCGAATGTACCAGGCACTCATGGCGTTCTGGGTCCCGCTGCTGGGCGATTTCGTGCTGGAGCTGGCTTATGAGGACCTGGTGCAGGATCAGGAGGGCCAGACCCGCCGGTTGCTGGCGTTTCTGGGGCTGGATCTCGATCCACGCTGCCTGATCTTTGAGCGTACGCGGCGATCCGTGCAGACCGCCAGCATGCTTCAGGTTCGCCAGCCCATCTATAGGTCGTCGATCGGCCGGTGGCGGCCCTTCGCCAGCTACCTGAGACCGCTCCTCGATGCGCTCGGGGCCGAGCGCAGCTGATGGCGCCGGCGAGGCGTCGGAGGCCAGGCCGGCCGCCCTTGGCGCGCCGTCGCAGGAGGGCGCTGTGGCATTTCTCTCACCAGGTTTTTCCCCTGTGGCGCGGGCGCGGCATTTTGCGTACACTCGGCCTGTGGTCAAACAACCATCCAAGGGAGGTACCCCGTGAACAAGCTTGCAGTTGCCGCCTGCGCCGCGTTGGGCCTGGTCTGCTCCGCCCAGGCCTCCGCCTGGGAGATCGAAAGCACTCCGACCGCTTATCTGTCCATTCCCTTCAACGGAAACACCCGTGCCGAGCGTGCGCCCACCTTCGGGCTGGCGCTCGGGCAGCTCCAGAAGGCCAATCCGGTGCAGCCGAGCCTCGCCCTGTTCCAGGGGGGGCGCCCGCCACTCGTGGATCTGCAGTTCCGGGAAGGCGAGCTCGGGGCCGTGAGCTTCAACGGCATCAACGCGTTGCAGAAGCACACCGTCTATAAGGCTGACGGCACGACCTCGACGGCGCAGGAGATCGACTGGGCCTATGCGATTCCGATCTTGCTTGCCGTCGGTGCAGCGGTCTATCTTTCCCAGAATGACAACAATCACGATAACGGCGGGCTCTTCGGGAATTTGCCCGGGCTCCCGGACCTTACCGACCGGCCGGTGCTCAGCGCCATCGTGGGGGTGATCGTCACCCGAATCGGCGGGACAGGGACTACGATGTGACAAACTAGCCATCTCTCAGCGCCCGCTCGGGAATCCTGGAGCGGAGCTGGTGAGATCGATGCGGGGGCCTGCGGGCCCCCGCCGCGTTTTGGCTCGGTCCTTTGCGCGATGCGCCGGGTCCTACCAACGCCTGGCGCCCCGTGGAATAATGACCGGCCGCGACCGACGGCAGCCCTGCGCTTGCTGCGTCGCCGGGGTTTTGTAGCCCGGCCCGCCCCGGTCTCAGCCGAGGTCTCAGCCATCATGGTCCTCATGATCGACAATTACGACTCGTTCACCTACAACCTGGTGCAATACCTGGGTGAGCTGGGCGCCGAGGTGCGAGTCTGCCGCAACGACGAGATAACCACCGACCAGATCGAGGCGCTCAAGCCCAATCAGATCGTGATATCTCCGGGCCCGTGCACGCCGACCGAGGCGGGCATCTCGGTGCCGGTGATCGAGCGTTTCGCCGGGTGCATCCCCATGCTCGGCGTCTGCCTGGGGCACCAGTCCATCGGTCAGGCCTTCGGCGGACGCATCGTCCACGCCCGGCAGGTCATGCACGGCAAGACCTCTTTGATCCATCACGCCGACCAGGGCGTGTTCACGGGGCTTCCCAATCCCTTCGAAGCGACCCGGTACCACTCGCTGGTCATCGAGAAGGAGACCCTGCCGGAGTGCCTGGAGGTGACCGCCTGGACGCTGCGGGAGGACGGGGCGATGGACGAGATCATGGGCGTGCGCCACAAGGACTTGGCAGTGCAGGGTGTACAGTTCCATCCCGAGTCGATCCTGACGCGCCAGGGCCATGACCTGCTGCGCAACTTTCTTCAGGGCGTCTGAGCGGTGTCGGGCCCGCCGGTAAGTCGGGTTGTGGCGCCGTGCGCGTCCCCGTGTACCGCCTGCCGGGGTGGGCGGCTGCCGCGAGTCTGGCGATGGATCTGAAACAGGCGATCGAGCGGGTTGTAAGCCGGCATGATCTCAGCCGCGACGAGATGGCGGGGATCATGCGCACCGTCATGACCGGGAGTGCCACCCCCGCGCAGATCGGCGGATTCCTCATCGCCCTGCGCATGAAAGGGGAGTCGGTCGCCGAGATTGCCGCCGCCGCCCAGGTCATGCGCGAGCTGGCCACCCCTGTCCGGGTCGGAACCGACCGCCTGGTCGACACCTGCGGTACGGGCGGGGATGCCTCGGGGACCTTCAACATCTCCAGCGCGAGCGCCTTTGTCGCGGCCGCGGCTGGTGCGCGGGTGGCCAAGCACGGCAACCGCTCGGTGTCGTCGAAGTCCGGCAGCGCCGATGTCCTGGAGGCGGCGGGCGTGAGGCTGGATCTGACCCCCGAGCAGGTGGCCCGCTGCATCGACGAGGTGGGGGTGGGCTTTATGTTTGCGCCCGCCCATCACGGGGCCATGCGGCACGCCATTGGTCCCCGGCGCGAGATGGGAGTGCGGACCATTTTCAACATACTGGGTCCGTTGATCAACCCGGCCGGCGCGCCCAACCAGGTGATCGGGGTGTTCGGCGAGGGGCTGCTCGATCCGCTCGCCCGGGTGCTCCAGGATCTAGGCAGCCGCCACGTGCTGGTGGTGCGCGCCCGCGACGGTCTGGATGAGATCTCGGTCGCAGACCGCACCGAGGTCTCTGAGCTCAGAGATGGGCAGATCCATCGCTACTCCGTCTCTCCGGAGGATTTCGGTCTGGCCCGGGCGTCCATCTCCCAGTTGCGCGTCGAGAGTCCGGCGGACAGCCTGGCGACTATCCGGGCGGTGCTGGAGGACCGGCCCGGGCCCGCCCGCGACATCGTGACCCTGAATGCCGGGGCTGCCATCTATGTCGCCGGTGTCGCCGCGAGTCTGGCGGAAGGCGTGCGCCTTGCGGATGCTGCCATCGCCAGCGGGGAGGCGCGGAGCCGGCTCGACCGCCTGGTGATCCTGACCCAGAGTCTCGACTGATCGGAGCGCCGGAGGGCCACGCCCGGGAGACCCATGGCCGAGACCCCCGACATCCTCAAGAAGATCCTGGCGCGCAAGCTCGAGGAGATCACCGAACGCCGTGCCCGCACGCCCGAGGCGGCGCTGCAGGCCAGAGTCTCCCGTGTGGCACCGCCGCGGGGCTTCGCGGCGGCCCTGGACGCCAGGATCGGGTCGGGTCGCCCGGCGGTGATTGCCGAGATCAAGAAGGCGTCGCCCAGCAAGGGTGTGCTCCGGCCGGTTTTCCGACCGGCGGAGATCGCCCGAAGCTACGCCTCGGGCGGCGCCACCTGTCTGTCGGTGCTGACCGATCGGGATTTCTTCCAAGGTGCTGACGAGCACCTGCAGGAGGCGCGGGCGGCCTGCAGTCTGCCGGTGATACGCAAGGACTTCATGGTCGAGCCCTACCAGGTGCTCGAGGCCCGTGCAATCGGCGCCGACTGCATCCTGCTGATCCTCGCCTGTCTGGACGACCGGCAGCTCAGCGAGCTCGCCGAGCTCGCCCGACGGCTGGGCATGGACGTGCTGGCCGAGGTCCATGACGAGGCGGAGCTCGAGCGTGCCTTGGGGCTCGATCTGCGCTTGATCGGGGTGAACAACCGGGATCTGCGGACCTTTGATGTCAGCCTGCAGACGACGTTGCGGCTGCGCAATCGGGTGCCGCTGGGGCGAATCCTGGTCACCGAGAGCGGCATCCACACGGCGGCGGACGTGGCGCTGATGCGCTCCCAGGGCATTCACGCCTTCCTGGTGGGAGAGGCGCTCATGCGCTCGGACGATCCCGGCGGGCGGCTCGCGGAGCTGTTCGGCGGCTGCGACGCGGCCGGCCGGCGGTGATCTGAGCGTAGGCCGGGGCGCGGGGGATCTCAGCGGGTGCCGAACACCACGATGGTCTTGCCCTTGACGCCGATCAACCCCTGTTCCTCCAGGTTCTTCAGCACCCTTCCCGCCATCTCGCGAGAGCATCCCACGATACGCCCGATCTCCTGGCGGGTGATCCGGATCTGCATTCCGTCCGGGTGGGTCATCGCGTCGGGCTGCTTGCACAGCTCGAGCAGGGTGCCTGCGATGCGGCCGGTGACGTCGAGGAACGCCAGGTGTCCGACCTTTTGACTGGTGGTGAGCAGGCGCTGGGTGAGCTGGCGGCCGAGGGCGAACATGATATCCTTGCTGTAGTCCCTCAGATCGGTCTGGAGCAGCTGCTCCAAGCGGCCGTAGGTGATCTCGGCAAGCTGGCAGGTCGAGCGCGTCCTGACCAGTACGCTACGCTGCTTCATGGGAGAGAACAGGCCCATCTCCCCGATGAACTCGCCCTTGTTCAGATAGGTCAGGATGATCTCGCGGCCCTCTTCGTCCTCCATGATGGCGGTGAGCGAGCCCTCGATCACATAAAACAGCACATCCGCTGGATCCCCGGGGTGGATGAAGTCCGTCTTGGCCGGGTACCTCCGGATGTGGCAGAACGACAACAGCCGCTTCAGATACTCCGGCTCCTCATGGGGCGTCCGCGCTATGGACATGAGTTGGGGCATCTAATCAAGGCGATCGTCTGCACGCAGGGAGGGATGCACGCCTAAGTCTAGGCGACCTGCTGCCCCTTGTCGATCTGTGATAGGCTGCGCCGGGCCTAGGGGAGTCGGAGATGTGATGAAGGCACGGGTCAAGTGGGTCGAGGGCGTCCTGATGCTGGGCGAGTCGCCCAGCGGGCATGCGGTGGTCATGGACGGGGCGCCGGAGCACGGCGGGCGCAACCTCGGGGTGCGGCCCATGGAGATGCTGCTGCTCGGGATGGGTGGCTGCACACAGTTTGATGTGGTGAACATCCTGAGGCGGGGGCGGCACGCGATCAGCGCGTGCGAGGCACAGATCGAGGCGGAGCGGGCGCCTGTGGACCCGAAGGTATTCACGCGCATCCATGTGCACTTCATCGTCACCGGAAAGGGGCTTACTAAAAAGGTGGTGGAGCGGGCCGTGCGCCTGAGCGCCGAAAAATACTGCTCCGCCTCGATCATGCTCGGCAAGGTGGCTGAGATCACTCACGATTTCGAGATTCGGGATGTCCAAGGCTAGCCGGGCATTCGACGCCCTGGTCCAGGAATTCTACGAAGCTTGGCTGCGTTTCCATCCCGCCCGCGCCCTGCAGGCGGGCATCTCCGGGTACGAAGGTCAGTTTCCGGCCGTCGATGAAGATGATTTCGGCGCGCTCTGCTCGCTGCTGGAAAGCCTGATCGTCGGCCTGGAAGAGATCGATTTCCACCGGCTGGACGACGACCGGCAGACGGATCTTCAGGTGCTCTTCGGTGCAGCTCAGGCCGAGCACCAATGCCTGCTGCAACGCGATTGGCGCCACCGGGATCCGGGCGCGTTTCTGCCGTTCGAGACCTTGCGTGAGCTCCTGCTCTATCCTCAGAGCGGGTCCGCTGGCGCGCTCAAGCAGTGCCTAGCCGACATCCCTCCGTTCCTGCGCCACGCCCGCAGTCAAATCCTTACTGTGCCTGAGCTGGTACCCAGGTTCTGGGTCGAGGCGGCGGTGGATGAGGCCCGTGCCGGGCTGGGCTGCCTGGGCGGGCTTCGCGAAAGCCACTTGGCGCGCCGTTGTGGCCGTTCGCCTGCCCAGATCCATGCCCTGGTAGAGGCATCCGCCGCGGCGGTCAGTGGCTACGCCGCCGGGCTGGAGCAGGAGGTGGCGCCTTTCGCTGGGGGAGTCGTCGCCGCTGGCCAACCGCTGTACGCGTTTCTGCTGCGCCAGCGCTTCTTTCTGACTGTCGACCCGGATCGCCTGCGCCGGATGGCCGTGACAAAGGCCGGGGAGATCGCTGGCGCGATCGCAGAGCTGGCCCGCGAAGTTTGTGGCTCGGACCGGATCCAGGACTGGCTGGACAGACTCGATACGGACACGGACCGTGCGGGCGGGCATACCGAGGCGGCGCGGGAGCACTCCCAGCAGGTACGCCGCCTGGTCGAGGAAAAGGGGCTCGCGGACCTGTCGGCCCGCTCCCATCTGCGGCTGTCGGCGGCGCCGCCTTTCATATCGCCCGCGGCGCCTTTGCCCGCGTACGTGGCCCCCGTCATGGGCGACCCTGACCTCGTCGGCACCATCTACCTGCCCGCCGGCGGGACCTCTCTGGCGGCCAGGCTCGGCGTCTTCGACGCCTGCCTGGCACTCGGTTGGGCCGGCAGGCACCTGCAGTCCATGCGCGCTGCCGCCAGTGCTGCGGCAGGCACCCTGGTGCGTCGCCTGAATCCATGCCCCGGGTTCCTCGATGGCTGGCCGCTCTATGCCGAGGGCATGCTGCTCGAGAACGGCTATGAGGCGACGGCCTGGGCGCGCTTCGCCGTCCTGGCCAGCCGCTATCGCAGCGCGGTGAAGGCGCAGCTCGACGCTGAGATCCATCTCGAGGGGCTGGCACCCCAGGCGGCGGTCCAGCGGTTGGCAGCGGCGCCTGGGGAGACACCCGAGCAGGCGCGTCTCGAGGTGCTGCGGATGACGCGCGAGCCGGGAAGATCGATGGCCGCCCTGGCCGGGTGGCTGCTGATCGAGAGCGTTCGCGATCAGATGCGGGCGCAGGATCCCGGCCATTCGACCGCCCGATTTCACCACCTGCTTCTGGCCCAGGGTCCTGTCGCACTCCCTTTGGTGATCCAGGGCACCTTCGGTCAGCCGGTTTGGGATGTCGCCCTGGAGCGGTTGGAGCTACTGTGAGTCGTCCCGCGACCACCCTGGGCATGCGCCACGTCGCGCTCCGCGTCCGGGACCTCGATGCCTGCGAGCGCTTCTACGCGGAGCTGCTCGGCATGCGCGTAGCGTGGCGCCCTGATCCGGATAACCTGTACCTGAGCGCCGGCCCTGACAATCTCGCCCTCCATCGCGCGCCGAGTGATGCAGCAGAGCTCGCGCCTGGACAGCGCCTCGACCACATCGGATTTCTTGTCGCGACGCCCGAGGACGTGGACCACTGGTTCGCGTTTCTCTCCGAGCAGGGGGTGCACATGTCTGAGGCGCCGCGCGACCACCGCGATGGGGCGCGCAGCTTCTATTGTTTCGATCCTGACGGTACCAGCGTCCAGCTGATCTACCATCCTAGCCTGGCCGAATCGGAGCGTACGGGCGGGCCGCCCTGATCGCCTTGCGGCGCCTTGGGTTGCATGCGCGCTGATATCCATTAAACTCTGGCACCTTTGCCGTAGCCCCGGGGGAAGGATGCGATGGTCCGGCCTCTCAATCGGTTGAAGCTGCACGGCTTCAACAACCTGACCAAGTCGCTGAGCTTCAATATCTATGACATCTGCTACGCGGCGACCCCCGAGCAGGAGCGGGCTTATATCGGCTACATCGACGAGGCCTACAACGCCGAGCGCCTGACGCAGATCCTTCAGGACGTGGCCGACATCATCGGCGGCAATATCCTCAACATCGCCCATCAGGACTACGAGCCCCACGGCGCCAGCGTAACCATGCTGATCTCCGAGGAGCCCGTGGCAGCGGAATACCTGTCCAACACCGCATCGCCCGGGCCGCTTCCCGATGCGGTGGCCGCGCATCTGGATAAGAGCCACATCACGGTCCATACGTATCCGGAGAGCCATCCGGACAACGGCATCAGCACCTTTCGCGCCGACATCGATGTCTCCACCTGCGGGCGCATCTCGCCGCTGAAAGCGCTCAACTATCTGATCCACACATTCGAGTCCGATATCGTCTACCTGGACTACCGGGTACGCGGTTTCACCCGGGATATCAACGGCAAGAAGTACTACATCGATCACAAGATCAACTCGATCCAGAACTACCTGGCCAAGGACACCAAGGACAAGTTCCGGATGATCGACGTGAACGTCTATCAGGAGAACATCTTTCACACCAAGATGGTGTTGAAGGAGTTCGAGCTGGACAACTATCTGTTCGGCATCCGCGCCGAGGACATAGCGCCCAAGGAGCGCGAGATGATCGTGGAGCGTGTCAAGCGCGAGATGCTGGAGATCTTCTACGGCAGGAACATCCAGAAAGGCATGAAGCTCAGGTAGGCTCCGGCGGCCCCGGACTGCGCTCAGAGATAGTGGACCGTCCGGGTCATGACCTTGGCGGTCAGCTTCATGGCCAAACGGATCGGCCCGGGCAGCACCGCGCCTCCGGCGGCCAGGGCCTTGGTGGCGTGAGCCGCCTCGTCCTCGCGCATCTGCTCGAGGATGGCCCGGGTCTTGAGATCGCCCGCGGGGACCTGCTGTAGGTGCTCGTCGAGGTGCTTTTCGACCTGGCGCTCGGTCTCGGCGACGAACCCCAGGCTCCATTGGTCTCCGGCGAGCCCGGCCAGGGCGCCGATGGTGAAGGAGCCGGCGTACCAGAAGGGATTCAGATAGCTCTTGCGATCGCCCAGCTCCAGGATGCGCCGCTCGCACCAATCCAGGTGGTCGTTCTCTTCTCGTGCTGCGCGCTCCATGCCTTCGCGCACCTCTCCCAGGCTGGCCGTCAAGGCCTGACCCGAGTACAGGGCCTGAGCGCACACCTCCCCGGTGTGGTTGATGCGCATGAGCCGTGCCACATGATTGCGCTCGTCGGCGGGCAGGTCCGTCTCGGGCAGTTCTGCGGCGGGATCGCGGCGGTCCGTGACCTGCGGGCGCCCGAATACCGTTCGCAAGGCCTGATCGAATCCGATCAACAGACGGTCGAAGGGGTTGTAGGTGCGCTGCGTCACTGGCAAGACTCCCGGTCGGATTGGATCCGGACCCACCGGACCTTCGTTCAATATTATATCGATTGGCCCGACAACGCGCGGTCGAGAAGTTGCACGGGATGTAGCGTCTCGACGGGGAGCCCCGCCCGGGTCGCCGCAGCCCTCAGGTGTAGCGCGCAGCCGGTGTTGGAGCTGAGCAGCCAACGAGGCGGGGGTGCGCCGAGGCTGCGGGTCTTGGTCTGGACCAGCCGGTCGGCGTTTGCCGGCTGGGTCAGCAGGTAGGTTCCCGCGGCACCGCAGCAGCGATCATTGCCTGGCAGGGGTGAGACCGCGAGCCCCGGGATCCGGCCGAGCAAGGTGTAGACCGAGCCGGAGGCGGCCGAGGCGTTACGCAGGGTGCAGGGCTCGTGCACGAGCGCGCGGCCCGTGAGCCCGGCGATCTCCAGACCCTCGGGCCAGTCGAGAGCGGCCAGGAAGCTGCAGATATCCACCGGCTTGCCGGTCATGTCGAGGTAATCGCTGAGCTGGGCGGTGCAGGCGCTCGCCACCGAGACCACCGCCCGTCCCTCCCCCTCGGAGAAGGCCCGGATGTTGCGGGCTGCGAGGCGGGCCGCCCGTGCCGGTCGGCCTGCGTGCATGTGAATCGCCCCGCAGCAGACCTGACCTGGCGGGACATCGACCGTTACACCCAATCTGGTGAGCACGCGCACCGCCGCCACTAGGGCGTCCTGCTCAACCACCCGGCTGACGCACCCGGTGAGCAGGGCGACGCGCGCCCGCTCGTTGCCGACGGCGGGATAGTGAGGCCGCCATCTGTGCGTCGGCGCCAGGTCCGGGAGCAGTCGCACTGTGCGCCCGAGCTTGGCGGGGCCGAGTCGGTCCGCCAGGCCGAGCAGCCCGGTGCGCTGAAGGATCCGCAGCAGGTCCCGGAACAGCGGCCAGGCAGGCACCCGCGTAAGTCCGGCCAGGCCGAGATCGCCGGGCGCCGAGCGCAGTCGACCGCGCCGCTCGACCCTCAGGGCCCGAGCCGAGTCGAGCAGTCGCCCGTATTCCACGCCAGAGGGGCAGACACGCTCGCACGCGCGACAGCCCAGGCAACGCTCGATATGGCCCCAGAGCCTCGGCCTGTCCGGGAGCTGGCCCGAGGCCATCGCCTGGATGAGCGCGATGCGGCCGCGGGGGGATTCGCTCTCGTCGAGGCTGAGGCCGTAGGTCGGGCAATGGGGCAGGCACAGTCCACACTTGACGCAGCGGTCGGCGCGATCGAGCAGATGTTCCGGACTGGTCAAGGCGCGGGGATACGGGGAGAATGCTCAGCGGGCAATGGCCCATCATAGCACCGGTTGACCCGGCCCCTGAGCTCCCGATCCCATGCCCTACTACCGCCACCACCTGTTTTTCTGTACCAACCTGCGCGAGGACGGGACGGCCTGCTGCCAGCGCTTCGGGGCGCGGGAGGCGCGCGACTACATGAAGCATCGGGCCAAGGAGCTGGGCGTCCACGGGCCGGGGCGCGTGCGGATCAACACCGCTGGGTGCCTCGACCGCTGCGACCTGGGGCCGGTGATCGTCGTCTACCCCGACGCCGTCTGGTACACATACGTCGATCGCGAAGACCTGGACGAGATCGTTCGAGAGCACCTGGTGGGGGGGCGCGTGGTCGAGCGTCTGCGCCTGCCGGATCGGGTGCAGGCGCCGCCGGGCGAGGGTGACGCAGGAGAGACTTGACAAACGCTCAATAATATAAGAGCATAATTACATGCTGAACATCGACCTCCTTGGTGGCTCAGCATTCCTCCATCCTCCTTTGGTGGTTCGTTTTGCGCAGCGATTCCCTCGCTGCGTTTTTTCGCCTGCTTCGGCGCGGCGCGGGCTCGGGCTTGTCAGCCTGG
>Ga0307436_1000328_pt1 | contig 21950 bp, 24 predicted proteins | sample SalMarWE160440MG_FD_202513 | JGI IMG/M metagenome (GOLD analysis project Ga0307436, IMG submission 202513) | Salt marsh sediment microbial communities from the Plum Island Ecosystem LTER, Massachusetts, United States - WE1604-40 | ecosystem: Environmental > Aquatic > Marine > Intertidal zone >...
GCTCGGCGCAGGGTTATCGCAGATGGCGGGCAAGCTGTTCCGCATCGGCCATCTCGGCGATCTCAACGAGCTCATGCTGCTCGGCGCCATTGCCGGCGCCGAAATGTCCATGCGCGACGTGGGCATCGACGTCGAGCCCGGCTCGGGGCTGGCGGCGGCGCAGGAGTATTTTCGTGGCGCGCAGGGCTTAGGCGAACGCCGGCTTGCGGCCGAATAGGCGCGTGCCGCGCGAGGACGAGCGGTAGCGCCACGTCCTCGAAGAAGTGCTTTGATCTGACGGCCGCCTGGCCCATCGGCCTTGCACCGGGATGGTTTTTCTTTGTGGCGTGGGGCGTGTCCCCCGCGGTTGTAGAAGGGGGAGGTTCAGTGGAACACGCGATCGTCTTCCTCGATCGAGAGTCGGTCGGCGCCAATGTGCGCAAGCCCGATTTTCCGCACACCTATGTGGAGTACGAGTCCACCTGGACGCCGGAGGACATCGTCGACCGGCTCAAGGACGCGAGCGTCGCCATCATCAACAAGGTGCCGATGCGCGAAGACGTGCTGAAGCAGCTTCCGAAGCTGAAGCTGATCGCCGTGGCGGCGACCGGCACCGACGTTGTCGACAAGGCCTATTGTAAGGCGAACGGCATTACCGTCGTCAACATTCGCAACTACGCCTTTAATACCGTGCCGGAGCACGTCATCGCGCTGATGTTCGCGCTCCGCCGGAACCTGCTCGCCTATATCGAGGACGTGCGGAACGGCCGTTGGGCCGAGGTCGATCAGTTCTGCTTTTTCGACCATCCGATCCGCGATATCGCCGGCTCGACCATGGGCATTGTCGGCTATGGCGCCATTGGCAAGGCGGTGGCCAAGCGGGCCGAATGCCTCGGCATGAAGATCCTGCCCTATGACGTGTTCCCGCAAGAGGGGCTGGTGGATCTCGAGACGGTGCTGAAAGAGAGCGACGTTATCACACTGCACTGCCCACTCACGCCCGAGACCAAGAATATGATCGGCGCCAAAGAGCTGAAGATGATGAAGCCGACGGCGATCCTCATCAACACGGCGCGCGGCGGTCTCGTGGACGAGGCGGCGCTCGCCGAGGCGCTGAAAGCCGGCACCATCGCCGGCGCCGGTTTCGACGTGCTCACCAAGGAGCCGCCGAAGGAAGGCAACATCCTGCTCGATCTCGGGTTGCCGAATCTCATCATCACGCCGCATGTGGCGTGGGCGAGCCGCGAGGCCATGCAGATCCTGGCCGACCAACTCATCGACAACATCGAAGCGTTCGTGGCGGGCAAGCCGCAGAACGTCGTCGAGTAATCCTAAGGACGACCGCCATGAAGAAACTGCTGTTCCTGTTCGACACCGACGAGATGCCGAGCGTGTTCGACACCGTGGTCGGCTACGACGGCGGCGCCGACCGCGTCACCGGCTATGCAGGCGTGACGCCGGACAATGTCGGCGCCTTGGTCGACGGCTGCATCTACACCCGCGGCGGCAAGGACAAGCAGAACACCGCGATCTTCGTCGGCGGCGGCAACATGGCCAAGGGCGAGGCGTTGTTCGAGAAGATCAAGAGGCACTTCTTCGGGCCGTTCCGCGTGTCCGTCATGCTCGATTCCAACGGCTCCAACACAACGGCCGCGGCCGGCGTGGCGCTGCTTGCGAAAGCGAAGAAGCTCAAGGGCAAGAAGGCCGTGGTGCTTGCGGGTACTGGCCCGGTCGGCATGCGCGCCGCAGGCTTTCTCGGCATGGAAGGCTGTGACGTGACTATCACCTCGCGCACCAAGGAGCGCGCCGACGAAGCGGCCAAGGTCATCGGCCAGCGCTTCGGCATCGAGGTCAAGGGTGCGGCAGGGGCCACCGACGAGGAGCGCGCCGCGGCGTGCAAGGACGCCAATGTAGTCTACGCTGCGGGCGCTATCGGCGTGCAGCTTCTGCCTAAGGCAGCGTGGCTGGACAATGCGAATGTCGAGATGGTGGCGGACGTGAACGCCCAGCCTCCGCTCGGCATCGAGGGCATCGAGGCGACCGATAAGGGCAAGGACTACGACGGTAAGCTCGCCTTCGGCGCGCTCGGCATCGGCGGGCTCAAGCTCAAACTGCACCGCGGCTGCATCAAGAAGCTGTTCGACAGCTCCGAAGGCGTCTTCGACGCCGAGGAGATCTATGCCCTCGCCAAAGAGATGGCCTGATGAGCGAGATCAAAGACACCCCGATCGAGCCGTTCCTCGATGCGCTCGCCTCCAGCAAGGCGACGCCGGGGGGCGGCAGCGTGGCCGCCATCATGGGCGGCATGGGCGCGGCGCTCGTGAGCATGGTGTGCAACCTCACCATTGGCAAGAAGAAGTACGCCGATGTCGAAGGCGAGATGAGAGACCTGCTGGCCAAGACCGAGGATCTGCGCAACCGGCTGACCGGCACGATCCAGGACGACGTGCGCGCCTTCGATACGGTGATGGGCGCCTACGGCATGCCCAAGGAGACCGACTCGGAGAAGGCGGCGCGCGACGAGACCATCCAGGCCGCCCTCAAACAGGCGACCGAGGTGCCGATGCGTTGCTGCCATCTGGCGCGGGAGGTTATCGACCTAGCGTTGCTAGCCTCGGAGAAGGGCAACCTCAACGTGATTTCGGACGCCGGGGTCGGCGTCCTGGCGGCATATGCTGCACTGCGAAGCGCCGCGCTAAATGTCTACATCAATGCAAAAATGATCTCGGACCAGAGCTTCGTGGACGCTAAGCTGAGTGAACTGGAGGGCCTTCTGGACGGTGCTGAAGCAGCGACCGAGAGGGCCTACGATATCGTAAAGGGCAAGGTGAGCTGACGTCTTTGGGCGCTGGCTCTCAAACGATAGCCCGCCGAAGAGACTAGGAAGGGAGGAACGACGTGGACGTTCACGAGTATCAAGCGAAAGAGCTTCTGGGTAGCTTCGGCGTGCCGGTGGCGAAAGGCGCCGTGGCATTCAGCCCCGATCAGGCCGTCTATGCGGCCACCGAGCTCGGCGGTTGGAGCTGGGCGGTGAAGGCCCAGATTCACGCCGGTGCGCGCGGCAAGGCTGGCGGCATCAAGATCTGCAAGACCTATCATGAGGTCCGCGAGGCGGCGCAGGAGCTGCTCGGCAAGCGTTTGGTCACGCTGCAGACCGGCCCTGAGGGCAAGCCGGTGCAGCGCGTCTATGTCGAGGTGGCCGAGCCCTTCGACCGCGAGCTTTATCTCGGCTACGTGCTCGACCGTAAGGCGGAGCGTATCCGCGTGATCGCTTCCCAGCAGGGGGGCATGGAAATCGAGGAGATCGCCAAGACCGATCCCCACGCCATTCTTCAGGTCATCGTCGAGCCGGCCGTCGGCCTTCAGGCTTTCCAGGCGCGCGAGCTTGCCTTCCAGCTGGGCCTCAACATCAAGCAGGCGCAATCTTGCGTGTCGACGATCATGAACGCCTATCGCGCATTCCGCGATTGTGACGCGCAGATGCTTGAGATCAACCCATTGGTCGTGGCCAAGGACGACCGCGTGCTGGCGCTCGACGCCAAGATGTCGTTCGACGACAACGCGATGTTCCGCCGACACAACGTGGCCGACATGTACGATCCTTCGCAGCAGGACCCGCGCGAAGCGCAGGCCGCGGAGCACAACCTCAACTATATCGGTCTCGATGGCGAGATCGGCTGCATCGTCAACGGTGCGGGCCTCGCCATGGCGACCATGGACATGATCAAACACGCGGGCGGCACGCCGGCGAACTTCCTGGACGTGGGCGGCGGCGCCTCGCCCGAGCGTATCGCCACGGCGATGAAGCTCGTCACGTCGGACGAAAACGTCAAAGCCGTGCTGGTCAACATCTTCGCCGGCATCAATCGCTGCGACTGGGTGGCGAAGGGTGTGGTTCAGGCCTGCGGTAGCATGGACATCAAGGTGCCGCTGGTCGTGCGCCTTGCCGGCACCAATGTTGAAGAAGGCCGCAAGATCTTGGCCGATAGCGGGCTCAAGCTGATCACCGCCGACACGCTGGCGGAAGCGGCCGAGAAGGCCGTGGCGGCGTGCCAGGGCAAGCTCCAGGCAGCCTAGCTTGTATCGGAGAAAGACAAAGTAATGAGCATTCTGATCGACGAAAAAACACCGGTAATCGTCCAGGGCATGACCGGTGACAAGGGCACTTTCCACGCCAAGGAGATGATCGCGTACGGCACCAACGTTGTCGGCGGCGTGACGCCCGGCAAAGGCGGCGGCCGACATCTCGACCGTCCGCTGTTCAACACCGTGAAGGAAGCCGTCAAGGAGACGGGCGCGACAACATCCATCACCTTCGTGGCGCCGGCCTTCTGCGCCGATGCCATCATGGAGGCAGCCGACGCCGGCATCCAGCTGGTCTGCTCCATCACCGACGGCATCCCGGCCCAGGACATGATGCGCGTGAAGCGTTATCTCATGCGCTATCCCCGCGACCGGCGGACGATGATGGTCGGCCCGAACTGCGCCGGCATCATCAGCCCGGGGAAGTCCATGCTCGGCATCATGCCGGGCCACATCTATCTGCCGGGTAAGGTCGGCGTCATCTCGCGTTCCGGCACGCTGGGCTACGAGGCTGCCTCGCAGATGAAGGCGCACGGCATCGGCATCTCCACCTCGGTCGGCATCGGCGGCGATCCGATCAACGGCTCGTCGTTCCTCGATCACCTCGCGCTGTTCGAGGAGGATCCGGAAACCGAGGCGGTGCTGATGATCGGCGAGATCGGCGGTCCGCAAGAGGCTGAAGCGTCCGCGTGGATCAAGGACAATATGTCGAAGCCGGTGATCGGCTTCGTCGCAGGGCTTACCGCTCCGAAAGGGCGGCGTATGGGCCATGCCGGCGCCATCATCTCGGCGGCCGGCGACAGCGCCGCTGAGAAGGCCGAGATCATGCGCTCCTGCGGGCTCACCGTTGCGCCCAATCCGAGCGAGTTCGGCTCGACCGTGGCGGGCGTGATTGGGGCATAAGACGCGCTAGGGCGGCTTGCCGCCGTCCCATAGGCTTCTTCACAAGGGGCGCGAGATTTTGCGCCCCTTGTGACGCGCGCTTCACGGCCCTGAGCGAAAAAGTCGACCGGGCGGAAGTTGCGTAAGCGTACTATGCACGAGGAGCTGAAAAAGTCCGACCTTAAGACCGATGACGGGACCGCTCCGCTCATCAGCGGGACCTCGGCCCAGGACGCGGCGGACATCCTGTTCGATCTCCTCATGGACGTGGTGCGACAGCACCAGCCCGAAATCGAGCGCGTCTTCGAGGGCGGCGCCAACATTTCCGACTTCTCGCCCGAGCTGATGGCCCGGGCGCTCCAGGCGCAAGGCATCTGGTTCCAGCTTCTATCCATCGCCGATCAGAATGCGGCCATGCGCCGCCGCCGCCATATCGAGCAGGAGCGCGGGCGCGACGCCTTGCGCGGCACGTTCGACCACGTGCTGGCTGAGGCCGCCCGCGACGGCATTGCGCCCAAGGAGATCGAAAATTTGTTGCGGTCTTTGCGCATCCGGCCGGTGATCACCGCGCATCCGACGGAATCGAAGCGCGTCACCGTTCTCGAGAAATACCGCAAGATCTATCTCCTCTTGCGCGAGCTCGAAGGTGCACGGTGGACCGACCGGGAGCGGCAAGGGTTCCTGGCCGATATCCGCGATCAGATCGAGCTCGTATGGATGACCGGCGAGCTCCACCTGGAGAAGCCCACGGTCGAGCACGAGGTCTTGCGCGGGCTCCACTTCTTCGATGAGACGCTGTTCGAGAAGGCGCCGGAGATGATGGCGCTGCTCGAGGGCGCGCTGCAACGGAATTATCCGAGCGAGCATTTCGAGCTGCCGCCCTTCTTCCAGTTTGGCTCATGGATCGGCGGCGACCGCGACGGAAACCCATATGTCACCACCTCCGTCACCGGGTGGGCGCTGCGCCAAAACGCACTCGCCTCGCTCCGCCACTACCGCGAGCGCATCGTGAGTTTGGCGCGCATGCTTTCCATCACCGAGCGGGCGCTTCCCGTGCCGCCGGCGTTCCGCCACGAGCTCGATCATGCGCTGAGCATGAGCGGCGATGCGGCGGCGATCGCTGCGCGTAATCCAGGCGAGCCGTACCGCCAGTTCCTCACCTGCGGGCTGCGCAAGCTCGACGCCACCATCGTCAAGGCGCAAGGCGGCGAGCTTGAGTTCGACACGCTGCACTATGGAAATGCCGACGAACTGATCCACGACTTACGTCTTGTGGAGCGGGCGTTGCAACAGGCGAACAGCCCTTCTCTTGCTGCAGATTGGGTCAAGCCGGTGCGCCGGGCGGTGGAGCTGTTCCGCTTCTCGACCGTGCGGCTCGATCTGCGGGAGAACTCCACGCGCACCACGCAAGCGCTGCAAGCCTTGTGGTGGGCGACCGCCGGTGAGGGGGATGGCGAGCCGCCGGAGCTCGAAAGCCGCGAATGGCGCACGTGGCTGCTCCGCGAGCTGGCGCGGCCGCTGACTTCCGAGCGGATCACCGAGACGCTGCCGCCGGAGGCGAGGGAGCTCATCGCCATGTTCGCACAAGCCGCCGAAATCCGTCGCGGGCTCGACCGCGACGCCATAGGCACGTTCATCCTTTCCATGACGCGCTCGGTGGACGACATCCTCGGCGCGTATCTGCTTGCCAAGGAAGGCGGGCTGTTTCTCGATACGGCCGGCACCGAGATTTGCGCCATGCCGATCGTGCCGCTGTTCGAGACCATCACCGACTTGCGCACCGCACCGGCGATCATGCGCGAGGCGCTGGCGGTCCCGTTGGTCCGCCGCTCCACCCATTGGCAGGGCGGATTGCAAGAGGTGATGATTGGATATTCCGACTCCAACAAGGACGGCGGCTTCGTCGCGTCGAACTGGGAGTTGGCCAAGGCGCAAGTCGGCCTCACGCGCGTCGGCGAGGAGGCCGGCGTCGCCATCGCCTTCTTCCATGGCCGCGGCGGCTCGGTGTCCCGTGGCGGCGCGCCTACGGGCCGCGCCATCGCGGCGCAGCCGGCCGGCTCGATCCGCGGCCGCTTCCGCGTCACCGAGCAAGGCGAGGTGGTCTCCTACAAGTATGCCAACAAAGGCACGTCGCTCTATCAGATGGAGCTGCTCGCCTCGAGCGTGCTGGAGCATGCCTTGAAGTCGGAGCGCGAGTTGGCGCTTCAGCCAAGACGCGAGTTCGACGATGCTATGGAGGCGCTGTCCGGCGCCAGCCGCGCCGCCTATACCGGCCTCATAAATCACCCCGACCTCGTCACCTATTTCCAGGCGGCGAGCCCTCTGGAGGAAATCTCGCTGCTGAATATCGGCTCGCGGCCGGCGCGGCGCTTCGGCGCCAGTTCGCTGAAGGACCTGCGCGCGATCCCTTGGGTGTTCGCCTGGGCCCAGAACCGGCACCTCATCACCGGCTGGTACGGGGTGGGGACGGCGCTGCAAAGCTTCCTCCAGGTACGCGGGGCCCAAGGGGAGGAGCTGCTGGCCCACATGTACGCCGAGTCCCGGCTGTTCCGCCTCATCATCGACGAGGTGGAGAAGATTCTGGCCGTGGCAGACCTTGAAATTGCTAAGAATTACGCGGGGTTAGTGCCGGACAAGAACGTCCGCGACACCATCTTCGGCATGATCGAGAAGGAGCTTGCGCTGACCACCGAGATGGTGCTGAAAGTGTCCGGGAGCGCGTCTCCTGCGGCGCGTTTCCCGCAATTCCGCGCCTCTCTGGCCGAGAGGCTCCCCACCATCAACGAGGTCAACCGGGAGCAGGTCGAGCTGCTCCGTCGATTCAGAGCGTCGGAGAGCGAACCGGACCGCGAAGCGTTCAAATCCGCATTGCTGCTGTCCATCAACACCGTTGCCGCCGGTCTCGGCGCGACAGGTTAAACCAGGAGGGACTTTCATATGAGCTTTACCCAGATCCAGCAGGCGACCCCGCGCCTCCACCGTTCGGAGCTGGCGGTGCCGGGCTCCAACCCGTCGCTGTTCGAGAAGGCGGCCAAAGGCGGCGCCGACGTCATTTTCCTCGATCTCGAGGACGCGGTGGCGCCCGACGACAAGGAGCAGGCCCGCAAGAACATCATTCAGGGCCTCAACGACATCGACTGGGGCAACAAGACCATGATGATCCGCATCAACGGTCTCGATACCCATTATGCCTATCGCGACGTGGTCGACGTGCTGGAGAACTGCCCGCGTCTCGACATGATCCTGATCCCCAAGGTCGGCGTGCCGCAGGACGTCTACGCCATCGACATGCTGGTCACGCAGATCGAACAGTTCAAGAAGTACGAAAAGAAGATCGGCCTCGAGCTCCTCATCGAGACGGCGCTCGGCATGGCCAATGTGGAGGCGATCGCGCAGTCGAGCCCGCGCGTCGAGGCCATGAGCTTCGGCGTCGCCGACTATGCCGCCTCGACTCGCGCGCGCACCGTCGGCATCGGCGGCCCGCACCCCGATTACGGCGTGCTGACCGACAAGGACGAGGCCGGCAAGCGCGACTATCACTGGGGCGATCCTTGGCACTACGCGCTGAGCCGCATGATGGTCGCCTGCCGGGCCTACGGCTTGCGTCCGATCGACGGCCCCTTCGGCGACTTCTCCGATCCGGACGGCTATCTCGCCGCGGCCAAGCGCGGCGCCGTGCTCGGCTTCGAGGGCAAGTGGGCCATCCACCCGTCCCAGGTCGATCTCGCTAACCAGGTGTTCACGCCGTCCGAGGCTGAGGTCACCAAGGCGCAGCGCATCGTCGACGCCATGAAGCAGGCCGCCAAGGAAGGCAAAGGCGCGGTGTCTCTGGACGGCCGTCTGATCGACATCGCCTCGATCCGCCAGGCCCAGGCGCTGCTCGATAAGGCCAAGCAGATCCAAGCGGCCTAATGCGTCCCGGCGAAAGCCGGGAATCCAGGAGTGACAAGTGGCCGGGCTCGCCCCGGCCATTTTCTTTTGGCGGGACGTGAATGCGCTTGTCCGCGTCCGGACGGCAAGAGTTGGTAAACGAAAACGGCCCCGTCAGCCGGCTTCGCGCTCAAGAAAGACCTTGCGTCACTAGGCAGGACTGGCAGAAGATTCCACGGCCTGGAGGGGCGCCATGCCGACCCCTGGACTGACCAAGCACGAAGTGCGGTTGCCGCGGCACGTGATCGATCTCGACGCGGATGAGTTGCGCCGCGCGACCGGCGAACACGTGGACCTTCGACCGCGCTCCTTCGCGGTCCTTCGGCTCCTTGCCGAACATGCCGGGCAGCTCGTCAAGAAAGACGACATCTTCAACACGGTATGGAGCGACGCCTGCGTCACCGACGACTCGCTAACGCAATGCATTGCCGATATCAGGAAGGCGATAGACGACGACGGCCGCCGCGTTGTGCGCACCGTTCCGCGTAAAGGCTATCTGTTGGTTCCCTCGCAGCGCCGAGTAGAGCTGGCGAGCCGCACGCCGGATCTTCCCGCATTGGCCGTTATGCCATTCCTGTCAAGCGGAGAGGAATGGGGGCCTTTAAGCTTAGGAGGCGGCGTGGCGAGCGAAATCATCAACGAGCTTGCCCGCAACCGCAGCTTGCGCTTAATCGGTCGCGACTCTTCCTTTGCGCTCTCTAATCAAAATCTGATTGCGCAGGAGCTCGGTGAGCAGCTCGGCGCACGCTATCTCGTCGAAGGTTCTGTTCAGCGCATCGACGGTACGCTGATCGTCGACGTGCAGCTTGTCGATGCCCGCGATGGCAGCGTTGCTTGGGGAGATCGCTTCTCCGCCAGTGCGCCGAACGTTCCACGAGTCCAGCAAGAAATGGCGAGCCGTATTGCCGGCAGTCTACATTCTGGCATTCGGGAAGTCGAGAAACATGCCATTTTGGGGGCGCCACCGCGCGACCTCGATGTATACGAGCTGACATTGCGTGGCATCGCTCGAAAGCATCAATTCGATCCCAAAGCGACCCGAGCGGGAAGAGCCGATCTTGAAGAGGCGCTTCGCCGTGATCCGAACTACGCGCCGGCTCATGCCTATCTCGCATGGCTCAATCTCATCGACCTGCTGATAGGGCTGACCGGCGAAGTAGGCCCCTCCAGGCTCGGCGAGGTGATCGGCCAATTCAATCGCGCCATCGAGCTCGATTCCAGTCTGTCATCGGCCCATCAGGGTTTGAGCCAGGCCTTGATCCACGCCGGCGATCTTCGGCAAGCGATCGCCGTCGGACGCCGCGGCGTCGAGCTCGGGCCGAGCGATGCCGATGCGCTCCTGTTCCTCGCGGTCGCGCTGTTCGAGTCGGGTGAAGCAACCGAGGCGCTGGAGCTCGCCGACAAGGCGGTTGCGCTCAATCCCCTAAGACCGCCTTACTACTATTTCTTCCATGCCATGATCCTGTGGGGCAATGAGCGCTACCAGGAGGCTCTGGGAGAATTCGAGGAGTGCTTGCGCATCGCGCCGAATTTCCGCGGTGCACACACATACCGCGTGATGTGCCTCACCGGACTCGGTCGCCCGGCAGTTGCTGGCACAATTGATGGCAAGTCCCGGTGGGCTTGTCGTCGTGCCTCCGAAGCCGCCAGAGCTTGCCAGCCGCGCTCTGGCCCAGCTGAACGAAGCTGGCTGGCGGCCTACCTTGGCGACGGACCGCAAAGCCGTCTGACCGATCGGCGCGGACCGTTCGCTCAACTTCAGAAATTTTCAGCGGCATCTCAGTACCTTGGGCGAGGTGCTCTCTAGAGTCCCGCTCATGGCGCGGGCCCGTGCCTCTCGTAAGCCCTCCATCCCGGCGGGCTCAGAAAACGTGAGGACTCAGCCATGAAGACGTTTCTGACCGCTCTCGTTGTGATCGTCGGCACTATCGCCGCCGGCGGATCGGTGTCGGCTCGGACCGACAGTCCGTTCTATCCGGAGAACTTCACAAATCCGAACCCTCCGGTCCAACTCGGCGGCGCGGGAAGCGGAATCCCGCAGCAATACCGATTGGGCGGGTAACGGCACGGGGAGCCTTCGGGGCGAATCTGTATCTTCCCGGGGCTCCCTTTTTCCTGCCGAGCGAACTCCAAGGAGTTTGATCATGCCGTCCCTGATTGTGTTCGCCCTCTTCGCCTTTATGGCCTTCACGCCTGTTGTCTCGGTAGAGGCTGAGGCAAGAGTGAAAAACGCTTGCCCGGAGTTTGGAAGGCCCTGCGAGTGCGTGTGGCACGTCCGCGATTGTCTTCCGACCTGTCACGTCCAGCCACGGATTGAGTGCGCACCGACCTAGCGGGCCATACATGGGCACTCGCCCATGGGCACTCCCCCGGTCATCCAATTCAGAAAATTTCAGAGCTCTCTCAGGACCCCACGCCCGAACCGTCCGTACCGTTGACTATGGCGCGAGATGCGCCGCAAGGGTTGCCAATCGTGGCGACCCTGCGTCAGAGGAGGAAACCCGATGCACAGACTCACAAGATCGGTTGTTCTCATCGCCGCACTGGCAACGATTGGCTTGGGCTCTACCACCGCCTTGGCTGAGGAGATCAAGGATTCAGGCAGCTTCGACGCGTCCTACACCAAGCGCGACACCCGGCCGGTTCCCGATCAGCAGGGCCATATGCTGCTCCTGACGGAGTCCAGCGGCAAAAGCACCAATCCAGGTGGACTTATCGATGGTCTCCCGACGACCGTCCTTGAGCTGGCGGACCTCCGCCAAGGCAATGGGCCTCACCAAGGATACGTGATCTACCAAAAAGGTTCCGACCAGGAAGTGGTCAGGTTCGAAGGTCAGGTGACGACGACCATGAAGGACGGACACCCCGATACGAAGATGAAGGGCAGGTATGAGATCGTCGGCGGAACGGGCGCACTTTCCGGCATCCAAGGCAACGGCGCCTATACGGGATACTTCACCGCACAGGACAAGTACCACGTCGACTGGCAGGGCTCTCGGAGCCTGTCCAAGGACGCCATGGCAAAGCCTCAATAGCGAACCGATGGAAAGAGCCGCACCGCGCGGCCCTTCTCCCAAAGTCCGTCGTTACGGCGAATGCCGGGATCAGAATACGCAAATGGCCGGGCGCGTCCCGGCCATTTTCTTTTGGGGGGCGTGAATGTGGCGGGGCTCTTGTCTCGCGCGCATAAAGGAAGCCCGGCTGCGAGGGATCAGCCGGACTTCCAAATTTTCCCGGGAAATCGGCGCGGCAAGGGAATGCAGGGGGGATGCACGGGTTGCCGCGTCGATCCACCCTCAACCGCGCGCCTGCGATTTGGTTCCCCTGAAGACGCTGTTGCCGAATAGCGACAGCTCTTTCGGAACCGTCACCGCGTGGACATTTCTTTTCGGAACCAACGCCGCGTGTTGCGGTTCTCCTTCTGCTCAGCCGTACGGAGACATTCACCCGGCGGTCGCGAGCGGGGGCTCTCGGAACCACGCCGAGGAGGTACCGAGATGATGCGGGACATTGTCATGGCGTTGGTGTTGCTGGGGCTGGCGGCCATACCCATTACGATGTGGTGTAGCGGCCAACCGCACATGAAGGTCCAGAACGTCGAGGCCAACCTCGGCAGATAAGGGCAGAGAAGCCTGTTAGACCGAACTCGCCGGCTGCCGTCGGCTGAGAGCGTGCGGAGTTCGCCATGACTCAGAGAAAGACTCACAATCTGTCGTCCCCATCACGTCGCGTCCTCATCGTCGAGGATGAATTTATGATCGCCCTCGAGCTCGAAGACGTCATGGCCGAGCTCGGATTTGACGTCGCCGATCTGGCGCCGAGTCCGCACGATGCCTTCGTCCTGGCGATGGCTCATCAGCCCGACATCGTGGTGATGGACGTCTGTCTCAGCGGCGGGCGCGAGGGTATCGAGGCGGGGCGGTGGCTCAGGGAAGTCTGCCGCGTGCCGGTCGTGTTCGTGACCGGGTGCAACGACAACGACACGCTCGATCGCATCAACGAGCAGGTGCCCGGTGCGCCGGTTCTGCCGAAGCCGGTCCATCCGCCCCGCCTCGCCGAGGCCGTGGCGTCACTTGCTCGGGCGCATGCCTGACGTGGACCAGCGGTAACGCGGGCAATTGGCGCTGCCGAGTGCTCCGGCTGGCGGCTGGCTTGCCCGCTGCAAGCTCTGCTTTACGAGAAGCAATGCGAGACCGCGTTCGAATTCGGAGCCGCGGCTGAACTCTAGCCCGTGCGTCATGGCCTGATGCACGAAGTCCTCAAGGCGATTTTCGGCGAGTGCCGCACGCAGCGACAGGTGCATGGTGTCCATGTTGGGCCTCCTCCCTACCGCATTACTGATTTACCGCATCGTCGGTCGACCGCATCATCGACCCGGTCAAAGCCTAGACGGGGAATGGATCAATTTGGTGACGGGAGCGTGGTGATGGTTGGCAGGCGCTGCGGCGAGATCGCGCGGGACTGGCAATCGAAGGAAGCAAAACAGGCAAAAATGGCCGGGCGCGTCCGGCCATTTTGATTCAAACTGGTTTGGATGACGCGCGGCGCTCTCAGGCGCGATCGCGGTCGAGAGTTGCGTCGCTCTCAAAGCTGCTGTCGGGAGGTATGTCGGCGGGGTCGACGCCCGGCGCAGCGCCGTCGCCGTCGATCATGCCGACCCCGACTTCGTCGTCGGGCCGGGGCAAAGTCGCGGTCGGAATGAAGCTCAGACCGTAGACCAGGCCGATCATGAGAGCGCCAGACAAGAGTGACAGCACGGTCTGCATCACCTTTGTTTCCCCATTGTCGAAAGGGCACTCTAGCCGGGGAAGGTGGCGGGGCCGCGACTGAATCTCGACATTTTCTCGGCGTGCATGCTGCTTCGCAACATGACGGCTGAGAGGCCGCTAGTGGGCGGCGTCGCCGTCGCGGTGGCGGAGGGCGAACTCCTCCTCCGGCGATAGCACCAGGGTCTTACGACTATGCACCGCGAAATACGCAATGGCAATGCCATACCAGATGGCGACGCCGACCACACCGTCGCGGTACAGCGGATCGGCAAGCTGGAAGCCGATGGTGACGAGCGCGATGGCGACCGTGAGCGCGGCGCCGGGAATGCCGAACGGGCTCCGATAGGGCCGCTCGATCTTGGGAAACTTGCGGCGGAGCTGGATGAAGGTCAGGCCTTGCAAGAGATAGGAGAACATGGCGCCGAACACCGCCATGTTGAGGAGCACGCCGCCGATAAAGGCGCCCGCGCTCTCGCCGCCCATGGTAAACCACACCGCGAGCATCACGGCGAGGCCGATCAAGGCCAGCGTCACCAGCGCCACGTTCGGCGTCTTGTGCTTGGAATGGGTAACCGACAGGACATGGGGGAAGTAGCCGGCGCGCGACAGCGAATAGATCTGGCGGCCGCCGGCGAAGATGATGGCGTGGAAGCTTGCCACTAATCCTACCACGGCGGCGAGCGACAGGGCGCCCGCGGCATGAATATCGAAGATGGCGCGGAAACCGTCGAGGATGGGCTCCGGCGAATTGCCGAGCGCGAAGGCGCCGGTCATCGTCTGCCCCGCCACCTCGCGCGCAATCGGCAGCGACGGGTTGATGAACAGCACGAGGAAGCCGAGCGCGATCAGGGTGAACATGCCGGCCATGATTCCTTTGGGCATGTCGCGCTTGGGATCGACCGACTCCTCGGCCGCGAGCGGCAGCTGCTCGATGGCGAGGAACAGCCACACGGCGAACGGCATTGCCGCCAGCACGCCGTAGATGCCGAAGGGCAGGAACGGGCCGCCCCCGTCCGCCAGCTCGACCGCCTGACCCGCTTCGTTCACGCCGATATTCATGGCGTATTTGCCGAAATCGATGAACGGCGCGGCGCTGACGAAGAAGGTGATGAGCACGGCGATGGCGAGCAGCGTCACCATGGAGGTGACCATGAAGGAGAGCTCGACGCCGCGCGCATTGGCGGTGACGAAGATGATATAGCCGGCGATCCAGAACAGCGGCTGCCATGCCGGCGGCGTGCCGAAGATCGCGGTGAGATAGGCGCCGATGAAATAGACGATCACCGCCGGCGTCAGCACGTATTCGACGTTCTCGGCGACGCCGGTGATGAAGCCGCCCCACGGGCCGAAGGCGGTGCGGGCGAACGAATAGGCGCCGCCGGTATGGGGCAGCGCCGGGCTCATCTCGGCGATGGAGTAGGTGAGCCCCAGATACATGATGGTGATGACGATGGCGCCGAGGAACATGCCGCCCCAGCCGCCCACAGCGAAGCCGAGATTCCAGCCCGAGAAGTCGCCGGAGATGACGGCGGCGACGCCGAGCGCCCATAGATAGAAGACGCCGGCGTGGCGCCGGAGCTCCCGGTCCTCGAAATAGTCGAGCCCCGCGGCGCGGTAGGAAACGCCGCCTTCCTGCTTGGTGCCGGCTTTCGCGTCGGCCATGGCCTGTCCCCGTTACGCAAGCTAGAGTCGGGCAGACTATAGCAGGGGTAGTGGTCCACTGATATCGCCCCGCGACTCACTCTATAGTGGTAGCCGGAAACGCCAGGGGGGCGCGGATATGCGGGAAAAGGTCCTGGCTGCCGCGGCGCTGCTTCCGCTTGCAGGTCCGGCGGCCGCCGCGGGTCTCGGGGAGCCGGTCTACGGCCTGCTGCAAGGGGTGAGCTGGACCGGCTGCTACGCGGGCGGCCAAGCCGGCGGGCTATGGGGGACAAGCGACAAATGGATCGTGCGCACGCCGGGCGGCGCCTTCGAAGGCCAGTCGCTCGGCGGGCATGACGTGGACGGCTTCATCGGCGGCGTCCAGGGCGGTTGCGATTATCAATTCTCTGGCGGCTTCGTCGCCGGCGTCCAAGGCGGCTATGGCTGGACCCATGCCGGCGGCACGCACGCAAGCGCGCGCGAGACCGGCGTGTTCTATCACAGCGAGGTCGACGGGCTCGGCGAGGTTGCCGGCCGCGTCGGCTACGCCTTCGACCGCGTCCTCGCCTACGTCAAGGCAGGCGCCGCGTGGGAGCGCGTCGATTACTCGGCCGCGACGACGCTCATCGGCACCGCCTATCGGTCGAGCGACACGCGGTCGGGATGGACGATCGGCGGCGGGGGCGAATACGCCATCACCCCGCACCTCTCCGCCTTCGTCGAATACGGCTATTACGACTTCGGCACCGAGACGATCGGCATGACGCCGCAAAAGCCGGGCTTGGCCCGCGCCTGCGTCGGCATCGACGACAGCGCCAACGTCGTCCGCGCCGGGATCAATCTGCGCTTCGGCAGCTGAGGCCGCCCTAGCCGCACGCGGGCCGGGCGTCGCAGCGAAAAACCGAAAAAGGGGCGCGTCAGCTTGCAAGCCAGGAGAGCGCTTGCTGCTCCTCGCCGCCCTTGAAGTGCTTCGCCTCGGCGCTGACGAAATGGCTCACGAGCCGCGGCAGAAACGCCAGGATATCGGAGTCGCTGACGACGGCGACCTTGGCGATCTTGCGCTGATGGTCGCGCACGAACTTGAAGTGCGAGACGGCGCCGTCGACGTTCTCCCAGCCGGGGAAGGCCTTGGCGCAGATCATCAGTCCTTTGAGCCCGCCATGGGTCTCGATATAGGGGTCGACCTCGGCGGCGAGCGCGGTGAAATCCGCCGCCGTTAGCGGCTCCTCGGGCCGCACGATCAGAATGCCTTTATCGGCGAGAAGGTCGTGCTTCAGCATCGCGCCAGCCTCCTCGCTGCCTTGCCGCCAGCCCTGGACATGGCGCGGCTGCTCACGTCTGCTTTTGACCTAAAGCAGACATTCTTGCCGTCCCTCGACATTCGAGCGACGCCGTCAAAATCTCCTATTGATTATATGGACCACAACTGGTTCATGGATCTCAACTATACCTATGCTCGCTCGGCAAAATTCAAGAGCAACTTTTCGGCTCCCTTCGCGAGCACGACCTTTGGCTATGACGTCGTCGGCACCTTGTACGTAGCGCCATCACAGCGCGTGACCGATCAGTCTGTCAGCGTCTCCATAGGTAAGGCCGACCTGGGCGGCGCCTCCCCATATCCAATCAGAACTTGAGAAATTGTCCGGTGTGCCGGTGACATCACCGCGCATGCCATTGTAATCGGCGAAGCCGATGGCATTGTCGATCTTGGTCTGGGTCCCGAATAGCGCAGGACCAGCGCCCAAGTAGACAAAGCTTCGTGCAAACGAATGCCCGATGAACGGCATAAAAGCGAATTCATGATTGAGCTGGGTTCTGTACGATCCGATGACGACGTTCCCCGTGAACGAATCCGGCCCGGATACGGTCTGTAACATTCCGGCCTGGGGCGCGATGTCGGACTGGGTAGCCGTCGCGTCCACGTATCGGTAGACGACTTTTCCACCCCACAGCCAGTTGCTCGCGCCAAGGTGCGCGAAGTAGCCCAGTTGTGCCTCTGGCGCCAAGGTCGACTCAATGTCTTGGCGGGGATTGGCAGGACCGCCGGCCGCGCCGGTAGCGACCAGCGTTGTTCCCGAGAAGACATTGCCAACGCCGTTGGCGAACATGTCCTGATCGAAGTTGACGTTATTGAAGCTCCCGCCCAAGCCGGCAAACCAGCCTGCCCGCGGAACGATAGGCTCCTCGGCCCGCGCCGATAGAGGAAAAGTCAGCAACCCCAGCAACAAAGCATTCAGCCATATGCGCATCGAACCCTCCCTTCCGCAATCGTGACCCGCACGATTATTGAAACAAATTCGAAACCGACCCCGACAACGGCGCCGTGCTTGCTGTCTCGGAGCGTGAAGAACGCTGCGGCGACGCGGACCCACTCTGGAATCGAATCCCACAACTCACCCTTGAGACGAGCGAGTTCCGGGCATCCTCGACGCGCACCAAGACGGCGGCAGGCCAGAACACGATGACAGCCGCTGCCGTAGCGATCTTGTCGTTGGTTCTCTTTTATATTCCTGGACAGTCTGTCGTTGGCACTTGGCGGACCTCGGCACCGTTACTTATCCCCGTCATTCAACCTGCCGTAACATGACGTCACCTCGTCCGTTGAGGGGCCTTCCTGCTTCAGCATCGCGCCGGCCTCCTCTTGCTGCCTTGCGTCCGGTTCTTGGGGGCGCGCGAGGACCTGCCGCGGCAGCGCCTTCACCTGCGCGCGCCGCAACCACGCGCTCATCCCACCGCTCGTGCGCGAATATTTCATCTCGATGCTCGCGGCGAAATGGGCCGGCCTGCCGTTCGAGGATTTCCAAGCCGACATGCGCGACACGGAGGAGGCGGCCGCCTATCTCGCCTGGCGCAATGCGCTCAAGTAGGCCAGAGGCCGGTCGCGCTAATGGAAGGAGGCGTGAGAGCTCAATCGCCGGCGAAGCCTTGCGGCGCGGCCTGCTTGAACCGGGCCGATCCGAGATTATCTAGGCGGGAGGTCATCTTAAGGGGGTCGATATGTGGACCGAACAGCGCGAAACGGGCTTGGCTAAGGCCGGGGGGATCGCCCTTCCGCGCAATCTTCTCCTCAAGTCTCTGCCTTTCGAGGAGCTCGAGCGGCTCTCGCCCGTCCTGCAAAAAGTCCCTCTGATCCCCCGGCGCGTCCTCCAGCATGCCGGGCTTCCCATCGAGCATGTCCATTTTATCGAGGAGGGGCTCGTCTCCGTCCTCGCCAAGGCCGACGAGAGCAACGCCGTCGAGGTCGGTTTGATCGGGCGCGACGGGGCCGTGGGCAGCATCGTCGTCCTCGGGGCAGACACCGCGGCGTTCAGCCATTTCGTGCAGATCGGCGGGAGCGCGCTGAGGGTCGGCGTCGACGATCTTTCCCGCGCGCTGCCCGCGCTGCCACACCTGCGCGAGGCGCTTCACTTCTTTATGCACCTCTCCTTGATACAGAGCGCGCAAGTCGCGGCGTGCAGCCTCAGACATTCCTTCGAGCAGAGGCTCGCGTCCTGGCTCCTCACGGCGCACGACCGCTGCGACATGACTCACCTGCCGATCACGCAGGGTCTGCTCGCGCGCAGTCTCGGTGTCCGCCGCCCGACCGTGTCGGATGCGTTCAAGCAGCTCGCGCAACGCGGCGAGGTCGCCAAGGAGCGCGGCAGGGTCAGGATCTTGGATCGCGCCGGGCTGGAGCGGATCGCATGCCGCTGCTACCGCGTCATGTGCCGGCAACGCGATGAGCTCAAGCGGTCAAAGATGGGACGCACGACGCTCATCGCGCTGACGCTGGTTTTCGCGCTGCTCGAGATCGAACTCGCCGTCCAATGACAGAGCGCCGGCATGCATGCACTCCGTACGGTAGCTGACGGAGTTCGCGCCGCGCAGCGCGCCCAAGCCTTCCGTCCCGGCCGCGCAGTCTCCATCTCCCGTGGCGCGCCTGGTGGGCGCCAGTTCCGGTACGAGGAGGTTTCACATGGACTACATCGCCGAAGCGAAGAAATTCATTCAGCGCGCCGTCGCCGCGCACAGCCCCGAGGTGGTCAAGGAGCATCTCAAGATGGCCGACTGGTGCCTGGGCCGGGAGATCGAACGCCGAGACGAGCCGGTCGTGGTGCCGAAGAGTTGTTGAGCATTGCCGGGGCTCGGCCTGATTTCCCCGCGCGATCCCCGGCCTCAGCAGGCGTCAATCACTGGCGAAGCCTTGCAGCGCGCTCGTCACATCGTCGTCGGGTGGCTTCCAGCGCACCGCGGACGTGCTCCGCCGCTGGACCTCGGGCGCCGGCAGGGGGAAGCCGTCGGCGTCGCCGAACAGCGCGGCCGCGAGCTTGTGGTCGAGCCCGTAGAGATCCGGATAGGTGGTGACCTTGCCGTCTTCGTCAGCGACTGTGGTAAAATAGGTCGAGTAGACGGGGATCTCGGTGTCGAGAGCCACCCGGTCGTTGACGCTGTGCTCCCACAGGTCTTGGACCTTGTCCGCCGGCCAGCCATTGCCTTCGGCGAGGATCACCTTGGCGAAGGAATCGGGCTTCTCCATGCGAACGCAGTCATGCCCAACCGCGCGCTTTGACTGCTTGTAATATTTATACCGTTCCGGCCAGGTGTCGTGCAGCACGAAGGAGTACTTGTTGGGCAGCAGGAACTTCACCTTGCCGACATTGCTGTGCGGGCCGGGCCGCTGGGTGAAGGTGTAATCCATGATGTTCACCTTGCGCCAATCTACCTTGGTCGGGTCGACCGGCGTGCCGTCGCGGCTCACCGAGAACGCGTGCTTCTTGAGGATCGCGTAGTTCTTCCGGCGCAAAGCGGGCGCCAGGTTCTGCCGCAGCACGGTCGGCGGCGCGACCCATTCGGGGTTGAACACGACCGTCGTCATGTCCGCCGACAGGACCGGGGTCTGATAGCCGATCGTGCCGACTTGCGTTTTGTCGGCGTAGATGGTCTCGCCGTCCTTGACGACATAGAGCATGAAGGCGGGCGTGTTGCTCCACACATAGACGCGGCCGAGATCCTCCGGCATCCAGCGCCAGCGCTCCATATTCATGATGATGCGCTTGGCGTCGGTCGAGAGCTTGCCGTCGGCGTCGCCGTCGCGTGCCACACGCAGGGCCTCGCGCAAGCGCATGAACTGTTCGTGCTGCGGCTGGAGCGAGCGGAGGTAGGCGTCCGGCGCGTCCGTCGCCGCGATTTCGGCAAGCACCGTGCTCGGATCGCGCAAGGGCGGTGTCTGGAACACCTTGCCGCCGCGTTCAGAGGGGTCGGACCTTCCGCCGCGGGCGAAGCGTGCATATTTCAGGATGGCGAGGTCGAGCTTGATCTCGGCAGCGGCCTGGTCGTCCGGTCCTTTCGGCAGCGCGCTGGCCGGCGGCAGATCGAAGGCATGTGCGTCGAGGCCCCAATCGTCGGCCTTCTCGATCTCGAACAGAGCCTGCTGGCCCTTGGCGGAGAAGCCCATGTCCGTGGTCCACACGGGTCCGCGCGCCCGATCCTGGTAGAAGGCTTGGAGCGCGGCGAGGTCTCCCGGATCCGCCCCCTTGCGGAGGCTAGGGTCGGCAAGCTTGGCGCGGATGGCCGCCAGAACGGGCTCTTGCACAGGCGCCCAAGGCGTGGCTTGGGCGGGCGTGGGTTGGACCTGTGGCGGGGTGGCAGGGTCTTCGGCGCACGCCGAGCGCAGGGCCGCAAAGGTCAAGACTTGGGCCGCACACAAGAGAACGGGAAGGAGGCAAGAACGGCGCATCCCCCAAGGCTCCTCGAGACGAAACGTCTCCTCGAGACCGCCCTGAGCTTAGCGCGGGCAGGGGCCCGCAGCCACACCCCATATTGCCGGGCCATGGTCCCCTCGCCAGGCCACTCCATGTCGGCTTCATGACGGTGCGGGATCAAACTACCTTAACGCTTCCACACTAGATTGGGCCTCCAGGGGCTCCATGCGCGGCGCACGGCAACGACGCGATGCAACTCTTTCGCGCCGGCGCAGTTCCACCTCAAGGAGACGGCAATCACTCACACGGCAAGTCGAGGGAGATGAGAGGTGAAATTCCTAGCTTCGGCACTCGTGCTTATTTGCGGCTTTGCGGCAACGGCGGCTCTTGCCGATGACAACGTCCCTCAACCGTTAACGCATGCCAGTTGCGACAAGGCCCACCTCAAGTGGGACGATAACGCCAATGTGTGCACGTCGGCGGTCGATTTGGTGCTGACACCGGCCAGCACCGGCCAGCCTTTGACCAGGCGGGAATGCGATCTGGCTCACATGAAATGGGATGACTCTGCCAATGTCTGCGACGTGGGCTCCGGAGAAGCGACGCGCCAGGCCGATGCGGACGCGGCACGCCCGGAACCGTCGACAATCCTCATCGATATCAACAAGACCAAACAAAGGATGGTGGTGTCTGTGGATGGGGTGGAACGATACAGCTGGCCGGTCTCAACCGGGCGGCCGGGCTATTCCACGCCGTCGGGGACCTTTGCGCCGACCTCGATGAACAAGATCTGGTACAGCAAGCAATGGGACAACGCGCCGATGCCCCATGCCATCTTTTTCACGAAGAAGGGTCATGCGATTCACGGCACCAACGAGGTCAGGTATCTCGGCAAGCCCGCCTCCCACGGCTGCGTGCGCATCTCGCCGAAAAATGCCACGACGCTTTATGACCTCGTCGCCAAGAACGGCCTCGATCATACGGA
>Ga0307436_1000329_pt1 | contig 21920 bp, 19 predicted proteins | sample SalMarWE160440MG_FD_202513 | JGI IMG/M metagenome (GOLD analysis project Ga0307436, IMG submission 202513) | Salt marsh sediment microbial communities from the Plum Island Ecosystem LTER, Massachusetts, United States - WE1604-40 | ecosystem: Environmental > Aquatic > Marine > Intertidal zone >...
TCTACGCCGAAGTGGTGGAACTTGGTAGACACGCACGTTTGAGGGGCGTGTGGAGAAATCCATGCGGGTTCGAGTCCCGCCTTCGGCACCATCCAAAACGTGAATGCCTTCAAATCAACAGGTCGGCTTGCCTTGGCAAAAGCAGGGAAAGTGCCGTTTCGTTAAGCCGGCAAGACATTGAATGCACGGACTAGCCCGGCGGCCAGTGCATGGGTCGGCCTCCCAGCAGGTGAAGGTGGATATGAAACACGCTCTGTCCCGCTTCGGCATTGGTGTTCATGACGAGACGGAAGCCCCTTCGGGCGATGTCTTTTTCGCGGGCTATCTTGTTTGCCACTTCGAAAAGATGTCCGACAAGAGGCGTTTCTTCGGGACCGAGGTCGAGGTTGGTCGCAATATGTTTCCTCGGTATTACGAGGACGTGGACCGGGGCCTGGGGATTGATATCCTCGATGGCGACGGCCGTTTCGTCTTCATAAATGATTCGCGCCGCCGTCTCCCCCGAGATTATCCTGCAAAATATGCAATCGGTCATTGTCTGCTTTCTTCCCTTGCCGCGCCGAACCTGGCCTCAAGCTCCCGAAAGATATCCTCATGGCTCAGGCCTTCCGCGGCCATCAATACCATGCAGTGGAACCACAGGTCTGCGAGTTCATGGATGATCTCTTCCCTGTCACCGGACTTTGAGGCTATGATGACCTCCACCGATTCCTCCCCGATCTTCTTCAGTATCTCGTCTTTTCCCTTGGAGAACAGTGACGCAACGTAGGATTCCGGGGGAGGGTTGCTCCTCCTTTCAAGTATGACCCTGGAGAGATCATCGAGTATCATTTTTTCCCGTAAACATCCTCTGCCGAAAAAGTCTTTTCCCCGACTTCTCTTCCCTCCATATCGGTGAAGAAACAGGAGCGGTGGCCGGTATGACAGGCCCCCGGCCCCTTCTGGTCCACTTTGATGAGCAGCGTGTCCCTGTCGCAATCATAGAGCATTTCCCTGACCTCCTGGACGTGGCCGGAGGTCTCCCCCTTTTTCCATAGCTTGCCCCGGGAGCGCGACCAGAAGTGGGTATAGCCGGTAGAGACCGTCTTTTCGACAGATTCCGCGTTCATGTATGCCATCATCAGCACCTCCCCGGTTGCGGCGTCCTGTATGATGGCCGGGATCAGCCCGTCTTTGTCGAACTTGAGATCCGGTATCTTCATGCCTAGAGCTTGTAACCTATCTTCCTGACGAATTCTTTCCTCTGGGCCTTGTCCTCGGGTGTTTCCACCCCGCGCGGGGAGAATCCGTCGATAACTCCCAGTATGCCGCGGCCCTGTGATGTCTGAGCCACGACGACTTCCAGAGGGTTTGCAGTGGCGCAGTAAATGCTGCAGACTTCGGGGCAGTTTTTTACCTGGGTCAGTATGCTGATCGGGAACGCTCCTGCCATGACAATGCAGAACACATGTCCCGCGTTCAAGGCCTCGAGGTTGCTGATGCAGGCCTTTACCATGTCGTCGCTGTTCCCTTCCGTCCTTATGAGACAAGGCCCCGATGCCTCGGTGAAGGCGATGCCGAACCGGGCCTGTGGAGTCGTAGTGGCGACGATTTCATAGAGATCTTCAGTGGTCTTGATGAAATGGGTCTGGCCGAGTATAATGTTGCAATCCGGCGGTATTTCGATCTTCACGGTTTCGATATCCATGATTCGCCTCCTGCCCGTTATGATACAAAACGATATGCTATAATTGAAAGTAAATTTTCCCGGAGATGTCAAGCTTTTAATGTCAAGGCTTCTTGCAATTTCTTTGCTTCTCGCATGTATCCTCCTGCCCTCGCTGTCGGAAGGGCAGGAAATTTCCGGGCCGGAAGTCAATATCCGGAACGGGGTCATCCATGTGCATTTCGGTCTTAATCCCGGCCAGAAATTTATTCAGGGGATAAAGGCCGGCATCGACAAGGAACTCAAATTTTATATCGACCTTTTCAGGATATGGAAGATATGGCCTGACGAGTTCATTGTCGGCAGGTCATTCACGAGGACGCTGAAAGTAGACCCCATAAAGGAAGAGTACGTTGCCACGTCCCTGAACGGAAATGTCCTGATCGAAAAAAGGTTCAGGTCCTTTGACTCGATGGTGTCGTGGGTTGTGTCATTCAAGGACGTGAAGCTCGCCTCCACGCGTGATCTGGAGCCCGGACAATATTTCGTCAGGGTAACAGTCGAATCGCGGATCAGAAAACTCCCGCCGGTTATCGGATACTTTATTATCTTCCTGTCGGAAAACGAATTCAAGGTCCACAAGGACTCCGGCATGTTCACGATCGGGGGGAACCGGTGAGGCGTCCGCGGGCTTCCGCCCTGATTTCGGTTGTCATAGCGCTGGTGCTTCTTGTTTTCGGTATAGAGCTCCATTATGCCGGAACGGGGAAAGTGCCTTTCTTTGCCAGACTGGTCCTTCTCATTCTCCTGAATATTACTATCCTGGCCTTGCTTGTCCTGATCTTCTTTGTGGCCAAGAGCCTCGTGAAGGTTTATCTCGAGCGGAAAAACAGGGTGCCCGGATACAGGTTCAAGACAAAGATCGTTGTTATAATCGTCGTTCTTACGATGATCCCTTCTTCTTTCCTCTTTGTCGTCTCCAGCGGCGTCGTTACCAATTACCTTGACAGGTGGTTCGATCCCCAGATCAAACAACCTCTGAGCCTTTCGATCGAGATAGCGAAGTCCGCTTACGAGATGCAGCGCCAGCAGGTCCTGGCCTATGCGAAAGCCGTGGCTGCCGGGAGGCCTTCTCCGGGGAACTATACCGTCATGCGCCTTGCAAAACCTCCTGCAGACGCGTCCGAAACCGTTAAGGCGGCCTTTGAGGGAAAGGCGGGGGTCGAGGTCATAACCAAAGACAGAGGGGACGTGATAAGGGCGGCTGCTCCCGAATACCGGGGGCGGAAACAGATAGGCGTGATGGTTGTGGAATCATTTCTCAGCAGGGAGATGAGCAGGAATGCCGAAAAGATAAAGAATGCCTATCAGAACTATCTTACGCTGGAGTCATGGAAGACGCCTTTAAAAACGAACTACCTGCTGATACTCAGCTTCCTGACCCTCCTGACCATATTCATGGCGCTCTGGGTGGCGCTCAGGATTTCAAGAGGGATTACGGACCCCATACAGATACTGGCCCAGGCGACGGAGGAGGTAGCAAAAGGGAACCTTGACACCGTCATCAATATACACAGGGAGGATGAAATAGGCCTGTTGGTCGACTCTTTTAACAACATGGTGAGCGATCTGAAGGACAATAAGGAGTCCCTCCAGCGCGCATGGACCGAGTCCGACAGGCGCAGGCTCATCATAGAGAACATACTGGAAAATATCAATTCGGGCGTTTTGTCACTCGATACGGCCGGCAATATTCTCACCGTCAACACGGCGGCCTGTACGATCCTGGGAATATCACCTGAGGAGATTGTGGGGAATAACTATTCGACGCTCCTTTCAAAACTCCAGTCGGAAGAGCTCAAGGAGACGGTCAGGAATATAAGGGTGAGCGATTTCAAGGGCCTGGAGAGAGAGCTCAGGGTCACCGTTGGAGACAGGCGGGTGCTGCTCCGGATCTTCATCACCACATTAGGAGACTCGAAAAATTTCTGGGGCACGCTTGTTGTCTTTGACGACCTCTCGGAGATAGTCAGGGCGCAGAAGGCCCTGGCCTGGCAGGAAGTGGCCCGCAGGATAGCGCATGAGATCAAGAACCCCCTCACCCCTATAAAGCTTTCGACAGACCACATGATAAAGAAATGGCAGAACGGGGACGATGATTTCGGTCAGGTTTTCGAGCGGTCGACGAGAACGATTATAAAAGAGGTGGAGAGCCTGAGGCGGCTGGTGAACGAGTTTTCGAGGTTCGGCAAGATGCCTGAGATAAAAAAGACCCCGGCGCTGATTTCCTCTATAATAGAAGGGGTGGTCAATCTTTACCGTGATTACAGGGGGGTGGAGATCACGGTGTCAAAAGAGGAGAATGAACAGTTCGTTGAACTTGATGCAGAGCAGTTCAAACGGGTCATAATAAACATAGTTGATAATGCGATGCAGGCGATGGGGGGGACGGGGAAGATCGATATCGCCATCAGTCACGACATACCATCGAACAGGGTGTATGTGGACATCAGCGACAACGGTCCGGGTATACGCGAAGAAGACAAGGAAAGGCTGTTCCTGCCCTATTTCTCCACAAGAAAGGACGGCACGGGGCTGGGTCTTGCGATTGCGAGCAAAGTCGTGACGGAACACCACGGATATATAAGAATACGGGACAACAAACCGACGGGTACGGTATTTACCATAGAGTTGCCTATAAAGGAGGCATGATGTCGAAGTCTGTCGTAATGATAGTGGATGACGAAGAGAGCATCAGGGAGACCCTCTCGGGGATATTCGAAGACGAGGGGTATGAAACCGTCGCGGCCGCCTCCGGAGAAGAAGGGCTTCGTGCGGCAAAGGAATCAGGCCCGGACATCGTTCTCCTCGATATCTGGCTTTCGGGTATGGACGGCATAGAGACCCTGAAGGAACTCCGCGAAGAATACCCCGACCTTCCCGTCATAATCATCTCTGGACACGCCAACATAGAACTGGCTGTAAAGGCGACGAGGATAGGGGCCTATGACATTCTGGAGAAACCGCTCTCCATGGAGAAGGTGCTCCTTACCGTGTACAGGGCGCTTGAGAAAAGGAACCTGGAACTCGAAAACCGTACGCTCCGCCGGAATCTGGAAAAAAGATGGAAGATGGTGGGGAACTCGACGAAGATGGAGCATCTGAGAGAGCAGATCAAGATGGCGGCAGCCAGTAACGGCAGGGTCTTGATTCTGGGAGAAAGCGGCTGCGGCAAGGAACTCGTTGCCCATTGCCTGCATGAAAACAGCCAGCGGGCCGGCAGGCCTTTCGTTGAGGTGAACTGCGCGGCGATACCCCAGGAATTGATCGAAAGCGAGCTTTTCGGCCATGAGAAGGGTTCATTCACCGGCGCCTTCGAGACAAAAAAGGGAAAGTTCGAACAGGCCAATAACGGTACGCTTTTTCTTGATGAAATCGGTGACATGTCGCTTCAGACCCAGGCAAAGGTGCTGCGGGTCATTGAAACACAGGAGTTCCAGAGGGTCGGGGGCAACAAGAACATTAAGGTCGACGTCAGGATAATTTCGGCGACAAACAAGGAACTCAACGAGGAGGTGAAAAAGGAGCGTTTCAGGGAAGACCTTTATTTCCGGTTGAACGTGGTACCCATAAAGGTCCCCCCTCTCAGGGATAGGACTGAAGACGTTCCGTTGCTTGTGGAGCATTTTCTGGAGTACTTCGCGGCCGAATACGGACAGCAACCCAAAAAGATTACCCCCGAGGCTATCAGGATTCTGCAGAAGTTTTCCTGGCCCGGCAACATCCGTGAACTCAAGAATGTACTCGAGAGAATCGTTATCATGACTCCCTCGGCGACGATAACGCCGGCAGACCTTTTCCTGCCCGAAGCGACAATGTCCGACTACTTTTCCATTAACTCGCTGAAGGATGCGAGGGACCTGTTCGAAAAAGACTTTATCTCGCGAAAGCTGGAGGAGAATGCCTGGAACATATCGAAGACAGCCGATGTCCTGGATATCGAGCGAAGCAATCTGCACCGCAAGATAAAGGCCTACGATATAAAGATGCCCTGACAGGAAAGCAGGCGGGCGGCAGAGAAGCCTCCCTGTCCAGCCCTGTGACATAGCCGGCGTCTGAAGTATATGAATAAAGTGGGCTAGATTTGCTGACAGGTTAATCATATCCGGAAGACTTTCATCTTTTTTGTCTCCTGAATAAACGAAGAAATCGCATCCCTGTGGTGAAGGTCTCTTTTCCCGAGGTAGTATATGATGTAGATATATGGCACGGGACAAGCGAAGGCCATGCAGATTAAGCGGCGCCATACTGGCGACGGTTCTGGTTTGTCTGAGTGTTGTGGTCTATCTCGAATTTGCCGCTCTGAAGAAGAGCGTGCTCTCCGCACTTTCCGTCAGGGCGACCGCAGCAATCGGCCAGCACGTCGGCATAGCCGATGTCTCCTTCCACTTCCCGGGAAGCATAACGGTTTACGGCATAACCGTCGGGAACCCGCGGGAATTTCCTCCGGGGCAGCTTTTAAGAATAAAGCAAATCTCCCTCGACATGAAACTGAGGGACCTTCTTTCGCATACATTTCATTTCAACGAAATCCACGTGGACTCTCCCGAGGTGACAATTCTGAGAAATGAAAAGGGGGAGCTCAATATTTCGGACCGGCTGAGGCGATTCTTCTCGGGGCGCTCCGGCAGCCGTTACGAGATAGACAACCTCAGGATATCCTCGGGCATATTCAGCATTAACAGGAACGACAGGACATCGTTAAGAAGAATCGACCTCGCCCTGCAGAATCTGTCCTCCGGGTCGGGGACCAAGACGACCATGGAAGGTAGTTTGGGGTATGCAGGGAACAGAATAAGCATCGAGGGCTGGGCATACCTCGGGGAAGAACCCAGGCGGTTCAGTATTTCCGCCTCGGCCAGGGATTTTTCGCCCGCCCTGTTCGGCGAAGATCTCAGTCAATACGGGATTGATACAAAGAAGGCGAGGCTGGACATTGACGTTGGAGCGAAGGGAGATACAAAGAAGGGAATTGAAATAAGATCGGCGGTTAGTCTAAAGGGGGCATATGTAGCCCGCTTCCGGTCAGCCGCCGACATTATCCTGACCTCCGATTCCTTTTTCGACATCGGCAATGAGACCGTGGTTGTCAGGGATTTATCTCTTCATGCCGGCGGAGTTTCCGAAGCACGGCTGAAAGGTGTAATCAGGGACTTGAGAAAAAATCCGGCATATACGGCGGAGTTGAAGATAGAAAGACTTGACCTCGGTGAACTTAACTTTTTTTCGGGTCTGAAGTTGTCAGGAATTTTGACTTCCGGTAACTTGCGAGTCCGGGGGCGTATGAGGGGGCAGGTCCCGGAGGTTTCGGGGCCGCTTTTCCTGAGCGATGCCTCCGTAACATCGGAAGGGCTCGCGGCCTCGAGGATCAATGCCAAGGTTAGCCTGTCTTTGCGAAAGGAGTTTTCATTCAGGGCCGAATCTACCGCAGACATAACCGTTGCCGGGAAATACGGCTTTGAAAGGCCTGCCGGTCTCCGCCTTTTTTTAAGTGGACGCGGCAGGCCGGACAGAATTACGATAAGTTCGTCGGCCGTGCTTACCCCGGTCGAAATGACTGTCCGGGGGAAGCGATTTTATGCGGCCACTGTTCGTCTGGACACGGACGGCCTTTTCAGGAACAGGAGTTTTTCAGGTTATGGAGAAGCGCAGATAAATGACCTCGCCTTTGGTGGCCGGCCTGCAGGCAGCTTTGCCATTCGCTCGCGCGTGGAGTTGGGTAAGGAGAAGGTGGAGTTGAAAAAACTGAGTGTGAGGAATGGGCGTGTGGCGGCCAAAGCCGAGGCTGTGGAGGTCAGGACTTTTAGGGGGGAGGCAGGCTACCGGCTGGACATCAAGGATTTGACCGCCGATTACCCGGCCGAGTCGGCAGGGACAGCGCGCCTCAACCTTTCCCTGGACCTGAAGAACCTGGGAGAAGCCTTTTCGGGTTCTTTTGGATTGTCCGCCGAACGGATAACATATCGGGGTATCACCGGAGGCCCGCTGGAAGGCAGCGGAAGATTCGATGACGACACCTTTGAAGCGGACTTCAGCCGGATCGGGCTCTTCGGTGGCCTTGTGAAATGTGTTCTGGAGGGCAGGACGAAGAAGGGATATTTCCCGTTGCGGATCAATCTGAGTGCCGAGAAGGTCGATATGGCTGATGTGTCGAAGGCATTATCAAGATTTCTGAAGTCCCCCTATGACCTGCCGGCGGGGACCGGAGGAGTATCCTTCAAAGGCACGCTGCATTCCCCGGAGGACCTGAGAGGAAGTTCCTCCTTTCACCTTATTTCACTTTCAGCGTCCAGGCGCCGTGACAAGAGGAGTCTGCTGAAGGGCGCGGATCTGACCGGGAAAATTGTATTCGCCGGAAAAGACCTTGACTTCACGGCTGATGCAGTTGTCGGCAAGGTTGCGGCGCATGCCCGCGGCGACATAAAGGATTTTGCGCGGAAGAAGAGGGATGTCAGCATCAGAGTGGATGTGCCGGCGGTCAGGGCAGCGGATATAAGGGACTCCTTCTGGGATATTTTCCCCGATGTTCTTCTCTATGACGGACTCGACGGTTCCCTGTCCGCTGAATTCTCCGCCGACTTCACAGGAGACAGCCTTCGCCTCGACGGAGGAGTGGCGTTGAAGGATTTTGTCCTCACCGGGGAAAACGGCGAGTACTCCATCGGGCCTGTGAACGGCACTATCCCCCTGACTTACAGAAAGGCCGGGAAGTCCGCGCACGGTGTATTTCCGACTTTTGACAAGACAGGGTTTGCGGGACTCCGGCGGTATTACCGGCACTGGGAGGCAACGAAGGGTTTTGACATTATCAATGCCGGTTCGCTCTCCTACGGGTTCAAACTGCTGGATGATATCAAGGTCGTGGTGAAGCCTGAAAACGGCGTTTTGAATATAGGAAAGGTTAGTGCTAACATATTCGGAGGGACCCTCGAAGGCTCTGCGGTGGTAGGCCTTTCGGGAGGTCTTGAATATAGGGCGGGCTTTATAGTGGACGGCCTGAGCCTGAGGAAACTGTGCGATAATATCGGGCCTATCAGAGGGTATATTTCCGGTAAGGTGGGCGGCGTTGCCGACTTCAAAAGTTCGGGAGACGGTATTACGGGTCTCATCGGCAAGGCCGATTTCTGGACATATGCCACTGAAGATGAAAAGACGATGATCAGTAAGGAATTTCTCAGGAAGGTCGGGGGACCGGCAGTCAAAACCTATCTGGGGGACAGGAGTTTCGACAAGGGTATAATGGACATTTACATCCGGAAGGGGTTTCTGATCTTCAGGGACCTCGAGATATCGCACAGGAATTTTCTCGGGATCAGGGATCTGTCGATCAAGGTCGCGCCTTTCAATAACAGGATCAGGATAGGGGACCTGCTCTGGAGTATAACGGAGGCCGCGCAAAGGGCGAAGAAAGAATGAGCCGGGTTTTGCGATGGAAATAATATCAAGGGTCTCAGGCCGGGCTCCAGTCATCCCGAAAAATCTACACTTACCCCTGCCTGCCGGACAGACAGGCCTCACGAAGCGGATCTTCGCCGCGGGTCGCTACGACTCTGCCAATGAATGGCAATGTTACCTCCCTTTGGTAAAGGGAGGGCGGGAGGGATTTTCTGATATCAGTGCAGGGAATCCAGAGATTGTCGACAAGCATAAACACCCACGGTTAATGGTGAAAAGTTAAGGTCTATTCTCTTGAGTAAGGAGGAAAGGAAATGAAGAGGAGACTAAGGTTATTCACGGCGGCGATTTTATTTATCATCGTCTCATGCGCGGTGATTACCGTCAATATCTATTTCCCCGAAAAGGCGGTGGAGGAGGCATACAAAAACCTCGAAAAGGAACTGATGACGCCGGGGAAAGGCATGCCGGAGAAAAAGGACGAGGGTTCGCCTGCCGGGAAGCCCGAAAGTCTCATGAGGTTCGACTTTGTTGCCACGGCATATGCCCAGGACCCCGGGCTTGCCGGCAAGATTTCCGGGCTTGTGAAAAGGATGCCGGACGTGGTAAATGCGTACCGCGAAATGGGCGCCAGGATAGCGGAGATCGACAGACTGAGGGACAGCAGCAAAGTGGGAGAGGCAGATAATGGCCTGCTCGTTGCCAGAGAGGGGCAGCTTTCGCCGGCTGAAAGCAGGGTACTCAACGCGGAGAACGAAAACAGGAAGACAGTGATGCGGGGCATGGCGAAGGCCATAGTCCGCATCAACAGGCTCCGGGAAGATGAACAGAACATCCGTCAGGTCCTGCCCCAGGCTACCGGGGAGTTCGCCAAGATAAGGCGTGAATCGGCGAAGAAGGGCTGGTGGATACAGGACCCTGACGGCAACTGGCGCAGGAAATGATCAACAAAGAAACCGTAAAGGATTTCTTCAGGGAAAAGACGGGCAAACCCCTCTCTTTCAGGGAACTGGTCCGCCGGCTGGGCCTGAGCAAGCCCGAGGGCAGGGCGCTGAAAAGGGTTTTGAGGGAGATGCTCCATGAGGGCGAGATAGTCCTGACCCGGAAGGGATTGTACGGACCTGCCGAGGACATGGACCTCATTACGGGGTACTTCGAGGCCCACAGGGAGGGATACGGTTTCGTGATCCCGGAGAAACCCGGCGAAAGAGACATCTTTGTCCCGAGGGGGGCGTCTCTCGGAGCAATGGACAATGACCGTGTCATTGTGCGTATGGAGAGCCGGAGAAGGCGCGGCGGGAGGATCGTCAGGGTCCTCCAGAGGGCGCAGTCGAGGCTTGTGGGCAGGCTCGATGTTACAAAACACGCCGCCTACGTGAGGCCGAGGGACAAGTCCATTAACTTTGATCTTTACGTGGCACCCAGGGACAGGGGCGGGGCCAAAGACGGCGACAAGGTCATTGCTGAGATCCTCTCATATCCCACTGATAAGAGACCGCCCACAGGCAAGATCGTGAAGGTGATCGAAAAACCGGAAGATCCCAAGGCCGAGATAGAGGCGATCATCGATGAATTCGGCCTGCCCAGGAGGTTCCCGAAGGCGGTAAATGATGAGTCGAAACTCCTTCGCGGGAAGCAGAAAGAAGGGGAGGGAAGCAGAAAGAGAAAGGACCTGCGGGGAATTCCTACTGTTACCATTGACGGTGAGCGGGCGAAGGACTTTGACGACGCGGTATCAGTCGGTCTTACCGGACACGGCTACAGGCTCTGGGTCCATATAGCCGACGTCTGTTCTTACGTCGCCTGGGACTCCGTGATCGACCTTGAGGCGAGGAAGCGCGGTACAAGTGTTTATTTCCCCGACAGGGTTATTCCCATGCTTCCGAAGGAGTTATCTGAAGACCTGTGCAGTCTCAGGCCGAAGGTTGAACGACTGGCCTTCACAGTAGAGATGGATTTCGACAGATACGGAAACAAAACGGCGAAGAGTTTTTATCCCAGCCTGATAAAGAGCGACGAGAGGATGACCTATACCTCCGTGCGGAAGATACTTGTCGATGAGGACGTTCAAGAGCGGGGGAAATACGGATATCTTCTCAGGGATTTTGAGCTTATGGGAGAGCTCTGCGGGCTTCTGAGGGGCAACAGGCTTGAGAGGGGGAGTCTCGATTTCGATCTGCCCGAGCCCGAGATTGTCCTCGACCTGCAGGGCAATCCCGAAGCGATATTGAAGGCCGAAAGGAACTTCGCCCACATGATCATAGAAGAGTTCATGATCGCCGCCAATGAATCGGTCGCGGAACACCTGGAGGAAATGGGCGTGCCAAGTCTCTACCGTATACACGAAGAGCCGGATCCCATGAAACTGGAGGACATCATAAGGGTCTTGAAACCCCTCGGAAAAGCGGGACGGACGACGCTGAAGAAACCGAAGGACTTTTCGGATCTGCTCAAGGCGATCAAGGGCACGCCTCAGGAAGAAGTGATAAATTATATTGTCCTTAGAAGCCTCAAGCAGGCGCGCTATTCGCCGGTGAATGTCGGCCACTTCGGGCTGGCGTCGGAATCCTACACGCATTTCACCTCGCCGATACGCCGCTATCCGGACCTTGTGGTGCACAGGATTCTGCGTGAAGTAGTTTTGAAGAAGCGGTTGTCGGACAAGAGGGCGAAGGAACTTGAGAGCATGCTTCCCGACATCGCCTTCAGCTCTTCACGGATGGAAAGGGTTTCCGATGAGGCGGAGAGGGAGGTTGTAAATGCGATGAGGGCCTGGTTCATGATGGACAGGGTGGGCGATGAGTTCGACGCCAGGATTGTCGGCGTAACGCCTTACGGGCTGAGGGTCAGGCTGAAAGAATTCTATGTGGACGGCTTCCTCCACGTCTCATATATGACTGATGATTTCTATCAGTTCAATGACAGGAACATGACCATTTACGGGAGAAACACGAAGAAGACGTTCAAGATAGGTCAGGAATTGCGGTTGCGCGTCGACAGGGTCGATATGGAGGAGCGGGAGATCATCTTCGGGCTTGCGGAAAAATAACTTGTCATTTTGGCATCCCAACTTCACCCGCATCTTCAGCCGGTCTTCAATCACAAAATCCTCAAAATAGCGCTGCTATTCCTCCGGTTTTGCTCAATCAGATCAACTAAATCTGCGGCAAATTTGAGCGCCAATTCTGCCAATCTATTTTTCCACAAGCCCCAACCCGCATCAATTCCCTGAATTTCGGAACCAAGGATTGTCCTGCCTCATCACTTATGAATAACGGCGGTTAAAAGTTACGAAATCCAGGAAAAATATGCCTGTCCGGACAGATTGTTCTTGACTCACAGCCCGGCGGGCAAATAAAATCATGGTGGGCAGTCGCAGAATCGAACTGCGGACACGAGGCTTTTCAGGCCTCTGCTCTACCGACTGAGCTAACTGCCCTTGGATAATAACTATAACCATTAGCTTTTTGATTGTCAACAGATGCGGCACTACATATGAAAAAAATCGGACCCTACATACCGTCAATAATCTCGGGTATACTGGTAGTCCTGTCCTTCCCGGTTTTCGATCTTTATCCCCTCGCCTGGATAGCCTTCGTGCCCCTTCTGGTTTCCCTGTGGGGAAAAAGCGGCCGGCAGGCATTTGCCAGGGGCTATGTTTTCGGTCTGGTCTATTTTTTTGGGACACTGTACTGGATATATCATTCCATAGACTTTTACGGGGGCGTTTCCTTCCCGGCAAGTATTTCCATAGTATTGCTTTTATGCGCTTATCTCAGCCTCTACCCGGCTTTGTTTTCCGGCATTTTCTCCGTGCTTGTCAAAAAGACAAGGCTGCCGGCCCTTCTTATAGCACCCGTGATATGGGTCGCTCTCGAGTTTGTACGTTCTTATGCACTGACCGGCTTTCCATGGTCCAGCATCGGTTACAGCCAGTACAAGTTCCTGCATATGATCCAGATTTCCGATATAACGGGCATTTACGGGGTATCGTTTCTGGTGCTGGCAGTCAACGGTGCTATTGTCGATCTTTTCCTCCTCAGGAAGCGGGTGCAGGACATGCCGCTTTTCCCGGCTTCTTCGACATACGCCGGCCTTTTGATACTCGTCGGAGTGCTGGCGGGGGCCTTTGTTTACGGTTCCTGGAGGCTTGGTCAGAAAAGGGAAGGACATGTGGTCAAGGTGAGCGTTGTTCAGGGCGACATAGAGCAGGACAAGAAGTGGGACCCGGCCTACCAGAACCAGGTCCTGGATACCTATTTTACTCTTTCCCGAAAGGCCGCCGAATCCTCCCCTCAGCTCATAGTGTGGCCCGAGACCGCCCTGCCGTTCTTTTTCGGTTTTGACAAGGCAAACACAGCGAAATTGATAGATTTTGAAAAGAGTCTCGGCTCGGACCTCCTCTTCGGGACCGTTCTGGTGAAGGAGCACACGGAGGGGAAGGTACTTCTCGCAAACAGCGCCGTACTCCTCGACAAGGAGGGAAAAACCGTCTATCAATATGATAAAATACACATGGTACCCTTTGGGGAATATGTTCCGCTGAAAAGCATCCTTTTCTTTGTCAATAAGCTGGTTGCCGGCATTGGCGACTATATTCCAGGGAAGGAGTACGTAAAGGCAAAGACGGATTTTGGAAGCTTTGCCACCCTGATCTGCTATGAAGTGATCTTCCCCGGTCTGGTGAGGAAGTTTTATACGGACGGCGGGGATTTTATTGTGAATATTACAAATGATGCATGGTTCGGAGACACTGCGGGACCGCACCAGCATTTCAGTATGGCGGTGTTCCGGGCGATCGAAAACAGGAAACCCCTGATACGTGCCGCCAATACGGGAATATCAGGATTCATAGACAGCAGCGGGCGGATACTTTCCCGCACGCCGGTATTCCGGAGGCTGGTGTTGACGGAAAATGTGAGGACAGACGGTACCATGACGTTTTATACCCGGTACGGAGACCTTTTTTCATACCTGTGCATGGTACTGTCAATCATTATGGTGATAAATATGAGATTTTGGAGGTAACCATGGTTATTCAGTCAGAACTTAAGGAAGACCTTTCCGCTTTGAGGGCGAGAACCGAAGCATTACGAGGTTATCTTTGATATCGCCGGGAAGAAAGAAGCGATATCTAAAATAGAAGGAGACCTCGCGCGTGAGGAGGTCTGGTCCTCTCCTGAAAAGACAAAGGAACTTCTCAAGGAAAAAGCCAGGCTTGAAGGTGTAGTGGTTTCCTTTGACGCCCTGGAAAGCAGACTTGCCTATATCGAGGATTCGATGGGCATTCTTGAGGAGGAAAGCGGGGAACTCTTTCTGAATGAGATCAAGACGGGGCTTGACTCCCTCAAAGAGGATGTGGAAAATATCGAGCTCAGGAACCTCCTTTCCGGAGACCTCGACAAGAACAACGCCATCCTCACTATCCATCCGGGCGCGGGCGGCATCGAGAGCCAGGACTGGGCGCAGATGCTGATGAGGATGTACCTGATGTGGGCGGAGAGGCACGGCTATAACTCCCAGGTAATAGATGTTCAGCCTGGTGAAGAAGGCGGAATAAAGGATGCCACAATTACCATCAGCGGAGATTATGCTTATGGATACCTCAGTCCGGAGGCCGGTGTTCACCGGCTGGTCAGGATCTCTCCCTTCGATGCGAAAAAGAGGAGGCACACCTCTTTCGCCTCCGTAATCGTTTTGCCGGAAGTGGAGGACGACGTCGATATCGAGATCCGGGAGGAGGACATAAAGATGGACACGTTCAGGGCCTCGGGAGCAGGCGGACAGCACGTTAACAAGACTTCCTCGGCGGTCAGGCTGACCCATCTTCCGACGGGGATCGTTGTGACCTGTCAGAACGAGCGTTCCCAGCACAAGAACAAGGCGGTCGCGATGAAGGTACTGAAGGCTAAACTCTACGATCTTGAAGTGAGAGAGAAGGCAAAGAAGATGGAGGACATTGTCGGGGACAAGAAGGACATCGCCTGGGGAAGCCAGATACGGTCCTACGTGCTTCAGCCCTACCGGCTTGTGAAGGACCACAGGACGGGACTGGAGATAGGGAATGTAGACGCTGTGCTGAACGGGGATATCGACAGGTTCATAAAGGAATTTCTCAAGACAAAGACGAAAAGGTGAGCGGAGACTTAATGAGGAGAAATGTGAAGGGAGATTGTTCGAAGCGCGTGTATGGAAACGCCGTCTGTGTCTTTTGCCTGTCATTCCGGCTTGACCGGAATCTTTCCGAAGACTTTACAGAAAGATTCCCGGTGCCTGCCTGCCGGCAGGCAGACGCTTCACTTGCGGGAATGACAGCCCTTTCTGTGAAGTAAGCAATTTATACACAGACTCTGATTGCCGAGGGAGAGTGACATGATAAAAGAGGCGATTCATCTGCTGGTAGACAATATTGATCTGTCAGAATCCGAGATGGCCGAGTGTATGAAAGAGGTCATGGAGGGCAGGGCCGCTGATTCTCAGATAGGGTCATTCCTTACAGCCCTTAGGATAAAGGGTGAGACCGTGGATGAGATAACGGGCGCGGCGCGGATCATGAGAGAGAAGGCAGCGCGGATCAAGGCTCCTGAAGGCGTGATCGATACATGCGGCACGGGGGGGGACCTGTGCAATACCTTCAATATCTCGACGGTCACGGCAATCGTCGTTGCGGCCGCGGGCGTCCCGGTGGCCAAGCACGGGAACAGGGCCGTATCGAGCAGGTCCGGCAGCGCCGATGTGCTGGAGGCACTCGGCGTGAAGATCGACCTGCCGCCGGAGAAGGTGGAGAAATGTCTGTTTGAGACCGGATTCGGCTTTCTTTTTGCGCCTCTGTTCCATCCAGCCATGAAGTACGCCGTGGGGCCGAGACGTGAGCTCGGCATCCGGACCATCTTCAATATCCTCGGACCGCTTACCAATCCGGCAAATGCCGGGAGACAGGTCCTGGGCGTGTTTTCGGACAGTCTCACCGAACCTCTAGCGAGAGTCCTCGGAAATCTCGGGGCCGAGGACGCGATTGTCGTCCACGGCGAAGACGGACTTGACGAAATTACCGTCTGCGATGGTACGAGGGCCTCCCGGTTCCGGAGGGAAGGCGTCGAGAACATGTATTTTTCTCCCGAGGACTTCGGCATGAAACGGGCGAAAACAGATGATCTGGTGGGAGGCGACAGGGAGGAAAACGCTGGTATAGCGCGCAGGATCCTTCAGGGGGAGAAAGGCGCCAAAAGTGATATCGTGCTTATCAACTCCGCTGCCGCCATTTCCGTTTCCGACAGTGCCCCCGATATGATGACCGCCCTCCGGATGGCAAAGGAAGCGATAGAATCGGGCAGGGCGCTGAAGAAACTCGAAGAGATAATCAGAGTTACAAACTCTCTTTAATGGTGGGGCAAGTTCTTTCCTTTGTACCTCTGCTGTAAGGTCAAGTCAGGATAAAAAATGTCTGCGGTCATAAAGATTTCTCTCACGTTTGTGCTTATATTGGTGCTCCTGAGGAAGAAGGTCGGGATCGGCTATGTGATGATGGCGGGTTCGGCTGCTCTCATCCTTCTTTTCAGAATGGGCGTTCCCGGTATCTTCTTGACAATAAGATATGCTGCTGTCAACCCGGTGACGCTGGAACTGCTGCTGGCCCTGTCCCTTATCAGGATGTTCGAAATCGTACTGAGGGAAAAGGACGTGCTTTCGGCGATGATGACGGCTGTGAAGGGGTTTTTCAGAAGCAGGAGGGCCGTCATTGTGTCGATGCCGATGCTTATCGGGATGCTGCCTTCACTGGGCGGGGCCTATTTTTCGGCCCCGATGGTCAAAGAGGCCACTGCGGGGTTGAAGATGAGCCCGGAGGAAAAGGCGTTCGTCAACTACTGGTTCAGGCACCCGTGGGAATATATACTCCCGCTTTATCCCGGCATCCTGCTGGCAGCGGCGGTGACCCATATCCCTTTATACAGTCTGATCACGGCAAACTTCACTTACTCGCTTGCACTTCTGGCCATGGGTTTTCTTATAAGCATGCGGGGCATCGGCAAGAGAATCGTCCCTGCCAGGGCCGCAGCGGGCGGCCCTGCAAGAAAGGGCAACTATTCCAAATGGGCAAGCTTTCTGCCTGTCTTTTCGGTGCTTTTTCTCGTTGTGGCCTTACATATTGAACTTCAATATGCGCTCATGGTGATCGTCGCCTTGCTGCTGCTGATTTACCGTTACCCCCTGAAAGAGGTGTGGAGGATCACGAGACACGGCTTTGCCCGGGAGGTGATCCTCCTCATCCTGGGGGTGATGCTCTTCAAGCAGGCGATGGAGTCCTCGGGGGCCGTCACTCAGCTCAGTTCCTTCCTGGTAAAGGAGGGGATCCCCGTCCTGCCCATACTCTGTGTCCTTCCCTTTCTGACGGGTCTTCTGACAGGTCTGACCGTGGGGTTTGTCGGGAGCACGTTCCCGCTTCTTGTCAGTATTTCCGGGGGCGCGCCCGTTGCCAGCATGTCTCTCGCCTTCGCCGCAGGGTTCATCGGCGTACTTTTTTCGCCGGTGCACCTTTGTCTCGTCCTGACCAGGGAATATTTCGGCGCTGACCTGTGGGGGATCTATAAGAAGATTATCCCCGCGGGTGCTTTCATATTTCTCGCGGCGTTTATAGAATATATGATAATGCGTTGAGCCGTATCAGACTCTTTGTGCTATATTTAACAGGGATCAGGAGATGCTGAGAGAACTTAGGATCAGGAACCTGGCGATCATCGATAATCTTACCGTGAGGTTTGGCAGTGGACTGAATGTACTCACGGGCGAAACGGGCGCCGGCAAGTCGATTATCGTCGACGCGCTGGGGCTTGCTCTCGGGAACAGGGCCCAGTCGGATTTGATAAAATCGGGAGAGAAGGAGGCGTCGGTGCAGGCATGGTTCGAAATCGGCGACTGTGAGTGTGAGTCCTTTCCTGACGCCGGGATAGACATGTCCGAGGGACTTATTATAAGGAGGGTGCTTTCTTCGGCAGGAAAGAGCAGGGCATTCATAAACGATACGATGGTGACCCAGCAGACCCTGGCGGAGGTGGGCAGGCGACTTGTGGACATACACAGCCAGCATGAGCACCAGAGTCTCCTGTCGCCTGAAATGCAGATGGTCCTCCTTGATTCCTACGGCAGGCTTCAGTCTGAACGCGGAAAAGTCGAATCGCTTTTTCGCGAGGTCGACCTGCTCAGGGACGAACTCGAAGGCCTGAAGGAAAAAGTTAAGGAGAGGGCCCAGAGGCTGGACCTGCTGAAATTCCAGATAAACGAGATCGACGGCGCAGTCCTTAAGACAGGGGAAGAGAAGGAGCTGGAAGAGGAAAGGAAGATACTGGCGAACCTGAACAGGCTCCGGGAACTGGCGGAGACGGCTTACTCTGACCTTTACGGTTCAGAAGGCTCCTGCACGGAGTTGCTTTCCTCTGTGATCATGCGCGTGAGGGAGATATGTGCCATCGACAACGGCATGGAGGATACCCTGAATCTGATCGAGTCTGCAAAACCTCTTCTGGACGATGCGGCTTTTGCCCTGAGGGGGCACCGTGAGCGGTACGAGGGGGAGCCGCAAAGGCTGGAGATGGTGGAGGACCGGCTTGAACTGATCGGTAAGCTCAGGAAAAAATACGGGGATTCCGTGGAAAAAATCCTGAATCACAGGGTGGATGCGGAGAAGGAGCTGGAGGCCCTGGAATCGACGGACGAGCGGCTCGATCTCCTCTCCGGAGAATTCGCCCTGAAGGAGCAGGAGCTCTTCGGGGCCGCTGCCTCGCTCTCGAAGAAAAGGGAAAAAACGGCCCTTGAACTTGAAGGTCTTGTAGCTTCAGCGCTGGAGGAACTCGCCTTCGGACACGCCCTGTTCAGGATAGAAATCAGACAGGAACGCGGCGGTGACGGAAGGGAAAAGGTGGGACCGGCAGGCATGGACAGGGTCGAATTCCTTTTTTCGGCAAATCCCGGAGAACCGCCGAAGCCGTTGTCAAGGGTGGTGTCGGGAGGTGAGCTTTCCCGTGTAATGCTTGCCATGAAGAGCATCCTTGCGGATGTCGACAGAGTGCCGGTACTGATCTTTGATGAAGTGGACGCCGGAATCGGCGGCAAGACTGCGGAAAGCGTGGGGAAAAAACTGGACAGGATTTCGGAGACGCATCAACTCCTCTGTATCACGCATCTGCCGCAGATCGCGAGCTTCGGGGACCATCATCTGAAAATCGAGAAGAAAGAAAAGGGAGGGGGGGTACATGTGGAGGTCAGGGAACTCGACGGCAGGGAAAGGCAGGACGAAATCGCCAGGATGCTGAGCGGAAAGGTTACGGAACTTTCGAGGCGTCATGCCGGAGAACTTCTGGAAGGGATGAAATGAGGATGAAAGGAAAAATCAAAATACATATCGAACTCTGCAAGGGCTGCGCGTATTGCGTCGACACGTGTCCGGCCGGGGTCATTTCGATCAGGGAACGTTTTAACAAGAGCGGCTACTTTCCGGCCTCCGCCGAGCACATGGAGAAATGTACGGGATGCGCCATGTGTGCTCATGTGTGCCCCGAAATAGCGATCGAGGTATACCGCAGCAACGGCAGGAAATAGACGGGGTCAGTATATCAGTCTCCTCCCCCCCCGATACCGGGGAGGGGTCGGCACCGTTTATCCTGGGCTGACCGGCGGTTTCATGATCCAGCCCCATCATTTTGGAACCTGCAACAATGTTCACAAGTAATCCTCTCTGCGAGGATACCATGCGTCAACTGCTTTGGCAGGTGATGTAAGAACCTTTGCGCTGTGCTCCTGGTTGGAGAAGATCACAACACCGTCACCTTTCCCTAAAACCGTAGTCTCCCCTTCGACGGTGAATTCCAGCTCGCCTTCGACGATATATGTAATTTGCTCATGAGAATGTTTGTGCGCAGGTATTACGGCATTCGGCTCAAACTCAAAGATTGTCATCATTGTACTTTCACCTGATACGGTCTTCAGGCTGATCCCTTCAAGAAGTTGTTTTGCCCGCAGATCGGATTCACTGAAAAAGCTCATAGCACCTCCTCACCTTCGGTTGAAAAATTCATACTCCCCCAAAAGGCAACACTCTCAATGTTTCGCTGCCGCCCTATCGTCAAGAACTTCCATCCCGGTCTTAAGTAGTATGTAGAAAAAAATATTTCCCTCGGAACTTTCGTTTATCGAGCTTGTCACATTATACATTTAATGGATGTGTCTTTCAGCGAGGACGTCAGGGCTTGCCCTGCAATATGCCATAGAAGAAAGTGATCCACCTGCCTCGGCTCGAACTGCTCACAGTACATGACGGGGGTTGCGTCTCCGCGCAACTGAGGACTTTGTCCTGCAACTTGACTGATCATCCAGACCTCGGGCATGCAGCTTGGCTTTGAGACGATTTCGGAGCCCTCTTTCCCCGGCGTGAAATACCGGAAGAAATGTTCATCAAAAGCTGACGGAGGGGGAAAAGAGGTACTTTCTCATTGAGCAGTGCGGACGTCACCGACTTACCAACGGATTTCAATAATGCTTGGCCCGCGATGTACCACTTGAAAGAGACACTTTAATAAGAGGGCTGAGATGATATAGATTATTCATCACAGGAACAGATATCATGCTGCGACTGCTTAAACCTTGCGCCATTCTAGCCTGTCCCCTCTATCGTTACTTTTGCCGCGGGGGGGAATAAGTCAACGCAGTCAAGAACGTCCCCTAAATGACCCTCCTTATGTCTTCGGCAGTAAACCCGATCCCTTATTACTTATACACTCCGCACCCGATGATCACATCGTCGATTCTTTTCAAGTAAGTCGTCTTATCCTCAATTTTCTTTGTTACATAGTTTTTCCATTTGTACTTAACCCATCCGCCTTTAGGGCCAATCTTAATAAACTCCCGCACGAAATATTTCCCGTCAGCATCTTTAACATCGATAAAGTCCTGTCCCACGAGTTTTGGGTCGCCTCCATGTGCTATGATTGTCCCCTCCGGATTGTAAGCAAAAATATAAAGATGTCCCTTTACAAACGGACCCTTCGGATTGCTGAATTCGGCCAGCGCCTTTTCCCTGCCGTTTGCCTTGTAATAAGCGATTGCTTTCTCAACCAACGCCTTTGCCTCTTGGCGGGTTCCGCCGCCCAAGGCCGGAAAAGTTAAAGTCAAAATCAAAAAAAAGATGCTGCCTGCCGTGACGATCAACCGGAGCTTTTTCATCATAATATCCCTCCACTCCTTTTTTGTTGGACGAGTTCTACTCTAATGTCCATTATAGAAGCAAAACAACGAATTTGCATCCACTGACCATCAAGAATTTTTATTCGTACTACACATAAATATATGATACTTAAACGCTGTGATGTACAGGAAGGCATTGAGAGCGCTGAAAATCTTTGGGAGCAACTGGCCGGACTAATAAGTTATGCCCCCTAATATGCGGCGAGAGGCGCTTGCTGAAGAGTCCCGAGAAAAATCTCGATAGCTTCCTGTAACTGAAACTGTTGCTTGTTTGCTACAGGTGAGAGATTCTTTAGGAAAGAACCGTTAGGTATTGATGTGAGCAGTCAAGAGTATGCGTAGAACGAGCTAAATAACCCGCGCGGGAAAAGACCTTTGCCAAAATCAAAACAGCATTATTTGCCGCGTCGGTGTGGACCCCTTTTGTTCGGCGTCTTTTTTTTAATATTTGTTTGCCTGTTGTCTTTGTGACCTTCCCCCGAAAACTGTGCCGGCCAAAAGTGGAAATTTCCGGCTTCTGACCTTCCCCCGAAAACTGTGCCGGCCAAAAGTGGAAATTTCCGGCTTCATGACCTTCCCCCGAAAA
>Ga0307436_1000330_pt1 | contig 21832 bp, 26 predicted proteins | sample SalMarWE160440MG_FD_202513 | JGI IMG/M metagenome (GOLD analysis project Ga0307436, IMG submission 202513) | Salt marsh sediment microbial communities from the Plum Island Ecosystem LTER, Massachusetts, United States - WE1604-40 | ecosystem: Environmental > Aquatic > Marine > Intertidal zone >...
CCACCAGTGAAGCAATGATTTATATGACTGGGATTAGACTGATGTTGCGACGGATGTCTGCCCTATGAACCGACTTTGTAGACACCCTCTTATTTTTTGCAAATTTTAATTGATTAAATCCATTAGCGCGAAAATTTTAAGATAATTAATGAAAGTAACTTTTTATGGCCTTACAAAACTCAAGTTGCCGGAAATCTGTATCTCTCGGCGTTAGCGAGCCTCTTTAAATACAAGATTCGCGGAAGGTCATATAGGGCACTAATGAGCGAAATGAGGGAGAAAAGCGTTGTAGAAAGCCTAGAGAGAGCGGATTACTGGCAATTTGGGTTACAGAGTACTGGAGGCTCTAAAATTGATATAGGCTTAAGCCCTTGGAGCTTAGTTTAAAAAGTCCCAGGTCAGTATTGGAGATAATTGCATTTAATTTCTGTTCACTCATTATTTCAATATCCTCAGATTCATCATCTGAAAGTCCTAATTCGTCCGAATCGTTGAGGCTCGTAGAATTGTGAGACTGCTCAAGACTATCATTTTGAGCTAAAAACTTACCTAATAGAGCTTGATTGGCCTGAGGGTTTTCTTTACCTTCATTTTGAACGACATCGATATTCCTTTCTGATAAAGGTTTACTCCTGGGGTCCGCGTTTTTAAACGCTCTTAGGAATATTTCGATTAGGAAGGAACTGATTGAAGAGAAAGTTTTGAAAGGGAGTGAGGCCCAACTTGGGATTTCTCTCGCCATACTGGTAATTCTATTCATTTTTATTACGGCCTTTTTTTTAATTTCTTCATTAAGAGTAGCAAAATTATTAGTAATTTTTCAAGTTGATAATTTAATTTCTGAAATCATTGGTCTGCAAGAAGTTAGAAATGAGCAGAGAGACATCTCTGCACATAAGTCGGTGAGAATTAATGGATAAACTACGCGGTAGGCAAGAAGGTTGTAAACTTTCTTTTAGGACCTCTCAGATATCGGCTTCTTTGAGCATCTCATTCAATTTACTGAGGAAGATAGATTCGCGTTCTTGACTTGGGAATTTCAATTGGAAGTCACTAAGGGCCTTAAGCTGTTGTCGGTTTCAGGCAATTGACATGAGCTGCAATTATTGGGTTCTTAGTCATAAGCAACCGATTTTTAGTTTTTTATCTGTTTTTTTCACTTTCTTTAGCATATTTCTCACTTCATGCAGTTTCCCCATGTAGGTATGGTCTTTATCGATAAACAGAGAGTCCAAATCCGCATCTGGGTCCTCGGTCTGCATGAAATGCACATGTGTATCTATCTTAGTTACAATGTCATCAAGCTGCTTTGCTGAGCATTTGTCCGGCGTAATGAGGTAAGAACTCAATTCTTCTATTAATTCTGAAAAGTGAGCTTGGAGAAATGTTTTCAAAGCCTCGCTGCCCCGTTTTTTCAAAACTACTAATTTAAGCAAAAGTTCGTAATTGATTTCGTAATTTTCGGGCAAAAATACATGCTCAGTCGTAACATGCTCAGTCGTTGAAAAAAAATCTCCAATCAGTGAAATGGCTTTTTGAGCTAGCTTGATTGGGGTAGTGACGGTCCCTTCAGGGCAAGAAGCGGGTGTGTTGAATGAATTTAAATTAAGTGTAATACATGGGGTCATTATTATTCTCCTTTATTTTAAAACTTTATTTTAATTATATCAAATTATTTTTAAATTGTAAAGAGGTTTTTTTAAATAGTTAGGAGCTGCAGAGTCAAATGAGTTTAGATAGAGCACAGAGAGCTGCTGTTTCTGCACGCAATATGTTGGGACTCAAGGAAATGCTATGTGATTCGAATTGCTCGAGTATCTTGAGCTCGTTAAAAGAAAAGCCGCTCTCAGGTCCGATGACTATGACGACTGAGCCCGGGCAGCTGATCGGAATTTTGGAGGAAGGATTTCCATGTATCAGGGGAATAGAGGGCTTATCCCACTGAGCGAGAGGGGGTTTCAGGAGAATATATGGGAGATCTAGCCTTCCACACTGCTTCATCGCGGAGATGGTGAGGTGGCGGAGGCGGTTTTTCTGATGTTCTGAGAGCTCCCTTTTTTCACTTTTCTCTCCGGGGAAGAGCCAAAATGCTGTCGCTCCAAGTTCAGTGCCTTTTTCGATCACAAGGTCGAGGTTTTTGGGCTTGAGAAGAGCTTGTGCGAGGATAACTTGCCTTTCGGGGGGATCTCGAGAGGTAATCGAGGTGATTTGAGCCGTTTCGGGTGTGAGTAGAGTGGCGTGGGCAAGGAGATTTTGTCCATTGACGAGCTCGATGGGTTCCCCAGATCTTTTGCGCAGGACTCGGATGTGTTTTTGCTCTTCTTTGGGAAGGATGAGGGTTTCCCCGGATTGGAGTTTCTGGTCGACAAAGTAGCGGTTCTCAGGCATGGAGGACTTTTTCCTTGAGCTCTTCCAGAGTGCGGACGGAGAGGAGGTTTTGGGCGGTTTTGCGGTAGTGGCGTTCAATTGTTCGGTTTTCAGTGAAATTGACGATGAGTTTGAAGCGGAGGTCATCGAGAAGGGTTTCAGAGAGATTTTGATAAGGGTGGATTTCTGCGTCGATAGGGATTTTATGGCCTTTAGGGGCAAAGATGGTGAGGTTTTCAGTCGGGTAGAGGCTGCGCAATTGGGCGAGGTTTTCGATGAGGGGTTTATGGTCGGGCAGAAAGACGGCGATGCTGTCATGGCGGTAAGGGCGTTTGATCTGATCGGTTGTCTGCTGTTTCCACCGGTTGTGGATCCACAACCACTCTTCGGGATGAGCGCGTATCGATTTTTCATAGAGGCTGAGAGCAGCTTCCATCAGCCTTCGCACCTCTTTTTCGAGAGGAGCTTTTGGATTGGGGAAGAGGGGATCGGAGTAGTGAATGGTGTAATGCCCCTTTTCTCTGTGGGTGGTGGCGACGATGATCGGGGTGTTCGTTTTATAGGCGAGCAAAGCGGGCATAGGGGAGGTGTGGGCGCATCTTCCAAAAAAGGGGCTCGAGAAACCACTATCGGGCATTCCCTGATCGCCGACGATCCCCATAAATGCCCCCTTTTTGAGGGCGCGGAGTCCCTCTTTGATGGCATTTTTGGGTTCGACGATTTTTCCACCAAATTTCTGGCGCATCTTTTGAATCCAGCTATAGAGGTATTTGTTTTTGATGGGGCGGCCGATGGCTACCCCTGGCATCCGGGAGGTTCCCTCTAAAAAGAGGAGTTCCCAATTGGCTTGATGGCCGCAAAAGAAGATCACTCCTTTGCCATCTTTCATGAGAATATCGGCTTTTTCGGGATTGGCGGCGGTGACGATGTTCGAAATGTCTGTCTCTCGGGTGAGCCTGGGGTATTCGAGACAGGTGATCATGAGGCTTTGAAAGCTCTTTTTGGCAATGGTGCGAATTTCTTTGTTGGGCAGATCGAGGGCTAGGGCGAGGTTGGAGAGGGCGCGTTTTCGGTAATGGGAAATGAGAAAATAGGCAATGGTTCCCAAAGGACGTCCAATGGCGTGAATGGCCCAGTAAGGGAGATAGGCGAAAGGGAGGGTGATCAAACGGATGCAAAGGTAGGTGATAAACATAGCTTGATATAATTTTCGAGCTGTGTCGAAAAATCCAAATGTTGGACTGTATCTCGAATCAGTTTAGCACGCTCTTTGGTTTTTGGTCGAAGAAGAGCTGTTCTGAGGGCATGGGTAATGCTATCGATCGAGCTCATATCCTCGATGACGGCCCCCGTCTCGGGAGTGAGGATTTCGTGTCCTCCGTTGTGTTTGGAAGAGACGACATACAGGCCCATGGCGAGTGCTTCAACGGTTGCGTTGGCAAAGGGGTCATAATAAGAAGGGATCACGAGACAATCTGCCTTTTGCAAGAATGGGGTAATGTCGCTTTGTCCTCCGTAAAATGTGACTCTTTTCTTGAAGGTTTTTTGGTAGCTCTTGAGGTTCTTGTCGTTTCCAACGACGGAGAGGTGGACATCTTCTTCGATGTTGTCGAGGGCGGCAAGAAGGGGACGAAGGCCTTTTCGCTCGAAGCCGGATCCAATAAAGAGGAATTCAAAGCGATCTCGATTGTAGTCGGTGGCATCAAAGGGCTCTTGGAACTGGCTCCACTCAACTCCATTGTGGATGACATGGATTTTGTCGGGGTCCACGACATAACAGTCGAGTATTTCCCCTTTGACAAGCTCTGAATTGGCGAAGAGGACTTGGAGATCGGGATGCTCGAAGGCTGTTTTTTCAAAGTGGAGAAGCGAGCTGTGCAGAGGGTTGAGAATGTGGGCAAAGCGCTTGAGAAGGGGGTCGTAGTGTTTGCGGTGCCGAAGATAGGCCTTGTGAACTCCTGAGCTTGCACGAAGATGTGTTTGGAAGCGGTTCCGATCGAGGCCTAGAGTGATATCGGTTGGGTTTTCTTTCAGATGCGACTGGCAAAAGGCTTCAAATTCCCAGAGTTTGCTCACCGATGTCTTGCTCTTGAGGCTCTGTGAAATGACGGAAAAGGGATACTCTTTCTCGATGGGATCTGTGGTCAAAACGGTAACGCTACAGTCTTGGTCGTGGAAAGCTCGGGCGAGCGTTCTTGCATATTTTTCGGCTCCACCTGGGGATTCAAAACGGGTCTTAAGAAGAGTTAGGGATTTTTTCATCTTTGGAAAATTGGCTTGTGTGAGGCAGTGTGGAAGAACCTTCTTTGATCAAGACTTTGTTGTTTTCAAGTGTGATTTGCAGTTCCAGTCTCTGATCATCCGCTGTGTAGAGTTGGAAGCGGTTCATATAACTGCGGAATCGATTGCGCAGGTATTCTTCCCTGACAAGGGGCTGCAATTCCCGAACTTCTTCATCTGAGATATCCGACATTTTGAGAGAGACATAGCGATCTTCGAGAAGGCGTTGGTTGATAAACTCGACACTCCAATTGAGATATTGATTTTCAGATGTGGGATCGACTGTGATACTCATCTGCATCATCTGTTCGACGATTCGAACAAAGAGAGGGGTCACTCCCTTTGCGTAAAGGGGGAGAGAAAAGACATCGAGTCCGTTCACTTTTTCAATGAGCGAGCTTGGACTGATCGAAATGGCTTTGGGGTTGAACTTGTTGAGTCCCTCTGTTGGGAAGTAGAGGGAGAGAGGAATGCGCGACTTCAAGGGGATCAGCGAAATGCGAACAAAATCGATTCGCAAGTCTTTGGCTCTTGGATCATCGATTTCAATGGGGGTATCTGAAAGAAGGGGAATATTGACTCTCTTCCACGAATCGGGAACATAAAACGTGACCTCTTCGCCTCCCTTCTGATTTTGCTTTGCGCGCAAGGTATCGAGTTCGGTTTTCGTAATGTCTGAGAGATCGAAGGTGAGGCGGATTCCCTTTGCCTTGAGGCGCTTGACCACTTCTTCAGGGCCACTCACATTCAGGGTGAGCTGATAGGGCCAGACGTCGAGGAATTGGTAATCTTTGGGGGCCTCTCCAATGGGTTGTGTAATGAAGACAGGTATTTTTTCACTGACTAGTTTCGTCAGGCGGATATGGACATTAGTTGGAGAGACTCTAGTAATCCCCTTGGCCAAATTGATGTCTGGATTGAGGGAAACGAGATTGCGCCTCGTAATCGTATAGTACCACTCTCCCGTTGATTTTTGATTGTCGAGGTCGATGACTATCTCGAGGTCGTTGGAGGTGAGCTCGTCTAAAAGGGTTTTATTTCCAATTAGAGTGAGATTGACTCTTTTTGTCAGAGTCCCATTGCTCTGCAAGTCGACAATTGTCTTGCCACTGGGAATATTGATGACGCGAACGGGAATGTTTCCAATGGTGCGGGAGGTGATCAAGGACTGATTGACCGTGAACCAAATGATGATGGCGAGGACTGCCGATATCACTTTCCTCTGCCAATTTTCCACAAAGAGTTTGTACAAAAGTGTCTTCACTTTTTGATCCACTCCTTGAGGTTAAAGGCATCTTTGAGTTCTTTTTTCTCCTGAGGAGGAGTGAAGATGCTTCGAATAATTGCCTTGAATCGGTCGGGTTTGACCCCCCGGGTAATCACTCCTTCTCGCGCAATAGAAACTTTCCCAGTCTCTTCGGAAATCGCGACGATAAGGGCGTCTGTTTTTTGGCTGAGTCCAAGAGCGGCTCTATGGCGCGTTCCCATGGATCGGCTTACTTGCGAGCCATCTTCTGCAAGGGGGAGAATCACAGCTGCTGCGACAACAGTTTGCTCGCGAAGAATGACGGCTCCATCGTGCAGGGGGGTTGTGGTGGCAAAAATTGACTCGAGAAGTTCTGGTGTAAAATGGGAACCCAAGATCACAGCCTTAGAGGCATACTCATCGAGAAGATCTTCGTGCTCGAGGACAATGAGGGCTCCGATCCGCTTTTCGGACATGCGATAAACAGATCCCGTGAGTTGGTCGAGGAAGCGATCGAATTCGGTGAACTCTTTAAATCGCCTTCCTTTGAGGCTCAGCTTGGCAAGCGCTGCGCGCAGTTCAGGCTGAAAAATGATGATGACAGCAATCAGGAGGATATTGGAAATGGTGATGAGGATCTGGTGAAGAATGGGGAGCTTCAACCAAGAGGATGCAGCCAAAATCAGCAAAAAGGCGAGAAGTCCGATCACTAGATCCTTGGAACGGGTGTTCCAGAAGAACGAGAGAAGATAATTGAGCATGATCGCTATAATGATCATCTCAATAAATGGGGTGATAGAGTGAAACATCCCAATCCTAAAATAATATTAGGGCTATTCTGCTCAATTTCCGAAAAAAGTCAAGGGACGATTCAGGAGGGATTCAGGAGCTGCCCAGCAGGAAAGCCAACGACAGCTTCATAACACAGAAGGAGGTGGTCGACTCCATTCATCGCCCGATGGGGTTTTGCTTCTGGTTCAAGTCCATAGATCTTAGAAATACTGTCTTTAGCCACACCTGTTTCCCAAGGGAAGGGTTCTTTGTCGATGTGCTTTGCCCAATACATCGAGGCTAAATCGAGCCAGTGATAAGGCCATTCGAGCATTTCTTGGAGATCGGGATCGACAATTTGAGAAAAGAACGCTCTGTCAAATGAGGGATTTTGGCAGATGAAGACCGCCTTACCTCTTTGGATGTTGTGACGGGCAAAAGCGGTGACAATGGCTCCCGATACTTTTTCTGCAGGGGTAGCTTCTTTGACGTGCTCAAAACGGAATCCGTTGACTTGCAAACTCAGAGGATCGGCTTTCTCCCAGTTGAGTCGACTTTGTTTCACAATCGACTCATAGGAATGGAGAATGACTCCTGTCTCAACATCGACAATTTTAAAGGCCAATTCGAGAACATGGTGTTTCAAAGGGTTGAGACCACTCGTCTCTGTATCTAAAAATACCGCGTTCATACTTGCATCCTAGCAACTCCTTGCGGCTTAATCAAACAAAATGTATGGTGACCTTATGGAACTCAATAATGGTCTTACCAAAGAGCAGCGAGCCGATTTGAGCGGAGCTCTATCAAAAGTCCTGGCCGATACGTATGTCTTGTTTATCAAGACGCAGAATTTCCACTGGAACATTCACGGCCCTGAATTCTTTTCTCTGCACATTCTCTCCGAGAAACAATACAAGGAAATGTTTGAGGCGATTGATGAAATTGCCGAAAGGATTCGGGCTCTTGGCTTTTTTGTCGAAGGGGCAATGGAGTCCTTTCTCAAGAAAACTTCAGTCAGAGAAGATCATGAAGTCCACACCAAAGTAAAATATTTAGAAGAGCTCATTGAAGCTCATGAGACTGCGATTCGCGCCCTCCGAGCGGCAGGAGATCTTGCTGCCGACTACTCTGACCATGGAACGGGGGACCTGGTGGGCCGTCTCATGCTCTTCCATGAAAAAGCTGCTTGGATGCTCCGATCTCATTTGTAAGATAGGGACAATTTGTGCTAAAATTGCCCCCATGGCGGTATCGGTTCAAAAATTTCGTGAAATAGTATTCCAGCTTCTCTATAGTCGCGCTTTTGAAAAGAGCGATCCAGAGGCCCTAGTGCCTCTTTTGATGAAGCAACACGCCATCTCGCGCAGGGCAGCGCATGAAATGGCGGATAAGGCCGCGAGCATCTGGGATATATCCGATCAACTCGATCGGGAAATCGAAAAGCATGCGATCGATTTTCCCCTCGAAAAGATCGGTATGGTCGAGCTGGCAATCCTTCGCCAGGGAATCTATGATCTCCTAGAAGGAAAACTCCCCCCAAAGGTGATCATCTCCGAAGCCGTGCGCCTGTCCAAGAAATTTTCCACGCCTGAAAGTGGATCCTTTGTCAACGCTCTTCTCGATGCCATTTATAAGAGAGCATCTGAAATTTGCTCTGTGAGAGGAGAGTAGAAATTTTTCTTCCCAAACTTTGGTGGAAAAGGTCGAATCTTCCCTCCAAATGAATTTTCAAATACTCTCTAAGGAAAGGGAAGATGCAGAAGTTTCAACACAATCAGCCTCTGCGTGAGTTTTCAACCTTGGGAATCGGGGGCAATGCCCGTCTGTTCACAAGTGTCGAATCTGTCGAATCTCTTCAGGAAGTCCTCGGTTACTGTTATGAGCACCAGATTCCCTTTCATCCTCTAGGGAAGGGATCCAACTCTCTCTTCGATGATCGAGGGTTTGAGGGGCTTGTGATCCACAACAAAATTGCGTTTCTCGAGATCGAAGGAACCCACGTTTCAGTAGGAGGAGGTTATAGCTTTGCCCTTCTCGGTGTCAAAACCGCTCGCAAGGGGCTCTCGGGGCTCGAGTTTGCTTCGGGGATCCCCGCATCAGTTGGTGGAGCCATTTTCATGAATGCAGGTGCTGGGGAGGCTGAAACTGCCGATGTCTTGTCGAGTGTGACGTTTGTCGATGAAAAGGGGGAGATTCACGAGTTTTCTAGAAAGCAGCTCTCTTTTTCCTATCGCCAAAGCTCATTTCACGAAAAAAAAGGAGTGATTGCCGCTGCGACCTTTGAGCTTGTCGAAGACGCAGGTGCACGTGATAAACAAATCGAAATTGTGAAATACCGAACCAAAACGCAACCTTACGGAGAGCTCTCCTGCGGATGCGTCTTTCGCAATCCCGAAAAAGAGCGGGCAGGCCGCCTCATCGAAGCCTGTGGACTTAAAGGAAAGCAACTCGGTGGAGCCGAGGTCTCCACTCTTCATGCCAATTTCATTGTCAATCGAGATGGAGCTACTGCAGAAGATGTGAGGAAACTCGCACTTTATGTAAAAGAATGCGTAAAAGAGAAAACTGGGATAGAATTGGAGATGGAATTGCGGGAAATCTCTTATAGATGAAATTTCGAGCTGATTTACACTGCCACACGACTTGTTCGGATGGGTCTATGACGCCCAGGGAAATTGTGTTTCATGCTAAGGAAGTGGGACTCTCAGGACTTTCGATTACCGATCACGATAACGTTTTGGCCTATAAAGAGGCCATCCCCGCTGCGGAAGAAGCAAAGATCGCCTTGGGAACAGGTGTCGAGTTTTCATCCGTTTTAGAGGGAAAAAACGTTCATCTTCTCGGATATGACTTCGACCCGAACGATCCCGATCTTTTGGCTTTTTGCAAGAGGCATGTGATTCGAAGAAGAGAACGCAATCGCATCATTCTCTCAAAACTCGAAAAACACGGAATGGAAATCGATCCAAAAAAGTTCGAAGTCCTCTTGGAAAGAGGGATTCCAGTTGGAAGGCCTCATATTGCCCTTGAGCTCATAGAAAGGGGATATGTGAAATCGATGCAAGAGTCTTTTGATCGTTTTTTGGCCGATGGGAAACCCTGTTTTGATCCGGGAAAACCGATTTCTGCCAAAGAGACCATCGATCTGATCCACAAATTGGGAGGAAAAGCTTTTTTGGCTCATCCTCATTTTTTGCGAAATAGCCGGATGATTCGCAAGCTTCTCAGTCTTCCACTCGATGGGATAGAGTGTTACTATGCTCGGATTCCGAGAGATCAAGAGGAAAAATGGGTTGAGATCGCAGAAAAACGCGGGCTTCTCAAAAGTGGAGGGTCCGATTTTCACGGCGATATCAAACCGATGATCCCCTTGGGCTGTTCGTGGGTGACGGAAGAGACTTTTGATAGGATTTTTGAAAGGTATCGATGGAAGTATTGACTTACGAACAGATTGTGGAAAAGATCCTAAGCCACGAAGCGAAATCTCGAGAGGATTTGTCGATCATTGAAAGCATTTTGCATGCTTATGGAAATCCCCATCTGTCTTATCCGACCGTTCACATTACGGGGACCAATGGAAAAGGACAAGTAGCGGGAAAAGTATATCGAACTCTCAACGAGGCTGGGTATCGAGTGGGGCTTTTCATTTCTCCCCACCTAAGGGACTACGCCGAACGCATTACCATCAATGGGCAAAAAATTTCGCAGGAGAAACTGGCTGAATATTACTTGGACCTCGAGAACCTCAGTAATAAATACGCGTACGAGTTGAATTTCTTCGATTTTACTACAATTTTTGGTTTTCGATATTTTCGAGAAATGCAAGTGGATATCGCCGTGATCGAGACGGGTGTGGGAGGAAGATTTGACTCGACCAATGTTGTCAGACCTCTGGTTTCGGCGGTGACCTCGGTGAGCATGGATCACTCTGATATGCTCGGAGAAACACTTGTAGAAATTGCTGAGCAAAAGGCAGGGGTCATCAAGAAAAATACTCCGGTTGTCATTGGGCCTCGCGCGAAGTTTCCCCCTCTTTTTGAAAAAGCTCATGCTGTTTCTGCGCAGGTGTCGATTGTCGAGAAGCAGTCGTGTTTCTATGATACCGAAAATCAAGCAATCGCAAAAGAGATGCTCTCTTGCATTGCTGAGTCCTTTCCCTTTACTGAGGATGATCTCCGGGAGGGGATGAAGCACTGTTTGCCCTGTCGTTTTGAGAAGAGGGGTAACATCATCTACGATGTGGCTCACAATCCCGATGCATTTGCGCGACTTGTCGGGGCGCTCAAACACGTCTACCCCTATCGAAAATTCCGCTTTGTCATTGGGATGAGCAAAAATAAGGATTTCAAGGAATGCTTAAAACAGATCGAAAGTGTGTGCGATCATGTCCACTTTGTAAAGGCCCATCCTAAAAGAGGAGCAGAGCCAGAAATGTTGGCAGCCGAGTTTGCCAAAATCACTTCCTGTCTCTCTACAATTGAGAAGAATATTGCAGAAGGGGTGAAAAATGCAAAAGCTGCCCTAAAAAAAGGGCAGCTTTTGATTGTTTGCGGAAGCTTTTACCTCATGCATGAAGCGAGTATATAACCGACTCTCCTTCACTTCTCTCCTCCCATTCGATACAGGGATCTCCTGCAGCAATCTCAAGGAGGATTTGGATCATTTCTCGAGGAATGTCCGAAGCTGCATCAAGACGGCGTCTTTGAGCTCTTGTGAGGCGGTTTCGGATGAGCTCTAGGCGCACCCGCCCTTCTCCCATCCGTCTGTCTTTAAAAAGGTCGGCAATTTCATAGAGCTCGACTGCCAGCTCACCGTCTTCGAAATCGATCGTGAGATTCGCATTTCTGATAGCCTCATTCAAAAGAGTGCGGAGCTTGATGATGAATTTCAGATGATCAGCGAGCGATTTCCCCATCGTCGCCACGACATCATCTGCTTCATAAGAGAGCTTCATTGCCAAGTTCACAATTTTGCGGTGTCGCATCGAAGGACGTCTGTGTTGAAACAAAAAGTGGATATTGTGCTTGAGCTCTTCAACTTGTTTCGCCACTTTGTAAAGGCGTCCATTCTCGAGAGATTTTGTCAGTGCAAATGCCTCTTTCGAAATGAGAGAAATTTCATATTCTTCAAAACGCTCCTCGATCACTCGATAAAGACTGATCACCTGGCGGTTCATCTCTTCAAACTGACGGAAAGATGCGGATGCTTGAGCGGCGCTGTTTGTGAGTGTCTCGATCTGATCTTGGATGGCTTCGAGTTCGTGGTGGAGTGTGATCCGTGTCTCGCCATTGACCTCTTTTGTTTGAAGTTGATTTTGAATTTTCTGAACTTTTTGGCTGAGTTTACAAAAAGTCTGAAAATGATTTTCTTGAATCTGAGACATAGAAACAAACCCCCTGGAGCAATAGCCCCTTTCTTTCTATATCACTAATTATATAATCTTTACAATTTATTAACAAGATCTTAATATAATTTGAATATTGGGGATGGTTGAAACTCAACGATTAAAAAAGTGTTTTAACATTGTTTTTTTTGAATGAGAATGAGAGAAGGGCTTAAATCTCGGTTTTTCCAAGTGTGATACGAGACACTAAAGTTCCCTTTTTCGAGTCTTTCGGTACAGGCTAGAAGGGCTTCTTCTTCGCGAGCTCCTTCGGGGTGGCCTGGATAACAAGTGATCGAGATCATCCCCCCAGGTTCGAGGAGGATGAGGGCTTCTTGGAGGCTTTTCAGGGTGGTGTCGGCCAAAGTAGTCAAATTTTTATCCCCTCCGGGCAAGTAACCCAAGTTATAGACAATCAATCGGATCGGAAAGCTCACTGAGGGAAAGGTCTCGTGGCTCATCAGGTGAAATTGGACATTTTTGAGATTGAGATTTTCGAGCTTCATTTGAGCCATTTCGATGGCTCTTTGTTGAATATCGAGGCTGATGACTTCTTTGCAGATCCTGGCCAAAAACAGGGTATCATGGCCATTTCCACATGTGGCATCGATGGCTCCATCTCCCGGTCGAATCAGGAGTTTCCAGAGATGATGAGCGAGGTCAATTGGGGATTGGAAAAGGGGAAAATGTCCTTTCATCTTTATTCGAAGGTAGTATATCATGACAAATCGTTTTTGTGGGATATTAGCTCAGTTGGTTAGAGCGCCACGTTGACATCGTGGAGGTCAGCTGTTCGAGTCAGCTATATCCCATCCTCTCCTATGAAAGGTTTCGATTTTTACGGCTCCGCCCTCCTTGGAATTGCCATCCGCATCCTGTTTCCCAAAGCTACGTATTTGGGTTCAGCCGTCCATCCTAGGGGCTTTTCTGCGACATTTTCCGATGATATCCCCTTTCAAGAGGGCTATCTTTCCATGCTTGAAGAGGAAATACGAAATCTCTCTAGCAAACCCATCCAGATCATGGAAATGCTCGGCTCCAATGCCATGGAGATGCTCGCTCATCACGAGCAGCCAAGCCTCCACAAGCTCTCGGGAATCGTGTTTGCCCTCAAATTGGACTCCTTCTTTGAAGTGTGTGAGGGGAAGCCCGAGGTCGCCGGGGATTTGACCCTAACTCGTTTTTCTCAGGAGGGAAAGCGGATCACAGTCGAGGGAAAGGCTTTCAAAAACAAGCAACAGAGACAGCAATTTGAAAAGCGATATCGAAAGTGGATCGCCCATGACGAGCTCGCAAAAAAACTCGAGCTCTATGAGGGAAAGACCTTCCATCCGCGCGGGATGCTCTTGAGACGCTTCCTGGAGGAGTACCGTAGAAAATTCTTTCAGAGCCTCGGCTTTCTGGAGATCGAAACGCCCGATCCCGCTTCTTATGCAAAAGAGCATGACATGGAACGCTTGATCTGTGGGAATTATTTCTATCAATTTGGCTCCAATGCGCTCATTTCTTCCTTGCAAATCATTCAGAAATGGATTAAGATTTTTGGATTTGAATGGCATTTTGTTTTTGGAGCTAAAAAGCTCAAAAAAGATATTCAAAATACCTTGGAACGAGCGGGGATATCGCTCGAAGCCGATCCGTACAGTTTTCATTCCTTTTTGGAATTGCAAGTCGTCGATTATTTGGGATGTTCCCAGCGAGGAGCTCTTTTAGAGCCGGTGGATCAGGGATATTGCTTTTCTTTTGCAGATCTCCATCAGTGGATTGCCCTTCTACTTGAGAAAGACAGAGGAAAACTTCCCGATTGGCTTGCACCTGAACAAGTCCGTCTTTTGACGGAAAAAGGAGTTGAAATCTCGCAGGTGACGAAAATTTTTCGTATAGCTAATATTCGCTATACAATGGACCGAGGGGATGAGCCCCTTAAAGAAAAGATGTATCGGGCATTGCGCGTCAATGTCCCTTATGTTATGGTTTTTGGTAACCACGAGGAGAAAACAAACCAAATGATGATCAGAGCCTCTAGCTCCAAACAATGTGAAACGATCCCTTTGACACAGTTACACCAGTTTTTTTCGGAGCTTCAAATTGAGAGTGAATAGGCAGATTCGCGTGCCCAATGTGCGCCTGATCGATAAAGATGGAAAGCAACTCGGAATCGTCGCCACATCTGAGGCGATGAAAATGGCGGAAAGAGACAATCTCGACCTCGTTGAAGTTGCAGCAAATGCAAATCCTCCCGTATGTAAAATCATTGATTACGGCAAGTACCGTTATCAACAGACAAAAAAGGACAAAGAGAGCAAGAAAGCCCAACACCAAGTCAAAATCAAAGAGATCAAGGTCAAGCCAAATACCGATGACCACGATTTGCAGACGAAACTGAAGCGAGCGCGTGATTTCATTGAAAAGGGAAATAAAGTGCGTGTGACTTGTATGTTTCGCGGTCGCGAGATGGCCCACCCGGAAGTGGGACGACGTATTGTCCAAAAAGTGATCGATGAGTTATCAGATATTGCGACGCCTGAAGCGTTCCCGAAACAGATGGGACGCAATCTCTCAGTAACTCTTGCACCTGGTGTGAAGAAGACGAAGGAGACGAAACGTGAAAACAAAGATGAAGCCCAAAAAGGCGATTAAAGCGCGGTTTAAGGTGACTGGAACGGGTAAACTCGTTCGCAACCGTCCCGGAAAACGCCACATTTTGACAAAGAAAACGTCGAACCGTAAACGCCGTCTAGGAAAGCCCGCAATCGTCGACAAAACCTTGACGAGCAAATACGCACGACTCATAGGAGCATAAAAAAATGACACGAGCAAGTAATGCCGTTGCCAGACATCGCAAGCGCAAGCGCCTCATGAAGCTTGCCAAGGGCTTTGTCGGTGACAGAAAAAATCACTTGCGTCTGACAAAAGACGCCGTGATGTCTGCGCTGGCTTTCAGCACAAGACATCGCAAACTCCGCAAGCGCGATTTCCGCAGGCTGTGGATTACCCGCATTGGAGTGGCTGCGAAAATCAATGGCCTCTCTTACAGCAAGATGGTCGATGGCCTCAATAAATCGGGTTGTTGCCTCAACAGAAAAATGCTATCGGAGATGGCGATACGAGATCCTCAGAGTTTCGCAGCCGTCGCAGACGAGGCGAAGAAAGCGCTGGCAAAATCAGCTTAATCACCCAGGCGATCTTCGGATCGCCTTTTTGTTTTTCAGAGTAGCCGTGAAAGAAAAAGTATCCAAACTCAAGCGAGCTTTCCAGGACGATTTAAAAGAAGTCGTTCACTCGAAAGATCTCGAACAGCTCAAAGTCAAATATTTGGGAAAAAAAGGCCCCGTGCAGGGACTCATGATGGAACTGCGAACCGTCGATCCCGATGAGCGCCCACGCATGGGAAAAGTGATCAATGAACTCAAGCAAGAGATCACACATCTCTGCGAGCAAGCTGCTGAAACTTTTTCCCAAATTGAAGAGAAAAAGCAACTTGAAGAAGAGAAGATCGATGTCACTCTTCCCGGTCGCAGACATCATTTGGGGAGGCGCCACCCGATCCGAATCATGCTCCAAGAGGTGATTGATATCTTGGTGGGAATGGGCTTTTCCATTCAATGCGGCCCTGAGATCGACTCGGATTGGTACAACTTTGAAGGGCTCAATTACCCTCCCGATCATCCAGCGCGTGACATGCAGGATACTTTTTACGTGACTGAGCATTTTCTTCTCCGCTCGCAGACATCAAATGTCCAACTTCGCGCAATGGAGGGGCATAACCCTCCGATCCGGATCATTGCTCCAGGTACAGTATTTCGAAATGAGAATATCAGTGCCAGATCTCATGTCTTTTTTCACCAAGTTGAAGGGATGTACATCGATGAAAACGTCTCATTTGCCGACCTCTTTGCGACGATGGAAGAATTTTGGAGTAAGCTATTCCAAAAAAATGTCGAAGCTCGTTTCCGTCCCAGTTACTTTCCATTTGTTGAACCGGGGATTGAAGTCGACCTCTCCTGCACAGCGTGTAATGGAAAAGGGTGTCGCCTCTGCAAACAAACGGGCTGGCTCGAAGTGTGTGGAGCTGGAATGGTCCATCCGGAAGTTCTGAAGAATGGGGGAATTGATCCCCACAAGTATTCGGGGTATGCATGGGGTCTGGGCATTGAAAGACTTGCCATGCTCCGCTATGGCATCGGTGACATCCGGATGTTCACCCAAAACGATATGCGTCTTTTGGCTCAATTCTGATGATTCATTTAGAGCACGTTGCCCTCGAATTTGGTGACCGCGTCCTCTTCGACGATGTTACTCTCAGTCTCTCACCGAAATATCGATATATTCTCGTCGGAGCCAATGGCGCAGGCAAATCCTCATTTTTGACTCTGCTCTCCCAGCAGGTAGAACCCACTTTAGGGGAAATCAACATTGCCAAGGCGGCAAAAATGGGATGGATGAAACAGGATCATCACCTCTATGATCATCTCCCACTTTTAGACGTGGTCATCAAAGGAAGAGAGCCTCTTTGGAGAGCTCTTGAAGAAAAGGAGCGCCTTCTCGAGATCGCTTCCTTCGGCCACGAAGAATCGGTGCGGCTGTCCAATCTCGAACAGCGGATAGAAAAACTCGACGGTTATCGCGCTGAAGCTGATGCCGCAAGACTGCTGATCGGTCTTGGGATTGAGATAGACAAACATCGAAAGCCTCTGAAATCTCTTTCAGGTGGATGGAAGATGCGGGTTCTTCTAGCACAATTGCTCTTCGTGAATCCGGATATCCTTCTACTGGATGAGCCGACCAACTATCTCGACATTGTCTCGATTTCTTGGCTTGAGAACTATCTTCTCAATGAGTACCAGGGCCTTCTCATCGTCGTCTCACACGACGAAACATTCCTTCAATCGATTGGAACCTGCGTTCTTGATATCGATTACGGGCAAATCACAGCCTATCCTGGCACATATCAAAAGTTTCTCAATAAGAAAGACGATATTGCTGAGCAGAAGGTCAAGGAATATGCTCTTGTTGAGGCTCAGGTCAAGAGAATGCAGCGATTTGTCGAAAGATTTCGGAATAAACCATCAAAGTCGAAACAGGCCGTGTCTCGCCAAAAAATGATCGATCGAGTCAAATGGCCTGAACTGGGGAGATCCTCGCGGGAGAGCCCTTCCTTTTTCTTCACTTTTGAGAAGCGCTCGGGACAAATCCCAATCAAGATTCAAAAGCTGTGCAAAATCTTTGAGCCGGATATTTTTATTGGCCCACTGAATCTCGAGGTGCACCGTGGTGATCGCATTGCCTTTATCGGGGCGAATGGATCTGGAAAAACCACCTTCATGAAGATGTTGACAGGGGAGTTGACCCCTGATGAGGGGAATGTCAAATGGGGTCATCAGACTTCATTTGCTGTCTTTGAACAGGAACACAAGCACCTATTTACCAGTTCAGATACCGTTCTCGAGTGGCTCGAGGAAAATGTTCCCAGTCTCACCGATGAGAGACGTCGTCAAATTTTAGGAGGGCTTCTCTTTCGAGCCGATGACACACGCAAGAAAATCACCATGCTCAGTGGAGGGGAGATGGCGCGATTGTTGATTGCCAAAATCATGCTCGCTCATGCCAATATTCTGATTCTCGATGAACCGACAAATCACCTCGATATCGAGTCCAAGAAAGCTCTCGCTCAAGCTCTTAAAGAATTTGAAGGGACACTGCTCTTTGTGAGCCATGATCGCCACTTCATTGACGAGGTCGCGACCAAGCGGGTAGAAGTGAATCGAGATCAAATTCATCTTCATTGACATTAATTATTTATGTTAGTTATAATTTTAATATGAATAATGTAAATAATAGCCTGTTTAATCGTTTTTACGAGGGTCTCGTGAATTCCCCCATGATCGAGGCCCTAACTTCTTCTCCACTCTATCGAACAGCAACAGAGCGACTTACGAGTATTTCAGCTCAGATTCCTCTGGATGCGCTTGCTCAGTACTTTCACGATCTAAAAATCGATTCTGAATGGACTCGCGATTCCTTTTGTTCCTTTCGACAGACTCTGCAGAAAGTGGGCTCGGAGGTTCCCAAATTCTTTAGCGAGAGCACGTTATCCGATCTAGAGCAAAAGCAGCGTTTAGAATTTCTAGAAAAAGCCACCCTCACCCCTTTGGTGGAACAGGCCCTTTTCCAGGGATTGATCCAAGATGTCCTTCTCACGCGTGTTCCCAGGGCGATGTTGCCCCGTTATGAGCGAAAGTCGGTCGATGAGCCACTGAACAAGTTCTTTCGGATGATTATCACCGCAGGAGCCTACACGGGCTATCAATTACTCGATGCCAGTGGCAGAGGAGAAATGTATGATCCAGAGCAACTGATTTCGACCTTTGCAGGCGGGCTTCTCTATAGCTTTATCAAAGAAACCGATCTCGGAATCGTTGGAAGTACCATGACACAGATTGCCATCAATGCCCTTTCCCACTATCCAAAGATGGAACTGTGTTCGTCAACGGGATAGTAATCAGCCCGTTATCAACGGATGCAATAGATTCAATTGCAAAATTTGAATAATTTTTATACAATTATTGCCATGTTAGAGCAAAATCCAATCACATTTCTCTATGCTTCGGCCCAAACTGGGACTTCCAGTATCCACAGCATCACCTCTCTTACCTTGGCATCTGTGGGGATCGTACTTCCCATTTTCACTCTGATTCTTTCGGTATAACTCTCTTGCTTTTAGTGTGTTACACGCAGAATTAAATAATCTCTTTACACAAATTAAATAATTTAGTACACTAGAGTCAATAAAACACAAAATACAAACCTTTTCTCCCCCAAATAAGAACTCGGGATCTCCAATCAGAGGTCCCGGTTTTTTTTATCCTCCAAGAGCTTTTAGCAGATTCTCCCGCCAGTTTGGATCGATTCCGAGCTGATCCTCGACCCGCTTTTGATTTTCATAGGGGCCTAGCTGCAAAAGCTCTTCGACAGATGCTGGATGGGCATATCCCGCATTCATGAGAGCATCCGGATATAGTTGATGGCCTATTTGGGCGATGCTAGGGATATTTGCCAGGGCAAACTCAGCTGCCATACTTGTTTGGTAGTAAAGGACTGCATCTGCAATCGCGAGGGTTTCAGGTGTAGATCGGGGAGAGATGAGTAGGTGGAAATTTTTGGGTAGCTGCACCTGGGCAAGGGTTTGTTTCAAAAGAGAAACATCGCGATTTCCCTCTGTTTTTGCTCTTGGATGCTGCTGGAGAATGAGCGTTGTATTTTCAAGCATCTCTGGCTGAGTTTTTAGCGCAGTTGAAATCAAATCAACAAAATGAGGAAAGGCCTCATCATAGTAGGTTTCATTGGCCCCACCGATATAGACCAAGACCCTGTGCTTGAGATCAGTGACCGACTTTTTTAGGTCCTGCCATTTTGCTGGGTCTTTTTTGAGCCGAAGAATCTGATCGGCATTCTGGCGATTGTAGTATCCGATTCCCGCAGTTTTTTTCCCCGATAAATCGATGGAGAATTCCCCTCTATTGGCCAAATGGTTGTTTGCAAAAAAGATCTCTTGGGCCTTCTCGATCACTTTTGCAGCCGTTTCCGAGTATCCTCCGGGAACATATGGCTCGGGATTTTCGTAGTAGCAAATGCGTCTGATATGGGGATGTTTTTCCGCAAGCCACTGGTGGATCTCGGCCCATTTTTCGGAAGCCACATCGGTGATCACGATGGTGGAATTTTGAATTTTCTCTTTGATGGCTTCAATATCGGATGGTTCGATACACATGATGTCGTGTTGGAATGTTTTGCTTACTGCAGGGGCTGCAATGATCTGATAGGGGATTTTCTCCTTTTCCAAAACATGTGCAAATTCTGCAAAGTGATGGGCGGGTCCCGGATGAGCTGTAATTAATAAAATCATGGATAACATCACAACATCTCCTCCTTATTTTGAGGATCGATATTATCATGAAAGCGTCAAAAGGGGGAGGTTCTTTTATCCTAGGCGTTTGAGTCGTCTTTTCTCTGCATCTTCGAATCGACGTTTTTGCTCACTTGTCTCGGGAATAACCCCTGGAATTTTTGCAGGGCGCAGGTGATCATCTAGCGCGACAAAAGTGAAATAGGCGGAAAAGATATGTCGTCTCTCCAAAGTCTTGAAATCTTCTGCGAAGACCTTAAGACCGATCTCCATAGAGGTATTCCAAGCTCGATTGAGGGAGGCTTTCAAAACGAGAATATCTCCACTTTTAGCAGGGGAGAGGAAACGAACTGCATCGAGACCGAGAGTGACGCAGACTTTGCTTGTATGGCGTTTGGCTACGATGCCGCACACCCAATCCCCAATCTCAAGAACTTTTCCTCCAAATAGGGTTCCATAAGTATTGAGATCATTGGGAAAGACCAGAGATGTCTGCTCATCGAGTGCCGAAAAAGAAACGGGCTTATTTTCCATTTAAGATACCTCTTTTTCACCTATACAGCAGATCACAAAAGGAATCTAGAGCTCTTATCAAAGTTGAAAAAGTGATCTAGACAAGCTGTGAGAGGAATGTTCGTGCAGGGACAATGATCGGTGTGTATTCTGCAAAGCAGTTTTTCTGGATATAAGGAAGATTAAGAGTGACCTGGAAAGCGTGAAGGGCTCCTGTGTCTTTTTGGAATCGATAGAGATCTTTGGAGAGACTATTTTTTTTAGTCTTCACTTCTACCAAAAACCAGGGCTTTCCATCTTTGGTTACAACAAAATCAACTTCTTTTTGTTCTTTGGTCCGAATGTAATATAAGCCATAATCGCCAAGTCCTCGGTCCGTCCAGAAATGAACGGCTTTCAAGAGATGACTTGCAATGAAATTCTCGTTCTTTTGGCCCTCATTTTCCACAAAAGACCAATCCCATAAATATAGCTTGGGCTCTTTAAGCAAGGAGCGGCTGATATTTTTTGACCATGGCTGAATAGAAAAACAGAAATAGAAAGATTTGAGAACTTCAATCCATCTTCTTACGGTATCTGCAGATACTCGCACCTTTTTAGCAAGAGATTGATAATCTATAGACTGTGAAGCTTGCTTTTGCAAGAGTTCTGCCAGAATTTCTCATTTTTTGTAAGCGCTTAGAAAAGCTCTTCGATCTTTGAACGAAGGGTTCTGGAAAACCTCCAAATTCTAAAAGAGTTTCCCAATCTTCATCCGATATTTGTTTAGGTTCTGTTCGTATTTCAGTTTCGAGTAAATTAGGAGCGACAATTTCAGCTACAGAAAGAGGGTGGATTCGATAGTAGAAATAGCGTCCCATCAAACTATCCCCGCCACGCTTATAAACATTAAGGCGTGCACTTCCTGTTACAATCAACTTCGTTCTTTTTTCATACTTATCAAAAAACCCCTTCAGAAAGGTCTTCCATTTTCCAAATTTATGGATTTCATCTAAGATCAGAACAGGAATTTCGGCTGAAATTTCATTGAGGTTTGCTTGAGAGGCAATTGCATCAGGCCCTTCTATAAAAAGAAGTCTTTCTGCGGGGTTGTCCCAGTTAAAATAGAAGTGTTTAGGCCAATTTTCGGAAACATTGAGACCTAGGGTTGTCTTCCCGACTTGTCTCGGGCCCATCAAAAAGGCCATCTGGCGAAGTTCGGTAAGATGTTTTAATACGAGTTCTTCATACATCCTCTTCATATTGACTATTATACGATATATCGTATTTTGGTCAAGACCATAATAGGTTGTATCGTATTTTGGTCGTGTTTAATGACTTAATGTTTAGAAGGATAAGATTATGGAAAGAGTAATGGAAGAAAGAA
>Ga0307436_1000331_pt1 | contig 21787 bp, 20 predicted proteins | sample SalMarWE160440MG_FD_202513 | JGI IMG/M metagenome (GOLD analysis project Ga0307436, IMG submission 202513) | Salt marsh sediment microbial communities from the Plum Island Ecosystem LTER, Massachusetts, United States - WE1604-40 | ecosystem: Environmental > Aquatic > Marine > Intertidal zone >...
TCATCACGGGAGGCCTCGGGCCAACCGCAGACGACGTGACCCGGCAGGGCGTGGCAATGGCCTGCGGTCGCACCCTGCATCTCGACGCGGATGTGAGCGCTGAGATCGAGGAGAAGTTCGCCCGTCTGGGCGTCCCCATGCCGGCGATCAATCGACGCCAGGCGGAGCGCATCGAGGGCGCCGAGTGGATTGCCAATCGGCGTGGCACGGCGCGAGGCATGCGGTTGATGCACGAGGGACACACGCTGTTTCTGTTTCCCGGGGTGCCGGTCGAGCTGGCCGGCATGATCGAGTCGGATCTCGACCCGTGGCTGAGCGATCATGGGACCGGTGAATCGACATCCGAGCTGACGCTGCGCACTGCTTGTCTGCCCGAGTCCGCGGTCGAAGATCGAATCTCCGGGGCTTATGATCGCTTCGGTCGCACCACGATCTCCGTCTTGGCCTCGCCGGGCGAGGTGCTGGTCAAGGCGCGCGCCACCGGCAGCGAAGCGCAGCGAGAGACGCGATTGCAGGAGGTCGAATCGTTCCTGCGGGAACGGCTCGGCGACGCGGTGTTCGCGACGGGCGAGAAGCGGCTGGAGGAGGTCGTCGGCACGGCCCTTGGTCGTCGGCGGGAGACGGTCGGGACGGCCGAGTCGTGTACCGGCGGACTGATCGCCGAGCGTATTACGCGCGTGCCAGGGAGCAGTGGCTGGATGCTAGGCGGCGTCGTGGCCTATTCCAACGAGCTCAAGACCCGGCTCGTAGACGTCGATCCGACGCTGATCGAGAGCCATGGCGCCGTCAGCCCGGAAGTGGCCGTGGCGCTGGCTCGCGGGGCACGTAGCCGGCTCGGGGCCGACTGGGGGATCGGTGTGACCGGGATCGCCGGCCCGGCGGGGGGCTCGAAAGAGAAGCCGGTCGGTACGGTGCATGTCGCCGTTGCCGGGCCGGGCGAAGCCGGTGTCGTGCAACATGGCTTGCACCTGCCGGGCGATCGCGCGACCGTCCGCCAGCTGAGCAGCCAGTGGGGCCTGGACATGTTGCGCCGTTGTCTGTCCGGACTGAGCCAGCTGCCGCCGACCAGTACCAGTCCGGAGTATTCCGGCTGACGCCTTGCGGCCATGCGACTATTCGCCGCCATCGACCTTCCCGAGTCCGTCCGTGGGCTGCTGGCCCAGCGCGGCAGGACCCTCGGGACGGAGCTGAAGCTCCGGCCGCGCTGGGTAGCGAGCGAAAACCTCCATCTGACGCTGGTCTTCCTCGGCCGGGCCGAGCGCGGTTCGCTGCCCGGAGTCGAAGGCGCGATGCGCAGAGCGGCAACGACGATCGAGCCGTTTCGGCTCCGAGTCTCGGCGGGTGGCGCCTTCCCCCCTTCCGGACGGGCCCGCGTGCTCTGGGCCGGGGTGGATCCGATCGGTGAGGTGACTTCGCTTCACGAGGCGTTGCGGGGTGAGTTGGAGGCGGCCGGCGTGGGGGCTGCCGACGCGTCACGATTTCATCCGCATGTCACGCTGGCGCGCTGTCGTCCACCTCTGGTCCGCGCCCTGGTCGACCGCGCTCTGGAAATGCTGCGCAACCTCGACAGTGAACCATTCGACGTCGCCGGGGTGACGCTCTATGAGAGTCATACGCTGCCCACTGGGGCGCGCCACGAGGCCCTCAACCGATTCGATCTGGGACGCAGGGCGGGAGACCGGCAGTGAGACTCGGGGTCGAGCTCGCGAGCTGTCTGGGCGCCTACCTCCTCGGCTCTGTGTCGTTCAGCTTCCTCGTCGTCCGCCGCTTGCGCGGCGACGATGTGCGGCAGCTCGGCAGCGGCAACGCCGGGGCGACCAATGTACTGCGAACCACCGGCGGCGCGGCGGCATTCGCCGTCCTCGTCCTGGACATGGCGAAGGGCTGGATCGCGGTGATGGTCTGTCGGGAGCTCGGCCTTTCTCAATCGGCGCTGGCGGCGGCGGGCTGCGCGGCCGTCGCCGGACATGCCTTCCCCGTGTACCATGGCTTTCGCGGCGGCAAGGGAGTGGCGGCGGCGGCCGGCGTGTTGGCGGCGCTCGAGACCGGCACACTGGTCATCTGCCTGGGGATCTTCATCGTCGTCGTCGCCGCGACCCGCATCGTCTCCCTGGGGTCGATGCTGGGAACTCTCGCGGCGCCGATCGTGTGGTGGGGTGGGGGAGTGCTCGGCTGGTGGGATTCTCCGACCACGCCGTCTCTCGCCTGGGCCGCGCTGATGGCGGGGCTCATACTGTTGCGACACCGGAAGAATCTCGTCCGGATGGCGCACGGCACCGAACGGCGGCTACAGGGCAGGGAGGAATGGGAGAGATGACAGAGGTTGGAATACTCGGCGCCGGCTCCTGGGGTAGCGCATTGGGGGTTCACTTCGCGGCTCACGGGCGGCGAACCATGCTCTGGACTCGCAGCGCGGAGATCGCAGCGGACTTGAAGCGGGAAAGGGTCAACCGCCGCTACCTGCCGGGAGTCGAACTTCCGCCGGCACTGACGGTGACGGCGCAGCTCGATGATCTCCTGCATTGTGACCCGCTGCTCATCGTCATCCCGTCGCACGGATTCCGTCAGGTCATGCGGGAACTCCTGCATCGCATGCCTCCCGGTGTGGCTCCCAGCCTGGTCTCGTGCACGAAGGGAATGGAGGTCGACACTGCGGCGCGTATGAGCCAGGTCACTTTCGAGGAGGCGCTGGCGGCGGATCGGGAGGGCCACTTTGCCGTGCTGTCCGGCCCGACCTTCGCCGACGAGCTGGCGGCGGGCATGCCCAGCGCGGCGGTCGTCGCGTGCGAAGACGAGGATCGGGCGGCGGCTCTGCGCCATCGGCTCTCCAGCCCGGTCTTGCGACTCTATTCCTCCTCTGACGTCACCGGGGTCGAGCTCGGAGGCGCCGGCAAGAACGTGGTCGCGATTGCGGCCGGCGTGGTGACCGGTCTCGGTTTCGGGCACAATACCCGAGCCGCGCTGATCACCCGTGGCTTGCACGAGATCACCCGTCTCGGCGTCGCCTGCGGCGGTCGGCCGCGCACTTTTGCCGGCCTGGCTGGCCTGGGGGATCTGGTGCTGACCTGCACCGGGGGGCAGTCGCGTAACCGTCGAACCGGGGAGATGCTGGCGAGCGGCCGAAGCCTGGAGGAGATTCAAGCGTCCACGCCGATGATCGCCGAGGGCGTGCGGACGTCGATCTCATTGCACCGGTTGGCGCAGCAAAAGGGTGTGGAGATGCCGATCGTGGAGCAGATGGTCAAGGTGATCTACGAGGACCTCGATCCACGACAGGCGATTCAAGAGCTGATGACCCGCGAGCTCAAGGCGGAGGCCGAGCTGTGAGCCCGCCGGCGAGGAAGAGGTGATGCCGGCGAAGAGCGCACCCGTCGCGACACGGCACCAGCTGGTGCTGATCCTCGATTACGGGAGTCAGTACACCCAGCTGATCGCTCGCCGAGTACGCGAGAATCGCGTCTACTGCGAGGTCCGCCCGCCAGGTCTCACCGTCGAGGCCATTCGAGAGCTCCAGCCGATCGGCATCATCCTCTCGGGCGGCCCCCAGAGCGTGTACGAGGAGGGCGCTCAGTTGGCAGAAGAGGAGCTGCTGACGCTCGGCGTGCCGGTGTTGGGCATCTGTTACGGCATGTTCGTGATCGCTCAGCTGCTGGGCGGGCGCGTCGAGCGGGCCGAGCACCGAGAGTATGGCCGGGCGGAGATCACGATCGACCGGCCGGGGCTGCTGTTCGATGAGCTGGGGTCGCACCAGACGGTCTGGATGAGCCACGGCGATCGGGTGACCCAACCTCCGCCGGGATGTGTCACCACCGCGTCTTCCACCAACGCCCCGATCGTGGCGTTCGAACAGGCCGAAAGGCGCTTGTTCGGCATTCAGTTCCATCCCGAGGTCTCCCACACCCAGTCCGGTGGCGAGATGCTGCGCAACTTCCTGTTCAAGGCCTGTGGGGCACGCGGTGATTGGCGCATGGCTTCATACCTGGAGGAGGCGAAGGCCGCCGTCCGCGAGCGGGTGGGCGAGGGCCGCGTCCTGTGCGCCATCTCCGGTGGAGTCGACTCCTCTGTGGTGGCGGCGCTGCTTCATGAAGCCCTAGCCGATCGGGTCACTGCAGTGTTCGTCGACAACGGCGTGTTGCGCCGCGGCGAGGCGGACCAGGTGATGCAGAGCCTGCGCGACGGACTGCAGGTCTCGGTGCGCGCCGTCGATGCCCGCCAGCGTTTCCTCTCGGCCCTCGCCGGCGTGACCGATCCGGAGGAGAAACGGCGCACCGTAGGGCGGGTCTTCATCGAGGTGTTCGAAGCCGAGGCGGCCAACTTGTCCGAGGTGCGCTATCTCGCGCAGGGGACGCTCTATCCGGACGTGATCGAGTCACAGTCCGTGAAGGGCCCGTCGGCGGTGATCAAGACGCATCACAACGTAGGCGGCCTGCCGGAACGGCTCGGCTTCGAGCTCATCGAGCCATTGCGAATGCTCTTCAAGGACGAGGTTCGACAGCTCGGGCGTGAGCTCGGACTGCCCGAGGACCTCTTGGGGCGGCACCCCTTTCCCGGACCCGGCCTGGCGGTGCGCATCCTCGGGGAGGTGACCGCGGAGCGCGTTGCAGTGCTCCAGGAAGCCGACGCCATCTTCATCGATGAGCTGCGTGAGCAGGGCTACTACGACAAGGTGAGCCAGGCCTTCGCCGTCCTCCTGCCGGTCAAGAGCGTCGGGGTGATGGGGGATTTTCGCACTTACGAAAACGTGGTCGCGTTGCGGGCGGTGGAGACGCTGGACTTCATGACGGCGGATTGGGCTCACCTGCCTTACGAGCTACTGGGACACGTGGCGAACCGCATCGTCAACGAGGTCGCCGGGGTGAACCGGGTGGTCTACGACGTGACCAGCAAGCCGCCCGGCACGATCGAATGGGAGTAGCGGTTGCCTCAGGCGCCGTCGTGCGCTGGGGAGGGGGTCGCTTGCTTAGCGAGTGGAATGGGTGCCAACTTATCGGGGTTCTTCTTCAGCGCCTTGGCGAGTCGGCGCAGCAGGCTGCGGTAGAGGTCCCTCGGCGTTCCGCCGCGGCCCTGATCGAGCGAGATCCACCCTCCGGCCATCATCCCGTGGCCGCCGCCCTTGCCGCGCTTGCCGACCAGGCGCCGCATCAGGCGTCCTGAGTCGGCCCGTGGATTGGTGGTGCGCAGCGAGAGGTAGAGGCGATCCTCCCAGGCGCCCGTGCATAGCGACCACGTCTTGCCCTCGAGGCGAACCAGCAGGTCCGCGACCTCCGGCACGATGTCGGGCTGATCGACGTTTCCCAGATGGCTCGCCACCAGGGTGCCGACGCCCTCCAGGCTCTCCAGGGCGCGGTGAATCGAGCGGAAATAGCTGATCGGCAGCCGAGGTGATTGGATGCTGGCGATGGCCCGCTTGTCGGCATTCGGATAGACGAGGTCGAACAGACGCTTGTCCGGGCCGCTGAACTCCCGGCGGAAGTCCTGCGTCTCGGAACGGATGGCATAGACCAGGGCGCTGGCCTCGCGTTTGCCGAACTGCAGACCGGCCGCCACGAGATACTCGCCGACGATGGTCGCCGTGGCGCCGTATTCCGGTCGGATGTCGGAATAGCGGGCGGTGTACGTAGCGCGCCGAGTCGGGTGGTGATCGAACACCAGGTCCACTACGACGTCCTCGGGTAATTGATTGTTGCCGGTCTGAGGCTGGCTGTCGACCAGGGCGAAATGCCGGTAGTGCTTCCAGCTCAAGTGGCGCACATGGCTCAGCTTGATGCCCAGCGCCCGGACCATCTCCTGGTTCTCGGCTCGGCCGATGATGCCGCCATAGGCCACCGTCGCCCGCCGATGGAAATGTTTGCGGATGAGGTGGGCCAGAAGCGCCCCCGACGCGATGGCATCGGGATCCGGATTGTCGTGCATCAGGATCAACCATCGACCGGTGGCCTGGCCGGCGTTGACGTAGTCGGTGAGGCTACGAAGACGATCCTCGGGCGTGGCGCCGTTCATGGCGCGGTCGATTGTATTGCAAGGCCGGACGATGGACTCCCAGGCCGAGCGCCGGACGAGGCCCGTCTGGGCGGCAAGTCCGTTGAGGTCAGGGCAGGACCTTGCCGGGATTGAGGATGCCGCGCGGATCGAAGGCCACCTTCAATCGGCGCTGCAGGTCGAGCGCCGGCGGCGTGAATCGCAGGGGCATGAACTGGCGCTGCGACCAGCCGATGCCGTGTTCTCCCGTCAAGCTGCCACCCATCGCCACCACCGCGGTGAAGAGCTCGCGCTCGGCGTCGTCCCGGCGCCGTTGCCACTCTTCGTCCGACAGGTCCTCTCGCAGCAGATTGACGTGCAGGTTTCCATCGCCGGCGTGCCCATAGCATGCCGCCACGAGCCCGTGCCGTTCGGCAACCTCGTGAGCGGTGCGCACCAGGCGGGCGAGCTCGGAGCGAGGCGCGACCGTGTCGGCCTCCTTGTAGGGAGAGCGCTCCCGCACTGCCTCGCCGATGGCGCGGCGGATCTGCCAGAGGCGCTCCTGATCCGCTGCGTCGAGGGCGACCAGCGGTTCGGCCGACTGCAGGGGTTCGAGGCTGGCCCCGAGCTCCAGCATGGAACGCTCCACGGTCTCGGCGTCGTCGCCGTCGACTTCGAGGAACAATGCCGCACCGGCTCCGTCGATGGGCGACGGGAGGGGATGGCGGCGGCCAACCGTCTCGAGCGCCGTGGCGTCCATGATCTCGCAGGCCGACGGCTCGTGGCCTTCCGCAAAGAGCCGGCAGACCGCCTCGGCGGCGCGCTCGATGCTCGAGAACGGCACGGCCAGCGCCATGCGTCGCGGAGGCAGCGCAATCAGGCGCAAGGTGGCCTGAGTCATCACCGCCAGCGTGCCCTCCGAGCCCACCAGGGTCTGGATCAGGTTGTAACCGGCCACGTCCTTGCGCAGGCGTCCACCTAGGGCCAGGACAGTGCCGTCGGCGAGCACCACCTCGAGGCCGACCACGTATCGTCTCGTCGTGCCGTACTTGCAGGAGTGCGGGCCGGCGGAGTCTTCGGCCAGGTTCCCGGCCAGGAGACATGATTCGCGGCTGGCCGGATCGGGTGGGTAGTAGAGCCCCTCGGCTTCGACGCGGCGCTGGAGGTCGGCCGTCCGGACCCCGGTCTCCGTGCGCACGACCTGGTTCTCGTGGTCGATCTCGAGCACGTGATTCAGACGCTCGACCGAGAGCACGAGCCCTCCACTGACCGGAAGCGCGCCACCGGAAAGCCCTGTTCCGGCGCCACGCGGCGTCACCGCTAGGCGACGTTGCCAGGCGTGCCGAAGGACCGCCGAGACCGCCGCGGTGTCGGGGGGCTGGACTACGGCGTCGGCCAGCGCCGGCCGCTCGCCGGTCTCATCGACGCTGTAGCGCGCCAGTCGATCAGGGTCGGTGAACAGCGCCTCCGGGCCGACTAGATCGCGAAGCGCCGTCAGATCGTCGGCTGTGACGCGATTGAGTGATGGGGCGGGGCCGGGAGTCGCAGGTTTGTCCATTGCCGTGCGACGATCGTACAGTGTCCAGAGGGTGGCGTGGGCCGGGCGACGGGCCCGGCGGGGCCGGTCGCCGGTGGTACGATCTTCGGCCATGATCCAGGAGCTCTTCCATATCGGATCCTTCTCGATCAGCCCCTTCGGGGTGACGATGGTCTTGGCTTTCCTGGCCGCCTATCGCCAGCTCAGTTGGGGCCTGAAGCACACCGCCGCCGGCGACTCGGACGATGCCAGCGCGTTGCTTTTCGCCGGCGGCTTCGGAGGCATCGCCGGAGCCAAGATCTACTACGCCGTCCTCTACGGCGATTGGCATCTCCTGTTCGACCGTTCCGGGCTAGTCTGGTATGGAGGCTTCGTCTTGGGCGGATTGGCCGTGCTCTGGACGATGCACCATCGCAAGCTGCGCGGCTGGCCGACGGCGGATGCGGCGGCGCCGGCGCTGGCCCTCGGCTACGCGGTCGGGCGCATCGGATGCTTCCTGGTCGGCGACGACTACGGGTTGCCGACCCATCTGCCGTGGGGCGTGGCGTTTCCGGTCGGTTTGCCGCCGACCACGGCGGGCAACCTGCGACAGGTCTTTGGGCTATCCATTCCGCTGGACGTACCGCCCGATCGGCTCATGCGGGTCCACCCGACGCAGCTCTACGAGACCTTGCTCGGCCTGGCGATCTGGGGATTCGGGCTCTGGTTGTTGCGGCGCCGGCCGAAGACCGGGGTCGTAGCGCTCAGCGTTCTGGCGCTGCTCGCGGTCGAACGCTTCGGCATTGAATTTCTGCGCGCCAAGGATGACCGCTTCTTTGGAGAACTGACCCTTGCCCAGGTGATCAGCCTCGCGGTGCTGGTGCTGGTCGGTGTGGCGGCGTGGTGGCGTCGAGGCCGGTCCGCGGCGGCGCGAGCCGCCGAGAACTCATCGTGAATCGGGGCCGGACGCCGCCCAGGGCGTTGACGATTGCGGGTTCGGACTCCGGAGGGGGCGCGGGCATTCAGGCCGACCTGAAGACGTTTGCGGCCTGGGGCGTCTACGGGATGAGCGCGATCACCGCGGTGACGGCTCAGAATACGCGTCAGATCCGAGACGTGGAGGTGATGCCGGCGGCGATGGTGGGCTCCCAGATCGACGCCGTTCTGGAAGACATCGGATGCGACGCCATCAAGATCGGCATGCTGGCCGATGAGGAGATCGTCATGGTAGTCGCCGATCGTCTTCACCGGCACGCCGGCCGGCCGATCGTGCTCGATCCCGTGATGGTGGCCAAGAGCGGCACCGCGCTCTTGACGCCTGACGCTTGTCGGACCCTGGCGAGTCGGCTCCTTCCCCAGGCCACGCTGGTGACTCCGAACGTGCCCGAAGCGGAGGTGCTGCTCGGTTGCACCCTGGCGAACCTGGACGCCCGGATCGCCGCGGCCCGCGATTTGGCGAAGCAGGGGCCGGCGGTACTGCTCAAGGGCGGTCATGCAGAAGGAGACGAAGTCGAGGACGTATTGGCGCTGGGGGGCACGGTGAGCGTCATTCGTCACCCCCGGGTGCAGACCGCGTCCACGCACGGCACGGGGTGTACGCTGTCTTCGGCCATCGCGGCCAATCTGGCCCACGGCAGAGGGCTCGAGGCCGCGGTCCGACGCAGTATCGAGTACACCAGCCGGGCGATCGCCAACGCGTTTTCCCTCGGAAACGGAAACGGGCCGGTGAATCAGTTCGTGACGACGCAGCGCAGTGAGGAGGTTGGATGACCGAGACAGTCGATCTACTCGTGGTAGGGGCGGGACCGACGGGAATCGCCATCGGCGCGGAGGCCCGCAAGGCCAAGTTGGACGTTCTGCTCGTCGACCGCGGCGGGCTGACGGCGAATCTGTCGGGGTTCCCGACCTACATGACGTTCTTCACCACGCGCGATCGGCTCGAAATCGCCGGCATTCCGTTCGCCGTGCCGGAGGCCCATCCGAGCCTGCGCCAGGCGCTGGTCTATTACCGGGCGGTCGCCGCCACCTACGAGCTCCCGCTGGCGCTGCACGAAGAGGTGCAGACGATTCGCAAGCGCGAGGGCGTGTTCGAGGTGGAGACGCTGCGCGAAGGCGCACCCGAGCTGCGTCAGGCCAGGGCGGTGGCGCTGGCCACCGGTTACTTTCACAATCCGCGGCGGCTTGGCGTGCCGGGAGAAGACCTGCCGTGGGTGAGCGAGCGCTTTCGCGATCCATACCGTTACTTCGGGCAGCGAGTCGCCGTGATCGGGGGCGGCAACTCGGCCGTCGAGGCGGCATTGGAGCTGTGGCGGGCTGGAGTCGAGGTCGTCGTCGTCCATCGAGGCGAGGCGGTGCGCCAGACGGTCAAGTACTGGATCAAGCCCGATTTCGAGAACCGGGTGGCCGAGGGCTCCATCGAGGCGATCTTCCAGCACCGGGTGACCGCGTTTCAGCCCGACCATCGAATCCTGCTCAACGGTCCGGGTGGATCCCGCCCGCTGCAGGCCGATGCCGCGATTGTCTTGATCGGGTATGAACCCGATGCCGCGTTGCAGCGAAAAGGCGGCATCGAGGTCGACGAGACAACCCTGGTGCCGAGCTACGATCCGGAAACCTGCGAATCCAACGTGCCGGGCCTGTATGTCGCGGGATCGCTCCAGTGCGGCGCCGATACGAATCGAATCTTCATCGAGAATGCGCGCCTGCACGCCCCGAAGATCGTGCGCCATCTCATCGGAGAGCTCTCACTCGAGCCGGCGCCGACAGGAGGCTGAAGGGTCGGCGGACCGGCGGCGTAGAGGGCGGTGGGCGGCGCCACGGCGAAGGTACGGAATTTGCTTTTGAGCTAGTGTGCAAGGCACCGGACAGCGCCCGCGCCGAAGGGAGAACCATCCATGCAGTCGCCTAGCCACAACCGTTTTTCACGCCACGCCATCGGCTTGCTCATCGTGCTGCTGGCGGCCTCGTCTCTGTGGGGCCAGGCCGCAGACCAGACTCCACCCGGCCAGTTGCCGGGACTGTTTGGGGAGACCATCGAGGTGCGGGTGGTCAATCTGGAGGTCGTCGTGACGGATCGGGACGGCAACCCGGTGACCGGCCTGAAGCCCGACAGCTTCCGGCTGTATGTCGACGGCAAGCCTCATTCGATCGACTATTTCACCGAGGTCTCGGGCGGCCATGCCGGCGAGGCACCGGTCGCCGAGGGGGTCGTGGCGACGCCCGGAGTGTCTCCGGGAGAGGACGTCGGCACCAGCTATCTGCTCTACATCGACGATTTCTTCTCGATCAAGCGCGACCGGGACAGGGTGCTGCGGGAGATCAACGAGGATCTTCCGGTCCTGGGTCCTAAGGACCGCATGGCGATCGTGGCCTTCGACGGCAAGAAGCTCGACATGATCACGACCTGGAGTCAGTCTCCGAGCGAACTCGACCGGGCGCTGAAACGGGCCATGCGACAGGATACCTATGGCCTGCAGCGGCTGATGGAGCGCGGTCAAGTCGATTTCGACCGCGTCATACAACTGCTCGGTCAGCCGGCCAGCGATGTGACCGATGTGAGGTCGGCCGTCACGTCACCGTCGAGCTTCAACGATCGGCTGACGACGGTCGAGCAGCAGTATCTCAGCCGGCTGTCGACGCAGTTGGGGAAGTCTGTGGCTGCGGCTTCGGCGGCGCTGCGTGGATTCGCCAAGCCACCGGGCCGCAAGGTCTTTCTCCTGCTCTCGGGTGGCTGGCCGGCGCTGCCGGCGCTCTACACGGTGGGCAGTTACACCGACCTGCGTTGGATCTATGGCTCGACGCGCCAGGGCCAGTCGCTCTACGTTCCGCTGATCGACACGGCGAATCGCCTCGGCTACACGATCTATTCAGTGGACGTGCCCGGGTTCCAGTCCACGGCCGGGGTTTCCGCCGAACAGCCGGGCCTGCTCGACAACCAGATCGCTGCCAACGCCAGCGAGGTGCGGGAACGAGAGTCGGACAGCACGCTCCGGCTTCTGGCCCACGCGACGGGCGGCAAGGCGCTGATCAACGCGGAGCGGGATCATGCCCTCGAGCGCGCCTTCGAGGACACGCGGTCTTACTACTGGCTCGGCTTCACGCCGCCCAATGAGGGGAACGACCAGCGCCACACCGTGCGCGTCGAGGTCACGGACCCAAAACTGCGGGTCCGCTCGCGTGGGAGCTATCTGGACTCCTCGCGCAGCACCGAGGCGACCATGGCGGTGGAGAGCGCGCTGATCTTCGGCAATCCACCCGGCTCGGGGAACCTGCCGCTCGAGGTGGGCAAGATACGTCACAGCGGACGGCGCGTCGAAGTGCCGATCACCTTCGCGATTCCGACCGACATGATGACCGTGTTGCCTCAGGGCAAGCGCTTCGAGACCAAGCTGGAGGTGCGCTTCGCGGTGATCGACCAGGATGGGAATCGGGCGCCGATTCCCATGGTGCCGCTGGACTTCCGCTTTTCCAAGCGACCGCCTCCCGGCAAATACGTGACTTACGAGACGACGCTGAAGCTGCGATCGAAGCAACATGACCTGGTCGTCGCCGTGCTCGATCCGGCGAGCGGTCGGCTGGTGACCGGGACGGCGCGCATCAACCCGTAGGCGGGATCACCGGCCCGCGGGGCAGGCCGCAGCAGACTGCTAAGCTAATTCTCTACTGTGGCACGCCGGCTCCGTTCACTCATGCGCATCGCCAGTTTCATCGCCATTTCGCTGCTGCTTCCAGTGGCTCTGGGAGCGGCACGGGCGGATCAATCCTCGACTCCGGAAGAGGAGTTCTTCGGGAGCGTCGAGGTACAGCTGGTCAATCTCGACGTGGTGGTGACCGACCGCTCCGGCCGGCCGGTTCCGGGCCTCAGGGCCGACGACTTCGAGCTGCGAGTCGACGGCCGGCCGATCGAGCTCCGGCACTTCTACGCGCCTCCGGCGAGCGTGGAAACGAAGTCTTCAGAGGCGCGCCTCCCGGCCCCCAAGGCGGGGATGACGACGCACGGCCAGGCGCCGCCGGCACAGGCGCGATCAAACCGCCGGGAAAGCGCCCTGATCATCTACGTCGACAACTTCCACCTGCAGCCGGCGCATCGCACTGCCGTGCTGCGACGGCTGCGCCACTTCCTGGCCGACTCGGCGGGTGTCTGGGACCGCATCATGGTGGTCTCCTACGACCGTTCGGTCAAGCTGAGGGTGCCCTTCACGGACGACCGACAAGCGGTGGAGTCGGCGCTCATCGATCTGGAACGAGGCAATGCTTACGGCAGCCAGTACGCTTCCGACCGACGCGAGCTGTTGCGCTTCATCCAGGACCACGACAATCCGGATGAAGTGATCTCCAGGATCGAGCAGCAATCCGAGCAGATCCGCAACGACCTGGAGTTTTCCACCGAGGCGCTGCGCGAGTTCGTGGAGTCGCTCTCCGGACTGCCCGGGCGCAAGGCCCTGTTGCACGTGAGCGATGGCATGGCGATGGATCCCGGAGCCGATCTCATCGCGGCGGCACGGGCCAAGTTCGGCGGCGCGATCCATCCGCTCGGGGTAACCGGGCCATCGCTGGGTCGCACCTACCACGAGATTGCGGCCATTGCTAACGGCGCCGGTGTCACCTTCTACATGTTGGATGCCGCCGGACTTCGGGCCGCCACGGAGATGGATCTGGCGATCCGTGCGCCCGCCGCCGCGCCGCTTGCCGACACCGCCTACCGGGTGAATCAGCAAAGTCCGCTCAGCCTCATGTCCGATGCGACCGGGGGGCAGGCGATCCTGAACACCAACGATCCCGTCCCGGCGCTCCACGAGATGGCACGGGATCAACAGGCCTACTACTCACTCGCCTTCACGCCGCCGGACGGCGTCGACGAGCGCTACCACCGCGTCCAGGTGAAGGTGAAGCGCCCCGGCCTCGAGGTGCGTTGCCGTGACGGCTATCGGCTGCGGGACGCCGCGCAACGCCTGGCTGACGGTGTCGACGCCATGCTGCGCTACCGCATAGAGAGCAACCCTCTCTCGGTCGTGCTGCGCTCAGACCAGGGAGTGGCGGACGGGCAAGGCACGTATGCCGTTCACCTCGCTATCGACTTGCCGTATGACGCGGTCACATTCGTGCCGCGCGGCGTGATGCGCGCGGCGCGGCTGGAGTATGCCGTCCGGGTGCGCGACGGCGAGGGACGGGAATCCGACCTGGTACGCAAGTCGTTGCCTCTGGAGGTTCCGGGGAGCGACTTCGCGGCGGTCTCAGGCAAACCGCTGCGCTACCGGCTGGAGCTGCGGATGCGGTCCGGCTGGCATAGCATCGGTGTCGGTGTCCGCGATAGCATTGGAGGCAGAGAAAGTCTCGTGTATCTCGATGTCAACGTGGGAGCCAACTGATGGGGCCGCGGAGCTGGAAGCGGCGCGTACTGAACCTCGGTCGTAGTCTGACGGAGCTCTTCCAGGCGGAGGTCGCCGCGCTGCGTGCCGATCTCGTGGCTTCGGCCAAACGCGTCGGTGCGGGTTCGATTCTCTTGCTGGTCGGCGGCATCTTCCTGTTGTGGGCCCTCGGGACGTTGACTTTGACCGCATTCGAAGCACTTTCCACCGTGCTGCCGAGATGGGGCGCGGCGGCGATTCTCACCGGTCTACTGGGGATCGTGGGAGGGATTCTGATCGGCGCCGGCCGAGCTCGAATCCGTCGCACGGAGACTCCGGCGCGTACCATCCGGCGTCACATCGAGGAGAATAGGGAGTGGTGGGAGCGGGAGATCCTGCACGAGGCAGACGAGCATGGCGACGCGGACGCAGACTGAGCGTGACAGGCTCCACACCGCCCGCCGGGAGGTGAAGCGCGACGTGGACACAGTGGTCGAGGAGATTCGCCGACAGGCGGGTTGGAGACTCCGTCGCCGGCCGTGGGTCGCCGTGATCGCGGCCCTCGCCGCCGGGGCGTACTGGGGCGCCTGGCTCGGCCGTCAGGGCCTGCTGGGTGCCCGCCCTCCGAGACTGCGCCTCAACCGGCGCGAGGACGCTTGAAGACGAATGCGATGTTGTCGGTCGCGCCGCTCTTGAAGTTGACGGAGGTGATCGAGACCAGCTCCCAGCCCTCCTCGCCGAGTCGATTCAACTCGGTGGAGGCGTTCGGGTCGAGACGATAGTTCTCGCTGCGGACGTTGATGATCCGATACTCCCACTGTGTCATGACACACTCCTTCCCCTCTCCGCTCGGGCCTGCCCTCGTCGATCGTTTTGATTATTGTACTGGAGATCCGGACTCGAGAGCGATGCGCACCGGTGCCCCGCGGCCGACGTGCCAGCACTGGGCGAGGTCCGCACCGTTGAGGGAAACCTCGATCGTTCCGAGTGAGCCGACGAGGATACCCGCTTCGTCTTCGTCGAGCTGGGCGTAGTGATCGATGCGCCGCTCGGCGACGTGGCCCGAGATCGTCAGGCGGAGGTCCGAATCCTCGCACCACTCGGCCGGAATATTGGTGACCAGGTTGCCGAAGCGATCGACGTGCACGACCTGCCCGTGGAGCACTCCGTCTTCCTTCCGGGGCTGAGGAAAGTCCAGGCGCACCGGATCGGAAACCGCTTTGCCGAGCGTCTCGGGCCAGGCGCCGCGGGCCAACGCCGCGGCCACCGGGGCGAAGCGATCCCGACCGTGAAATGTCGAGCCCGGCCCTTGCAGAAAGAGGTCTTGACGGTCGACGGCATAGACCTCACCCGCATCCAGCCATGGGGTGAGCAGGCCGTTGTCGGGGGCGACGAAGAGCCCGGAGTCGGTTTGCACGACGAGGATTCGCCTCGCACTGCCGACTCCAGGATCGATCACCGCCAGATGAACAGCCGAGGCGGGAAAGGCCGGCGCGGCGGCCCGCAACAGGAAGGTGGCCTCGGCGACGCCCCCCGGCGAGACTTCATGGGTGACGTCGACGATGTTGCAGCCGGGGGCGAGGCGGAGAATCGTGCCCTTGACGGCGGCGACGTAGTAGTCGCGGGTGCCGAAGTCGGTGAGCAACGTGACCACGGACATCGCGCCTGATGTTGTCGCCGAAGACGCCGTGAAGCAACCCCGGCCCGAGCAGGTAGAATTGCTGCATGGCCGATGCTTGCGTGATTCTCTTCGCCAAGCCACCATGCCCTGGACGGGTCAAGACTCGCCTGGTCGGCGGAGTCGTCACCCCGGAGCGCGCCGCGTCTCTGTATGCCGCCTTCCTTCATGACATGACGGCGAAGTTCGCGGGCTCGGCCGACTACGACGTGCGGTTCGCGTGGGCGCTCGATGATCTCCTCGAGAGCTTGCCGGAGTCGACGATCCCGGGGTTCCGCCAGGAGGGGCGCGATCTGGGCGAGCGGATGTTTCGCGCTCTAGCCGGCATGGCGCGGGATTACTCCTACGTGCTCGTCGTGGGAACGGATCATCCCGATCTCCCTGTCTCCAGCGTGGCGCGAGCCGTCCAATGGCTGCGCGACGGCGCCGAGGCCGTCCTCGGACCAAGCGATGACGGCGGCTACTACCTCATCGGCCTGCCCGCCGGGTCGGTGCACGAGGAGCTGTTCAGCGGTGTCGAGTGGAGCACGCCGCGCGTGCTCGAGCAGACCCTGTCGCGTTTCGCGGAGCGCGGAATGGTTCCAGAGCTGTTGCCGCTGGGCGCCGACATCGACCGCCCGGATGACCTGACGGCGCTGCGCCGAAGGCTGCAGGCGAACCGCTCGCAGGCCCCGGCGACGCTCGCGGAGCTGAAGAGCTGGGGCGAGCTTGGAGGTTAGGCCGTGAAAGTCCTCACCGTGGACCAGATGCGCGAATTCGATCGCCTGGCGATTGAAGAGTTTGGAATTCCCAGCCTGGTCCTGATGGAGAACGCGGCGCGCAGCGTCGCGGACGCGGTCGAACGCCATTTCTCGGGAGCTTTCGCGGTCTTTGTACTGTGCGGTCCCGGCAACAACGGGGGCGATGGGCTGGCCACCGCCCGGCAGCTCAACGCCCGGGGCTACGACGTGCGCTGCCTGGTGGGCGCGCCGGCCGACAAACTCTCAGAGGACGCGCGCCGCCAGCTGAAGATCTGCCAGGCGGCCAAGCTGGAGATCGACCTGGTGACGCCGGCCGAGATGGCGGCGTGGGTGCGCGATGAAGGCTCTCTGTGGGACGTCGCCGTCGATGCCCTGTTCGGCAGCGGCTTGAATCGCCCGCTGGCAGGGGACTGGGGCGAAGTGGTCGAAGCGCTCAACAAGAGTCCGCTGCCGATCGTCGCGGTCGACGTGCCAAGCGGCATCAACGGCGACACGGCGCATCCCATCGGGCCGCATCTCGATGCCGACGTGACCGTGACCTTCGCGGCACCGCAGCCGGCGCACGTGCTGGCTCCCGCGCTGGAAGCGGTCGGACAGCTGGAGGTCGCCGACCTCGGAGTGCCCGCGACTCTGCTGCGCGAGGCGCCCGCCGCACTCGATCTCCTGGGCGCCGAAGAGATCCGTGGCCTGCTGCCGATCCGGGCCCGGGCGGCACACAAGGGCACTGTGGGCCATGTCTTGGTCTGGGCGGGGTCGCCGGACAAGTCGGGGGCCGCGATCCTGGCCTCACGGGCGGCGGGACGCGCCGGCGCCGGGTTGGTGACCCTGATCGCCGCCCCGGAGGTCACCCGCATCGCGCACGTGGCTTCCCTGGAATCGATGAGTATCTCGCTGCCCGGCGAGACGAGCCCGGACGCGATGGCGCAGCGCATTCTCGACGCGGCGGCGGAACGGACGGTGCTGGCGGCCGGGCCCGGCCTGGGAACGGCGCCGCCGGTGCCCGAGGTCGTCCGCCTGGTCGTACGCGACTGTCCGGTGCCGATGGTTCTGGATGCGGACGCGCTCAATGCGTTCTCAGGCGACGCGGAGGGGTTGGCGGAACGCCGCAGCCCCGCAGTCATCACGCCCCATCCAGGTGAGCTCGGCCGCTTGCTGGAGATCTCCCCGGACGAGGTCCAGGAGGATCGCCTGGCGGCAGCTCGCCGGGCGGCGGAGTCGACCGGCTGCATCGTCGTCCTCAAAGGCTACCGTACGCTGGTGGCGCTGCCGGAGGAGGGCACGCTGGTCTGTCCCACTGGTGGACCGGCGCTGGCCAGCGGTGGTACGGGCGACGTGCTCACCGGTATGATCGCCGGACTGATGGCACAGGGCCTGGAACCGCATCACGCGGCGGCCGCGGCGGTCTATCTCCACGGTCTGACCGGGGATCGGCTGGCCGAGCAGCGGGGTGAGGCGGGGCTGCTGGCGGGCGACCTGATCGAGGCTCTGCCGAAGGTGCAGGCGAACCTGCTAGCGGGATGACGGTCTGGCGGACTCGATCCGAGGCGGAGACCCGAGGAGTGGGGGCCGAGTTGGCCGTCAGGCTCGGCCCGGGAGGCATCCTCTGTCTGCATGGCGAGCTTGGGGCGGGCAAGACGACGTTGACGCAAGGGTTGGCCGAGGCGATGGGCATCGACCCCTCTGAAGTGCAGTCACCGAGCTATACCATCATCAGGGAACACGAGGGTCGACGGGGGCAATTGATTCACATCGACCTCTATCGGCTCGACGCCCCCCAGGTCGAAGCGCTCGGCCTCGAAGAGGTGCTCGATACCCCGGCGGTCAAGGCCATCGAGTGGCCCGAGAGGCTGCCGTTTCCACTCGACGACGCGCTGCATCTGGAGTTGTCGCGACTCGAAGACGGCAGCCGGCAGATTCGGGAACTGACTGCGCCGGGCGCGCGACGTGGCGAACAGGGATCAAGTGAAGCGAAAGGAAGATCATGATGAAGATAGAGAAAGTCGGCGTGCTGGGATGCGGGTTGATGGGATCCGGAATCGCCGAGGTCGCGGCAAAGGCGGGCCACGCGACGGTGGTGAGGGAGGTCAGCGAGGAGCTCCTGGAGAAGGGGATGGGCCGTATCGAGCGATCCCTGGATCGTGCGGTGGAGAAGGGCAAGCTCGGCGAGGAGGCGCGAGACTCAACCCTGCAGTCGATTCACGGCACCGTCGACCTGAAGGAGTTGGCGGATTGCGACCTGGTGATCGAGGCGATCGTCGAGAGCCTGGAGGAGAAGAAGCGCACTTATGAAGCCCTGTCCGGGGTGCTCAAGGAGGCCGCGATCGTCGCCAGCAACACGTCGTCTCTCACCATCACCGAGTTGGCGATGGCCACCGATCGACCGGAGCGCTTTCTCGGTCTGCACTTCTTCAACCCCGTCCCGGTCATGAAGCTGGTCGAGGTGGTGCGGACGCTGCTGACCAGTGACGAGGTATTCGCCGCGGCGCGAGACTGGGTGGAAGGGATCGGCAAGGAAGCGGTGGCCGCGCGGGACAACTCCGGCTTCATCGTCAACCGGCTGCTGGTGCCGTATCTCCTCGACGCCGTGCGTGCCTACGAGGAAGGGGTCGGCTCTCTGGAGGACATCGACAAGGCGATGCAACTGGGCTGCGGCTATCCGATGGGACCGTTTACCTTGCTCGACTTCGTAGGGCTGGACACGACCTACTACATCGCGAATATCATGTTCGAGGAGTACCGCGAGAAGCGCTTCGCGCCATCGCCGCTGCTCAAGCAGATGGTGTTGGCGAACCGCCTTGGACGCAAGTCCGGCAGAGGGTTCTACGACTACTCGAAGTGACCTGCATCGGGGTGTGAAGCAGCCGCGGCCGGCTCGGGCTGGTAGACTCAGAGGCGGCCGGCCGGCCGGTTCCTCTCGCCGCGCAGCACCGTCATCATGACGCCCCCAGCATCAGCCGCCGCCTCGATTCGACGCTTGTCGTGGACGCACCGCGGCGTCGGCCTTCACTGTTTCGCTACATCCCCGATCTCACGTGCCGTCCTCTGAGCCGCAGGCTTCCACGCAGCCCGCTTCGCGCCGGCTGCAATTGCCGGACGAGAATCTCGAGGTCCTCTTCGGCACCGGAGACGAACAGCTGCGCCGCGTCGAGCGGGTTCTCGACGTGACGCTCACCGCCCGAGGCGGGGAGCTGCGCATCTCTGGGGCGCCGGCCCGGGTCGAGCTCGCGGAGCGTCTCTTCGAACAGCTCGCCGAGCTGCTCGAGGCCGGGCTCCCGGTGGAGAAGGACGACATCGAGACCGGTGCGAAGGTCCTTCTGGAGGCTCCGGAGACCTCGCTGCGTGAGTTCTTCAGCAGCGGCGGCGATCTCCTGGTCAACGTCCGCCGGCTGGTCACCCCACGAGGCCTCCGACAGCAGCTCTACCTGAAGTTGATGTGCGACCACGACATCGTCATGGCCATCGGACCGGCCGGGACCGGCAAGACGTTTCTCGCCGTGGCGATGGCGGCGGCCTACCTGCAGGAGAAGCTCGTACGGCGGATCATCCTGGCGCGACCGGCGGTCGAGGCCGGCGAAAGGCTCGGATTCTTGCCGGGCGATCTGGCGGAGAAAGTCAATCCATACCTGCGCCCGCTGTTCGACGCGTTGTACGACCTGATCGGCTTCGAGCGCGCCGCCAGGATGATGGATCGCGGCATCATCGAGGTGGCGCCGGTCGCCTTCATGCGTGGGCGAACCCTGAACGACAGCTTCATCATCCTGGACGAAGCTCAGAACACCACATCGGAGCAGATGAAGATGTTCCTGACCCGGATCGGCTTCAACTCGAAAGCGGTGGTGACCGGCGACGTGACGCAGGTCGATCTGCCCGCCGGGAAGGTGTCCGGCTTGCGCGAAGCCGAACGCATCCTGCGACACATCGAGGGAATCGGCTTTATCCACTTCGACGAACGCGACGTGGTGCGCCACCGGCTGGTGCAAAAGATCGTCTCGGCCTACGAGAGTTGGGAAGCACGGAGCGGTGACGGGCAGGTAGAGTCCGCTGCAAAGGCGGCCCGCGGGGCGGCGCCTGATCGAGCGGACGAGCAGGAATCAGGGTAGAGGCCATGGGAGCGAGATCTTCCGGCAGCTCGACGCAATTCACCGCCGTGCAGAAACGGCGTGGGCGGCGCGGCTTTCTGCGTCGACTGCGCGAGGGATGGGATGGCGTGCTGGACTGGCCGATTCTGTGGTCGACGCTCTTCGTGATCACGGCAGTCTGGTGCCTGCTGCCCAGCGGGCTCCTGTTCTCAAGACCGCCGCAAGTCAACGACGTGGCCCGGCGCGACTACGTCGCCCAGCATGACCTGCAGGTGCTCGACGTCGAGACGACCACGGCCATGCGGCAACAGGCTCGCGACCGGGTCTTACCGGTCTACGACCTGGACACCGGATTGACCGACCGCGTCGACTCGCGCCTTGGGGCGCTCTTCGAGACCGGGCGCAAGGCGCTGGCCAAGAAGCCCGCGCAGCGGAGCCGTCTGCAGACGGTGCGGGACGCACTGAAGGAGGCGGGAATCGATCCGCCGCCGGATTCGATTCTGCGGCAACTGATCGATCGGGACTTCTCGGCCCTGCTCGAGGACCGGCTGCGCAGTCTGGCCGATGAGATCCTGCAGCGCGGCGTGGTGGCGGACAAACGGCAGTTGTTGGCGCATCGGGATACCGGGATTACCCTGCGCAACGCCAAGACCGGCGAAGAGAGCGTCCAGCTCGACCTCTATGAGTCGCTGGGTTTTCCGCGGGAAGTGCGGTCATTGCTCGAGGTTCGTCTGCGCGGATTGATGGGTCTGACGGCGGAGGAGCGTAGTGCTCTGGTCGACCTGCTGATGGCTCAGCTGCAACCCAATGTCGTGCCTGACACGGTGGAGACCACCAAGCGACAGGATGCGGCGGCCGACGCGACACCTCCGGTGATGGCATCGATTCAGGAAGGTCAGGTCATCGTGCGGCAAGGCGACCGCATCACGGCGACTCAGGCCGCGGCGATCGCCGCCATGGACACTGGGCGTGGCCTGCGGTCCTGGATCCAGCCGGCGGTCGGCGAGCTCTTCTTCGTGGCTCTGGTCGGCTTCGTGCTCTGGCTGGGAATCGCCCGGGACACCGGGGTGGACAAGCCGCGCCGAAGGCTCTTCGTCGAGCTCCTTCTGGTGATGACGATCAGCCTGATCGGACTTCGATTCTGCATCTTCGCGGCCCGTGCCCTGAGCGAGTCGTTCCAGATCCCGCCACTGAACGCCCCCGCCGGCTACCTCTATGCCGTGCCCTTCGCCGCGCTGGCCATCATCGCCCAGCTCCTCTATGGCCGCTCGATCACCGTCCTGCTCTCCGTCGTGTTCTCGGTCGTCGCCGGGCGCATGGTGGGTGATGACGGGCTCTGGTTCGCCATCTATTCGCTGGCCGCATCATTGACCGCCGCTTACGTGCTGGAGGTGACCTCCTTCAAGCAGCGTTCGGCATTGGCCCGGGCGGGGCTCGCGGTGGGCGGGATGAACATCCTGATGTTGTTG